>JAEEGL017362702.1_pt1 | contig 24167 bp, 23 predicted proteins | sample 9134231 | NCBI WGS metagenome assembly JAEEGL01 (sample SAMN16246548, study PRJNA631951) | gut metagenome | biome: gut microbiome; feature: rumen; material: fiber-attached | host: Bos | place: Iran: Karaj | collected 2018-10
CTCGCCGATGGACTGGCACATCTCCTTGAACAGCTCGCGGTCCTCGGCGCGCTCGATGCTCTCGCGCGGGGTGCCGAGCAGCTCCACGCCGCATTCCTTCAGCACGCCCTTCTTGTCCAGCTGGACAGCGAGGTTCAGGCCGGTCTGGCCGCCGATGCCGGGGACGATGGCGTCCGGGCGTTCGTAGCGGAGGATCTTGGCGATGTACTCCAGCGTGAGCGGCTCCATATACACCTTGTCCGCGATGGAGGTATCCGTCATGATGGTGGCGGGGTTGGAGTTGCAGAGCACGACCTCGTAGCCCTCCTCCTTCAGCGCGAGGCAGGCCTGGGTGCCGGCGTAGTCGAACTCCGCGGCCTGGCCGATGACGATCGGGCCGGAGCCGATGATGAGAACCTTTTTGATATCTGTGCGTTTCGCCATGTTTCTAGACCTCTTCTATCTTCAGGATTTTTGATATACGATCGAGCCGGCGCAGACCGTCTGCAGGCACTCGCCGCGCAGCTCCATCCCCTCGAAGGGGGTGGCCCGGCCTTTGGAGAGGAACGCCGCCGGGTCCACCGCCCGGGTCCGGGCGAGATCCCAGAGCGACCAGTCGTCCCCCGCCGGGATACCGAAGCGCCGCCGCGGCGCGCCCGCGAGCAGGTCGGCGAGCTTTTCCAGGGAGAGCACCCCGCCGAGCACGAGTTTCGTGTACAGCACGGGGAAGGCCGTCTCCAGGCCGACGATGCCGAACGCGCTTCCCGCGAGCCCGCGGGCCTTCTCCTCGGCTGAGTGCGGCGCGTGGTCGGTGGCGATCATATCGATCGTCCCGTCCGCGATCCCCTCGAGCAGAGCTTTCCGGTCGGCCGGGGCGCGGAGCGGCGGGTTCATTTTGAAGCGCCCGTCCTCCCGGAGGTCCGTCTCGTCCAGAACGAGATAGTGCGGCGCCGTCTCGCAGGTGACGTCCACGCCTTCCTTTTTCGCCTGCCGGATCAGTTCCACGCTTTCGCGGCAGGACACGTGGCACACATGGTAGGCGCAGCCCGTCTCCGCGGCCAGGCGCAGGTCACGGCGGATCTGGCCCCACTCGCTTTCGGAGCAGATGCCGCGGTGGCTGTGGGCGGCGGCGTAGGCGCCGTCGTGGATATACCCGCCGCGGAGCAGGGATTCATCCTCGCAGTGGGCGGCGATGATCCTCCCCAGCGCCTTCGCGCGGAGCATCAGCGAGCGCATCATGCTTTCGGACTGCACGCCCTTCCCGTCGTCCGAGAAGGCGACCACGAAGGGGGCCATGCCCTCCAGGTCCGCCGGCTCCCTGCCGCGCTCGCCCACGGTGAGCGCGCCGTAGGGGTACACGGGGACGCGGGCGTCCCGTTCGATGATCGCCAGCTGCTCCCGCAGGGCTTCCGCGCTGTCCGGCACCGGGGCGAGGTTCGGCATGGCGCACACGGCGGTATAGCCCCCGTGCGCGGCGGCCGCGGTGCCGGTGGCGATGGTCTCCTTATACGAAAAACCCGGCTCCCGCAGATGTACGTGCACATCGCAGAAGCCGGGAAGAATGGCGTATTCACCGGGATCGGAAAGACCCGGAAGATCAACGGAAACGCTCTGGAGCCCGGGGAAAAGGTCCGGGAAAGCGTCGATATGGATCACGCGCGCGTTGCCGGTCATACGCAGCCCTCCAAAAATACCCCGCCGGGACGGCAGGGCAGGCAGACCCGGGCGGAGCAGCTCCGCGCGGGGAACGTATACCCGATCTTGCCGATCTCCCGGACCGCCTTAAAGATCCTTGTTGCTGACATGGTATCATCCCGGCGCCCGCCGCGTCAATCGGCAAAATGCCCATTCTTTTTTCTTTGTTCCGGAGCGGGATGGGGATTTTGCGAGACCGGGGCGGAGCCCGCCTGCCTGCGCCCTTTACAACGCGCCGTTTCCGATGGACTGAGTTGAAAAAATGACAGTGGGTGTATGCTGGCCGTATGGGTAGGAAAGGAAGAGGAGCAAATGCCAGGCAACAACAGCAAGTACACCCCGGAGTACAGGGAAGAGACGGCGAGATTCGTCATTGAAAGCGGAAGGTCGGCAACGAGCGTAGCCGAGGATATCGGGATCGACAAGAACACGGTATGCAGCTGGGTGCGGGAATACCGGAAGAAGGCGGGGCTGCCGAGCTGCGCGGAAGAGAAAGGGATCCAGTCGGCGGAACGGCAGGAGAGCAGCGAGGAGAGCCGGGATTAAGCGCCCCCATGTGATACTATACGAAACGCCGGGAAAAGATTGCTTTTCCCGGCGTTTCGGTGTAGAATACAGCGCGATCATTCCGGACGGCCCGCGCCGCCCGCTGAGGAGGAAATGCCGGTGCCCAAGGCGAAAAAACAGAACTACCTGCACGGGGCGGCGATCATGGTGGGGACGACGGCGGTCGTAAAGATCGTGGCGTTCCTCTACAAGATCCCGCTGGGCAGCATGCGCCTGCTGGGCGACGAAGGCTATTCCTATTTCCTGGTGGCCTACAACATTTACAGCTTCTTCCTGACGCTGGCCACGGCGGGCTTCCCCGTGGCTCTCTCAAGGATGATCTCCGTGGCGGACGCGCAGGAGCGGCCGGCGCAGGTCCGGCGCACCTTCCGCGTGGCGCTCGCGGTGCTGGCGGCCATCGGCGGCTTCTTCACGCTGGTCATGCTGGCCTTTAACGGCCCGCTGGCGCGGATGATGGGAAACCCCGGCGCGTCGGTGTGCATCGTGGCACTCGCGCCGGCGGTAGTGTTCGTATGCCTGACCTCCGCCTACCGCGGCTACTGCCAGGGCCGCGGCAACATGATCCCCACCGCTTTCGGGCAGGTGGTGGAAGAGGTCGGCAAGCTCGTGGTGGGCCTGTCGCTGGCGTGGCTGCTGATCCGGGCCCACCGGGGCCTCCCACAGGCCGCCGCGGGCGGCATCTTCGGCGTGACCTTCGGCTCCCTTGCCGCGCTGATCTTCATGGCCGTTTATAAACGCCGCAACTACGACGACAACCTTGCCGCGGGGGAGGACCTGACGGCAGACAGCACCGGCAGCATCACACGCGAGTTCCTGCGCGTGGGCATCCCCATCGCCATCGGTTCCTCTGTGCTCTCGCTGATCAACCTTCTGGACAACGGCCTTACGCTCAACCGCCTGCAGTCTGCCGCCGGCTTCGGCCAGATCGAAGCCAACGTCCTCTACGGCGCTTACGGCAAGGCGCAGACCTTCTACAACCTGCCCAGCTATTTCATAACACCGCTGACGCTCACCGTGGTGCCGGCCATCGCCACCGCCTTCACGAAGAAGCAGTACCGCGAGGCCAGCGAGGTGGCGGAGTCGTCGCTCCGTATCGGCGCGGTGATCGTGATGCCGATGAGCATCGGCCTGTTCGTGCTGGCCGATCCGGTGTTCCGCGTGATCTACTGGGGCAGCAACCCGGCCGGGCCCCGTCTGCTGCGCCTGCTGGGCATCGCAGCCTTCTTCGTATGCATGGCCCTGCTCGGCAACGCGCTGCTGCAGGCCGCCGGGAAGGAGCGGCTGCCGATCGTGAGCATCGCGCTGGGCGGCGTGGTGAAGATCGGCGTCAACTGGTTCCTGGTGGGCAACCGCGGCATCAACATCCACGGCGCGCCGGTGGGCAGCATCTGCTGCTTCTTCGTGATCTGCGCGGCGGATTACCTGTTCCTCTGCCGCGCGCTCGAGCGCCGGCCGAGCCTGCGGAAGGTGTTGGGCGCACCGTTCCTCTCGAGCGCCGGCATGGGCGTCGCCGCGTTCGCGGTGTATCGGCTCATGCTTCGTCTCATGCTCCGTCCGGGACAGCCGGAGCGATTCCCGATGCTCGTGGCTATGGCTGTGGCCATCGCGGCGGCGGTGGTGGTGTATCTCGCGCTGGTGAGCGCGACCCGCGCCATTACGAAGGAGGACATCGCCCTGATCCCCAAAGGGGAGAAGATAGGACGCCTGCTCCGGCTGAAATAAGTGGAAGATCACTGAAAAAGCAAGGTTTTACAGGCGTTTTTTTATGATATTCACTCTTGCGGATAGGCGATAAATATGGTAAATTTCCCTAGCAAAGAAAAATACGATGCCGAAGACCTGCGTCGCCTGGTGGCGGTGCTGCGCGGCCCGGACGGCTGTCCATGGGACAGGGTGCAGACCCACGCCTCCCTGCGGCGCGGCCTGCTCGAGGAATGCGACGAGCTGTGCGAAGCCATCGACTCCGGAAGCCCGGAGGCGCTCCGCGAGGAGCTGGGCGACGTATGGCTGCAGGTGATCTTCCACGCAGGGATCGAAGAAGACGCCGGCACGTTCGATCTGGACGACGTGGCGGACGCTGAATGCCGCAAGCTGATCGGCCGACATCCCCACGTGTTCGGCGGCGAGACTTTCCCCGGCATGGACGAACAGCTCCGCGCTTGGGAAGACATCAAGCGCCGGGAAAAGGCGCAGAAAACGCTCAGCGACACGCTCAACGCCGTCTGCCGCACGCTGCCGGGACTATGGCGCGCGGAAAAGCTTCAGAAAAAGGCCGCCGCGCAGGGCGGACCGCTTCCGCCGGAAGATCCGGCCGGGGCGCTTCGGGAAAGCCTTGAAGCCCTGGAGGGAGCCCTTGCCTCGGGAACCGGGGCGGAGGACGCGCTCGGCGAGCTGCTGTTTTGCGCGGTATACGCCGCGGGAGCGCTGGGAGCCGACCCCGAGACCGTGCTCCACGAACGCTGCGAGCGTTTTATCCAAACATGCCGGGCGCGCGAATACGAAGCACCGGCAGAAGAACACGATGACACCCTGCCCCCGGAAGGCGGCGGGAACCAATAGATGTGTCAAATCATCCAGGAGGTAAACAACATGAACAAAACGGAACTGATCGCGGAAGTAGCCGCGAAGACCGGTCTGTCCAAGAAGGACAGCGAGAAGGCCCTCAACGCCGCTCTGGACACCATTACTTCCGCCCTCAAGGAAGGCGAGAAGGTCTCTCTGGTGGGCTTTGGCGTGTTCGGCGTCAAAGAGCGTGAAGCCCGCATGGGCCGCAACCCCCGCACCAAGGAAGAGATCCCCGTGCCCGCTTCCCGCGTCCCGCAGTTCAAGGCCGGCAAGGCTCTGAAGGAGACCGTGGGTCTGAAGTAAGATCCGGTTCCCGGCCGTCCGGCCGGGCCACAGGGGCCGTCCGCTCGCTTCGGACGGCCCCTTTCTCAAATCATCGAAGAGGAACGTTATGGAACGGAAAACCAGAACCAACCTTGGATATGCCGCCGCCGGCGCGCTGGTGATCGCGCTCGACCAGGCCCTGAAGGCCTGGACCGTGCGCACGATCCCGCTCGATCCCGCCCCGGCGGACAACGTGCCGTTCATCCCGGGGTTCATCCATTTCAGCCACATCCACAACAGCGGCGTCGCCTTCGGGATGCTTCAGGGCGGGCGCTGGGTGTTCCTTGCCCTGCTGGCCGCTTTCTGCGCTGTCGTCGTCTGGGCTCTGGCCGCTGGGAAGCTCACCAAAGGCTGGGAGCGCTGGCTGGCGGTGCTCGCCATGGCCGGCGCGCTCAGCAACGGGATCGACCGGCTGCTCCACGGCTATGTGGTGGACATGCTGGAACTGGAGTTCATCCGCTTCGCGGTGTTCAATCTGGCTGACTTCGTGATCAACGTGAGCTGCATCGCCTTCGTGATCCTCACACTGATGCCAGCGAAAAAAGAAGCCGCTCTCCCGGAAAAAGAGAACGGCGCGCCCCCGAAAAACGGAGGAGACCAATAAAGACCATCGGCGCCGGCCCGCATCGCGGGCCGGCGCCGGTATTATTATCGCAGTTCGCGGTACATGGCGGCGGCGTCGTCCTTCCGGACGTTCTCTTCCACGGAGAGGATCTCCACGCGGATCGTGCGCGTGCCGAGCGTGATCTCCACCGTGTCGCCCTCCTTCACCGCGGCGGAGGGCTTGGCCGTGCGGCCGTTCACGCTCACGCAGCCGCCCTCGCAGGCCTCCTGCGCCACGGTGCGGCGCTTGATGAGCCGCGAGGTCTTGAGCCACTTGTCCAGCCGCATGTCAGAAGTACTTCTTCAGGCCTTCGCCGGCAGACGCCGGGTCGGCGTTGATGGTGATGGTGAAATCGCAGTTCTCCCTGGCACTGAACTTTTCCAGGGAGCCCAGGAACTGTTCCAGCGCTTCGTTGGAGCGGTCGTCCAGGATCTTGTTGAGATCGTCGATGAAGAAATGCGTGATATCGTAATTCCCCGCGTGGAGGCCGCTGAGAAACCCGTAGAGCATCGTGTTGCCCTTGACTGCATAATCGTCGGTCCGGATGAGGCGCGCCTTGTAGGGGATGTCATAGGTCAGATGTTTGCTCTTCTCGATGCACACCACGTCCCCGCGTTCTTCGTCGATGGCGGCGCGCACCAGCTCGATGAGGGTTTTGGTCTTTCCGGAACCGGAGAGACCCATGATCAGCTTAACCATAGGAGACCACCTCTTTTTTTATATAATAAACGGGAAGACGGCAGTTCCCCGTTCCGAGGATATTCTACCATCTTCCCGCTGTGCTTGCAAGCCGGAAACGCCGTTCCGGCACAGGAAGTTTATTCCTTCCAGGCGGCCAGGCCGCGGAACATGTTCTTCTTGTACGCCTCTACGCCGGGCTGGTCGAAGGGGTTGACCCCTTCCATATACCCGGAAATGGCGCAGGCCTGCTCGAAGAAACACACGAGCTCCGCGAAACCGCCCTCGTCCATGGCCGGGACCGTGACGCCGATGTTGGGCACGCCGCCGGCGATGTGCGCCTCACGCACCGCCGCGCGGGCGATGGCGGCTACCTCGGCAAGATCGTGGCCTGCAACGTAGTTGAGCCCGTCGTTGTTCGCGGCGTCCGAGGGGATGACGTAGGACGCGGGCTCCTTCTCGAAACTTACCACCGTTTCCATCAGATGCCTGGGTCCGTCCTGGATGTACTGGCCCATGGAGTGGAGGTCGGCGTTATACTCCACGCTGGCGGGGAAGATGCCCAGGCCGTCCTTGCCCTCGGACTCGCCGTAGAGCTGTTTCCACCACTCCGCCATCATGCGGAAGCGCGGCTCGTAGCAGGCGAGGATCTCGATGCTCTTGCCGCCTTTATAAAGCGCCTGGCGGGCAGCGGCGTACTGCCAGGTGGGATTCTCCGGAGAGCGGAGGTCCAGATCGCGGAAAGCCTCCTCGGCCCGGTCGATCATCGCGGTGATATCCAGCCCTGCGGCGGCCAGCGGCAGCAGACCGACGGCGGAGAGGACGCTGTAGCGCCCGCCGACGTCGTCGGGCACCACGAAGGTCTCCCAGCCCGCGGCGTCCGCGGAGGATTTCAGCGCGCCGCGCCGGGCGTCGGTGGTGGCGAAGATGCGGCGGTTCGCCTCGTCGGCGCCGTATTTCGCCTCCAGCAGCTCCCGGAAGATCCGGAATCCGAGCGCAGGCTCGAGCGTAGTGCCGGACTTGGAGACCACGTTCACGCAGAAGTCGCGGCCGCCAAGGGCGGCGATCGTATCACGAAGGGAGGCGGCGCTCAGGCCGTTGCCGGCGAAGAGCAGCTCCACGCCGTCGCCGCGGCGGCCGAGCAGGTCATAGGCCGCGCGTGCGCCGAGATAAGAGCCGCCGATCCCGACGACCACCAGCACCTTCGCGCAGGAACGGATACGTTCCGCCGCGGCGAGGATGCGGTCCAGCTCCGTCTCCCGGATGCGGGAGGGCAGAGAGCGCCAGCCGAGAAAATCGTTGCCCGCTCCGCTGCCTTCGGCGAGCGTGCGATGCGCCTGTTCACAGAGCTTCCAGTCAGGTCCGGCTTCGCCCCAGAAGGCTTCCGCACCGGTGAGATCGACTTTTATCATGGATGCTACCTCCATATTTGTTCATATACCGATATTCTACAACGGGGCCTTCTTTTTCGCAAGCGTTGACAAGGCCGACGCGTAAAAATATACTGTGTTCATGCTTCCGCGGGAAAAAGGGAACCGTTTATTCGCCGTTGTTCACTTTTTATTCACAAATAGGCACGGTGTCAAAATTCCTTGATTTTACGCAGTTTTTAACAGTTTCAACAGAATTTTCCACAGCCGTTATTCATTCGTCCACCCGATAATATTCAAATTATGGGGGACATAATAACAAAAATATACCGGCTCATGCATCGCCTGTGCGAAGACTCACAGGGCGGTGCGGAGTTCCGCGGCGGCGTCTTCCAGAGCCAGGCAGAACCGTTCGATCTCCTCGCGCGTGGTGAAGCGCGACAGGCTGACGCGGAGGGCGCCGTCGATCACGCGGTCGGGGACGCCCATGCTCTCAAGCACGTGGCTTCGCTTCCCGCGCTTGCAGGCCGAGCTCCGGGAGACGCGGATCTCCCTGCCATCGAGGTAGTTCATCAGCACTTCGCTGCGGTAGCCTGGCAGAGAGAGCGAGAGGATATGCGGCGCGCCGCCCCCGAGCACGCGGGCGCCGGGGATCCGTTCGAGGATCGTTTCCGCGCAGAGCGTCCGCAGAGCGCCCATCCGGCCGGTGTTTTCCGCAAGGCCTGCGGCGCCGGCCTCGGCCGCCGCGCCGAAGGCGGCGATCTGCGGTACGGCCTCCGTGCCGGAGCGCAGGCCATTCTCCTGCCCGCCGCCGAGAAGATAAGGCGCGAGACGTACGCCGGAGCGGACGTACAGGGCGCCGACGCCTTTCGGGGCGTGGATCTTATGCCCGCTCAGCGAGATCAGGTCCGCCCCGAGCGTCCCGGCGCGGAAGGGGATCTTCAAAAACGCCTGCACGGCGTCGGTATGCAGCAGCGCCGCGGAACGTGCCTGCCGCAGGACCTCCGCCACGGCGGGGATATCGGTCACGGCGCCGGTCTCGTTGTTCACATACATGAGCGAAACGAGCACCGTGTCCGGCCGGAGGGCCTCCCGCACGGCTTCGGGGGAGACGGCGCCGGAGGCGCCCGGGGCGAGGAAGGTGACCTCCCAGCCCTGCGAGGCGAGCTTCTCAAGCGGGCGGCGCACAGCGTCGTGCTCGGCAGCGGAGGAGAGGATATGCCGGCCTTTCCGCCGACCCAGCTCAGCACCGGAGAAAAGGGCCCAGTTGTTGCTCTCCGTGCCGCAGGAGGTAAAGAAAAGCTCCTTGTCGGCGCAGCCGAGAGCGGAAGCGACCTGTGCGCGGGCACGGTCGACGATCTTGCGGGCTGCCCTGCCGCGCGCGTGCGTGGAGCCGGGGTTCCCGTATTCTTCGGTCATCGCCGCGAGCGCGGCCTGCGCTGCTTCGGGGCAGACGCGCGTGGTGGCGGCATTGTCCAGATAGATCTCCATAATAACACTTCTCTTTCAGGAGCTGCAGAAGATGCGATACATTATAGCTACTTTGGGATGCAAGGTCAACCAATACGAATCGGAGGCCATGGAGCAGATCCTCCGCGAGCGCGGGCACGTGCGCTGCGCAGAGGGGGAGACCGCGGACGCTGTGATGCTTAACTCCTGCGCCGTCACGGCGGAGGGGGCGCGGAAGGCGCGCCAGGCGCTCCGGCGGCTGCGCCGGGAGAACCCCGGCGCCGTCACGGGCGTGTGCGGCTGCTGGAGCCAGATCGAGCCCTCCTCCGCGCGTTCTCTGGGCGCAGACGTGGTTTTCGGCACCGGGGACCGGCGGGGCTTCGTGATCGCGATGGAGGCGGCGGCTGAAGGGCGCCTCTGCGGCGACGAAGCGCCGGAAGACCCGCTCCTGCCGCGCGGATTCGAAGAACTGCCTCCCGGCGCCTATGAGGGCCATGCGCGCGCGTACCTGAAGATCCAGGACGGCTGCGACAATTTCTGCGCCTACTGTGTGATCCCCCTGGCCCGGGGCCGCGTCCGTTCGCTCCCGGGGGAGCGCTGCGCGGCGGAGGCGGCGAAGCTCGCCGCTGCCGGGTACCGTGAGATCGTGGTGATCGGGATCGAGATCGCCTCCTGGGGCAAAGACCTCCCCGGCGGGGTGACGCTCATCGACGCGCTCGAAAGCATCGCCGCGGCCGCGCCTGGCGTCCGGCTCCATCTGGGGAGCCTGGAACCAACGCTCGTCACGGAGGAATTCGCGCGGCGGCTCTCGCTGCTGGACGTGAACCCGCATTTCCATCTCTCGCTGCAGTCCGGCTGTGACGAGACGCTGAGACGTATGCGCCGCAAATACGACACCGCACGTTTTGCCGCGGCGGCGGCACTGCTCCGCGCTGCCTTTCCCGGCTGCGCTCTGACGACCGACCTGATCACGGGCTTTCCGGGCGAGAGCGAAGAGGAATTCGAAAAAACGCTCGCGTTTCTGGAGGAGATGCGCTTTGCCGCAATGCACGTCTTTCCCTATTCCTCCCGGCCCGGCACGAAGGCCGCCTCGCTCCCCGGCCAGGTCGACCGCGCCGTGAAAGCAGAGCGCGCCGCGCGGGCGCAGGCACTGGCCGCGCGGATGAAGCGCGCATACCTCGAGGGCTGCGCCGGAGCGGAGCTGTCGGTGCTCTTCGAAACGGAGAGGGGCGGCGAGTGCCTCGGCCACGCGGAGAACTACACGGAGGTCGCTGTCCGGAGTATCGGACTGAGAGGGCTTGTGAAAAAGGTAAAAATCACAGGCGTTCGCGATGAAATGCTTGTAGGGGTTGTGCTTTGACGATGCCGAGCAGGGTGGCGTATAATGAACGGGAATTCAACAGGGGGAAACGCGTATGAAAAGAGAAGAAGTCTTCAATTTTTCCGCGGGCCCGTCCGTCCTCCCCACCGAGGTGCTCGAGACCGCAGCGTCGGAACTGACCAACTACCGCGGCAGCGGCATGTCTGTGGCGGAAATGAGCCACCGCAGCCGCTGGTTCCAGGACATTTTCGACGAGACCAAGGCCCGGTTCCGCGCCGCACTGAACGTGCCGGAATCCCATGAGATCCTGTTCCTGCAGGGGGGCGCTTCGCTGCAGTTCTCGATGGTTCCTATGAACCTTACCGAAGACGGTGACACGGCCGACTACGCCGTCACGGGCAACTTTGCCCGCATTGCCGCCACGGAGGCGAAGAAATACTGCCGCGTGCACGTTGCCGCCTCGTCCGAGGCCACGAACTTCGACCGCGTGCCCGGGCAGGGCGAGCTCGAGCTCGCCCCGGAGGCGAAGTACTTTTATTACTGTTCCAACAACACCATTTTCGGAACGGCCTGGAACTACGTGCCCGAGACCGGCGCCGTGCCGCTGGTATGCGATATGTCCTCCGAGATCCTGTCCCGGCCGGTGGACGTATCCCGCTTCGGCCTGATCTTCGCCGGCGCGCAGAAGAACATGGCCCCTGCCGGGCTCACGGTAGTGGTCATCGACCGCGCCCTGGCCGGCCGTGAGCGTGCGATCACGCCGCTGATGATGTCCTATCAGCGGATGATCGACAAGGATTCCATGTACAATACCCCGCCGTGCTACAACATCTACCTGCTCGGGCTGGTGCTGCAGTGGCTGGAGAAGCAGGGCGGCGTGGAAGGCATGGAGCGCATCAAGAAAGAACGTGCCGCCAAGGTCTACGACTACCTCGCCGGGAGCCGGGTGTTCCGGCCCTGCGCGCAGGAGGGCAGCCGCAGCGACATGAACGTCACCTTCCGCACCGGGGACGCGGCGCTGGACGCCGAGTTCGTAGCGGACGCCACGGCGGCCGGGCTCCTGAACCTGAAGGGGCACCGGGTGGCCGGCGGGATGCGGGCGTCGCTGTACAACGCCATGCCCATGGAGGGCGTGGACAGGCTGATCGAAGTCATGAAAGCTTTCGAGGTGAAACACCATGTATAAGATCCAGACAATGAACGCGATCGCGCGGCAGGGTATCAAGGTCCTCACCGAAGCCGGCTGCGAGGTGGGTCCGGACGTCACGGCGCCGGACGCCATGCTCATCCGCTCCGCACGGCTGCACGAAATGGAATTCGGGCCGGAACTGCTGTGCATCGGCCGCGCGGGGATCGGTGTGGACAACATCCCCATCGACCGCTGCACGGAGAAGGGCATCGCCGTGTTCAACGCCCCCGGCGCGAACGCGGACTCGGTGAAGGAGCTGCTGCTGTGTGCCCTGGTGATGGCCTCGCGCGACATCATCGGCGCGGAAGAGTGGGTCCGCAGCATTGCCGGCGAGGGAGACGCCATCCCCGCCCTGGTCGAAAAAGGAAAGAACGCCTTCGTGGGCCCGGAGATCGCCGGAAAGAAGCTGGGCGTGATCGGCCTCGGGTCCATCGGATCCAAGGTGGCGAACGCCGCCCGGCAGCTGGACATGGAAGTATACGGCTACGACCCGTTCCTGTCCGTGGATGCGGCCTGGAACCTCTCGAGCAAGATCCGGCACGTGACGGACCTGGACATGCTCTACCGCACCTGCGACTACCTGACGATGCACATCCATTCCACGCCGGAGACGCGCCACTACCTCAACGCGGCCTCCTTCGCCAAAATGAAGCACGGCATGCGGATCATGAACTTCGCCCGCGGCGAGCTGGTGGACGACGAAGCCCTGCTCGCGGCCCTGGAGAGCGGGCAGGTGGCCCGCTACGTCACCGACTTCCCCAACCGGAACATCATCGGGAAAAAGAACGTGGTCGCGCTTCCGCATCTCGGAGCAGCCACGCCGGAGGCTGAGGAGAAGTGCGCCGTTATGGCCGCCGGAGAACTGCTCGACTATCTTGAGAACGGAAACATCCGCAACAGCGTGAACTTCCCGAACGTAACGCTCGACCGGCTCGGCGACAGCCGCCTGTGGGTCCTGCACCGGAACACGCCGCGCATGCTCAACGCCTTCCTGGAGATCGTGTCCGAGACGGGCTTCAACGTGGAGCACATGGTGAACAAATCTCGCGGCGAGATCGCCTGCACCATCATAGATACCGCAGGGAAACTCGAAAACGCCCTGGCTGAAAAGATCCGGGCAGTGGACGGCGTGTGGCTGGTCCGGCTGCTGTAAGGGAATAAGCCCCGGAACGGGGAAAACGATACACGACGATCCGCGCGGGAGAGATCCCTCGCGTACGGCGGGGAGGGAGCGGCGCTGAAGCTGCCGTTTGGGAAAAAGAAGGATACAGAGGAAACAGCCACCGCCCCGGCGGAGGAAGGCGTGAGCGCGCCCGAAAAGGAGCGCCGCCTGCCTGTGCTCCTCCGGCGCCGTCCGAAAACAGAGGAGGCTGCGGAGCGCACCGACGTTCCCGTGCTCTGCCCGGATCCCGAACAGGGCCTGACTTCGGCCCAGGCCGCCGAGCGCGCGGAGGCCGGGTGGGACAACCGGCCGGTCGAACCCCCGCTGCGCACCGTGGGGCAGATCGTCCGCTCGAACGTCTGCACCTATTTCAACGCGATCTTCCTTGTGCTCGCGATCTGCCTGATCGCCGTACGGGCTTCGATCTATAACCTGTCGTTCCTGGTGGTCGTGATCATTAACTCGGTCATCGGCATCGTGCAGGAGCTCCGCAGCCGCAAAGCGCTCGAACAGCTGTCCATCCTCCGCTCGCCGAAGGTGAAGGCGGTCCGGGACGGCGCGCTCCTCGAACTCTCTGCCGCGGACCTCGTACGCGACGACGTGGCGGAATTTGCCGCAGGCGACCAGATCTGCGCCGATGCGGCCGTCCTGTCCGGTGAATGCCGGGTCAACGAGGCCCTGGTCACCGGCGAGACGGACGAGATCCGGAAAACGCCCGGGAGCAGCCTGCTTTCCGGGAGTTTCGTTGTATCGGGCGTGTGCCGGGCGCGGCTCACCGCGGTCGGGGAGGATTCCTTCGTCAGCCGGCTGACGCTGGACGCCAAACGCCAGAAGAAGCCGCAGCTCAAGGGCATGATGCGCTCCCTCACCGGCCTGGTGAAATGGATCGGCATCGGCCTTATCCCGCTCGGCACCCTGCTGATGATCAAGGAGATCGTCTGGCTGGAGCGGGCTGTGCCGGTAGGCGTCACGTCCACGGTCGGCGCGCTGGTGGGCATGGTGCCGGAGGGACTGTATTTTCTTACGAGCCTCGCGCTGGCGGCCGGCGTGCTGCGCCTGGCGCAGAAGAAAACGATGTGCCGGGAACTCGGCTGCATCGAAACGCTCGCGCGTGTGGACGTACTGTGCGTGGACAAGACCGGCACCATCACCGAAAGCAAGATGGTGGTGGAAGATATCGTCCCGCTCTGCCCCGACCGCTTCATCGAAGACGATATCCGCATGATCATGGCCGACTACGTCCATGCCATGCAGGGCGACAACGACACCATGGCTGCGCTCCGGCGCTACTTCACCGGGACGGTGACGCAGTACGCCCGGGCGGTCCTTCCGTTCTCCTCCGCGAACAAATACGGCGGCGTCTCCTTCCACGAGGACGAGACCTTCCTGCTCGGGGCGCCGGAGATCCTGATGGGAGACGGCATCGGCCCCTACCGGGAGCTCATCGACGGCTATTCCCGGAAGGGCTGCCGGGTGCTGATGCTCTGCCTGTACGACGGGAGCCTGAACGACGAGGAGCTCACCGCGGAAAAGATGCCGATCTCCCTCGTGCTGCTCTCGAACAAGATCCGCGACGAGGCGCCGGATACCTTCGCCTATTTCCGGAGGCAGGGCGTTTCGGTGCGCGTGATCTCCGGGGACAATCCGCTGACGGTGGCTGAGGTCGCCCGGCGCACCGGGATCCCCGGCGCGGAGCGCTGTGTGGACGCGCGTACGCTCACGAGCACGGAGGCCCTGGAGGCCGCCGCGGAGGATACGGTCGTGTTCGGCCGCGTCACGCCCGAGCAGAAGAGGAAGCTGATCCTCGCGCTGAAAAAACAGGGGCACACCGTTGCCATGACCGGCGACGGCGTGAACGACGTCCTCGCCCTTAAGGAGGCGGACTGCTCGATCGCCATGGCCTCCGGTTCGGATGTGGCGTGCCAGGTTTCCCAGGTGGTGCTGATGGAATCGGATTTCGCGGCGATGCCGTCCGTGGTGGACGAGGGCCGGCGCGTTATCAACAACATCGAACGCTCCGCCTCGCTGTATCTGGTGAAGACGGTCTTTTCCATCGTTACGGCGCTGATGACCATCCTGTTCCTGCTTCCGTACCCGCTTGTCCCGGCTCAGCTGGGGCTGGTGAATATCACAACGATCGGCATCCCGTCGTTCTTCCTGGCGATGGAGCCCAACCGTGAGCGGATCCGCGGGAATTTCCTGAAGAACGTGCTGCTGCGGGCGCTCCCCGCGGCGCTGACGGACATCGTGCTGGTGGAGGGCGTGATGCTCTTCTATCTGGCCGCCGGGCTGGAAGATACGGCGCTGAGCACCATCTGCGCGGGGATCATGGGGATCGTCGGGCTGCTGATGGTCCACCGCACCTGCCAGCCGTACAACCGGATGCACCGGGTCCTGATGGCAGGTATGTGCGTGCTGTTCGCCGTGGGTTTCGTGTTCTTCCGGACGCTGTTCAATCTGGTGGCGCTGGACTTTCTGAGCACGCTCGTGCTCGTAGTGCTGGGGCTCCTCGCCTGGCCTATGCTGCGCGTGATGGAGAAGCTTGTACAGAAGCTGCGGGAGATCCCGGGGAAGATCCGGGCCGCGGCGGCCTCTCTGGACTGACCCCTCAGAGAGGCGCCCTATCCTGATCAAGGGGGTGTTCCCGCCGGAGCGGGAGTGAGAACGTGTTCAAAACCATCCTACTGACATTTCTGATAGCGATGATCCCGGTGGTGGAGCTCCGAGGCGCCATCCCCTTCGGCGTGGCCAGAGGGCTGCCGATCCCCGTGTCGGTGGCAGTGTCGATCGTGGGGAACCTGCTGCCGGTGCCGTTCATCATCCTGTTCATACGGCGCGTGTTCGCGTGGCTGCGCCGCGTCAGCGACCGCTTCGACGGACTGGTCCGGACCATGGAACGAAGGGCCGAGTCAAAGAAAAAGACCGTGCTCCGCTACGCCTTCTGGGGCCTTGTGGTCCTGGTGGCGATCCCCCTGCCCGGAACGGGCGCGTGGACGGGCGCGCTCGTGGCCGCCATGATGGATATGCGGCTCAAGCGCGCCTTCCCTGCGATCGCGGTCGGCGTGCTGATCGCGGCTGTTATCGTGACCGCCGTTACCTACGGCGCCGTCGCTGTTATTTCCTGATCGATCTTTACCGGAGGTGTGGGAATGCCGAAATCCCCGAACCAGAAACAGAAACTGCTGCTCATCCGGGACTACCTGGAGAAAAAGACCGATGAAGAGCACCCCGTGTCCACCGCGGAACTGATCCGCTATCTGGACCAGAACGGTGTGAGCGCGGAGCGCAAGAGCATCTACGACGACATGGAGACCCTGCAGGCCTTCGGCGTGGACGTGATGAAGGTCCGCAGCGGGAACAGCTCCGGCTGGTACATCGGGACGAGAGACTTCCAGCTGCCGGAACTGAGGCTGCTGGTGGACAGCGTGCAGGCCTCCCGCTTCATCACGCGCAAAAAGTCCCTGGAGCTCATCGGCAAACTGGAGGGTCTCGCCAGCGTGTATCAGGCACGGGACCTCCGCCGGCAGGTGTACGTGAAGAACCGCATCAAGACCATGAACGAGTCGATCTACTACCTCGTGGACGACATCCATGCCGCCATCAGCGCGGACCGGCGGATCCGGTTCCGGTACTACACCTACAACGCACGGGGAGAGAAGGTCGCCCGGCGGGACGGGGAAATGTATGAGGTGAGCCCCTTCGCACTGCTGTGGGACAATGAGAACTACTACATGGTCGGCTACGACGCCGATGCGCATGAGCTCCGCCATTACCGCGTGGATAAAATGGCGGATATCCGCCAGGGGAAAAAAGGCCGTGACGGCCGGGAGGCTTTCGAGTCGCAGGACATGGCGGTGTATACCGGCTCCCGCTTCGGCATGTTCTCCGGGGAGGCCTCGAGAGTACGGCTGGAATTCGCGGATTCGCTGGCCGGCGCCGTCATCGACCGCTTCGGGAACGATGTGATGCTCATCCCCGGGCGGGAAGGGCATTTCACCGTGACGGTGAACGTGGCTGTGAACGAGCCGTTCTTCGCGTGGCTGTGCACCTTCGGCGAGCAGGCCGCCCTGCTTGGCCCCGAGAGCGCCCGCAGCGCGATGCGAGAACATATCCGGAAGATCTCCGGAGTGTACGCCGAGGCAAAGGAGGAGAGACCGTGAACTGTGTGATCCCGGAGGGCTACAAGCCCCGTCTGAGCGTGTATGAGACCCAGCGCGCCATCGAGCTCGTCAAGAGGAGCTTCCCGAAGAACCTGGGCACCGCGCTGAATCTCAAGCGGGTCTCCGCACCGCTCTTCGTCCGCACGGACACCGGCCTGAACGACGACCTCAACGGCGTGGAGCGCGCCGTGGCCTTCAACGTGCCCGCGGTGGCGGGGGCGGAGTGCCAGGTGGTGCAGTCCCTTGCCAAATGGAAGCGCTGGGCGCTGAAGGAATACGAATTCCGCGAGGGCAAAGGCCTGTACACGGACATGAACGCCATCCGCCGGGACGAGCCTGTGCTGGATAACATCCACAGCGTGTATGTGGACCAGTGGGACTGGGAGAAGATTATCCGTCTGGAAGACCGAAACACGGACTATCTCAAGGACGCGGTGCGGAAGATCGTATCCGCCGTCTGCATGACGGCCGACGAACTGGAGTGGGAGTTCCCGCAACTCTCCCCGGGCCTGAGCCGCGACGTTTTTTTCATCACCACGCAGGAACTGGAAGATATGTACCCCGGGCTCAGCCCGTCCGAGCGGGAAAACGCCATCACGAAGGCGCACCCCACCGTGTTCCTGATGCAGATCGGCAAGACGCTCCGCTCCGGGCAGAAGCACGACGGCCGCGCTCCGGACTACGACGACTGGGACCTGAACGGGGATATCCTATTCCGCAACGAGCTCCTGGACCGCGCCTTCGAGGTGAGCTCCATGGGGATCCGGGTGAGCCCGGAGAGCATGGACCGCCAGCTTACGCTCGCCGGCTGCAACGAGCGCCGGGCGCTCCCGTTCCACAAGGCGCTCCTGGCGGGGGAACTGCCCTATACGATGGGCGGCGGCGTCGGCCAGTCGCGGCTGTGCATGCTGCTGATGGGCTGCGCGCACATCGGCGAGGTCCAGTCCGGCGTCTGGGATCCGGAGACAGTCGCGGCCTGCCGCGCCGCGGGGATCCACCTGCTCTGAAATCGAACCAACTCTCTCAAAAAGAAGATGACTGATCCTATGAAGCAATCAAAGGCGCGCCCGTTCCGAAAGGGCCGGGCAGCCGTTATCGCCGCGGCGCTGCTGCTTGCCCTGTCGGCGGGCTTTATCCCCGCCCGGGCGGAGGAAGCCCCCGCTGCGGCAGAAGAGCCCGCCGTCACGGAAGGACCGGCTGTCACGGAGGAACCTGCCGCCATGGAGACGCCGGCGCCGGAGACCGCTGCCGCGGACGGCTATTTTCCGGATACCGGCGAGTACTTCCGGCCGGAGGAGCCGCTCACCCGCCGGGAGGCGGTGGAGATCCTCGCCCGCACCGGAATGGACGCCCCTATGGACGGGGAGGAAGACGACGCGCTCACCGAGACTGCGCTCGAAAAAATGATCGCGGCTGTCTCCGACCCTGCTACGGCCGCCGAGGCACTGTGCAGCATTCAGTACCGGGGCGACGGGATCGTCACCCGGGCGGAAGCCGCGGTGTTCTTCAACCGCTACTTCGGCCTGGAGCCCGCGCAGGAAGAAAGGGTATACTTCCCGGACGTCTCACCCGCCTACTGGGCCTGGGGCGACATCCAGACCGCGGCCTCCGGCGGCGGGTTCGAGTATCGGCCGGAGCCGGGTTTCCTCTCCACGGACGGCGATCTGTACTATGTGGACGAAGAGGGGTATTTCCTGAAGAACGCTTTCGTGGGTTCGCTGCTGTTCTCGGCCGACGGACGCTACACCTCCGGCAGCACGGAGCTGGACGGCTACGTGCGCGAAGTGCTCCGCAAGGTCACCGACGATACTATGACCCGCGACGATAAGCTCTATCAGGCGTATCTTTATGTGCGGGACAATTTCACGTATCTCCGCCGCAATTACTACCGCACCGGCGACGTGGGCTGGCAGCTGCAGGAAGCGCTGACGATGTACTCCACCGGGCAGGGCAACTGCTACTGCTATGCCTCGGCCTTCTGGGCGGCGGCCCGCCAGCTGGGCTATGACGCCAAGATCGTCAGCGGGACCTACGGACCCACCCGGGCTCCCCACGGCTGGGTGGAGATGATGCGCGACGGCGCCCGCTATACCTACGACGTGGAGATCGAAATGGTCAGCCTGCTGCCCAAGCACCGCTGGCAGAACATGTTTGCCATGGACGACCGCGTCCGCATGGGCCACAGCTACGTGGAGAGCGTGGCGACGGACAATATGGTGTCCCGGGAGACCAATGCCGGTCTCCTGCCGGGCTGAGGGGCGCGCGTATGAGAAAGAAGATCATCACGATCGCGGCCGCGCTGTGCGCGCTGTGCCTGCTCGGGGCCTGCGGGATCATCGAGAACCTGCTCCCGCCGCGGACGCTCGTGCTCACCGTGGATACGATCCGGGGCGAGGACAGCGTTGAGTTCGAAAAGTCCATCCTGCAGGACGGCGTCGGCGAGGGAGAGCTGCGGTTCTCCGACTGGGCATATGAGGGGACCTTCTCCGGGGAGGCGCTCCTGAGCGGCCGCGCGGATCGCTATCCCTGCGTGCTGGTGCTTGCCGGCGAGGAACACGCCGGACGCTATACCGGCCCGTTGGAGAACGGCTCCCCGGACGGGGACGGGATCTTTACAGCGGACGAAGGTGCGGTCTATGCCGGGCAGGTGCGCGGCCTCGCGGCCCTGCGGGGCGACGTCTCCGGCCTTGCCTGCACCGTAACGCGCGACGGCAGCCGATATTCCGGCGCCTACGAGGGCCCGGTGGAGAACGGAGCGTTTTCCGGTGAGGGATACTTCTCCGGCCGGAACGCCGTGGGTCAGGCCCTGAGCTGGGACGGCGGCTTCGCCGCCGGCGAATTCTCCGGCGAGGGCACGCTGATCTGCGACCGGTGGATCTGCAGCGTGGAAGGCGAGACCGTCATGGGCCGCTATGAAGGCGCGGGCAGCGACGGTGTGCCCGAAGGCGAGGGCGAACTCCGCTCCGTGGACGGCAAGGGCGTGTCCTTCCGCTACTCCGGCAGCTGGCACAAGGGCCGGCCGGAAGGCGTGGGCGAACTGGTGTACGACGCGCAGAACCGCTACGTCCGCCGCGGGTATTTCACGCAAGGCTCGTACACGCCCGATTTCATGCAGGCGTTGGAGACCTACGGCAGCTGCGAGCCGAAGTTCACGATCGGCGACACGCTGCGCGCGTTTTTGGAACAGTATCCGCAGATCTGGGAAGCGGAGACGCACGAGAACTTCCTGGATTCGGAGTACAAGCAGCTCTTCGATAAAAAACTCACGGTGAAGGCCTGCTTCGACGATCCCGCCGAGCTGGACGATCCGCGCTGGATGTGCCAGTACTCCCTGCGGCTCGTGACCGCGGACGCCGGCCCGCTCTTTCCGGGCGGCCCGGTGATGACGGTGATCACCGCCACCGAGAGCACCTACACGAAGGTGGTCCGTGTGATGGTGCCGGGCGAGCTGACCGGCCTGTACCGCGGCCAGCGCTTCCATGCGTATGCCGTGCCGCTCGCGATGAGCACGTACACTACGGTGCTCGGTGAGCAGCGCGACTGCCTGCTGCTGCTGGCGGGCGACGTGTATATCGGCCCCTGATCGGAACAACGGGAGCGCCGGGGATGATCTTCCCCGGCGCTCCCGTATATTATGCCCGGTCATTCCAGCAGGAAACGCTCCATGACCCAGGCGGCGCCGTCCTCCGAGAAGGACGGTGCGATCAGGTCCGCGGCGGCCCGAACGCTCTCCGGGGCGTTGCCCATGGCGATGCCGAGCCCGGCCCAGCGGAGCATAGGGATATCGTTCTCCCCGTCGCCCAGGGCGATGATCTCCTCCCGCGGGATGCCCAGCAGCTCCGAGAGCCGCGCAAGGCCGCTGCCCTTGTCCACGCCCGGCGGCACGAGCTCCAGCACCTCCGGAGAGGACCGGAAGGCATTTGCCCGGCCGGAGAAGAGCGAGCGCGCCTCCTCCTGCGCGGCCAGGACCTCCGGCGCAAGGCCCAGCAGCAGGATCTTGTATACGCCCGAAGCAGCCGCTGCCTGCGGCGAGACAAGAGGTTTCGGTTCGGTAAAGGAGAGCCGGGCGTAGGTGTCCGAAAAGAAGTTGGACCGGTCGGCGAAGAGGCCGTCCCGGCACCAGAGGATCGTGGAGCCGCAGCGCGCGGCGCACCAGGCAAGAAGGCGCAGCGCAGTATCCGGTTCCATCACGCGCTCCTCCAGCACGGCGCCGTCACCGCTGCGCGCCAGCACGCCGCCGTTGCACAGGATCAGCGGCACGTCCGCGGGGAAAAGGGCGCGGGCCTGCGCCGCGCCGTCGGAAAGCCGCCCGCTGGCGAGCGTAACGAGCTTCCCCTGCGCGAATACGCGCCCGATGGCGTCCCGCACGCGCGGGGACACCGTGCGGTCCTCACGGCTGAGCGTGAGGTCATAATCGGCGGCCAGCAGAGAGTACATGCGACCCCTCCTCTCGTGTGATCATCATACTAAGACCGGAGGAATTTGTCAAAGAAAGGCAGCGCCGCTCTTCCCAGCGGCAGAGATCCATGGTACAATATACGGCAAAGAGGCCCGCCCCGGGCGGGGAAGGAGGAACGACATGATCCACATCGAACTGGACCTTACGGACATCGACTACGAAAGGGTGGTCAACGAATACCTGCCCCTGGCGCAGGCGAAACTCGACGAGAAGGGGAGCTCCCTCGGCCCCCTGCTGTCCGGGGGCGCGGGGCTGTTCCGGCTGGCGCCGGACTCGATGAAGGACAGGCTGGTGGCTGAGCTCCTGAACGCGAACAACGAGAAGATCACCGAGGAACTGGAAAAGGCTGCCGAGAAGCGCGGCATCCCCGGCCGCGTCCGCAACCTGCGTGCGTCTGTGAAATAACGGCCGCGGCGCAAAAACGCCCGCCCTCCAAATGAGGGCGGGCGTTTTCCTTTTTACTTCAGGCGGTCACACGATGCGGCGGGCGGCCACAAGGCGCATGCCGTAGGTAGCGCTCAGCGCCTGGATGCTCACTACCTGACCGGAGTACGGAGCATGGATGAAGTTCCCGCTGCCCACGTAGATCGCCGCGTGCCAGATGTTGTACACAGAGCTTCCGAAGAGCAGGATGTCGCCCGGCCGGATGTCATTCAGGTCAACGTCGGTGCCGTCGTAGTACATCGACTGCGCCACGCGGTTGAGCGTGTAGCCCAGTTCCTGGTACACGTAGTACACCAGGCCGGAGCAGTCGAAGCCGACGTCGGGCGAAGTGCCGGCCCACACATAGGGGATGCCCAGGTACTTCATGGCGGTGTCTACCACAAGCTGCCCGGTGACGGCATTGTACGGCACGGGTGCGGGCGCGGGTTCCACGATCACCGGCGAGGACACGGGCTCCGGCTCGACCGGCGCGGGGACAACGGGCGTGATGTAGTTGTCGTCCGTGACCGGCTCGGTGTAGATCTCGGTGTCCTCCGTGGTGACGGCGGCGGTGAGCGTATAGGTCACGCTCTGGCCGTTGAGGACCACGTAGTCCCCGTAGACATAGCCGTTGCTTCCATTGTAGTCGACCTCATACCAGTTGCCGCAGGCGCCGTGCACGTTCACGGCAGTGTCGTTGCCCAGGTACGTGATGGTCTCGCTGTTCATGCTCGGACCGCTGCGCAGGCGCACGTCCGTGCCGCGGATGATACCGTTGCCGCTGCCGGAAGCCGGCGCGGTATAGGTGGTGGTGACGGCCTGCGGCGCAGCGGCGGCCGGCTGCTCGGAAGCGACGGGCGCCTCGGCGGCGCTCTGTTCCGTCTCACCCACGCCCATGAGCAGGTAATACCCTGCCATGTAACCGGTCTTTCCGTTATAGGTGACCTGGTACCAGCCGTAGCCGGCGTCGAAGTTCACCGTCACAACGGCGCCGCGGGGCAGCGTGTCTATGACGTTTGCGCTCAGACTGCCGCCGTCACGCATGTTCAGCCCGTCGGTCGCGACGGTCGCGTTGGTGGCAAAAGCCGCGCTGCTGAGCAGCAGCGAAAGAGCCAGTATGACTGCCACCGTAGTTAGCAGCTTGCGTATTCTTTTCATGATCCCCCAACCTTTCGGTCTGGCTTCGGCTCAGTCCCGAAGCGCTCGTTCCAGCCAGATCGCCGCGACGTCCATCGCGTCGTACAGGCCGTTCCTTTCCGCTTTCTTCACGACACGGTCCCTGGACTTTACGTCCGGATCCGTCAGCTGGAGCTGGATAGAAACCCGGTCGGCCACGCTCAGCGGTTCGGATACGCCCGAACCCTCGGCGGGCTCAACGGCTTTCGTGCTCAGCACCTGCATCATGATGATGTACTTGTCGGACATGCTGCCGTAATAGATGATATTGTCTTTCCGGCGCAGCGGCCGACCGCGGTACATCAGCGTTTTCGCAGTGGTAGCCATACGATCACCTCTGATTTGTAACTAAAATGTAACAGATTGTATTTTTGATGTCAACAGTTTTTTGGAATTTGTAAGATTAAACAATTAGTCCTTTCATATTTGTAATTTTTGTTACAAAACCGCGCTGATGTCCTGCAAAAGAGTGACATTTCCCGGAAAAGGGGGATCATTTTCCCCGGGAAACGGGGGACAGGCGCGGAAACTGTTGTGCCGGCAGGCACCGGCATCTGACATCAAAAACGGGGGATCTGCAAATAAAAACCCCCGCCGGAGAGGTCTCCGGCGGGGTGCCGGTCACGGATCAGCCTTCTTTTACGGATTCCACGATCCCCTGCGCCAGGCCGGCGATGCCCTGGATCTCGGAGGGGATGATGATCTTGGTGGCCTTGCCGTCCGCCGCGGCGGTGAAGGCCTCCAGGGAACGCAGCCGCAGGACCGCGTCGGTCGGGGCTGCTTCATTGAGGAGCTTCAGGCCGTCGGCCGTGGCCTTCTGCACCGCCAGGATGGCGGCTGCCTTACCTTCGGCCTCAAGGATCTGCTGCTGCTTCTTGGCGTCGGCCCGGAGGATGGCGGATTCCTTCTCGCCTTCGGCTTCCAGGATGGCGGCGCGCTTTTCGCCTTCGGCACGCAGGATGGCTTCACGGCGTTCACGCTCAGCCTTCATCTGCTTCTCCATGGCGTTCTGGATCTCCTTGGGCGGCAGGATGTTCTTGAGCTCC
>JAEEGL014229663.1_pt1 | contig 24165 bp, 30 predicted proteins | sample 9134231 | NCBI WGS metagenome assembly JAEEGL01 (sample SAMN16246548, study PRJNA631951) | gut metagenome | biome: gut microbiome; feature: rumen; material: fiber-attached | host: Bos | place: Iran: Karaj | collected 2018-10
AGGATTATGGTTATCCTTCATACATAGTCAGATGATTTGATGCCCCTATCAATTAAGATTATGTGCTAAGTCTATTGAAGGAGGAGAAAGTAACATCTTACATCATCCCTCATCCCTCAAACATCTATCCGTTTTCGTAGCGCCAGTGTTTCGTCTTCGTTTTCGTTATAACTCGCGTTTCCTTTTCGTTTTCGTTAAAATATGAACATAAAGAGGTTGCTAAATAAACATCAAACATCATCCCTCAAACATCATCCATCTATTTCAAACCTTTCCCTGTGTTCCCAACGAACTGCACGAGAATAAAGGTTATAAATTATTAATTATGGGTTGGATTTGCATAATTAAATGTAAATAGAGACGTTCTAATAGTAAAATGGGAGAACTTTGCACTATATTTGCAAGTTAGAAAATGAATACAAATTCTTAAAAGGCAACGATGTATGTTTGGAATACCTGAAATAGAGAAGAGGATATTTCGCAATGACTTTATCAATAATGTCATTGTAAGTGGTGAGTACAGCAATAACAGAAGCTGTGCTGAGCATCGTCAGACTTTAAAGCAACGCTATGCAGAACTGTTGCCCATACAGAGTGACAATCCACAGCAGCATTATCGCTTTAATATTGACATGCAGACCAAACAGACGAGCATCAACGCTAATGTGGATGAGACGGAACGCCATATAGCCCTGCGCAGCAAGAACATGCAGCAAGAGCTGGTGATGACAAACAGTGCTTTCCAGTATCGTGAGAGCGGTCAGTGCTATGACACTTCAACTACATTCAACACAAACGTGGGCCCTCTGATTGACTATTTGGGAGAGGTGGGGGTTGAGAGGCTGAACACACTGCGGCTGCGTAAGGTGAATGCCGTAGGATATGAACTGAGTACGACGACCCCTGCACAGAAGATAAAGGCATGGCAGCCAGCAGAGAATTTCATCAATGAACGGTTAGTCCCTCAGTATGAGGCTATGCTCGGGGCAGCCCCTGCTATCAAGCAGCATCTCAGTACGATCCAGCTTATTGACGGTCACTATACGCTGATTGTAAAGTATGGATATTACGTGGTAGAAAAGAACAGCGACGGGAGCAATGTGAAAGGACAGGTAATAATCGATCTTGATATAGCGCGACATATTCACACTATTATTTCAGATATTCACGATGAGCTCGACCGCATGCATCAGGAGTTGTATAATGCCTTCCTCTGGAGTATCTCAGAGAAGTTTATTGCTTTACTGAACCAAGAAGGAGGACAATAAAGATGGTAGCTGTACAATATGCCAAAGAGGTAAAGGTGATGGAGTGGGAGATAGAAGAGACCCCATCAGCCTACGTCGTGCCTATGATTCCCCGAAAGAGCCTCGTTTTAAACGATTCGCCCATAGTATGTAAGTTCCATCTGTATAACACCGCCCCAAAAGCTAATAATGCAGATGACATATCGACAACAGCAATCTACAAAGAGGTTGAGACGGTAAGCGACGAGTTCATCAAGGACAAGCAGATAGACATGGCCAGGATGGATGCCCGCAATCAAGTGCAGGCAATAGCCAATTACAAGGACAATTGGGACGGCTATGGAGCCATACGCCCCTTGTCGGAGTGCCTGGGTCACGCCTTAGACCTGATAGACAACAGTCTAATCAAATTGGATTATCTTTCAGACATCTATCCCAACCCCAACGGTACAGTCACTTTAGAGTGGGAACGGGATGATGACGAGATAGGCATAGAACTGGGTCGTAGTGAATTCTCATACTACGCCCGCTTTGGCAACTACCATTCTTACAATAACCGGAAACAGTATGACGATGCTGAAGAGATTGGCAAGTTTGTTGAGTTCGTGTCTTTCATGGGTTAGCAGCTTTTGCGGGAATGGAATACCTGATGTGGTAGGTGGCGAGGAACGCGTGATGCGGACCATCTTTCATCCAGCGAATTTCAACGAGAAGAAAGGAACGCTGAAGTCAAACTTCATGCGGCCACCCACAGCAGCAGACGAGAAAGATGACACTATTGCGAGCAATAAGCTATCGACAACACGCTACGATTATTGCGGGATGGAGTTTTGCAGGAGACATGCACGTGCCCACCAGAAGGAGCCACGCAGGCATTATTGGGGCTTTGGGCGCTTCGTAGTCGAACACCTCATTGCACCAAGGCAGATAGACGGTGAAATGCACAGCTGTACAGTAGAACCCAAGCCAGAGTATGATAATCCAGCTCATGCCAACATTAACCTTGGTTTCCGTCAGGCGGTAGGAGAGCCGCTTGACAGTCAGACGGCAGAATACATCAAACAACTTGCAGAGAGTGCAGAGGTTTTGCAAGACCCCTCACCGACATCGGAACAATGGGAAGGAGAACCCGTTGACGAGGCGAGGTATGGAAAACTGAAGTACAAACCGAAGAAACTGTAGAATCAATAATGGTGACGATAACCCTTCAGACACAGGCTGATTGGGGTTGTTGGTGGAATCAAAAGGACTCTTGTGATTACTTTTGCAGGAATTTCAAGGTAGCATACAACCTCTATAGAGAACTTTGCAACCACAACAAAAGAGGAACTTAATCGATGATATATCCTATGCGTGACACAAACCTATCCTCTGTCATGCCGCTTTGTAATAGCGATACAAGCTCAAACATTACTCAAATAAATAAAGTATATGCAAAAGGAATATGTACATACAGGCCGATGCATTTGGTGTGGTAAAGAAAAGCCTGAAACGACTTTTTATACCCGACCACATGTTTTCCCTCGTTCATTGGGAAGCGAGGAAATTGGCTTCGATGTGTGCGATGAATGTAATCATTATTTTGGAAAGGCTCCAAGGGCAGGTGTACCTTCTATAGATGCGTCTTTTAAGGAGATTTTTGGCTGTTACCGTTTTTTTCTAAGCCATCTAGATGAAAACTCCTATAAGAAATTCAGTTCAGCTTTCTTTACTTATCACCACAGTATTCATACCATACGGATTAAAAGTAGCTTCAATGAATGGACGTTAACACGTCAGTTTAAGCGTTCTCTATATGAAATGTTCCTTCAGAAATACCACAAAGAGACCAAGAATGCTAATCACCCTATGTTTGATACTGTGCGTAAGTATGCTCGATATGATGTAGGTGACTTGCGGGTGTTCTACGCTTTCAATAACATAATACTAGTTGAGAAGGATATGGAGCATCCACATCTGTCGATGCACGAGAATGTCATTAATACGATGATGGAAACAGGAGTGTATGCCTTTTGGATGTTTGGACAAATCTTCTATTTGGAGGTATTCCCATTGGCTTTTAACACAAAAGGTAAGGCATTCTTACAGTCAGAGAGCCAAAAGGTCCTCCTTCCAGCCGAAGGCAATGAAAGCATCTTTGAACTTCAAAATATCATGCAGGCAGATTTCTTCATGCAGAGATTCAATAGTAGATAAATGTAATATGGGTAAACCAAGACGGTGACAGGAACCTATCCCCTGTCACGATGTTTCTAATAACACCCTTCTGCTCTACCGCTATGTTTTTCTTACAACCCAAATCCTCAGCCTCTTTCTATGGTGGGAACGTGATTTGAGGCAATATTTCTAAAAAACTCATTGGAAGTTATTACTTTTTCGTAGCCCCCGCGTTTCGTAGCATCGCGTATCGTTTTCGTTATAATTAGTTTCCTTTTCGTAAATCTCCGTCCCTCATCCCTCATCCCTCATCCCTCATCCATCGTTCTGTGAGATCTGTGTGAGAATCTATTCCTGAAACAGGGACACGTCCCTGTGTTCTCCCCATGCTATCAATATCCAAAGACAGAAGCATTCTGATAAAAGGAATCGTCATCATCATGATGGTATTCCTGCACCTATTCAACAAGAGCAATACAGACCTGTGTACCAACTTGCTGTACATAGGTGACGAGCCCTTTGCCAAGTGGCTATCCCGCGCCTGTAACCCCGTTTGGTTCTTCGTGCTGCTGAGTGGCTATGGGTTAGCGTACACCTACGAGAAGGGCAATTTGCAATTTACGAAGCAGTTGAAGCGCATCTTCAAGCTCTATATGCATTATTGGATAATCCTGTCAGTCTTCCTCTGCATAGGATGTTCTCTCTACCCTGGTAGATACCCTGGCACTTGGGATAGGATCCTCGTTAATGCTGTAGGCTGGGTAACCAACTACAACTATGAGATGTGGTTTATACTACCCTATTCCTTGGTAGCACTTACCAGTCAGTATATCATTCGCGGTATTGAGAAAATAGGATACATCTTGTCTGTTGTCCTGACTATCTTTCTCAGTCTTGCCGCCTCCTATACTATTAGCCGATACCACTCTACCCTTTTGTCCGAGTACCCGATACTCAGTCTGACTGCCGTTTACGTGCAGTTTTTGTATCCATTCACTGTTGGCGTAGCCTTTTGCCGGGCAAAATATCAGTGGAGCTATCAGATGCCAACCTGGTTGGCTCTCGTCATAATGGTCATCCTTATTTCAGCAGTATGCAGCATCAGGATACCAGTTTGGGGATACGTCTATGTACCACTCATGATTTACCTTTTCTGCCAGCTTCAGTTCCCCAAGTGGCTGAATAGTGTATTGATGGAATTAGGACGTAAATCCATGGCTATATGGATGATCCACACCTGGTTCTGCTGTTATCTATTCCGAGAAGAAGTTTATTCATTGAAGTATCCAGTATTTATTCTGGGAGCGCTACTTATAATAAGTTACCTGACCGCCATCCCATTCTTATGGATAACTAAAAAGGTCTTAGCTATCTTGAGAGTGTAATACCAGTACAGTTCCCGTTACCTTGGCTTGGGACGAGGGTTGATGCAGCCTGCCCAATGTGGTGACCTGATGGTGACAACTTCTGTCACCTGTCACCCGTTTGAAGTCCACTCCGTTTGTCTGGACGTCAAAATTGACAGTTTACAACTTTCCTGCTGTTTATAATGAACTATCATACTATGAAAGAGGATAATATGCTTCTCAGAGTGATGGACTGGCTGCGCTTTCCCTTGATAGTATTGGTGGTTTATATCCATAGTAATCCAGAATGTGTCATATCGCCATGGAGTTACGGGATGCCTTTCAGTTTTATTACCATGTTTACCTTGACAGAAGTAGTCATCCAGAAGGTTATTGCAGCTGCAGCCGTACCAGGTTTCTTCTTCATATCTGGCTATTTGTTCTTTTATAAAATTGACAACTACAACTTAAACACTTACCGGAGTAAACTAAGCAGAAGAATTTGGACATTACTAATTCCCTACTTGTTGTGGAACACCCTTCCCGTAATATATCCTTTGCTTTTGTTTTTATTTCGTGGGCAACCCCTTACCTTCAGCTTTGCTGAATGGCTATCTTCTTATTGGGACACTGGAGGTGAATATCATTTTCCAGCTAACTTCCCATTATGGTATGTTCGCGATCTGATGATTGCATGTCTCATAACACCAGTAATCTGGAGCCTAACTAAACGCAGGGTACTGGGGGGGTATTTATAACAATGCTGACTATCGCCTATGTCTTCAAACTGTGGCCTAGTATTGTAGGCCATACCAATAGTGTCTTCTTTTTCTACATTGGTAGTTATATGAGTATCATCAAAGCTGATGTTTTACAGTTATTCCATAAAGTAGAGAAGGTTAATTACGTCATCACGTTCATCCTTTGCGTCACGTGTCTATGGTTTTATGTGTCATGCATGGAAAACTATCGTGCCCTCATGCCCATCTACACCATTTCGTCCCTTGTGTCTATCATTAATGTGTCATCACGGTTAGTGCGCAATACGAGCAATATTTGGGGTTATTTGAAGGAACGCGTTTTCTTTATTTATGCAAGCCACACTTTGTTCTTTGTTTCCTTTGTAGAGGTTTTACTCTATAGTAACCTGCAGCATCAGCCTATTTCAATCCTCTTTGTCATCTATCTATTGATGCCTTTCCTTAAAATCACAATTTGTGTGATTATATATAACTTTATGGCAAAATATATGCCTAAGAGCCTAGCAATACTGAATGGTCGCAGGGAGAAAAGGAGCACTTGAATTACTTTTCGTGAACAGGGACTAAATCCCTCTGTTTTTGTATGCCAAAAACAAAGTCATTATATATGTCATTCATCAATTCAGAGAATCTACCAGCACCGCGAGCGGTACATGGTATAGAGGCGCAGCAGCTACGTGATATCATCAATTTCTTGCAAGGTTCAGTATATTGCTGGTGCAAGAACAGGAGGGGAGAACCATTTGCAGCCAGAGACCTTCTTGGTGGAGACAACTATTTTTGGCAGGATACTCCCATGATAACCCTATTCGATTACTACAGAAATGGTAATGATGCGAATAACGAGTATGCAGTAGAAGAGGCAGGAAAGGCAGCAGGCCGCCTGCTGTATCAGCTACTGTATGACGATAAGCGGGAGTTTGAGACCTGGGTAGAATTTACCCGGATTTACCGTTGGACAGGTGAAGAAAATAATGGATAAATAGACGGTCTTTGACATATCCGACACTTTCACCTTGTCCGCCATCCCATTCATGTGGATAACTAAGAAGTGCTTGGCAATATTGAGAGTATGACATTTAACAGGTTCGACGCCCCAAGGGAAAGTCAACCTATCCTCTATCATACACACAATATACACAATGGCATCATTCGAATACAATCCATTAGCTGATAGCGTTACAGTGAAGTACGAGTGTCCCAAATGTCACTATGTTAATGTGGATATTTTTGGAGTACCATTTCCAGATTTAACCGCAGAAACGCATCATGAGAGCATTAATCAGGATTTCTCTGATGCAATTTGTGAAAAATGCGATGCAGAGTATAATGTCATCCTGACAAATGGTTTCTATGGAGGTTATCTATGACACGTATGTCCCCTGTCATATTTCGTAGCGCAGCGACCATGTCAGTGCTATCTGCTGTGACAATCACTTTACAACAATTATGAATAAAGATATCATTACCGTAACATCCCCACTGATGCCAGACCTTGAGGAGTTCCACGAACTGCTCAAGGACATCTGGGACAGAAGGTGGATAACAAATAACGGCCATTACCACCAGCTACTGGAGAAAGCATTGGCAGAGTACCTCAAGGTGCCTTATGTCAGTCTGTTTACCAATGGCACCCTGCCATTGATAACAGCACTTCAGGCACTACGTATCACCGGCGAGGTCATCACTACCCCCTACTCCTTCGTAGCTACCACCCATGCACTGTGGTGGAATGGCATCAAACCTGTGTTCGTGGACATTGAGTGGGCAACAGGCTGTATGGATCCCAATAAGATTGAGGCTGCCATCACCCCCAAGACCACAGCCATCATGCCCGTTCATGTCTATGGTAAGCCCTGTAACATCAAGGCTATTCAAGACATAGCTGATAAGTACGGTCTGAAAGTCATCTACGATGCCGCCCACGCCTTTGGTGTGGAAAGCCTCACCCCCATCCCCTCTCCAGTAGAGAGGGGTGAACGAGAAGGGAATTTTAGAATGACGGCTAATCCTGCTGATTATGCATATCTGATAGAACATGCCAGAGAAATGAGAAAAGAATCCACACAAGCAGAAGATGTTCTTTGGCAGGCTTTAAGAAATAGTCAACTTGGATCTAAATGGCGTAGGCAACACCCCGTATTAGACTTCATTGTTGACTTTATCAATTTCAACCATTCTATTGTTATTGAAGTTGACGGTGGCTATCATACCTCTCCAGAACAACGTAAAGCAGATGCTACACGTGATAAGATCTTATGTGACAATGGTTTCTACGTCATGCGTTTCACCAATGAACAAGTTTTGCATGATACAGATAATACTATATTAAGAATTAAGAACACAATGAACAACTTCCCCCTACAGGGGGGACAGAGGGGGGCTTGGACCTCTATCCTTAATGCAGGTGACATGTCCACTCTGAGCTTCCATGCCACCAAGGTTTATAACACCATTGAAGGTGGAGCCATGGTCATGCACGACGAGAAGACCAAGCAGCGCATAGACTATCTGAAGAACTTCGGCTTTGCAGGAGAGACAGAGGTTGTTGCACCTGGCATCAATTCCAAAATGGACGAGATGCGCAGTGCTTATGGACTATTGAATCTCCGCCAGGTGGATGTAGCAATAGAAGCCCGTCACCAGGTTGCTATCAAATATCGTGAGGCCTTACGCAATATTGAGGGTATCACGTTCTGGGACGACCTTCCCGGTGTTCGCCATAACTACTCTTACTTCCCTATCTTTGCGGATGCTAAGAAGTACGGCATGACGCGTGATGAGCTCTATTTCAAGATGAAGGAGCAAGGCATCTGGGGCCGTCGTTATTTTTATCCTCTCATCAGTGATTTCACCACCTATCGCGGCCTTCCCAGTGCCACGAAGGAGAATCTACCTGTAGCCACCAAAATGGCCAATGAAGTGATATGCCTACCCATGCACCATGCATTGAGTGATAAGGATATTGAGCGAGTTATAAACTGCATTTTAAAATAATTACGATGAAACATTTATTAATAATAGGGGCACGTGGATGGGGACGTGAGGTATACGATATAGCGAAGGCGTGTATAGAAGCAGGGGCTGATTTTTTGGTGAAGGGATTTCTTGATGATAAGGCTGATGCTCTCAATGGCTATAAAGATTATCCCCCCATCATTGGTCCTGTTGAAACTTATGAGATTAAGAAAGATGATATTTTCATCTGTGCTCTTGGCGATGTAAAATATAAAAAACAATATGCTGATATTATTCAAGCAAAAGGTGGAGAGTTTATTTCGTTAGTCCACCCAACGGCTATTATAGGGACAAATGCCCAGATAGGTAAAGGATGTGTTGTCGGGGCATATGCAAATCTCTCTAGTGATACTATTATAGGGGATTTTGTTACCATAAGCATAAGGGCTGGCATGGGACATGATTCGACAATTGGTAATTATTCACATATTGGTGGTAATTGTTGTATCTCAGGCTTCGTTACAATTGGCGAATCAGTCACCATGCATCCCGGTTGTGTTATGGTTCCTCATCGTAAGATTGGTAATAATGCCGTAATTGGAACGGGAAGTGTAGTCTTGAGTAATGTAAAAGCTAATACAACAGTATTTGGTAATCCAGCAAAGAAAATAGATTTTTAATATATATATATATGCAGAAGAGTGTAATTGAATATCTGGAGAAGACCGTTAAGGCATATCCTCAAAAAGATGCAGTTCAGGATTCGGAACGGAAAATCACCTTCTCCGAGTTGTGGGATGAAGCTAAACGTATTTCAAACGCCATCGTTGCAGAAGGTATAGTGAAAAAAAGCCCCATTGGTGTATATATCCCCAAGGGGTGTGAAATGGTAGAGTCATTCGCCGGTATCAACATGTGCGGTTGCTTCTATGTGCCGCTTGACACCAAGTCACCAGATGTCCGTGTGAATTCTATCCTCACCACACTTGAGGCAACTTGTGTGATTACAGACCAGGCTCATGCTGGTCAGCTAGGAGGATTCTTTAAGGGCAAAGTCCTGGTTATAGAGGATGTAATAGCAAATGTGTCGCCTGAGGGTGGTGATAAGAACGATACCCTCCAGATTGACACAGATCCTGTATATAGTATCTTCACCAGTGGCTCCACTGGTACACCAAAGGGCGTAGTTATTGCCCATCGTGGGGTAATCGACTATATTGATTGGGCAGTGAACACTTTCCATATTAGTTCGGAATCTGTTATAGGCAATCAGGCTCCGTTCTATTTTGATAACTCTACGTTGGACATATATCTGATGTATTCCACAGGAGCTACGTTGAATATCATTCCAGAGAGTTGTTTCGCATTTCCAGCTAAACTGATAGACTATCTTAATGAGAACAAGATTACGTTCGTGTTCTGGGTGCCCTTTGTGCTGGTGAATGTGGCCAATATGAACATACTTGCCTCGAAGAAACCAAAATACTTGAAGGATGTGTTCTTTGCTGGCGAGGTGATGCCTAATAAGCATCTCAATTACTGGCGTAAGCACCTGCCTGATTGCCGTTATGCCAACCTGTATGGCCCGACTGAAATCACTGTTGACTGCACCTATTACGAAGTGAAGAGAGAATTCTCTGACGATGAGCCACTGCCTATTGGCTTCCCTTGCAGGAATAGCGACGTGCTGATACTTGTTGACCGCCAACGTTTAGCCAAGCAAGGAGAACAAGGAGAACTTTGTGTTCGTGGTTCTTCATTAGCTTTGGGTTACTATAATAATCTAGAGAAGACAGAAGCTGCTTTTATCCAGAATCCATTGCATAGCCACTACCCCGAAACCATATATTGCACCGGTGATATCGTGTATGAGAACGAGTTGGGCGAGATAATGTATGTGGGCCGCGTAGATGCGCAGATTAAGCATAATGGCTACCGAATTGAGTTGGGAGAGATTGAAACGGCTATCCTTGGCACCAATATGGTGGACAACTGCTGTGTGGTTTATGACTATGCCAATAAAAAGATAGTTCTCTTCTACCAATCCAAGGAAGATCTGAATATGGCAGACTTCCGCAAGGCTCTCTCTGGAAGCATTCCTCGCTATATGCTGCCCAACGAGTATCATAGAGAGGAGATTCTAAAACAGAACAGTAGCGGAAAGATAGATAGGGCTTACTATAATATATTATTTAAATAGAGGGAGCTTGTAAATGGAATTTATTAAAGAAGATAGTACTCTTAAACAAATTGTACAAGAGTATATTTCACAACGGCAGCCATTTAGTAACTATTTTATGAGTTCATTAGATGGAATGTTGTTCGCAAAAGGAGAGGAAACCTTGCTCTTAAAACTGCCATGCGAGGGTTTTAATAGGATTTACTTTTTGTCGCGCAATCGAGAGGAGCTTACTTCTATGCTGAGCCAACTATCTGAGGAGGACGCTATTAATATACCCACAAAACGCGAAATCAGTCAAGATATCCTTACAATCTTACATAATGCTGGATATAATCTTTTTACTTCGTATGAAAGATTATATAAGAATACTAATGATCCAAGAGGTGATTTTGAAGATAATTTTGCCCAGATAGGGGATTGTGCAAAAATAAAAGAGTTGCTCTTATCGCAACTTTATAATCCTATTACGGATAGGATACCTACCAATGAAGAAATAAAATTTATGATAGAAAACAAACAAGCACTTGTTAATCGTAATGAGAATGGTGAAGTAAATGGTGTTTTGTTGTTTGCAATCGATGGAAAAAAATGTAACTTCCTTGAATGGGCAAGTACAGCTTCTGCTGGCGAAAGTTTGTTCCTTTATCTGAATGCTTTTAACTATATGGGACAGCTTGGCATTGAAAAAAGTACGATTTGGGTTAGAAGTGATAATGTGAGGCCTAAGAAAATATATATATCGTGGGGCTATCAGCCTGATGGCTTGAAAGACTATACATTCCTCAAAACTAAGAAGTGTGATAACATTTAACAATTTAAAGAAGAACCTCAAGAAGGAGTTGACGAGTCTGCCAACGTTCAAGGTGGCCGTCGTTGGTGACACCGCTACTCAGCTCCTCTGCACCGCCATCCGTGGTATGGGAGTGGAGCGTGGCTATAACATTGACCTCTTTGAGGCAGAGTATAATCAGGTAGAGCGGCAGCTGCTGGACCCCACTAGCGACCTGTATCAGTTTGATGCGGACTTCATTGTCATCTTCCAGAGTACACACAAACTGGGAGAGCATCACGCTATGCTCAATGCTGAGCAGCAAGCATCGCTGGCAGACGACAGGCTGAACTTCCTGGCCTCTGTCTGTGAGAATCCTGCCCTGGCCGGTAAGAAGATTATCTACTTCAACTACCCGGAGATTGAGGATACTGTGTTTGGCAGCTATGCCAACAAAGTAGTTTCGAGTTTCACGTTTCAGGTTCGCAAACTGAACTACGAGCTGATGCAGCTGTCGCAGCAGTACCAGAACCTTTTCATCTGTGATATTGCTGCTCTCCAGAACAAGCTGGGACGAGACCAGATGTTTGCCGCCAATGTCTATACCAGTACGGAGATGATTCTCTCGATGGATGCGCTGCCCTATGTTGCCAGCCGCGTGATGGACATCGTGTGTGCGGTGAAGGGGCAGTTCAAGAAGTGCTTAATTCTCGACCTCGACAATACCGTATGGGGCGGAGTGATAGGGGATGACGGACTGGAGGGAATTCATCTTGGTCACGGACTGGGCATAGGCAAAGCCTTCACCGAGTTCCAGATGTGGGTGAAGAAGCTCACACAACGTGGCATCATCATCTGCGTGGCCTCCAAGAACAACGAGGAGACCGCCAAAGAGCCGTTTGAGAAGCATCCTGATATGGTGCTGAAACTGGATGATATTGCCGTGTTCCAGGCCAACTGGGAGACCAAGGTGGACAATATCCGTACCATACAGGGCATCCTGAATATTGGTTTTGACTCGATGGTTTTCCTCGATGACAATCCCTTTGAGCGGAATATGGTGCGCGAGAATATCCCCAGTATATCCGTGCCGGAACTGCCCGAAGACCCTGCGGAATATTTGGAGTATCTTTACAGCCTGAACCTCTTCGAGACCGCCAGCTACAGCAATCTGGATAAAGACCGTACCAAGCAGTACCAGGTTGAGGCCAAGCGCGTGTCGTTGAGCAAGACCTTCACCAATGAGGCTGACTTCCTGAAGTCGCTGAATATGGTATCTGTGGTGAGCGGCTTTACCAAGTTCAATACACCCCGTGTGGCACAACTCAGCCAGCGGAGCAATCAATTCAACCTGCGTACTGTGCGCTATACCGATGCGGACATAGAGGCACTTGCCAACGACCCGAAGGTGATTGACCTGAGCTTCACCCTAGAGGATAAGTTTGGCGACAACGGACTCATTGCCGTGGTGATTATGAAACCTTTGGATAAGGATACGCTGTTTGTGGACACCTGGTTCATGAGCTGCCGTGTGTTGAAGCGTGGTATGGAGAACTTCACCCTGAATACGATGGTGGAGAAAGCCAAGGCTGCCGGGTATAAGAAAATTATAGGCGAGTACCTGCCCACACCAAAGAACAAGATGGTGGAGAACCACTACACCGGACTTGGATTCACCAAGATTGAGGGAGCTGAGACAGCTCAGTATGTATTGAATGTAAATGAATACGTAGCAAGAGAGTGCTACTTAGAAACCAAGGAGCAATGAAATTAGATCATATAGGATACCTGACTGACCAGATGGACGACAGCAGAGAGGCTTTCGTCCGTTTGGGCTATGTGTCGGAGGCTGTCGTAGACTTCCCGGCGCATAAGAGTAAAGTGTGTTTCCTCCGCAAGGAGGGAGAGACTACCGTGGAGCTTGTTGAGCCCTACGAGGAGAACAAGAGTCTGCGTAAACTACTGAAGAATGGCGTTACCCCTTATCATGTCTGCTACGAAGTGGAAGACATAGAGAAATCCGTATCTGACCTGACAGGGGGGTATTTTGCATTATCACAACCTGTACCGGCACCTGCTTTCGATGGCAGGCTAATCTGTTATTTATGGAGCCGCGAGACAGGGTATATTGAACTGGTAAGCGGCTCGTAAGAGTTGGCTTACATTATGACAATAAAAGAATTAGAAGAGAAATCAAAAAGTATCACGTATACTTACAGCGTAACACCTGACGTTTATTACAGTTTCCAGCGATGCAGTAACGACTTCAATCCGCTCCACACAGACAGGATGTATGCCTGCAAAAAAGGATTTCCAGAGCAGGTGATGTATGGCAATATACTGAATGCATTTGTTTCCCATTTCGTGGGAATGCTGCTTCCCTCGCGAGAGGTGATGATACAAAGCCAGGACATCAGTTATCACAAGCCGGTATATCTGAACGACAAGATAGAACTGGAGTCGAGCATAGAAAATGTCTCGGAAGCCGTGGACATCATCAATTACAAATTGAAGTTCCGGCGGGTCAAGGACGGGAAGAAAAAGCTGGTGGCACGTGGCCACGTACAGATTGGATTACTGAACAAATAATAAACGACGCAACATGAACGTATTGATAACAGGTGGTACGTCCGGACTGGGCAAGGCCACAGTAGAGCTATTGGCAAAAGATGGTCATCAGGTATATTTCAGCTATTTAGCAACAGAGGCAATTACGGCAGTGACCAAAGAACTGGAAGCCTCTTATGGAAATGTGAAGTCAATGCCGTTGAACTTCTGCGAGGCAGAGAGCGTGGACGGCTTCTGTGAGGATATTAAAAGTTTAGGGATAGAGGTGCTGGTGAACTGCACATACGTAGGGAAACCGCAGACCACCTATTTCCACAAGATAGCAGCAGAGGACTTCCAGAAAGCCTTTGAGATGAATATCATCCCGACGGTAAAAATCACACAGGCAGTGATAGAAGGCATGAAGAAAAGACGTTTCGGTAAGATTATCAATATCATCACCTAGGCAGTGATGGGCCTGCCTCCGATGGGCTATACGCTCTATGCCTGCAACAAAGCCTACCTGATGGAGTTGAGTGACGTGCTGAACAAAGAATATACACGATACAATATCACCAGCAACTGCATTTTGCCAGCCTACATGCAGACAAACTTTGCTGCTGTTGATGAGCGCATACTGGAGCAGATGCAACAGGAACACCCGCTGAAGAAACTGCTGACAGTGGATGAGGTTACACAGGCAATATAATTCTTTGTGGATGCCAGCCAGCAGGTGAATGGGGTGAAATTGCCTATCAATGCAGGCACGATGCTGTTTTAGAAACTAATTGATTAACAATTAAAATTATAACATTATGGAAAGAGAAGAAATTTTCAGCAAGCTGAAAGAGATTTTTGAGGATGTGTTAGACCTTGAGGGGAGGGTGGATCTACGTGATGAGACCAATTCCGATGACATTGAAGAATGGGATTCCTTGAGTCATATCCAACTGATTGTTGCAATTGAGAAAGCTTTCAAAGTGAAATTTACCGCTGGAGAATTACTCCAGTGGAAGAATGTTGGAGAAATGGTTACGAGTATTGAATCTAAAATTAAATAATAGTAGAAATGAAAGAACAAATTGTTAAAATTCTGACGGAACTCCGTCCCGAGTTTGATTTTACTCAGGAAGGTATAGATTTTATTGAGGAAGGTATGCTCGATTCGTTTGACCTTGTTACATTGGTGAGCGAGCTTGACAATACCTTTGGTATTTCGATTGACGGAGTGGACATCTTGCCTGAGAACTTCTCTTCGGTGAATGCTATTGCTGCTCTTCTGGTTAAAAACGGAGCAAAATAATCTGTATGGATTTCCTATTCAAGCATAAGAGAATAAGCGGTATCCTCACCGTTCTGCCAAAAAAGGTAGTAAAGTTTGAGGATGAAATGGCAAACTATAACTTCTCACCTGCAAAGTGTATGAAGTTAAAAATTGCTATGGGATATAAAGAACATCGTTTGGCAGAACATGGACAGACTTCTTCTGATTTTTGTATTCATGGATTACAGTACTTGTTTGACAATAATTTGTTAAATAAGGACGATATTGATGCAATCATCTTTGTGTCTCAGTCTCCTGATTATTTTATGCCGGCAACTAGTAATATAATACAGGGGCATTTTGCAATTAAGCAGGATTGCCTGTGTTTGGACATTAATCAAGGCTGCGCAGGTTTTGAATTGGGTATGATTCAAGCTTGTATGTTATTAGACCAGCCTGCAATTAAGAATGTCGTTTTACTAAATGCAGATGTTTTAAGTCCGAAAGTTAGTGATAAGGATAGAAATAGTAAACCACTTACGGGGGATGCTGCCGCTATAACAATTGTAGAACAGTGTGAGGAGGAGAATCCCATCTATGCAAATATCAAGATGGATGGTACGGGTGCAATGCTTCTTAATATTCCTGCAGGAGGTTTCCGAATGCCAAGTACACCCGAAACAGCAGTAATGGAAGAGGATTCTGCAGGTAATTTCCGTAGTAAAGATAACCTTGTTATGCAGGGCGACGAAGTGTTTAACTTTGTTCAGCGAGAGGTGCCTCCTATGATTGAGCACTTGTATGAGCAGAGTAAAGTTGATAGAAATGATGTAGACTGGTATATGTTCCATCAGCCAAACAAGTTTATGCTTCATAAACTAGCAGACAAGTTGGGAGTGCCACATGAAAAAATGCCTGCAAACATTGTGGAGAACTTTGGTAATGCTAGCGGTGTTACAGTCCCCACCTGTATTAGTTACAACCTTGGAGAGCAACTTTGCAACAACACAAAGCAGTTATGTATGGCTGGCTTTGGAGTTGGCCTCACATGGAGTAGTGTTATGATGAAAGTAGGTAATTTAAAGTTTAATCATATAATAGAGTTTTAAAAATTATGGAAGAACTAATAGTAAAATTGGCAGAGATTCTTGAAGTGGAGGATCTTGATGTTACAAAGAAGTTTACAGACTATGAGGAGTTTGACTCACTGGCTGCGTTAATGATTCTGGCTACGCTGGATTCAGACTATAATAAAACAATGAAGGCCTCGGATATTCGTGGTTTCGAGTCTATTGAGGCATTCTGCAAAGAGGTGTTAGCGTAAAACATATGTATTATACGCTTATAACTGGCGCAACTTCGGATATTGGGCGTCAGATTTGTGCGACATTAGAAGTTGCTGGTCATTCTTTGCTTATGACTGACCTTGATGAAAAAGTTTTGCTTGAAACGAGGTCGGGTCTGAAGCACCCAGAGCTTCACCAAGTGTTGGCGCTTGACCTTTCTGATGTTGAACGAGCAGAGTTTACACTCACAGATTATCTAGTTAAGGAACAATTGTCCGTCTCAAACGCAGTTTTTGCTGCTGGTATATTTGCTGTGAAGCCAATCAAGATGGCGAACTATGCTTTTGTTAAGAAGAATTTTGACATAGCGTTATTCTCTATCTTTGCATTAACGCGTGTGCTCACTTCAAAGAAAACCAATGCGAATAATTTGAAGGGTATTGTCATGATCTCAAGCGTATCTGCAATTATGGGGACAAAAGGTTATGCAACCTATGGTGCAGTAAAGGCAGGTATGCTTGGGCTGATGAAGTCTTTAGCTGCAGAACTGGCTCCTAAAGTAAGGGTTAATGCCGTGATGCCTGGCGGAATCCGTACACGTACGACAAACTTTATATACGAGATGCAAGAGGCACCAAATCCTCGTTATTTACTTGGTGATGGTGAAAAAACGGATATTTCAAATACGGTGGAGTTTCTGCTGTCAGATAAAGCTCGTTGGATTACCGGTCAAGGTCTTGTTGTAGACGGAGGCTTGACAATAAGTTAATGGAAACATAGTAACTCTGTTCCCCGAGCAAAGTTTAAAAAGATAAACGATAAAGGGCGTTATTATCTCTAGAGAACTATGGACATTGGTGGCAAACTTATCCAAATATTATCATTAACTCTTATAAATAAGGACACATGTCGAATTATACTGTTTGCATAGATTGCATAACTTTCAACCACCCTCCCTATTATGTGGGTGACATGACTGTCCCCTGTCACCATCGGAGAAAGAAAGGACATACAAAACATGTTAGCATGGAATCCCGATATTATATTATGCCAGAAGATTCATTAAAAGACAAGACTGTAAAAGGCGTTGGCTGGTCTGCCATAGACAACATATCCAGTTATGCGGTGACCTTCGTCGTAGGCATTATTCTTGCACAACTATTGTCACCTGAGGACTATGGCCTTTGTTAGAGAATTAATCCAATTATTATCATATATATTGTAGGATAACAAATCATACGACACTGGTGACGCTATTACCTGTCACTACTATATAATTAGATTATGGAAGAAAAATATACAATGATTATCACGCCCCACCATAAGTTGTGGAGTGTTGACTTTAAGGAAATCTGGCGTTATCGCGATTTGATAACGTTGTTTGTTAAGCGTAATATAATCGTACAGTACAAGCAGACTATTCTTGGGCCGCTTTGGTACATTATCCAGCCATTGCTAACCATCATAATGAACATGGTAGTTTTCGGTGGCATCGCTAAGATGAGCACGGACGGCATACCACAGCCTCTGTTCTATATGGCCGGTAACGTTTGCTGGTTTTATTTCAGCGACTGTCTAAACCAAACTTCTTCTACTTTCACGGCCAACCAGGCAATGTTTGGTAAGGTTTATTTCCCACGTCTGGTAGTTCCCATTTCCACAGTAATATCAAACTTGCTGCGTTTTGGGATACAGTTGGCATTGTTTGTAGCTATGTATTTGTATTTCTTTGCCTTTGGTACTCCTATCCATTTGGGAGTTATTTTACCATCAGCCCCCATTATCGTTAACATTTTCGTTTCCTTTTTCATCTTCGTTCTCTTAGTGATTATGCTCGCTGGGCTAGGGTTAGGGTTTGGCATCCTTATTTCCTCCATGACCACAAAGTATCGTGATCTCACTATCCTCTTCACCTTCATTGTACAATTATGGATGTATGCCACCCCTATAGTTTATCCAATGAGTATGGTTACAAATGAGAAATTGCGTACCATTATCATGCTAAACCCCCTGTCATCGGTAATAGAGACATTTAAATATGTCACTCTTGGCCAGGGATATTTCTCTTGGCTCGCCTTAGGCTATAGTTTCGTCTTCATGTGTTCCTTACTAATAATCGGAGTTGTTGTGTTTAATAAAGTACAACGTAGCTTTATGGATACCGTGTAAAATACCTTTAATTATATCATTATGACCGCAATAGAATTTGAAAATGTCAGCAAACAGTACCGTTTAGGTTTAGTGTCTACAGGAACCTTCAGTCACGACTTGAATCGTTGGTGGACAATGAACGTTTTACACAAGGAGGACCCCAATCTCAAGATTGGTGAAACCAACGACCGGTCCCACAAAGGTAACAGCGAATACGTCTGGGCATTGAAGAACATAAATTTTAAAGTGGAGCAGGGCGACGTTATCGGAATCATCGGCAAAAACGGAGCAGGTAAGAGTACTTTGCTCAAACTTCTCTCACGCGTAACATCTCCCACCACAGGTGACATCAAGGTACGAGGTCGTATCGCAAGCCTATTAGAGGTAGGTACCGGCTTCCATCCTGAAATGACTGGTAGGGAAAATATCTTTATGAATGGCGCTATTATGGGCATGACTAAACAGGAGATAGGCCGAAAACTCGATGAAATTGTAGATTTCTCTGGCTGTGAACGCTACATCGACACCCCTGTAAAACGTTATTCTTCTGGTATGACAGTCCGTCTTGGCTTTGCCATTGCTGCCCACCTTGAACCCGAGATACTTGTTGTTGACGAAGTCCTCGCTGTCGGTGATGCTGAATTCCAAAAGAAAGCTATCGGAAAGATGAAAGATGTTTCTCAAGGTGGTGGACGTACAGTTCTATTCGTAAGTCATAACATGGCCGCTGTGAAAAGCCTATGCAAAAAGGGTGTGTTGTTAGAGAATGGCATGGTAAAAGAAACTGGTTCTGTCGATGATATTGTAGGACATTATCTGAAAGGAAACAATGAGATAGCCAACCACAAATTGTGGGAAGTACCAGAAATCAAGAAAGAAGGCTTTGAACTTATGGAGATTGGCGTGCGCAAGCAGGGGGCTGACTATACTGAGATGATGCGGATAGATGAACCGATAGAGCTCGTGGTAAAATATCGTATCACCAAAAAGTATGACCAACTGCATCTGACTTTTCATTTTAAGAACGAGCAGGGGCAAAAGATTTTCTCTTGCTGTGGAGGTACAAGATGCTATCCGCTTGAACATCAGGAAGGAGTATATGAGCAAGCTATGCTGATTCCTGCCAATTTCCTGAATTGGGGTAGCTATTTTGTCGATCTCTATGTTGTCAAAAACCGTAGTAAAGGTTTCTTGATAGAGGATGATGTCATATCCTTTACTCTTGGTAACCGTCAACAGGAGTTAGGAACATGGATGGGGCGTGAACCTGGCGATGTAACACCCAACTTCGTTTTTAAAGAAACAAAATTATGATCCAATCAAAATATATGGTTAGCATCCGTTGCATGACATACAATCATGCACATTATATTGAGGATGCCATGAATGGCTTCTGTATGCAGCAGACCGACTTCCCATTTGTCGCCATTATCGTTGATGATGCATCGACAGATGGAGAGCCTGAAGTAATCCGTAATTATCTTGATGCCCATTTCACCATGGATTCTGCACGCCAATGGGAAACAGATGATGCTTGGTTTATTGAGGCAAAACACAATACAAATGTTAATTGTACTTTTGCAGTAGTCTTATTAAAATATAACTTCTGGCAGGCAAAGAAAGACAAAGAGCCTATAATGAAGGAATGGACAGATACTAAATATATTGCATTTTGTGAAGGAGATGATTATTGGACAGACGCAGAGAAACTCCAAAAGCAGATTTCTTTCTTAGAATTACATATTGAATATGTTGTTTGTACACACGACTTTATTCGCTATTATGAAAATAAGAATTTATACGAAAACAAAAGCAGCTATTCAGATTTTTTTTCTTCCAACGCTTGTAGAGATAAATACTTCAACTATTCATTGGATAACTATTTTGATGGATGGTGGACGCAGCCATTAACAGCTGTATATAGAAATGGTAAGTATATATCACTAATCCCAAAAGAAAAATATAAATACTATCGAGATGATATCTTTTTTTATTATGTCCTGAAAGAAGGAAAAGGAGTATTACTATCCGATATTATGGGAGTATATAGGATACATGATGGAGGTATATGGAGTGGTCAAAACAGACTTCATGGTCATGACATGGAAATATATAATGCATTCTGTATTATGAACAATGAAGGAGATCACAATGCTGTTAAAAAGATGGAACGCTCACAACTTCTCAAAATAAATATATATGAGAATGAAGGGGACTTGTATAAGATTTTGAAAGAATTATATAATTATTATAAAATAGCCCCTTTAGGTTCTTTTTTTAAGATTCTCTATGCTGTAATAAGGAATCAAGCAGGAATACTTCATGCTAAACTAAAGATGGTAAATAAACAATAATATGAGTGTATTTTTTCCTCTATTTTCATTTGTCATTCCCGTTTATAATGTGAACCCTGCGTTTCTTGACCAGTGTATTAACAGCATACTCACTCAATCTTTTTCTGATTTCGAAATCATTTTGGTTGATGACGGAAGTACGGACATTTCAGGTCAGCTTTGCGACGAGTTTGCTGCAAAGGATAACAGGATAAGAGTTATACATAAGCAGAATGGAGGGGTATCCTCTGCCAGGAATGAGGGTATATCGGCTGCCAAAGGGGAATGGCTTTTGTTCTGTGATGCTGACGACACGCTGCAAGAGAATTGTCTGGAATTGGTATTTCAGACTATTTCAGATAAGAACTATGATTTATATAAATTTCACTATAGGATTCTGAAAAGGAACGGAAGCTATCAGGAAGTTCCTAATGAATTAGAGTCTAAGGTATATTCAGCAGAGGAATATTTAAAACTATTATTACGCCACAAAATCGTAGGCTCTTGCTGGGGGTATGTTTACAGAACTAAATATGTTAAGCAAATCAAATTTAATACCGTATTGAATATCGGAGAAGATACTCTATTTGTAATCAATTATCTTCTTATTATTCAAGATAATATTTTCGTTTCTCCATCAGTGATGTATAATTATCGGGATAACCCCCAATCGGTTAGTAAAGACTGGGGGAAAATATGTTCTGAGATAGATACTGTTAATGATGAAATCAGATTATTGCTGGAACATTATTCAGCACTCGAAAAATATAGGACTGAATATAATACTTACGTTGTACACAATTTGTTTTGTACTCATCTTTGGAAACATAGAATCCCTAATAGGAAAAACCAACAGTTTCTGATTGCCAATGGTAATAATTGCTGTGAAGGCGATATAGACCTTGCAATGAAGCGATATGTCCATTATCTGAAAATAAACAGGATTGTTGGAAACGCGTATCTAAAAGCTTATTATTATAGAACCACCTTGTTCACATCCGTTGTGGCTCTGTGCAGATTATTTTTCCATATTCATAACAAGCGGTAACCATTAAAGATGGAATAATGAATAAATTATTTAGCTACATAAAAAAACTATATCGATCTATAGGCATAAAGGTGTTCAGCGCTTGGTATAATCGATACTTAGTTACCGAGCACGAAAGAATTATGTCGAAAGTAGGTTATCAAGGTGAAAACGTCATGCTATCATTGCCATTACGACTCTCTGGAGCACAATACATGAAAATAGGCAATGGAGTAGTTTCTGGACCTGGATTATGGATGGAATGTATTGAAAAATTTAATAACATAGAATTTCATCCTATATTGACAATTGGTGATAATGTTCGCTTTAGCTTTGACTGTCATGTTGGTGTGGTAAACAAAGTAACCATCGGAAACAATGTCCTGATTGGCAGTAAAGTACTGATTACGGATCACAGTCATGGAGAACTGACAAAACAGTCCGTTCCATATTATCAACGTGATTTGATTTCAAAAGGGCCTGTGATTATTGAAGACAATGTATGGATAGGTGATAATGTTTGCATTCTTTCAGGAGTTACTATTGGGGAGGGTAGCATTGTCGCAGCAAATGCTGTGGTTACACAAGACGTTCCACCATATTCTATAGTTGGAGGGGTTCCTTCGAAAATAATAAAACAAGTATAATTATATTATGCGCTTTTCACTCATCCTTCCTGCCTGGAAGGGGAAATACTTGCGGGATGCTATCAAGGCAATACTCGCACAGACATACACCGACTTTGAGTTGGTGGTTGTTGATGATTGTTCGCCAGAGGACTTAAAATCAATCGTCACGTCTTTTGGTGACAAAAGAATATCCTATTACCGGAATGAAAAAAACATTGGTGGTAAAGACCTGGTGTCACAATGGAATCATTGTCTGCAGTATGCCAAGGGCGATTACGTCATCCTGGCCACCGATGATGATTTGTATGAGCCGGAGTTCATGGAAGAGATTTCAAAGCTTATTGACAAATATCCAGAGGCTGACCTGCTCCGCTGTAGAATCTTGCAGATAGAAGACAGCGGAAAGATTCTTGGTATGGATGGATACTTCAAAGAACACATGAGTTTCGCCGAGTTTGTATATTACAAACGACAAGGGATGAAAAGCGGAATACCACAATATGTTTTCAAAAGGGTTGCCTTGATAGATGCAGGTGGATTTGTTAACTTTCCACATGCATGGGCTTCCGATGATGCCACCGCAATACTGATGGCGAAGAACGGTGTAGGATTTTGCAACAAATGCCTGGTAAAGTTCAGAATTAGTAGCGGCATCAATATTACGAGCGACCAGCGTTTAATGCCATCCAAGACGAAGGCAATGTTGATGTATTACCAATGGTTGAAAGGGCAACTTTCAACCATTAAGGCTGTTGACGAATATACTAATTATCTGTACAGGAACACGGTGGGAACACTATCTGTCTCTGCCAAGCAAATGATTATGAATCAAGTCGGCCCCACCCCGTTTCTCTTAAAGATGCGCTGCTTTTCCATCATCATTAAAGGGAAAGAGTTTACGCTGCGTGACAAATTATCTATCATTTTAAGGTCGTTGTAATTTTGTTAATCAAACATACATGAGAATACTATATATACAGAATAAATTCGGATTAGGTGGCATCAACAAGATAACCTCCGTCAAGGAAAACTACCTTGTCAACCACGGGTTCGAGGTTCATAATCTGAATGCTCAAGACTCAGAATGTCTATCCCCCGTAAGAATGTACGACGAGAAGATTGTGATGCACTTCATCCCCATAGACCGGCTAAACAAACTGACAGCGATTCCCGTTGTAGGGCGTATTCTCAGGTTTGTCTATTGCAGATATCAACTGTTAAAGGTCATTTACGCTATCAATCCTGACATCATTGTCCAAACAATGCCCCGGTTGTTACCGGTTCTTGTGGTGTGGCTGACTTGCTGGAAGAAACACATCCTCGAATATCATGGTTGGTACAACCATCCGGCTACTACTAAGATATCTTGGAAGGAACGTGCATACCACACCCTGATTTCCCCCTTCTGTCAGCTTGTAGCACTAACAAAAGGAGAAGCAGATAAACTGAAAAGACTCACTGGTTGCAATTCACTGTATATTCCCAATTCACAATATAGCTTCCCTAAG
>JAEEGL014569418.1_pt1 | contig 24164 bp, 24 predicted proteins | sample 9134231 | NCBI WGS metagenome assembly JAEEGL01 (sample SAMN16246548, study PRJNA631951) | gut metagenome | biome: gut microbiome; feature: rumen; material: fiber-attached | host: Bos | place: Iran: Karaj | collected 2018-10
CCGCCCAAAGGAATACGACATTCTCAAGCTCCTGATGGGGAATCCCGGTAAAGTTTTCTCGACCAAGGAAATCTACAGGCTCGTTTGGAAGGATTCCCCCGTCGGAAGCGAGAATACAGTCGCTGTGCACATCAGACACCTCAGGGAAAAGATCGAGATCAACCCCAATGAGCCCCGCTACCTGAAGGTAATCTGGGGACAGGGCTACAAAATCGAAAAGGACAAAGAAAATGGAAGAAAATAACAAACTCGTTCTTGCAGAAGATATTAACACTGCGGAACCTCAGGAAGCACCCGCTTCCCCGGCAAAGAAAAAGCTCCCGCTGACCCACAGCCTCCCGGCCAAGGTCGCGGCCTTCATCCTGGCGGTAATAGCTGCATTTGCATTGTTCGGATCGGCAGTTCTAGGATTGCTCGCATTTGAATCCAACTTCTATACAATGCCTAAGGAAGAGGTAAGAAAGAGTTATTTCAAGAGTCAGATAATAAGCGATGCGTCTGATGCGGCAAACGAACTTTACCATGACAGTATCAATGGAAAAGATACGGCAAGGGAAATCGTTGAAAGCAAGAACTTCTCTTACATAACCATCGATTTTTCAGAGGACATCGTCAACAAGACATGGACTTACAAGTCGGACAAAGAAGCAGGATCTGACACTTTCAGTTTTTACCTTTACAATTTCGATGACCACTTCATCACCCGCTCTCCTGAAGGAGCAGCCGGTGCGAAAGGCAACGCAAAAATCAATGCGGCTCTCACCAAGGATTTCACCAGCAACGACAAATACGCACTGATCAACAACGGGCTGAATTTCATTTATTCAATGCGTTATGCGACTTTTTTTGTTGCGTTTGTTTCCTTCATCATCGCGCTCTCATGCTTCATCTTCCTGATGTGCGCGTCAGGCAGGCACCAGACCTCCGACAAGCCCGAGGCAAGCTTCGGCACCAAGATCCCGTTTGATCTTCTTGCAGGAAGCGCATTCTTCATCCTCTTTGGTTTCGCAGCAATCATATACCAGGCCAGAAACCGTGAGATAGTCGAAGTCATCTTTGGCTTATTCCTGATGGGCGTTTCGCTCTGCATCGGCCTCGGCCTCTGCATGAGCCTTGCAACCCGCATCAAGCTCGGCTCCTGGTGGAAGAACACCGTCATCTACATGATCCTTCACCTGATCTGGAAGGGCATCAAAAACGTTTGCAAGCTCTTCCTCAAGATCCCGCTCGTATGGAGGACCTCACTCATTGCAGGCTTTATCTTCCTGCTCGACCTGATCTTCGTAGGCTTTGCAGATGAAGCAGAAAAAGTCATCTACATCTTCATCCGTTCCGTCCTCATGTTTCCTGCCCTGATCTACGTTGCCTTTATGCTCAGGAAACTCCTTAACGGCAGCAAGGACATGGCAGAAGGCAATCTCGACAATAAGGTCAGCACAAAGGGCATGTTCTGGGATTTCAAGGATGCTGCCAATAATCTGAACAGCATCAGCAACGGCATGGCCCTCGCAGTCGAGGAGCGCACGAAGAGCGACCGCATGAAGACCGAGCTCATCACGAACGTTTCACACGACATCAAGACACCGCTCACATCTATCATCAACTACTCCGACCTCATCATGAAAGAGCCCGCCGGCAGTGAAAAGATCAATGAATACGCAGAGGTCCTCCACCGACAGAGCGAGAAACTCAAGCGCCTCATCGACGACCTTGTTGAGACATCCAAAGCGAGCACAGGCAACCTTGAAGTGATCCTTGCCCCCTGCTCCGTAAACGAGCTCTTAAGCCAGGCGGCCGGCGAATACGAGCAGAAGATGGAAGATTCAGGCCTCACGCTCGTTTCCGAGATACCCGAAAACAGTTTCTCGATAATGGCAGACGGCCGCCGCCTTTGGAGAGTCTTCGATAATCTTCTGAACAATGCCTGCAAGTACGCTCTTTCCGGAACACGCGTTTACATGTCGCTCAAGGAAGAAGACGGCAACGCGCTGATAACGTTCAAGAACACTTCACGAGAAGCTTTGAACATCTCAGCCGAGGAACTCATGGAAAGATTCGTAAGAGGCGACAAGTCCAGAAACAGCGGCACTGAAGGCAACGGCCTCGGCCTCGCTATCGCAAAGAGCCTCACCGAACTTCAGAACGGCAAGCTCGACCTGTCCATCGACGGCGACCTCTTCAAGGCAGAGATCAGATTCCCTCTAATCTGACGCAAAGTCTCACAACTTTTAATGATATAATGACAACGGTCTTTTTAAGGCCGTTGTTCAATTTTCGGAAAAAGCATTCACTAAGGAGTCATTTATGTCACAGTTACTCAGAATCAAGTGCCCTTCTTGCGGCAATGTAGTAGACGTTGCAGGAACAGGTTCTCCCTGCGCAAAGTGCAGCACCCCTCTCGTTCTTCCTGAAGACGGCGTGCTCCAGCTCTACCGTATGGGCAATCCCCTTGGCATGGCAGTAGGATTCGGCGTATATCTTAACGATATCCCTATGGGCCACCTTGCAAACGCAGATTCCATCAGGATCCCCGTTGCTTACGGTCACTACAAGGTTACCTTCTCTCAGGGCATGAGCAGAAAGTGCCAGGCTGCAGAAGTCGACGTAACACCTGATAACAGGTTCGCTTACGTAAAGGTCCACATCAAGCCGGGCTTCTTCACCAACACACTCGTTGCTGAGCAGACAACAGCTGACCAGATGCCCCCGCTCTGATATTTGATCTGATCGATCAAGGCCGCCTCGTTTAACCGTGGGGCGGCTTTTTTATTGGTCAGCATATAAGGACGATGTTTTTTCGCTCCTTATATGCTGTTTTCACGCCTAATTGCTTTCCACCGACAGATTTTGCATATAAGGATGTGAAATCATCGCCTCTTATATGCAAAATCATGTTCTTTTATTTGTCTTTTCAGAAAAACAACATATAAAGGCGTAAAAAACGCTTCCCTTATATGTCAGCTTATAATCGTCGGAGTCTGAAAGGGCATACTACGGACTAAAAACAGGTTTTTGTCGATTTAGTCCGTAATAGTATGTAAATCCAAACAAATAAGGGCGCCTCAGCCATAAGCCGAAGCGCCCCGTTGGGAAGTTATATAGAAATTATCTGTAAGCGGAAAATTTATCTCTTAAGGATATCCACGTCTCCGGAAGAAACCTTGATGGTCATCTCGTTTGAACCGTTGCCGCAGACATACTCTTTGCCGTTCTTTGTAAAAGGAAGCTCATAGTTGAACTCGCCACTTGAAAGGTGAGGCTTGACGGTAATGTCGGAATCCTCAGGGATATATACCTTAACTCCGCCTGAGCTTGAGTGGATGTCAGCAGTTGCAGGTGCCTTTCCGAGTTTGTACTCGTTCTTGCCGCTTGAGGAAGCAGACTTGAGGTCATTGATCTCCTCTGCCTCAACATTGATCTTGCCTGAGCTTACGTGAACGTCAAACGCACCGACCTTGCCAAGGGCTGCAGTAACGGAACCTGATGAAGAGTGGATCTTTACTGAATCAACACTGCCCTTCTGATCAACGTTGACTGTTCCTGAAGAAGAGTTAATGTCGATCGACTTTGCATCGCCGTCCTCAGTGAGAGCGACCTTGCCTGAAGATGCCTTGATGACGATGTCTGAAGCAGAGCAGTTCATCGTGACATTGCCCGAAGACGACTTGGCGTTGATAGTCTTTGAGGTGAAGCCGGAGAAATCGGCATTACCGGATGAGATGTGTAAGATCATGCTGTCCAGATCCTGTGAGCCCGGGATCGTTATGTTAAGGTTCTTCTCGATCTGGAAGAAAGAGAGATTTTTTGATGACTTGCAGTATCTGATGTAAAGAGTCGAACCGTCTACCCAGGTGTGAACCTTCTGTTCTTCGGAGAGATCCTTATTCGAGGTCTCAACGATCGATATTTTGTCGGTGTCTGTTCCGTTAAGCTTAACGTCACCGGATACGTAATCGATGTTGATCGTCGTGATCTTTTCGGTGATCTCGCGGTTGCCTGCGGTGTACTTGTCGCCGTTCTCATATGTGTATGTGAAGAACGTGAAGAATCCGCCTGAGCAGCCTGTAAGGCAAAGTGTTGATGCTGTTACCATTCCCATAATTCCTGTGAGTATCTTACTTCTTTTCATTTTTATTTCCTCCCTTAACTTTTCCGAATAAGAAGCCGATTCCGGCAATTAAAAGTCCGACGCCGATTATGAGTGCAGGCGGAATCGTTACGCCTGAAGAATAAACAACGCCTGTTTCTGACGCTGCTGCTTCCGCAGTTGATACGAGCTGTGCGAGAACGCCTGATAAGAGTGCCGCAGATGCAATGCAAAGACCTGTCTTAACGCATGCATTGGAACGCAGATATCTGATGATCAAAAAGTATGCCCATGCAATTCCTACAAGCGGCAGGCTGATCGCCATTGCGAGCGGGAAAAATGCTGCGGGGCCGACATAGAGTCCGATGCATGCCATCATGAGGAAGAAGGTCAGCGTGTAAGCGCTCATTATCGCGAGGCCCTTGTGGTTGCCCAGGTGCTCTCTGACAGGTCTTCTGAATGCTATGAACGGCGCGAAAAGCATAGTCAGTCCGAAGAGTGTTCCGGAAGCAGCAACGAAGAACCACTTGCCGCCGGTGTAGATGCAGCATACTGCGAGAAGCAGCATCACGGCTGCCGTAAATGAGGTCATCGTGGTGAACATCTTGTTTTTGGGCATAAGCAGCGGAACTATTATCAGCGAAGCTGCAACGAGCATTGCCGCGAGCACGATGAAGAACCATGTGAGGCCTGCGCCTGTTGCGAGGTTGACGATGAGGCATACCAGGATCGGCACTGAAAAGATCATTCCGATTATGCTTCCCGCAACCTCGCCCTTCCTCTTGAAGAATTTGGCCTGGGAATCTATAACTTCGTTCTTTTCCTTAACGATCTGTTCGTCTATGGTGACATCGCTCATGTCACTATAGAGCTTTTTGCATGCGGGGCATTCCGCGAGATGTTCTTCAACTATTTTCTTGCTTGTGCTGCTGCAAATATCATCTTTATATAACGGAAGAAGATCTGAGATCATGTCACATTCAAATTTCATATTCGTCCATCCTTTCCTTGATCTTTACTCTGGCTCTGTGATACGTGACCCGGGCCCAGGTTTCGGTCTTTCCGAAGATCGAACCGATCTCTGCGAATGAAAGCTCGCCGAAGACCCTCAGCTGGAACACTTCCTTGTACGGTTCCTCCATGTTGTGGAGTATGCTGTGGATCCTTATGGATGTCTGCCTGTCCGAAAGCTTTTCCTCGATCCCTCTGTTCGTATCGGGTATCTCTTCGCTCAGTTCGTCATCCTGTCTCGCAGTGCGCCGTTTTTCATCGATGAAGATGTTTTTCGCGATCGAGCAAAGCCACGTGAAACTGTCGCTCTCCCCCCTGAAACTCTTATCAGTTGATATCGCCCTGAAAAAAGTCTCCTGGGTTATTTCCTCGGCATCATTGCGATCCCTGGCAAGGGTCATCACGTAGGAGAAAACCTTCATGTAAAAGGCTTCATAAAGCTTTTCTGCAGTTTTCTTATCCACGTATCAAACTACCTTTCTCTTGTGATCTCACCTGTTAGACGGAGGAATCTGAAATTCGTTACAAGAAAAATCGTATTTTTTCGAAATTTTTTCAAAGGGCCCCATCAAAAACCCTAGAATGCCCCATATACCTTTATTTGAGCGTTTTTATCAATTTCTGAAATATAGAGCTGGAATCCCTCTTTTCCGTTCTGACGGAACGGATATGCCTCGTACCAGCGCCCGTCAACGCAAACATAGATCAAGGTATCGGTACCGTAGGTTCCATCGGCAAGCGTACCGGTTATGGTCGTGTAGCCGTTTACTGAAGTCATCTTAAACTTAGCGCCTGACAGTTCGCGCACGCCTTCGGGCTTGGAAGCTTCTTCCTTCTGCGGCAGCTTTGGCGGATTCTCGGCCAGCTGAGGCAGGAACCTTTCCGCTTTTTCCATGACGAATACGTCAGGCTTGATGGACTCATAGTCTTTCACCTGCACAGTTAAAGACCTTGAGAAAAGGGCATTTCTGTAAGGCTCGGCCATGAACGGCAGGAGCGAGCTTCCGAACGAGTCGCGGTACATCAGAAGGTTCTTCACCCATGTGCCGGTCGTCCTTATCTTGTTGTCGAAATTGCTCTCGACCTTGTTTACATACTCGAAAACAGGGCCGTCATCGTAATAGATCTCTTCTTCAAGAGGAACAGCTGACGGGTACATCATGGCAGCGAGATCGCCCTTGAAATCCTTGCGGATCTTGTAAGGTGCCTTTCCGTAACGGTCGATGTGTTCCGTCCCGGTTGCGGTATGGATTGCATGAGCAGCCAATGCGGCGCCTTCGTTGTTCCAGTGCGAATCGGTCTTATGGTAGAGTACCTTGTTCTCTGCGGCGAAAACATCGTAAAGGTCTACGTACTTTATGCCTTCAGCCTTAAGCCTTTCAACAAGGCGGACACGGTTGCCCGGCGCAGTAGTTTTCGCATAGTAATAAGGCATGTTATCGCTGTAGAGCGAATTCTTGTTCGCAGCGATAACGAAAACAAACTCCGAGCCGTTTTCCTTGCAGTATCTGTCAATGAGCTTGAGTGTCCTGACGCAGTCGTTTAGCTCTCTATCTGTCATGAGATCCGAACCGGTGTAGTCGCCCAGCGTGTCGGTATAGTACATCCATCCGTTCTTACCATAGATTACAGACTTTGATGAAGACGTCTGGAAAACCTTTGTCGTGACATAGGAATACCCCGTGACCATCTCCTGTCTAAGCGCGCAGTGGCCTTCGAAATACTCTCCAAGCTGCTTGAGGTAATCTTTGTTGAGCTCGCGCTTATCTTCTCCAATTATCAGCTCGGGAAGCTTCGCAGATGAATTGCTCTCGGACTTGGATGGCCCGGTTATGAGCATACCTGCAAAAGGCACCATTAGCAGCACCAGGAAAACAAGCATATAGACTGTATATTTCATATTATCTTTCATAATCAGAACCTGAAATATATAAAAGGATTATACGTGCCGCCGGCGAGATTCATTATGCAGAGGATAAGGAGCAGGGGCGTTACCACCCATGAGATCTTATCGAGAACACTGTATTTTTGGAGCTTTTCCTTAAGCGGAGCAGAAAGGATCACTCCGGCAATAAGAACGCATATGTTGAGCGGATTCATCAAAGGCAGGAGCATGAGCTCATTCCAGACTGCATCGGCGACATTTGCCGTGAATGGACCAGCGAACATTTCTTTTACCCAGAAGAAGCCCTGATAAAGCGTGTCCGCACGGAAGAACACGAAACCAACCATTACGACCAGTACCGCATAGATGTGACCGAGTCCTCTAGCGATAAGGTTAGGCTTTGAATCAGCATCCTTTTTGCCCTTGCCGGTCAGTGATCTTACAAACTCCTCGATCATCTGGAAGATGCCGTGATAAAGGCCCCAGAAGATGAACGTCCAGTTTGCGCCGTGCCAGATGCCCGTCGCCAGGAACACGATGAACTTGTTGATAACGGTCCTGACCTTGCCCTTGCGGTTGCCTCCGAGCGGAATGTAAAGGTACTCCTTAAACCATGTCGAAAGCGAGATGTGCCACCTTCTCCAGAACTCCCTGATGGAAGTCGAGATGTACGGATAGTTGAAGTTCTCCTTGAAATGGAAGCCGAACATCAGTCCCAGGCCCACCGCCATGTCTGAATAAGCGGAGAAATCGAAATAGATCTGGAGCATGTAGGCAATGGCGCCGATCCATGCACTCAAAGCACTTATCTGCGTGGGATTTGCCCCGAATAGCTTGTCGGCTATGACGGCAACATAGTTTGCAATGAAGACTTTCTTGGAAAGGCCGCAGATAAAGCGCCTTATGCCCTTTGCTGTCTCTTCGGGCGTCTCTTTCCTGGTTGAGATCTCAAGCTCGATGTCGTGGTACTTTACGATCGGACCTGCGACCAGTTGCGGGAAAAACGAGACGTACAGCATTACGCTGAAAGGATTCTTCTGGACCTTGCAGTCCCTCCGGTATACGTCGATGACGTAAGACATAGCCTGAAATGTAAAAAACGAGATGCCGATAGGCATGACGATCCCCGTCGGCTTGATGGTAACTCCGGGAATCAGGTTAACAGTACTTATGGCAAAGTCGGCATATTTATAGATACCTAAGACTGCGAGGTTCTGGATGACACTGACCGCAAGAACGATCTTTGCGAGAACGCGCTTATCCTTATCAAGGCATTTTCCGATGAAGACCGCCCACATGTAGTTCAACAGGCACGACCCGAGCATGATGAACACGCAGACCGGCTCTCCGTAGGCATAGAAAGCGATGCTCGCCAAAAGGAGCAGGATATTTTTTGTTTTCACGCCTGGCAGGACCCTGTCTAATATCAGGATCACCGGCAAGAAAATGCATAGGAATGTAAGCGAGCTGAAAACCATTAAATACTGCCTTTCGGAAGTAATTGTAACATTGTTATATGTCCGTTATTTAACAATGGCGTTTCAGCTTGCTTCGATCAGATCGAATCTGATCACATTAGTCGGAGCATTCTGCTCTGCTTCCCACAAAGTGAGCTTCAGCTGCATATTCATCCAACTCTCTGCAGAAGTGTTTGTAGCTATGCTTATCCTCAATGCCATGTCCGGACTCAGAGAAGATTTCTCATTAACAAACTCTGACAGAGCCTTTCTGCTTACGCCCAGTTTTCTCGCTGCCTCAGTTACAGAAAGATGCAGCGGTTTCATTATATCTTCGAGAAACACGGTTCCCGGATGTGTAGGTTTTCTGGTCATTTCAGTCATAGCAGGTCTCCTTTTCTAGTGATAGTCCAAGTAGTCAACAAGATATGCATCTTGTCCTTCAAAATAAAAAGTCATTCTCCAGTTTCCACTTACAGATACAGCCCACATATCATTTTTGTTGCCTTTCAATGGATGCAGATTATAACCTGGTAAGTTCATATCCTGCACAGATGTACTGGAATCAAGTCTGTCAAGCATCCTGCCAAGCCTGCTTGCATGCTCGATATAATGCCTTTCTTTGATCCTGTATAAAAGAACTCCTGCAGTCCCTTGTGTGCAAACGACTTAATCATACAGGTAATTGTAACCTGCAACGTTACACTTATCAAGGCGGTTATGCGGACAATAGATTATATGAGAAAACTTAAGTATTCAGGAACCTGTCCAGATCTCCCATGTACATCTGATAGATACCGTAGATCAGCTGCTGTCTTGCCACACGAACCTGATAATCGTAGAGGTCTTTCAGAAGCAGCGGAGTCGCAAAAGCTATCTTTGCGGCATTGCCGATGTTCATCTGGAATCTTGCGTTGCCCTTGTCGAGGCGGTCAAAGTCAATTCCGTTGATCTCAGCGAGGAATTCTTCATATGCGGCCTTCTTTTCGAGAGGCTTGGTATCGCATGAGATATATGCGTCCGTGCCGCCCCATCCGTATGAGACACCGAACTTTTCGAAGCGCTTGACCGAAGACTTGCGGCAGTTTTCGGAGCTCTTGATGTTTCCTATGAAGATCTTCTTCTGGCCGGCAACTCTTCCGGCAAGGACCTTCTGGTAGAACTTCTCGTCTGCGACGATCACATAGACCGAGCCGTCCTTTGTACCTACGACTTTGTCTTCGGTATCGTCATTGCGGTCTATGAGCTGGGCCATTGCCTGTGCGAGCATCTCGTCCTTTGCGACTATAACAAGCGAACTCTCGTAGCTTTCAGGCTTTACAAGAAGGCTTTCCGCATACTGTGAGAGCTCGACTGCATTCTGCATGGTCCTGGCGCCAGCGATGCCCGTAACCGTGTGTGCAAGGTGGACCGGATCAGCCAGGGAAAGAATGCTGATGAGCTTGCCGTAAGACTCCTCGGGAATGTCTGCCAGAAGGGTCTTTCCTATCAGTGCAACTGGGAATATGGCTCCTACTACGCCCAGGATGGTATCAACGCTCTTTTTTGCGAGATCAGGGCGGTTTGCGAGCATTTCCGCGGTATCGATCATCTTGAGAACGTCGCCTGCGGTATTCCAGCCGTTTGCGACCTTATCGTCTACGCCGAGCTTCTCTTTAAGCTCTTCGCGCGCCTCTTTGTCGAGCTTAGCGCTTCCGATCTGCTCCTGCATCGCGCCAACCAGTTCGTTAAGCGTACCCTTTGGAAGCTTGTCGAGCACCTCGGCGCTCATCGCGACAGTCTTGTTTGCCATTCCGGTCACCCTCCTAGAAGACAGTTTTATATATTATTTCCTGTTTTTCTTTTCCTCGTAAAGTGCCTCGTCCGCTCTTGCAAGAGCACTCTGGAAATCATGGATGTCTCCGCTGTAGCAGGAATAACCGATACTCGCGGTGAGGTCATATTTCGCGCCGGCTTCCGCATTCAGACGGATCATCTCGGCCTTGATGCATGAGCAGAGCGCCCTTACCAGGCTTTCGTCTTCAGTTTTCGTGACGATGATGAACTCGTCTCCGCCGAACCGCGCAATGAAAGTCTTGAGTTCGTTTCCGGCACATGCGGATCTTAAAGCGTCAGCCGCTCGCATTAACGCGTAGTCGCCCTCGACGTGGCCGTATTGGTCATTGATCTCCTTAAACTTGTTGAGGTCGATCATAAGAATGTAGCGGTTTGCCTTGTCGCCGCCCGGTTTGCCGGACTCACCCACGATGTACTTCTTAAGCTGCGTCCTGTTGTTGAGATGCGTCAGATCATCGATGGAAACCTGATCCTGGAGTGACACGATATAGACGTAAAGGATCATAAGAGTGGTCGCGAAGCAGAATATCGGAGCCGAAAGCCAGATTGTCTGGATAACGCCGAATATCGATATCATGAGCGGATAGACACCGCAGAGAATGTACTGTCCCCTGACGGCGTAGTTTTCGCGCCTGAATGCCCTTATAAAAGTCCTGATACAGCTTATTACGATGTAGAAGATCGGAACGCACAGGAAGACGAGGTAATACACTGCTGTGACGTTAGTCTTCTCATCAATGACCGTGCCCGGGAAGAACAGGAATAATAACAGCAGTATGAGGGTATTGAGCATTGCCGGGATCAGGACGTAAATGCGGAGCCTGGTGCTTTTAATATACTTTTCGCCCTGTGATAGCTCAACGTATACGAACCAGTATCCCGTGATCAGGCTGAGCATTACTGCATTCACGATATTAAAGGCCGAGACGGTAAGGCGCGTGCGCGGAATATAATCGTACAGGACCTGAACCCAGCCTATATCACTAATGAAATAGAATATGTGGCTGAAGCATATGTTGATGAACACGAGCTGCTTGGTCTGTCTGCCGGCGGGGGACAGCTCCTTAAGAACCATCATCACGAAGACGATGACGCATATGATGTTTGACTCGATGTAGAAAAAAGTATAATCAACTACCATACTGCGATTATAGCACCCATAATTGCAGCAAGGCGCAGATGCATAAAGATAAAACAATTTATTTACAGACTGGTAAAAGCAGGTAAATATTGTCCGCGGAACCACGGCCGGGTAATGATAATATTTGAGTAATCATTCACATTTGAAAGGACTGCAAATGCATTTCGTCGAGGCAAAGGGCATCTTGAAGGGCAGCGGCAAGGAGATCGGCATGAATATCTACCGCGGGTGCTCGCATGGCTGCATCTACTGTGACAGCAGGAGCCTTTGCTATCAGTTCACGCATCCGTTTGAAGACATCGAGGTCAAGATAAATGCGCCTGATCTGCTCGATAAGGCACTCTCTTCAAGGCGTAAGAAGTGCATGATCGGCACAGGCTCAATGTCAGATCCCTACATGCACTGCGAGAAGGATCTGCGTCTCACCAGAAAGTGTCTGGAGATCATTTACAAGCACGGTTTCGGTGCATGCGTTCAGACTAAATCAGACCTGATCCTGGATGACATAGACCTGATAGATAAGATCAACAGAGACACCAAATTTGTTGTACAGATGACTCTCACGACCTACGATGATGATCTCTGCAGGATCCTTGAACCCAATGTCTGCAATACAAAAAGGCGTATCGAAGTCCTTGAGGAAATGCAAAGACGCGGCATCCCCACCATCGTTTGGCTGTCACCCGTTCTCCCTTTCATCAACGATACCGAAGAGAACATAACAGCTATCCTGAATGAATGCGTCCGCGTGGGAGTCAAAGGTATCATATGCTTCGGCATGGGCCTTACGTTAAGAGACGGCGACCGCGAATACTACTACGCGGCACTTGATAAGCACTTCCCGGGCCTTAAGGAAAGATACATCACCAAATACGGTAATTCATATGAGGTCCCAAGCCCAAATCACCCGCACCTGATGCAGATCTTTAACAGGATCTGTAAGGAAAACGGGATCTTATCAACACCCGAAAAGTGTTTTGAATATATGCAGGAATTCCCTGAGAACAAGAATCAGATCAGCATATTCGATCTGTAATATCAGATGATCTCTATCTCTGCGGCAACGATATCCGCAACGTGCTTAAGGATGTCTTCAGGAACTTTCTCAACAAATCTGTTTTTTCTTGCCGTAAGATCGAGAGTTCTCATATGCTCGCAAAGAACAACACCTTTTGTGGAAGTGCGCTCATCAAGCGGAACATGAAGCGGAAAGCTGTTGTCTGTACTTGTTATGGGACAGACTATCGCAAGTTTCGTCCGCCTGTTGAATTCGTTGTTGCTGATTACCAGAGCAGGACGGTAACCTGACTGCTCATGCCCGGATCTTGGATCAAAACTTACTTTGATTATATCGCCCTGCTCTACCATGCTTCCCTCCCGGCAGATTCTCCCCAATCAAATTCGGAAGGCTCGTATTTGCCTTTAAAACCTTCAAACAGTTCTTTGATATTCTTTCTTTCAGGGCGGCATACGCGCTCGATAATTATCTTTCCGTCCTCAACGGAAAGATCCACTGTCTCGTTTTCAGACCATGTAAGGCTTTCAAGTATGTGCTTGGGGATCCTTATTCCCTGGCTGTTGCCCCATTTTTGAATGTTGACGGTCATAGATCTTCCCCCTTCCAATGTTTATACAAAGTATATACACGGCCATTCCGGATATCAAGTGCAACATTTTTCACGATAATACTGTATAGTGATTATGATGTCGTCAGGAGGACTTGATATGAATACAAACAAAGCTGCCGTAAAAGTCCGCATAACAGCCGTAATACTTATGGTAAGCTGCCTTTTTTCACTCAGCTCATGCTATAAGGAACCGGTCATAGAAAAGAGCAATTCCAATTCAGAGATAAACGAATATATTGAGGAACTGGTCGGTATAGATCTCAGTCCGTATATGGCCGAATCGGAAATGGAAGTTGAAAAGGGAAACGATGAGTTCGCCTACATTAAGATCCACCTGGTATATAAAACCGAGGCAAAAGTTACCGAGATACTCAAAAAGGAAACAAGAATCGATGACAATCCGGTGATAAAGATACCGGCCTTTAAGAATCACCCTTATGCCATAGAATTGAAAAAGATGGATCTTACCGGACACTATATTCAGGTCAAAGAGGGAAAACTGTTTTCAAGAGACATTAATATCTATACGACCAGAAACCCCGATAACCACAATGACCGTTACGTATTCATCTTCGGCTGACCGAAAAGCAGCGCGGCTGTATCCTCACAGCTCATTATTGCACCTTCTTTTTCCATAACCGGAACAATCAGAGGAACTATCCGTTCAAAACCTGCTTCAAGGCATTTTTCATAACCGTCACCTGTCAGGCCCGTGATACCAAACACGGGCTTGTTATATTTTCTGCCGAGTTTCATGACCTTGAACGGTGCTTTGCCGTTTACGGTCTGACCGTCCATCCTGCCCTCACCCGTAACCACCATGTCGCAGTCACGGATCAGATCTTCCGCACCCGTAATCCTCATTACGATATCAGCGCCTGATTCAATATGCGCACCGAAGAAATTCTTAAGTGCAAAGCTCATTCCGCCTGCTGCGCCTGTACCTTCTTCGAACGGATCAAAACCGCATTTCTCAGCAAAAGTTTTAAGCCAGTTATCCATGTTTTCGCACGCTTCAAGTGAAGCGCCTTTTTGCGGTCCGTAAACAAAGCTCGCACCGTCCGGTCCGCACAAAGGATTGGTTACGTCACTTGCAACGGTTATCGAAACTTCTTTCCCTGTCAGTCTCGAAAAGTCAACGGAATCCAGATCTTTCAGGCCAATGCACCCGCGGCGGATCTCATGTCCGTTCTTATCCGTAATCCTCGCTCCAAGTGCCTGAAGCATTCCCGCTCCGCCATCGTTGGTCGCGCTCCCTCCGATGCATATCACAAGCTCCTTTGCGCCGTTTCCTATCGCATCTTTCATGAGCTCGCCGACACCGTAAGTAGTGGTTACGTAAGGATCTCTTTCATCCTCATCAAGAAGCGTCAGTCCTGCGGCTTTTGCCATTTCGATATATGCAGTCTGTGTCCCGGGTTCATAGATATACGAAACATCAACAGGTTTTCCGGCAGGCCCCGTAACAGTAACGTTTCTGGTTATCCCTTTTAAGTAAGGCTCTAACGCGTCTATGGTTCCTTCACCGCCGTCAGCCAGCGGAAGCACCGTGACTTCAGCACCGGAGCATGCACGTTCAATGCCGCGCTTCACGGCATTTCCCGCCTCAAGAGAAGAAAGGCTTCCCTTGAAAGAATCCATTGCAATGACGAATCTCATCAAGCCTCCGAAAGTCATTTCTTTCATGTATTATACAACTGCAACATTTCCTCCATTAATCTTGTATAGTGGTTATAGAGCCCACGGGGAGGAATTACATATGCGTACTACAACTTCTCACTCAGCAAGCCAGATCACGGCTCTGGTACTGGCATTGGCCGCCTTTATCTGCCTATGCGCGTGCTCTGCAAAGTCCGGCCAAAAGACAACCGGCTCCGTCAAAGAAATAAACGAATACATAAAAGACCTTACGGAAGTTGATATCGGTGACTACTTCGCCGAAGCGGAGATGGACTCCAAAAAGTCTTCATCAGAAGAGAGCGCCAACATAAGGATCCGCCTGAACGAAGACACCGTTGAAAAAGTCAGGGAGATCCTGGACATGAAGACTGCCAGGGGATCTGATACGATCGATACGATCCCCGGTTATCAGGATCATCCCTATGCCCTTGAGATGAAAAAGATGAACTTGACTGACCACTATAAAAGAGTCGTGTCGGGAAAGAACGTCAAGAGCAGGCCGGTCAATTTCTACATAGCTGAAAACGGCGGAGAGTATTACGTATTCATCTTCTCATGACGCAACAGCAGGTTGCTTGTTAATGCCTTCACCGAGTAGCATACTAGGGCCATACAACTAAGACAAAGGAGACCTCACATGGAAACCAAAGACATACTCAAGAAACTCCGTGAAGACAATAACCTCACACAGGATCAGATGGCCGAAAAGGTGCTCGTAACAAGACAGGCAATAAGCCGCTGGGAGACCGGTGAGACGCAGCCCAACGTTGACACTCTCAAGATCCTCTCGAAAGAATTCAACGTATCGATCAACACGCTTCTTGGCAGCCCAAGGAAACTCGTCTGCCAGTGCTGCGGCATGCCTCTTTCAGAAGATTCCCAGATCAGCAGAGAACCCGACGGAAGCTTTAACGAAAGCTACTGCACATGGTGCTACACGGACGGTGATTTCGTCTACAGATCAAAGGATTCTCTTCTCGATTTCCTTCTTAGTCATTCACCCAATCCGGGCAATCTTTCAGATGAGGAAAGACGCAGCCAATACGACAGCTATCTGTCAGAACTCGATCACTGGAAGTAACCGGAAGACTTTATTGCTTCCACTACTTTAACATCTGCAGGCAGCCATGCGACCGAATCAAGTTCACCCGGTGAAAGCCATTTTGCGGCTTCATGCTCGATGAGCTTCATATGTGATCCGTCTTTAAGTTCTGCCCAGAAACACTGCATTGAAAGATGGAATTCAGGATATTCCGTTTCGACTGTTATCAGATACTCACCGACCGTGATCTCCGCTTCAAGCTCTTCCCTGATCTCGCGGGCAAGTGCTTCCTGCGGAGTTTCACCGTCTTCTATCTTACCGCCGGGGAATTCCCACCCGTCTTTGAAATCACCGTAGCCGCGTTGAGTTGCGAAGATCAGATCTCCGTTTTTGATGATAGCGGCAACTACATTTACAGTCTTCATGCTGTCAGGGAATATCCTTTATTTCTTGGCTTTAAAGCCTTTGTCGATCATGTTGGCGATATTGGCTTCTGAGTATTCCCAGGCAGATTTCGCACCGACATAGCAGCTGATAATGCCCTTTCCCGAAGGGACGATGTCTTTTGCATCGATCATGATGTGAAGGTTATCCTCATCGCCGGTAACGGAAAAACAGAATGCCTTTCTGCCTGATTCAAGGGCTATGTCTTTAGGGCTGTATTTGGAATTTGCCGTTTTCGCATCTTCATATGAACCGGCCGAAACATCCTGAATGACTATATGCAGAAAACACTTCGTGGCATCAGTACCGACAAGATAGAAGGTTCCGCCCTGACCGATGTACGAGATGACGTCGCTGTCATACAGAAACTTAATGACCTCGCCTGACTCGGATCTGAGCTCGGTCTGCTCGTAAGTGTCCTCATTGAGAAAACTCTTTGACGGCTTTGCGGGTTCGTAATATGCCTTCCTGAAAGTTTCCTGTGAAGAATAGTTTTTTTCAGACGTCTTTCCGCATGCCGATACAGAGATCAGCATGGATAAGGTCAACAAAACCGCAGTCATCTTCTTATTCATGCTGACATTATATAATATTTTTATGATTTACCGGAAACCGGCGATCATTTACCGAGAACGAGATCCAGTATTCCCAGTGACTTCAGCAGCAGGAAAAGGAGCAGAATCGGCGCTATGTATTTGACCATCACGCGGTAAAGGCCCTTTCGTCCGAACTTCTCTCCGTTCCTCGTGGCTTCCACAATGATCATGTCAGGCTTGGCGACCCATCCGATGAGGATGCAAGTTCCGATTGCCAATACAGGCATCAGGATGTTGTTGCTCGCGTAATCCATAATGTCTAAGATCTGCGCCTCGCTACCGTTCGGAAGGGGCACTTTGAAAAAGAACACATTGTATCCGAGGCAGACGATCACACCCAGTACGAGTGCAGCTGCAGATTCTATTAGAACAGCCTTCACACGCGAAATGTTAAACCTGTCCATGAGACTCGCGACGACCGCCTCAAGGATCGATACAGAGCTTGTCAGAGCGGCAAACAGAACTATTGCGAAGAATAACATGCCGATTACATATCCGGCCTTTCCCATCGCCAGGAAAGTCTTAGGAAGCGCCTCGAAGATGAGTCCGGGACCGGATGCGCTCATGCCTTCTTTGCCTGCGAAAACAAACACCGTTGGAATGACCATAACTCCCGCCAGGAAAGCGACCGCAGTATCGAATATCTCTATCCTGTTTACGCTCTTGATGACGTTGTCTTCGTCCTTAAAGTAAGAACCGTAAGTAACCATGATTCCCATTGCAACGGAAACGCTGTAGAAAAGCTGTCCCATCGCATCCATGATTATGGTGATGACACCATTGAAGGTCAGGTCTTTGAAGTTCGGAATAAAGAGAACTTTAAGTCCCTGAAAACCGGTTCTTCCTTCCGATTCGATCGTCAGCGCAAAGAATGATATTCCGATGACAAGGACAAGAAGAACAGGCATGAGAACCTTGGACATCTTCTCGATTCCGCCGTTAACACCGCGAAGCACGACTACCATTGTGGCAAGAAGGAAGATCAAAGTCATCAGGATAGGCTGCGGAACGGAAGTGATGAATCTTCCGAAAAATCCGTCAGTTGCAGCATCGTTTCCGCATCCCGAAATATAGACCGTAAAATACTTAAGTACCCATCCGCCGATAACGCAGTAGTACGGCAGTATGATAAAAGGAACGATGGTGGCAAGCGTACCCAGCCACTTGAATTTCTTGCTTATCTCACCGTATGCGGTAAGCGCGCTCTGCTTAGTCTTGCGTCCGATAACAACTTCGGAAACGAGAAGCGTAAAACCGAATGTAATAGTAAGGATCAGATACGTCAGAAGGAAAATTCCGCCTCCGTCCTTGGCCGCAAGATAAGGAAATCTCCAAATGTTGCCAAGGCCTACAGCACTTCCCGCCGCGGCAAGTATGAATCCCAGTGTTCCCGAAAATGAATCTCTCTTTTTACTCATGCTCTGTATCTTTCAACGAGGCTCTTCAGAACCTCGTAACGCTCTTTCTTCTCTGTCTTGGCGAAGTGTATCTCCCTGCTCTGAAGATGCTTGTCGTCATAAACAAGTTCTTTTGCCTCGTCACCGAACTGCTCGGAAGTTAAGTCAAACTTTTTGCCGTCTACGACGTTGTAGCAATGGAAAGTGCCGCCTTCCCTGGGTATTCCGTAAACCTCTCCGCCGAAAAGATCCTGCACGAGAAAAGCCGTGATGGAACACTGTCCGCATGTCTTGTTTTCAGAAGACCAGAGAGGCCTGAGTCTCGGAGCGCACGTTTCAACGCACCAAAGTCCGTCAGAGAGCGCATCGTAAAGATCAACAGCAGACTTAAGCCATGCAGGTGCGCCATCCAAAGGCTTTACCGCGGCTGCTGCTTCATAGCCGTAAAACTTATATTCTTTCACTTTTAGAAAACCCCGCCACATAATCCCGTCATCAAACGGACAATCAAATTATATCACGGTCATAATTCCGGAATGAGTAACTTTTTCAAGCGGACTTCCGCACAACCCGCTTGCGGGCACGGAGGACTATAGCGAGGAAATGTTACTCATTCCCACATCCGCCTGTCGCTGCCCTGCTTCTCAAATTCAGTGCCGCCTTCTATCTCATCTTCAACGGCCTCGGGCTTGGCAGTTATGAAATCAAACCTCTTCTTCTCACCGTAATTCCATCCTGAATCGATCGGCACGAAATCCATGGTCGTCTCATAAGCTTCAGTCGGATAAGACGTATCGAAATAATTAAGATAACTCTGCTCTTTGTCGAGAGAGTGATCGTCTGTTTCAGAAAGCTTCGCCACACTCTTCTTTTCAACTCCGACAAGGAGACGCGGAAGAATTCTTGTCAGGAAGATAAGCAGAAGTATCATCAGCGCAAGGATTGCCAACGCCGTAAAAGGGTTTTCCAGGAAGAAGTTTAATGATTTGTAGTAGGTCAGGAACGGCAGTCCGAAGCAGAATGCCAATGCGGTCAAACCGTAAAGGAACATACGGATCCATTCATTTGCGGTTATCGTCTTCATCCTAGCACGTTTCTTGGTGCGGTTGACCGTCTCCCATCCCCTGGCATACGGGAATTCACCCGATACCTTTCCCGTCTGGCCGTTAACTATGTACTGGTATCTGATACCCTTATATTCAAGCGTCAGGAACCATATGGGCAGGAGCGCATACTTGATCACCTGATTCGTGTATCTCGTCCTGCTCGACTTGTAATCCGGCGTGAACTTGTCGTAACCGAGATTGAGCGTATGAGATACCTCAAGCGCATATTTGTCCAGACGGCGGTAGATCTTATCAGTCATGTCCAAAGGCTGCTCGTCGTACTTTTCGGCAAAATATCCCTGCAGATACTCGGGTCTGAAAGGAACCAGCTCAGAAAAATCAAAAGGCTCTGCCGCTGACATGAGTCTGTCGGGCAGCTTCTTTTCGCCGTCAAAAGGAATGTCTTTGAATCTGAACTTAGCCTTTGCGTAGATCCTTTGAGAATAGTTATCCGAAGTGATAGTACCGGGGCCTGCAGATTCTTCATAGATATGGTCCGTCACCCTTCCCATTCTGGCAATGCCGTTAAGGCGTGCTTCAACTTCAGAGCTGATTATCCAGGTCGGAACATAAAGACCGGTCATCTTGGTTAACACATTATCGTTTATGTAGTTCCTGGGCAGGTGTCCTATTTCTTCACAGTGCTCTTTAAACAGGCTGATGGCCTTTTCTTTGCCAAACGCGAACGGAATGATGTAATCAGGCCTGAATTCGCGCGTAAGCCTTCGGGTAACGATCGCAGGAGAACCGCAGAATGCGCAGAAAGTCGCAGAAGTATTCTCGTCAGTGATGATCTGTGCACCGCATGAATTGCAGACGATCTCATGGCGTCTCTTGTCGTCTTCGCTCATCTCGATCTTTCCGTCGTAATCCTTTTCAGGATTTGTGATCGCAAATGAGCCCGTACGGTCAAGCGTCTCAGGGTCAAAGACCGAGCCGCAGTTTCCGCACATCATTGAATGGTGTTCGGTATCGAAGAACAGGTTTGATCCGCAGTTGGGACACTTTTTGGAATCCGCAGAAAAAGATGCGGCATCAGAAGTATCAAATCTGCCGGAATTGTTCTTAGACTCGTCCCAGATAGCCATAATCTTACCTCTTTAGAAATCCACCCGAATTAATCTTATCCCTTTTATGAATTTACAGCATGAGAGGATTAACTGTCAACAAAAAGAGGTCACTTGCGCATCTGAACGGCAAGCATGGTCAGGTCGTCAAACTGCATTGCATCACCGACAAATCCCTTTACGGCATTCTTCATGTGATCGAGGATTATCTCGGGCGGTGCATCCTTGGTATTGTTCAAGTGCCTCAATGCCCTTTCAGGTCCGAACATTTCCTCGCTTGAATTGGTCGCTTCCATGAGGCCGTCTGTATAAAGGAACAGCGTATCTCCCTTGCCGAGAGTGATCTCGTATTCCTTATATTTCATGCCTTCCATTCCGCCGACTACAAATCCGTGCTTGTCCTTAAATATCTCAAATCCGGCACTGCCCTTCTTGATTATCGGATATTCATGTCCGGCGCTTGATGCAGTGATCTTTCCTTCTGAGATCTTCAGAATGCCGATCCATACGGTAACGAACATGTCCGCCTGGTTGTTACTGCAGATCTGATCGTTTACGAGTTCGAGGATCTTTGCGGGACTGTAGCCCATCATGGCATAGTTCTTGATAATGATCTTGGTGACCATCATGAGAAGCGCACCCGGGATGCCCTTGCCTGATACGTCAGCGATTACGAGAGCCAGATGGTCGTCATCTATCAGATAGAAATCGTAGAAGTCTCCGCCGACTTCCTTGGCAGGTGTCATGGATGCAAATATGCTGAATTCCTTGCGGTCAGGGAACGGAGGGAAGATACTCGGAAGCATCGCAGCCTGAATCTTAGAGGCCAGGTCGAGCTCAGTGCTGATACGCTCTCTTTCGGCCGTTGCAGTCTTGAGATCTCCGATGTAGCCGTTCATCTCGCTCTCCATCTTCTGCATGGAATGGATAAGGACGTTGATCTCGTCTATCCTTCCTTCATCGAGCTTTGCGAAAACGTCGCTCTTTCCCGAATCCTTCGCGCGGTTTTCATAGCCGTCGATAAAGCTCCTCGCGAGCCCTGATACCTCTTTTACCGGGCGTACCAGGTTGCGCCTTAAGATCATGGTGATGCCCACGGATACTGCGGCGCTCAGGAGCAGTGATATTATCAGGAGCCTTATCACGAAAAGGTTTACCTTGGTGTTGATGACGCTCGTCGGGATGTCGGCGGTCATGTAGACGCTCATTCCCTTTTCCTTGTCATCGAAAAGATGTATCCCGCTCGTCCATACTTTTCCGAAAAACCTCGACTGCGAATAGAACCCTTTGAAAAGTCCGTTCTCATCGAAATTGTCCTTCGTCATTGAGAACTGCTCGCCGCAGTTGATGAGCTCGACTTCGCGCGCGTCAACAATGTATATGCCCATTTCTTCATCGGGATATACGATGAATATGTCGATCTCCGATGCCTGCGTCGCAGAGCAGAGGAGCTTCAATTTGTTCTGAAGCGCAATGTATTTGGGATTCTTCGTTATCTCGGTGAAACGCCTGTAGTATTCTTCCTTGTTGTCACGGAACATCTCCTGAGGCTTATTGAGCCCCCTGTAAACGCCGTGAGTGGTATTTGCAAGATCCTTGATGAGATCGTCGTCTATCTGGGTATAAGCTTCACCGACTATCGCCTTGTTGAGGTCATCGTAGATCGAAGTTACCTGCTGGAAAAAGAACAGTCCGCTGACGATGAGTACGTTGACCAGTATGAAAAGTGTATTGACGATAAGACTGACGACAACGATCCTCGTTATCGTTACCTTGATCTTCGCCTTGCCCTCTTTAGTCTTCGTCATCGTGTTTCCCCGGCACCCTCAGGTAGTATTCAGCCTAATTTATATTATAAATCATTTAGGCTTGTACTCACCATCAATATAGGTATAGTCGCCGCCATAAGTCCTGCACAAGATCCTTACCGGGGCACTTGTATCCTTAAGCTTATATGTTTTTCTGATAACAGTTGAGCTTCCGGGCTTAACATACTTAATGTCAGCATCCTCATATTCTTTCCATCCGTCAACAGTGGTATGGTATATCTCTTTTCCGTTTTGGGAGACCTCGGTATAGACGGATGTTTGATACATTATGTCTCTCTTCGTGCCATTGTAGATCTCGAACATTATCAATACAGCAGGATCACTTTCAGTATCTGTAACCTGTGAGACTTCTTTGACTTCGATCCTTATGCTCTTCTTATAATTCTTATCCGCCACGATGTTCGTGATAATGATGCACACGATCACAATACCGCATATCCAGCTTAATATCAGCGAAATGACACCTTTTTTGCGTGTCTCATTTTCCTTGATCGCCTTGACCGCAAAAACCGTCGCTGCTACCGCGAAACTCACATAAGCTGCCAGTGCTGCATAGCGTATCGAATTGACGGCAATGCCCCAGACCAGTGCCTGACCGATGTAATCAATGCCGCCCTCGCCTTTGTATTCAAACGGATATATCTCGCTTACGAAAAACAGGATCCCGCATGCCAGAGCAACGATCGAGAAGATTACCGCTGACTTACCGGGCTTTGCTTTTTTTCCTAGCGTCAATGCCATAACAACCGCGATTATGATCGCGAGAACTGCAGGACCAAAAGCGATCAGTGCTAACATATACTGCCTCCGTTAAACTTATCTTCGATACTTTTATCATAAAATAATAAGAAAATGCAAATCTGCACTCAAAAATCAAAAAGGCTGATCTCATGTGAGTCAGCCTTCCTGCTTGTTTATTCAGTTATTAAGTCTTGCCGGTCCTCCCTTCAGTCTCCTGACTGGGAATTTCTGCCGCTGCCGGGGAATCCCGGGAACCTCTGGCCGTTCTGATCGTCATCATCCTGTCCTTCGGGCGATCTCTGACTTCCTGAAGAGGACTTGTTGTCCGGTAACGCTGCCTGCTGCCGCACGCCCAGTGTCACTTTGATCTTTTGAGTCTCGCCGTCCCTGTTTATGGTCAAGACGACTTCATCGCCTTCTTTGCACTTATTGAGAAGAGCCGTAAGCTCTGTTGCACTCGTCAGCTTTTCGCCGTTAAACGCAGTGATAACGTCGCCTTCCTTGATCCCGGCCTTTTCAGCAGGGCCGTCTTCGGTAACGCTCTCAACTGTCAGACCGTACTGCGCATCCGCATTCTGATCACCGGAACGTCTGCGGTTGCTGTTTACCTGGGAGACCGTCACGCCGATATATACTTTCTCGACATAGCCCTTTTCGATGATGGATGTAATGATACTGTTAACTGAATTCATCGGGATGGCAAATCCGATGTTATCGATCGAAGCACTGGAATTGTTGCCTGAAGAAGAATACTTTGCGTTGGTGATTCCGACTACTTCACCATGAGAGTTAAATAATGCTCCGCCGGAGTTGCCTGAATTGATGGCACAGTCAGTCTGTATGAGATTCATTGCCGTGTTCTCGATCGTAACCTTGCGGTTCAAAGCGCTGACGGCACCTGACGTAAGCGAGAACGTGAGCTCGCCCAGAGGATTTCCGATGGCGACAACGCTGTCACCTACGTTCATGTTATCCGAGTCGCCGATGACCACGGGTGTAAGACCTGTTGCATCAACCTTCAGCACGGCGACGTCATTGCTCTCATCGTAACCTATGAGCTTTGCTTCATATGATTTGTCGTCATAGGTAGCAACCTTAATGGTTTCAGCACCTTCAACAACATGGTAATTCGTTACGATATAGCCGTCAGCCGTGAGAATGAAACCTGAGCCTGCAGCCGCGGACTGAGTCTGATAACCAAAGCGGTTTGTCGTGAC
>JAEEGL011619506.1_pt1 | contig 24163 bp, 11 predicted proteins | sample 9134231 | NCBI WGS metagenome assembly JAEEGL01 (sample SAMN16246548, study PRJNA631951) | gut metagenome | biome: gut microbiome; feature: rumen; material: fiber-attached | host: Bos | place: Iran: Karaj | collected 2018-10
ATTAAGAGTCAGGTGCTCTACCAACTGAGCTAATGATCCATAAAGCACCCGATTTCGGCAGTTCCGAAACGCAAGAGCTATATTAGCACCCGAAAACAGGCTTGTCAAGGGAAAAGTTTGAAAAACCAAAGTTTTTTGAGCGGACAGATCCCCGCGAAGTAAACATAAATGCCAGAAATATTCCTCTTTAATCTTGTTACTATATTTAATTCGTAATATAATAGATTGATTTATAGTCTAATCATGGAGGACTTACAGAATGAAATGTTCAGTATGCGGCTATGAGTTCGAGGATGGAAAGCTCCGCTGCCCCCTTTGCGGGACCAGAGCTCACAGGCCTGCTGTGCCGGAGATCAATTTCACCAGCGCCAGCGAAGCCTTTGATGTAAAGCGGGATGCTGCCGAGGAATCAGAGCCAAGTTGGAATACCTACGATTTTCCCAAGCCCAGAAACTTCAGGGACATCACCATGCGCTGGCCGACTTTTAATGCGCCGTCGGAGCATGGCAGAGATCCTGAAGCGGTTGCTGCTGCAGAGCAGAGCTGGGCTGAAGCCGAAGCGCTGGCCAATCAGCAGGCTGCTCGCATGGCAGAAGAAAGGGCAGAGGCTGCCCGTCGCGAAGCAGCAAAAAAGGAGGCTGAAGCTGCAAGGATAGCAGCTGAAAGAGCCGCCGCGGAAAAGGCTGAGGCAGCAGCTCTGGAGGCTAAGAAAGAGGCTGAAAGGAGCGCTCTGGAGGCGCAGCTGCACTTCGCAAAGGACGATGTTTCCGAAGCTGCACCAAGAGAAAGCCGCAAGGGCATTTTCGCAGAAAGCGATCAGCATATACCAAGCTTTGATGCCATATTCAAGTCTCACAGCGGAGATGCAAGCCTGGAGCAAACCGTCTCGGGCTTTGAAACTGTCACGCCCGAAGATGAGATCCTTTCTGAGATCGCCGCTTCTTCCCGGAGCGAAGAGCCGGTCAGCGAGATAAAGGATGAAGCTGCTGCTGAGGATTATCGCGCTCAGTACAGCGCCCTTGTCGCAAGCCAGAAGGAAGAGGAGGAGAAAGCTGCTCCCGAGCCCGAAGAAAAGCCCGCTGCTGAAGAGATCTGGCCGGAAGATGACGATGATAAGATTCCCACGGTTGAGGATATTTTAAGAGAAAGCACCGAATCTGCCAAAGACGGCGAGGATGAGGAGCTGCCTCCCGATATGGAATGGCTCCGTCAGCAGATCACCACAAGCGTTTACGGCATGGACGAGAGCTACGATGACGCAAGACAAACCTTCAGTTCCGAAAGCTGGATGCCTGAGTCTTCGGCGGAGAAGGCGGAAGAGGCTGTCGCCCCTGCAGAGCCTGCCGGAACAGAGCCTGAAATAAGCGAAGCAGAAGTTAAGAAGGATGCGGAAACAGCTCCGGAAGAGACCGTTTATGAAGCCGGATCCGAGCCTGCAGCAGAGCCTGCGGCTGAAGCTGTATCCGTATCGCTTGAAACAGAGCCTGCAGTGCAGGAAGCATCGGCAGAGGAAGAAGCTCGTAGGGCTGCTGAAGAGGCAAGGCCTGCCGAAGAAAAAGCGGCCGAGGAAGCATCAGCTGAAACGGCGCCGGCTTCTGCTGCAGCGGAACCGGAGGAGACCGTTGATTATATCTGGGATGCTCCGGAAAAGACAGAAACCAAGCCTGCGGATGATACTGAATTCGTGGACTTTACAGGATATACGGAAAAAGCCGGCTTTGAACCCAGGCGCCAGGAGGAGCCGGAGTTTGAGGGCTTCGTAAAGCATACGCCGGAGGAGATCGCAGCTGCCAAGGCAGAGGAAGAAGCCCGCAGGGCTGCTGAAGAGGCAAGGCTTGCCGAAGAAAAGGCAGCTGAGGAAGAGGCTGCGCGCATTGCCGCAGAAGAGGCAGAAAGAAAGGCTGAAGAGGCCCGTATTGCTGCAGAGGAGCAGGCACAGAAAGAGGCTGAAGAAGCTGCCCGCAAGGCCGAAGAGGCAAGGTTAGCTGAAGAAAAAGCAGCCGAGGAAGCCAGACTGGTCGAGGAGGAGGCTGCGCGCATTGCCGCTGAAGAAGCAGAAAGAAAGGCTGAAGAAGAGGCCCGCATAGCTGCAGAGCAGCAGGCTCAGAAAGAAGCAGAAGGAGCTGCCAGCAAGGCTGAAGAGGCAAGGCTTGCCGAAGAAAAAGCCGCCGAGGAAGCAAGACTCGCTGCAGAAAAAGCCGCTGAAGATGCAAAGCTCGCAGCTGAGGAAGCTGCGCAAAAGGCAGCAGAAGCAGCAGAGACTGTTTCCGAAAAGACAGAAGATATCATTTCCAATCCTATCAACGAGTATGGATACCACAGCGTTCCGATCAAAGAAGGCGAAGAGAAGCGTCCCGAGAAATTCTTCACATTCACAAAGAAGAACGAAGAGTTCCAGCAGCTTCTCAATCAGGAATATGAACGCATACGCCGCCTGAACAATACCCTGGACGGCAAGGAAGACGACACTCCTCTGCCGCCGCAGAAGCCGCAGCCGGCACCTGTAACAGAGGCAGCCAGCGGTCTGGAGGGTATTTTCGGCGAAAAGGCTCAGGAAAAGCCCGATGTAAAGACTCAGGTCTTCAGCAAGCCTGAAGAAAAAGCGCCGAAACAGGAAGAGGTCATCAGCAGACCTTCATCAAATCCGAATGTCATTCCCGCAGAGACAGCGGTATTTACCGAGGTAAGCTCCGCCATAGGCAGCGACGCCTTCAGAAAGCAGACTGTAGAGACCAAGATCGCAGAGATGAAGGCTGCAGAGGAAGCGGAAGCCAAGTACCGCTCCGAACGCAGGAAGCGCCTGGAGGAGATGCAGCGCGCCAGAGAAAACTACTTTGCAAAGCAGGATGCTGCAAAGGAGCAGAAGGAAGCTGCAACCAGAGATACAGTAAAGACAAAGGGACTCAGTGAGACTGACGAGGAAGCCGCAAAGCTTGCCAATGGCGCAAAGGAAGAGGATAAGACTCAGACCGGAGTCGCTTCGGAAGGCAAGCAGACTAAGGAATTCGACAATACAGAGCTTGGTAAGGATATAGAACCGGATGAGTTCGAATACGAACCCAGACACAAGCATCCGCTGCTCAAGTTCTTTGCCGTGCTCGTGATCCTGCTCGGTTTAGGAGAGGGCGCTGTAATAGGCATGCGCTTCTTCATTCCCGACAGCCCCGCAACGGAGACTGCAAGCCAGATAGAACAGGCCTTTGTGGATGCCGGTTCAACTGCATATTCCGCAGTGAAGAAGCAGATCGACAAGCTTATCGGGCTGGTCAAGCAAAAGACCGGTCAGGAGCCTGAAGTGGTGGACATTCAGGATGGCATGGATTTCCCTGCAATCGCAGCTTCTGTCAACAAGAACATCAAGTCCGTCTGGCGCAACCCGGAGCTCGCCTACAATGATGCTATCGAGACTGAGATCGAGGGTCTTGCAGATGCCACGGTGGTTGATGACCTTGCAGTCAAAGAGGCCGTCTACAAGACTATGATAGGCTACAACAGCAGCTGGGTGGATTACGCCAACAACGGCGATGAGACCGTTCTCGGCTACCTCAAGGCAGACCGGGCAGCCTACAGAAGCGCTGTCAGCTATGCCAGAAAAGGTCAGGTCGAAGAAAGCTTCGAAGAACTGCAGCTGGGCGAGATCCGCGACTACGGCGATGGCGTCTATATTTTCGTTAAAGAACTCATATCCCTTAAGGACGGTCAGAATGTCAGCTCCGCCAATTTCAACTGGATCTATGATCTTGAAAAGGTAGGGGACGAGTATAAGATCGTTAATTACAAGAGTTTTAAATAGTTATTCTCCCATTCTATCTCTAAAAAGGGGGACAGACCATGGCTGAAACAGCAAAAAAGACCAAGAAAAGAAGCGTGACCTCAGTTATAAGGCTGGTCATAATCATTTTGTTCCTGGTGGTGATACTGTGCCTTGCGCTGGGAGACTTCATAACGGACCTCATATGGTTCAGGGAAGTCGGCTACACAGAGGTATTTCTAAAGGAGATCTTCACCAAGCTGGAGCTGGGCATACCCATTTTCCTCGGAGTCACCCTCCTTGGGGTCATACTGCTCAATGCGCTTAAGCAGGGCTTCCTGAAGAAAAACCAGCTGGTGCTGGAAAACAAGAGCACTAAAAAGCGGGTCCGCATCATCAGCATAGTGCTGGCGGCTACATTCTCCCTGCTTCTTACAGTAATGATAGTCAGCGACCTGTGGTTCCAGATACTGCAGTTCATAAACTCCACGGACTTCAATGTGGCAGATCCCCTGTTCCACAAGGACATCAGCTTCTATATCTTTAAGCTGGACTTCCTCAGAGGCCTTACCGGAGGCGCTACTGTTATTATTGTGGGCCTGGCAGTGATGATAGGTCTTTTCTATGTGCTGCTTCTGGGCTTTGCAAGCTCCGCCGAAAGTGTTGAGGGCGCTGCGGCTGCTGAAACACCCGAAGGCGAGAACCAGGAGACCGAGTATTACAGCAGCGCAGAAGAAGCCAGAGAGGCGGCAGCCAAGAATCAGGGCGGAAAACCCTATCAGGATATGGATGACCTGATTTCCGATCTTCTTAACAGGGGCAGGAACCGCGGCTCCCAGAGACCTAACAATTCCGGCGAGTTCCGTTCAAAGGGAAAGGCTCTGCTGAATGTGGCAGGCAGGGAGATCATAATACTCGCCATACTGTTCTTCCTGAGCATAGCGGCTAATTTCTATCTCAGCCAGTTCAATCTGCTCTACAGCGGCACCGGCGCGGCATATGGCGCAGGCTTCACTGACATCAACGTCACGCTTAACGTGTACCGTGCAATGATCATCTTCTCTCTTGCGGCAGCGGTCTTCACGGCCATTGCCATAAAAAAGAAGAGCATCAAACTGGGACTTATCTTCCCGGTTCTGATGATCGTCGTTTCTCTTGCAGGGTCCGCCATTTCCGGAGCAGTCCAGAACTTTATCGTTGCGCCGGATGAGCTCAACAAAGAGAGCAAATATCTGAAAAATAACATAGACTACACCAGACTGGCTTATAATCTGCAGAACATAAAGGTTGAGGATTTCACAGCCAAGGGCGATATCGACAAGCTGGATGTTCTGGATAATATGGAGAGCTTCTCCAATATCCGCATCAACGATTTCGATCCGGCAGAGCAGTTCTACAATCAGACCCAGTCCATCCGCTCCTACTATCAGTTCAACGATGTGGATGTGGACCGTTACTATATCAACGGCGAATACACTCAGGTCTTCCTCTCTGCAAGAGAGATCAATCAGAACTACGAGGACTCCTGGCTGATCCGTCATCTGAAATACACCCACGGCTACGGCATCACCCTTTCAAGAGTCGACAGGATAACCAGCAGCGGGCAGCCTGAGATGCTTATCGGCAGCATTCCACCGGTATCCGAGGTACCGGAGATAAGGATAGATCGTCCGGCGATCTACTACGGCGAATCCACCAACGATTACGTCATCACCAATACCGGAGAGCCTGAATTCGACTACCCCAGCGGCGAGTCCAACCAGTACTGCCAGTACGAAGGCACCGGTGGCATAAAGCTGAATATGCTCAACCGCATACTCTTTGCACTCAAGGAGCGCACGCTGAAGATCCTGATCTCCACCAATATCAACGGAGATTCAAAAATACTCATCAACAGAAACATCCGTCAGCGAGTTCAGAAAATAGCTCCCTTCCTGGTGGTCAATGATGATCCCTACGTGGTGGCGGAGGACGGAAAGATCTACTGGATAATCGATGCCTACACTCAGAGCTCCTATTATCCCTATTCCGAGCCCTACAACTCCAAATCAGATGTCAATTACATAAGAAACTCCGTCAAGATCGTGATTGATGCCTATAACGGCACCACAGATTTCTACATCTGCGACGAAGATGATCCCCTGGTGATGACCCTCTCCAAGATCTATCCCAGCCTGTTCAAGAGCCTGGATAAGATGCCTGAGGTATTGAGAGCCCACCTGCAGTATCCCAATAACCTGTTCAACATTCAGGCTTATGTGTATACCAAGTACCACATGACTGATGTGGCGGTGTTCTATCAGAGCGAGGACCAGTGGGCTATCGCAAATGAAAGCTACGGCCAGGCTACCAAGCAGATGACCCCCAACTACTTCATCATGAAGTTGCCCGGCGAAAGCGACGGTGAGTTCGTAAGCGCCATTCCCTATACACCCAACGGCAAGTCGAATATGACCGGTATACTTATGGCCCGTCAGGACGGCAAGAACTATGGTCAGCTGGTGCTCTACAGGATGCCAAAGGACAGGACTATCTACGGTCCTGCGCAGATCGAGGCGCAGATCAACCAGGATGCAGAGATCTCCAAGGAGTTCGCTCTGTGGAACAACTCCGGGTCCAGCTATCTGCGCGGAAATCTCTTCGTCATACCTGTTGAGGATGCTCTGCTCTACGTGGAGCCGGTATATCTGGAGGCTACATCCACCAGTCTGCCGGAAGTAAAGAGAGTAGTAATGTTCTACGGAGATAAAGTCGCCTATGAGCCCACTCTGGCGGAGGCTCTCGACAGTCTATTCGGACCCGGAGCAGGCGATCCGCTGAAGACCGCTTATCCAGTGGTCACAGGCAAACAGATGGCTGAAGACATAAGAAGCGGCAAGATCGATCCGAATCAGCAGGATCAGGGTCAGGATCCAACTCAGCAGGGCGGCCAGGAGAGCCAGTCCGGTTCGGTCGACGATCTAACTCCGGACGGCATAAAGGGCCTCATCACCCAGCTGACGGAGCTGCTGCAAAAGCTTAACGCACTGCTGCCCTCGGCAGGAACAGAGGAAGATGCAAGCGGCGCAGCCATTGAGACCAGCCCTGCGGCAATTGAATAATTTCGAAGGGTTGCCCGTATCAGCGGAGCCAATGTTTGAGAATAGCTGAACATTTCATTCGCCCTATTGCGTATATAGGGCGAATTTTTGAATAATCAGTGGAAAAGCTCAGACTTTAGATATATATTTTCACTATCTTTTACTGTTTATAATATTGAGAAAGGAGGGGCTGAAGGCCCAAAAGTCATGTACGAAAAAATGATTTTTACCATTCCACCTGAAAAACACAGCGAAAAAGCATTGAGGGAGATACTGGCTCAGCAGCCCCAGATAAGATTTGTTTCTCTTGCTGCGCTGGATATGTTCGGCCATGCCACTGACGAAAAGATTCCCGTGGCCCAGATGCTGGAGGATGTGGATGCCTTCCTTAAAAGAGGCGTTCAGACTGATGGTTCTTCCGTTATGCTTCCCGGGATCGCGGATCTTTCCAACGCCAAGGTCGACATCATTCCGGATGTCAGCGTGCCCTGGTATGTGGATTACAACATGGAACTGATGGATGACGAGACCGGACTTCCTGTCGGTTCTTTAAGAATACCGTCCTTCCTGGTCCACAACGATACCCACTGGGTGGGTTCGAGGATCATTCTGAAGAACGCCGAAGAATACTTCAAGAGTCAGCTGACGGATCTTCTGAAGGCTCATCCTTATGTTTTCGAAGAGCTTCTTGTGGAAAATGCCCAGGATATAGACCATTTCGAGCTGACTGCAGCCACAGAGCTGGAATTCTACGTTAGCACGCCTCACGATATCGCCAACAAAGAGCAGCTCCACACCTCTCAGGAGATGAAGGAGCAGTACTGGAAGCGTACTCTGGGTCCTGTACGTACTGCGCTCGAGGACTGCATAATGCTTTTGGATCGTTACGGCTTTGAGGTCGAGATGGGCCACAAGGAAGTTGGAGGCGTTAAGGCTCAGCTGGTGCAGGGCGGAAGCTTTGACCACATTATGGAGCAGCTTGAGATCGACTGGAAGTACAGCTCTCCCATGAGGGCGGCTGACAGCGATGCTCAGATACGCTATCTGGTGAAGGACGTTTTCAGAAAGCACGGTCTGGCTGTAACCTTTGCCGCAAAGCCCGTGGAAGGGGCTGCCGGAAGCGGCAAGCACACCCATCTCGGAGCTGTTGCGGTGCTTAAGAACGGCAAGAAGGTAAATGTTTTTGCCCCGAAGGATCCTGCTGAAAACTTCATGAGCCCCATAGGCTACGGCGCTCTGATGGGTCTCCTCAAGAACTACGAGGTCATCAACCCCATAGCAAACTGCACTACGGATGATATGAACCGCCTTAAGCCAGGCTACGAGGCCCCGATCTGCATAGTCACCAGCCTCGGCAAGGATGTGAACACGCTTTCAAGAAACCGCACCGTGCTTGTCGGCCTTATAAGGAGCCTGAGGACCAGCGCCGCTACTCATTTTGAGATGCGTTCGCCAAACCCCAAGAGCAACACCTATTTTGTGGTTGCTGCGGCTATCATGGCAATGATGGACGGTATAAAGGCTGTGATCGAGGCGGAGAAGACCGGCAAGGAGCTGGAGAAGAGCATTTCCAAGGCCTACGGAGAAGAGGACTTCTATCTGGAAAAGAACAGGCAGTACAGGGTGGAGAACAATATCTTTACGGATTACAGCGCCGAGCAGCGCGAGAAGCTCTTCGGACATGCGCCCTCAACTGCATGGGAGAATCTGAAGGCCTTCGAGCTCTATCCCGAAAAGACCAAAATGCTCTATGCAGGCGGCGTAATGGAGGAGCACGACATTCTTTCCTTCCACGAGGCAGCGCTTGAGATATGGACCAACGAGCTTCACGACCGCATGGCTGCGGATGCCAAGGATGCTGTAAGGAACAGCAAAAAGCTCCATGGCAACCCGGGCTTCCTTCGCGAAAACGATGGTTTTGAGCCCAACGAGCTGGATTCCCGACGCTGGGAGGAGATAGACAGGCTGCGCAGGGAGATAGCCAAGGACAGCGACAAGAGCAATTCTCTGATAACCAACATGCAGCTGGCGATAGAAAATGAAGAGTACGACATGGCATCGGATCTGATGCTGCGCCTGAAGGACAAGCTGAGCCTTCTTGATAGTCTCTACAGCCAGTACTCGAAGAATCTTATATAAATACTTAACTACAACGGACATTCCGCTGCTCTGCCTTCGCTAAAGCTCGGCAATCGCAGGGAATGTCACGAAAAAGCCCGGGGCTTTGCGCCTCGGGCTGAATTTTCTTTTTGGGCTCTTCTTGTCGTAGGTTCCGAGCCTTGCGAATTAATCATTTTTGACCGCGATTAAGTTCATGATTAATATACCAAATAAATAAGCAGAATTCATCAACAAATTTTAGATATATTATTCAAAGCTTCTTATCGGATAAGGCTTTTCTATAAATCGATTGGTTCTCTTAATATATAGTGAACCTGATTCGGCTGCTGGTATTGACCAGCCTGCTGATTATAGCTGCAGCCTCTGAGCGGTTGATGTTGTTATCCGGTCTGAAATAGTGATTCGCAGTGTATCCGTCCAGAACGCCGGCTCTGTATAGCTTGAAGATCTGGACACTGTAAGCTGTCTGCTCGCTGACATCCGGTATGCGTCTGATGGTATTTATGCGCTTAATGGCGGAATCGGGAAGAGCATTGGCAAGAATGTAGGCCATCTCGCCTCTTTTTGCCGCTCTCTCGTAGACCTTGGAGCCCTGCGTATCCGCCCCGAAGTCGATTGCTTTTATGATCCCGTTGCTCAGCGCGTAGTGAACATACACATTGTACCAGACCGGACCCTCGTTGAATTTGCCGTTGCCTCCAGAGTAGATATTGTGGATTCTTGCGGCTACAGTTATGACCTGAGCAAGAGTAAAGCTGCTTGAGGGGAAGAAGTTGAAGCCATTACCTTCCATAAGGCCCATTCTGTAGCAGCTGATAACATATTCATCGTACCAGTAGCTGCCGTTTAATTCGATATCGGTGAAAGTCCCTCTGTAGTAGTTGCGTATATTGCGGAAATTGGAAAGGCTGCCCGTGGTTTCTGCCCCCGGTTCGGAAACCAGCCTGGCCAGCTCGGGCCAGTCATAGCTGGAATAGGAATCCAGCTTGCCGTAGGTCAGATAGTAATTGATCATGTCGTCATTGAGCAGCAGAATAAATGGATAGCCCGCCGCTGACATGTCAGTCTTTCCGTTCAGAGTGTAGCTGAAGGTGGCAAGGCCGGTGTAAAGGCCGGGACCGTCCAGAAAGCTTATCTGAAGACTGTTGGTGTCCACATAATAAAATCCGCCCTCCATGGGAAGGAAATTGTAGTTGTAGAGCTCCTTCCAGGAGATGAGACTGCCGGAACCCGCACTGATCCTGGCCATCCCCTGCTTTATGTTGCCTACTATGCCGTTGTAATAGCAGTTGCCATCCCATTTGTCGTTCGGAACATATATTACGAGGACTTCTGTTTCCCCTGAAAAGTCCGTTGTGGTTATGTCCGCCTTGATCTTTCCCAGATAGTTGGGAACACTCAGACTAATACGGATAGTGCTGCAGCTGTTGACTTTGTCGCTTTCGCTGAGCGTTGTGGTCGTAAGCGTGCGCTTGCTTTGTGTTGCCGAAGAAGAGGCAAAAGCTGGAGTTGCGCAGCTCAGGACCAGAATCAGACTCAGCAGTAAAGCCTGAAATCTTTTCATCTGAAACCCCCTAAATAAGATCTTTCAAGCCGTACCCCTTTAATGCGGCTTGTTTTTATGCGACCGGCTTTTCGCCGTAGCTTTAACCTATGTAAAGGCTGCTGGAGGAGAACTCCGGCTCGCAGGTGGCGTCGATGCGCAGATCGTGGAAGATCTGAGCGTCGGAATCGCTGAAAATAGCGGTGCAGTGCGCCCTGCAGCCTGCCAGCTCCGGCAGCTTGTCCACAGCCAGCTGTGCCATCGGGTTGATGGAAGCAGATATGGTCAGCGCGGAAAGCACTTCTTCCATATTAAGCGTGGCCTTGTGTCTGTGCAGGATATCTGTCTTAAGGTGCTGTATGGTTTTAAGTATCTCCGGCGAGATTAGCAGCACCTCGTCGGGGAAGTGGCAGAGCTTCTTGATGGCGTTCAGCAGCATTGCGGCGCCTGCAACCATCTGATGGGAGCTCCTTCCTGTTACTATTGTGCCGTCGGGCAGCTCCAGCGCTGTGACGATGATGTTTTCGAAGCGCTCAGGATCCATGGCGCGCTTTTTCTCCGCGTAATCCCTGGCCGGCTGTACCACAGATCTGTCTTCTGGTCTGGCTCCGATCTCGTCCATCAGCAGCTTGGCGCGCTTATACGAGTCTTCATCTATTACGCCCTTCTTGTAGTCCACCTGGGCTATCATGTAGCGGCGTATCACCTCCTGCTTGGAGGCTTCCCTGCAGGCTTCATCGTCTATGATGCAGAAACCCGCTCTGTTGACACCCATGTCGGTGGGAGACTGGTATTCGCAGGCCTCGCCTGTGATCTTTTCTATTATTCTTTTTACAACGGGGAACATCTCTATGTCCCTGTTATAGTTTACAGCGGTAACGCCGTAGGCCTCCAGATGGAAGCTGTCGATGAGGTTCACATCCTTAAGGTCCACGGTGGCGGCCTCATAAGCGATGTTTACGGGGTGCTTGAGAGGCAGGTTCCAGATCGGGAAGGTCTCGAATTTGGCATATCTGGCCTTAACCCCGCGAAGATTTTCGTGATAGAGCTGAGACAGGCAGGTAGCCAGCTTGCCGGAACCCGGGCCGGGGCCGTTAACCACCACCAGAGGCTTGGTCACCTCGATGTAGGGGTTCTTGCCGTAGCCTTCCTCGGAAACTATGGTATCCACGTCTGTGGGATAGCCCTTGGTGCTGTAATGCTTGTAGGTCCTGATGCCGCGGCGCTCCAGCTTTGTTATGAAGGTGTTGACAGCGGGCGCATCTATGTAGCGGGTGATGACCACGCTGTTTACTTCCAGCTCGTAGCTGCGGAACATGTCTATCAGGCGCATTACTTCGAGGTCGTAAGTGATGCCGAAGTCCTGACGGGTCTTGTTTGTGAGAATGTCCCCCGCATAGATGGGTATGATTATCTCTGCGTGATCCTTCATTCTGGCCAGCAGTTTGATCTTGGCGTTTTCATCAAAGCCGGGGAGCACTCTTGCGGCATGCTTGTCCTGGACCAGTTTGCCGCCGAATTCCAGATACAGTCTCTTACCCTGTCCTTCGTTAATACGCTCAAGAATGTATTTGGACTGCTCTTCCAGATACTTTTCGGAATCAAAACCACGCTTCATATTGAACTCTCCAATGCACATAAAAATCGGGACTAAATCCCCTGACTGAATTATAACAAAAAAAGGGAAAGGGGTCTACTGAATTTTGGCCTGAGGGTATTAGTTTTTGCATGCGCTGTGAATTCGATATTCGTAGCCATTTTTTAACATTGAAAGCTTGATTTGACATGTGAAATATTGTAAACTCTCATATATAAAAGGGAATTTATTGCAAATCTGGTATTTATACCAAGGAGAAAGGAGATCTTATGAACAGGAAAGGACTATGGACGGCGCTGCTGGTGCTGTCGCTGGTGACTGCGACTGTGGGCAGCGTATTCGCCGCCGGAAGGACCGCATACGGGGCAGATGAGCTGCTGTTCAGCGATGCGGACCGGATGGCCTGGTATTATCCGTATCTGCAGACCGCGGTGAAAAGGGGCATTGCGGAGGGCTACGGAGACGGAAGCTTCAGGCCGTCGAAAACGGTGAGCTATGGCGAATTCATAACCATGGCGGTGCTGCATCAGGAGAGCAGTGCTTATGAGGCCGGGGAATACAAGGGCCTCAGCTCTGCAAAGCACTGGGCAGAAACTTATTACTACAGGGGGCTGGAGCTGGGTTACTTCAACGAGGCGCAGATCTCTCTGCGGCAGCTTGGGTTGGTGATCCCGCGAAAGGATATGGCGCTGATCGCTGCAGGAATGCTTGGGGACAGCTTTGATGACGGGCATGTAACAGAATATCCCGATGTGGAAAAGACCAATCCCTACGAGTACTATATTTCCCTCTGCTCCTCGGCGGGTGTGCTCGAGGGCTACGGAGATGGAAGCTTCAGGCCGGAGGGCTATCTTAAACGCTGCGAAGCGGTCAAAGTGGTGGTTGCGGCTCTGGATGCAAAGGCAAAACAGGCTGAAGGAAGCGCAGGGAGCCATGGAGGCGGGTCAGACTCTTCCGATCCTGCGCCTGACCCTCTTGCGGATATGCTTCCGGTGGATATTATGCCTCAGAACAAGAGGCAGATACTGGAGCAGATGCTGGAAGGCCTTCGCTTCGGACAGGATGAGGTCGGCAGATATTTTGAGTACGATCAGCCGGATATACCTTCTGAGTATCACCTTCGCGTAAGCTGCAGGATCTTCGGGGCTGAAAAGGATAACTGTCCCGAGCTGTACAAGTGGCAGAATGATTACAGCTACCGTTTTCACCCTGAGAACTACAATGCGGAGGCTCATCATGTTAAAGAATACGTGGATTCAGACAATTTAATGTTTAATAGTCAATCGGCGATAGACGATAAAAGCCTCAATTTCATTATGCGGATATTCGATGAGGCGGATCTTGAAGAATATGCCAACTTCAGCATATACCTTGATCCGGGCAGGATACTGAGACTCCATACTGCGGCAAAGCTTGACGGGCAGATATGGCAGAACGACGAGCCTCTGCCGGATGGCATGTTCGGCTGGTAGGAGGTCTCACATGAAAAATATAATAAGAAAGATGATCATAGCGCTGCTGGTGCTTGGCATGAACGCAGGCAGCCTTCCTTTTGATATGCTCAGGACTACCGGAGCTCTGCCGGTATATGCGGATGAGCCTGTATCCATGGAGAATGCTAAAGTGAAAGTTCAGGTAAGAGAGCTCCGGACCGCGGAAGCCTGGGATGAAGCCGCTCTGGATATGTGGCACTACAGCGGTTCTTACTGGATAGTCGGAAGCGGCAGAAATACCGTGAAAATACTGGACAGGGATATAGACAGACTGGAAGACAGCCTCGATGCCCTGGGTCTTAGCATTGAGCTGAGTGTAAAGCTTCCGCAGGCTGTGGAAAAAGCGATGGACGAAGGCCTTTTAGAGAGCTGGACCCTTATGGGTGCAGGAAGGCCTCTGTCGGCTATTGCAGATCCCGCCAGCCTTGACAGAAGCAAAGCAGATATAAGCGGCAGCTCGGGGAACAAGAGCCTGAGTTTTTCGCTTACGCCTCGCTTTACCCTCAGTCAGTATGACTACGATTATTTTATTGATGACCTGAACAGCTCAATAAGGCTGATCGATTCAAATTATGGATATAATCTCTATTCGATCTTCGGCAATGGCAAAAATGCAGCTGAGGGCTATGGCATTTTCAGCCAGAATGACCCGTTTATAGTGAAGAAGCCGTATATCCATCCATCTCAGATAGCGGACGCTGACGGTCATTTTGCCGCCGGCGGCCAGATAATGATAGGAGAGAAAAGCTACGCAAGCGATGGTTTCAGCGTGGGAGATGGTACCTTCAGAAATGCAGGCGCCGTAGGCTATCATTTCAGATATGTGGTGGGTGTGAAATTCAGCTATTACGAGCTCGTGGAAAAGGAGATCGAGCCTGGCAGTGGCACTGATGAGCCTGGAGGAGGACAGCCCGGTACCGGCGGGACAGGGGATCCCGGGACAGGCGGTGGAAGTGAAGGACCTGGGACCGGCAGCGGCGGTGAAGGGCCGGGTACTGGCAGCGGAGAGCCGGGGACTGGAGGAGGCTCAGGCGGCTCCACTACTGGAAGCGGCATAGATGAACCTGGCGGGGGAACAAACGGTCCGGAAGAACCGCAGGTAGGAGACCTCAACGCAGTGCTTCAGGCTCCGGATATCTGCTATGAAGGGCACAGCATAATCGCCAGCGACTGCTCGGACTTTGATATCGATGGAGAGTATTATTCTGCCCAGAGGGCGTACAGAAAGGGCCTTGCAAGCGCGAGCCTGGGGGTCACCGGCGGTAGCGGCGTTAAGAGAGAAAAGCTGGATCCTGTTACCTACAAGCTTACATTTGCCAGCACCGGGAACTACACGCTCAGGCTCAATGTGCAGGCGGGGGAGAAAAAGGGGCAGGCAACATCTCAGGTGACAGTCCTTTCCACTCCGGCACTTACAGTCAGTCTCGGGGGACGGCAGAAGGAAAACAGAAAACAGACGCTTTCGGTAGCTGCGGCTCAGAATCCCAAATACCCCATAACGAGCCTGAACATTGAGATCAGGGACAAGGAAAGCGGGGAGACCATACATCTGGAGAAGGTCCTGGACGGAAAGCCGGAAAAACCCGGCTCAGTTACTCAGAACATCAAATCCAGAGCCCTTCGGGACACAGGCTCCGACCAGTACTATGTACTGACCGAGCTGGATTTCCTTAGCAAATTCACTGAAGACAGGGTGTTCGAATATATTGTCACGGCACAGGATTCGAGGGGCAGGAAGGCTGAACAAAGAGCTGATTTTACAGTGCTTCGAGACAAAGCGCCTGAGGCGGATATCGCCCTTGACGACTGTTATTACAGGGCCGAGGCCGGGGAATATGCGGTGATAGAGCCTGAAGACAGGAGCGTTACGGACGGCGATCAGCTCAGCCGCAGCTGGTATGTGGATCTTGGTTCTGGTTTTGTGCCCATGAATACGGTTCCGGGATACAAGGACCTGCTTTTCGGAAGCGGCCAGAAGGTGGCTTTTAATAAGAAAGGCGTAGGAAACTTTAAAGTAAGACTGCAGGTGACCGATCTCTGGACAGAGGAGACACTGCCCGAATTCATAAACGCTTCGGATCATAAGAGCGCGGAAGCGACGGCATCGAGCCATGTGGATAATATTGCCCCGGTGCTTAGTCTTGAAATGCGGAAAGCAAGAACCGCGGAAATACTGCTGCTCTCAGAGAACGCAGAGGAAAGCCGGCAGACTGCCGCAGAGCTGGAAGCTGCGCTTAAAAAGGAAGGCATTTCTGCAAGGATCAGAACCGAGGAGTACAGATCATCAGAAGGCGCAGATGAAGGAACGATAAAGTCGCTCGGTCAACTGTCTGACCTGACACTTCTGGATATGCAGGAAGACAATGTGACGCTCAGATATGGGCACGAGCTTCTGACTTCCCGCTTCTGGGGCTGCAGCGGCGGGATGAATGGCATGTTCATCGACGACAGCGGTTCGATCACGACAGACGGAAAGTATGTGTTCCGCATGCAGTCCACGCCTCAGTTGGACAGCACCGAAAGCCATATAAATTACTACACAAGGGTCTATCCGTATACTTTAAGCTGCAAGGAAATAGATCCTGAGCGTCTTTTGCGGAATACGCCGGATAAATGGAGCCTTATAATCAGCGAAAGCGTATTCAGGACTCAGAATAACTTTAAGGACGCCTGTTTTGTGCATGATTTTGAAGGACTTTATCTTGGTCTCGTATCCGAAGGGCGGACTCTTCTGATCGACAAGTCCACCGGAAGCATACTGGGCACCGTCGGAATGGAGCTCGGAAAGGTGAATACGGTGCTTAGGGGCTGTATTTACAGCATCAAGGCCGACGGAATATATAAGATCAGCCTGTCTGATGGTCATTTCAGCAGGATCTTTACCGGGAAGCTCCAGTCAGGATATAAAAGAGCCGCTATGATAGGCGGAAAGCTGCATTTCGTCCTCGAAAACGGAGAAGAAATGCTGCGCGGGATATTCGATCCGGCGACGGAAACGGTTGAAACTCAGGAGCTGCAGAACAGCAGCGGTGGCTCCCCTGCAGGAAAACCCACCTGCCTTGCTGTAGACAGCAGAGGACGGATAGTGCTTTATTATCCTGACGGCGCAGTAAAGCATTATGATCTCGGAAGCCCCGGGGCAGTGGCTGTCGCTGCACCTGCAAGCTTTAGCGGCAAACCCCGCGCAAAAGCCGCATCCTTTACGAGCTCTGGGGAATGCAATTTTGTGGTTATGGTCAGCAGCTTTTCTACCCGTTACCGGGAGGTCACGACCTATTACGGAAGGCTTTACATATACGATCTTGAAACCGGGACAATTACTTATATAGATAAAAGTATGGACGGAGAAGAACCTATCTACGATTCCATACTGAGCTTTGCGGTGGAGCTGAAGGATGCGCGCAGACTGCTTACCGCAACGGGAACTATTTACGAGAGCGAGCTGTTCAGCGGCATAAGCTCAACTCCCGCCAGTCAGTATACCATTGATACTTCCACAGGAAAGCCTGCCGGGAGCAGCATCTTCATCACGGAGGGGATCTCCGCCGGACATGGCGTTGGCTTTGCTGACGGCGGGGTGCAGCTTCTGCGTTCCAATTTCAAGACAGGAGTCGTCGATCAGCTGGCACTTATCTCTGAACCCCGCGATGCGGAAAAAGAGAGGCTCATACTGAAAAATATGAGCTATGACGCGGATTACTGCTATGTTATCGAAGCTGATGGCAGCTCCGGAGATGAAATAGCTGCCGGAATACTGGAATCCGGAGAAAACCGCGCAACGTTGAAGCTGGAAGGAAGCGATGCATCCGGCTCATTTTCGAGATCGCTGATGCTGAAGCCGGGAACAAAGTACTACTATGAATATGATACAGATTCATCTAAGGATATTCTGAGCATAGACGGAAGCTGCAGCCGCACAGTAGCTAAAAGCGCTTTGGGAAGCGGGGTCTATCCTGTCCTTGCGGATCATCAGGAGAACTTTAACGACGAGTCTTACGATTCATTCTTCGCTTTTGACAAGGATAAAGTCTCCGGCGGAGCCTTTGTTATCAGCCGCCGGGAGTCCGATGATAACGAATACTATCTGGAGACTCATGGAGACGTTAAGTTTACAGTGCCGGAGGGCTGCCTGGGCTTCCTGAGCTTTAAGTACGGCGTGAAGGATGTCTATGTCTACGGCCACACGGCGGGTTTCCTTATAGGTAAAGACGGTGCGCTTAAAGACTGGAACAAGTGGGCCTGGCCGGGTGAGATAGGGAAAAGCGGCACGTATTATCATACCGATGCGCTGGAAAGCGGCGAGTGGACGCTGCGGCCGAGGCTGCGTGTAAATGCAGAAAATCACCGGGAGCAGCTTTCAATGGATGATCTGCGGGTGATCATAATCAGAAAGACCGATAATGAGGCTTCTCTCGCATCTGTAATTGGCAAGACATCCTCTGTGATCAGCAATTCCGGAGGTCTGAACCATGTTCAGGGCAGCTTCAGCACGGCTTTTGGCGTAAGCGCTTTCGAGGAATATCCGATCGAATATTACAGAGCTGAGCCGAATGGCATTTACAGCACTGAGACCCGCAAACCTTCACCTGCAGATCCGAAATATTATGAAACAACTTTGGATTTCAGCATACCTGAGGGGAAAAAGGCGGCTTTCCTGAAGCTGGGGACAGCCAGCTCAAACTACAGGGAGTGCGGTGAAAACAGGTACGACAGCATAATGTACAGCTGGTACAAGGGGAAAGACGAGGAGGGCAACAATACTTATCAGCGCTGGCGGGTCGGCTGGAGCAATTCTGTTGCCACCAGAAAGATCAGCTACGAAGAACCGTATTTTGTCGTTCATAAGAACAATGTAACGGCCGGAACAGAAGTAAAGAGCAGTGCCGGGCATTATTATCTGGGTCATACCTGGGCAAACTTCGCATTTGTGGAGATGGCTCTGGTCCCCAAAGCCTGTCCGTCTATGATAACGGCGCAGAATTATGTTATGGACGGCAACAGAATGCTTATACCTAATGTGGTAAACAAGGGCGTCGTAAGGCTGAGCTTTGGAAACGGCGGGAAGAATGTGGAAATAAGCGGTTTCAGACTTTACTACATGGAGAACGGCAAAAAGATCTATGTGATGGAAAACGATTTCAGCAAAGCGAAGGATCTTGATGGCTGGTCCGGCAGCGGTCTTAATGCTTCAGCGGAGGCCAGGCCGGTCATCCAGACACCGGAGGCTCCAGCAAGGGTATATAAAAAGGGCGAGCCTATCAGTTATCAGATCTATTACTACGATTATGAAGACGATCCCTCTAAGCGTTCCTACTGGCGTTATACATTTATTCCTTTCGGCCCCGGCGGAGAAGCAGATGAGTCCCGCGCGGAGGTCGGCCAGGTACTGGCAGCACCTGTTATCAGCTTTAACGAAGAAGGCAAATATATTGCCGAGCACTGGCAGGAGGACGATGCTTCCCGTGGGAGCGGAGATCACAGCTACGACAAGCTTTCCAATATCTGCAGCATAGTATTCTACGTATCTGCGGATGCGGGCAGCGCACCCTGGGTGGAATCCATCAAGACCACACCATCAGACATAGAAGCCGGTCAGCATTACGGCGTTCAGATCAAGGTTGATGATGCGGACAAGGATCCCCTTACAGTCAGGACCGAGATCTATTACGATACAGAAGCCGTGCCGGTTTACAGCTTCACAAAAAAGGTGAATGACAACGGAAGCGGCTACCCTGCGATAGATCTTACGGATCTGCCGGAGGCAAAGCCCGGAACTTACACGGTTGTGGTCATAGTTACGGATGAAAGCTCCATCGGCATGGGTGAATACAGCTTCAGCGTAAAGGAAACAGTATACCTGAGCGCGGAAGTAAAGCATACCAAGCAGTGGGAGGAAAACCGGAAGCAGTATAACGACAAAATGGCCGGAAAACCCAAGGGTACAGGCAGCACCGGGACATATAAATACCGGCCTGAAAACATGTTCTGGCCGGGTGAAAATCTGGTGCTGCAGGCTGAGCTGGGCGGAAGCCCTATCAGCGTTACGGCTGTCATGGTCCAGCATCCCCAGTACACTGCGGTGCTGAAAAAGGACGGAAGCCTAAGTCCGTATACTCCTGATCACAGCATGTACAGCGCGGAAATGTGGTCTGCGGATATGCAGAATCTGCTGGGTAAAGGCGGAACGGAGAATGTCACCATCCGGTTCACCGCGAAATACAGCGGCGGCAAGGATCTGACAGTGGATGTTCCTGTGATCTTCGACCAGAGCGATGGACTGTTCTGGCAGATCCACAGGTATTTCTAGAGAGCTAAAAGCTCTTCTATTATGACGGCTACACCGTCTTCAGTGTTGGCAGGGGCTACAAGATCAGCCTCTGCCAGCGCTCCTTCGGTGCCGTTGGCCATGACAACGGAGATCGCAGCCTCCTTTATCATGGCGATATCGTTGTTGGAGTCCCCGAAGGCAATTATGCTTTCAAGGCTCAGTCCCATTTTCTCTGCAAGCTTTTGGAGGGCGTCGGCTTTGGATGCTGTGGGGCTGCCTATTTCGATATTGAAGTGCTGAGAATTGACAATAGTAAGATCTGAACGGCTTTTGAGCTGCTCTGCATACCACTGTTTTTTCTCCAGATCCTTGAAGTCCAGATTGATGTTTTCAAGCTCTCCGTAGTGATCCTTTATAAGCCGGACCGTGTCATCGACTGGTATGCGGGTGCGCTTTATGTAATTCCTGCGGCGCTCGTTATCTACGCCGTGTGCTTCAAGATCGTCCAGGCAGGCTTTATCCGCATAGGCCTTGAGACCGAAGAAGACCTCCCTCATAAGGCCTTCCTCGCAGATAAGGTCCATTATGGGCGCCAGATCCTCCTCATTCATGGTGTTGCGGTAGAAAATGGCTTCCTCAGGCACATCGGAATCTGCGGAGATCTTACCATTTTCATCCTTTGGGATCTTGGCAAGCTCAACCACAGCGGCGCCGTTTGCGCAGATGACATATTCTATGCCGGGGACGTCGAAAATATCGTCCGGAAGCGTGGAAAAGCCTCTTCCTGTGGCAGCGACGGGTATGTATCCGGCCTCGATGGCTCTTACCAGAGCGTCGGAGGTGCGCTGAGTTATCCTGCTCGAGGCGTTCAGCAGAGTGCCATCGAGGTCGAATGCTATTATTTTCAGTTTGGAGGTGTCGAAATGGTCAAGATAAGCCATTAATTGATGTTTCCTTCCATAATATCCATAGGTATGGTCAGCTGGTCGCTGTCCAGCAGTATGCTGTCCAGATCCTCCAGCCGGGGCAGGTCTTCCAGGGTCTCAAATCCAAAGAGAGCCAGGAAGTTCCTTGTTGTGCCGTAAAGTATAGGCCTGCCGATAGCGGTGCTTCGGCCTTTTTCTTCCACCAGGCCTTTTTCCATCAGTCCTTCCAGGACCCGTTCGCTCTTTATTCCGCGGATGGAGTCGATCTCGCTCTTGCCCACGGGCTGCTTGTAGGCCACGATAGCGAGCACCTCAAGAGCCGCCTGACTCAGGCGTTTTTCCTTTACAGGAGTGCAGAGCTGGCGTATATAGTCGTCGTTTTCGGGGTTGGTGCAGAGCTGGAAAGCTTTGTCGATCTCCCTTATCATAAGTCCGCTTCCGCGTTCCTCGTAGTCGGAAGCCAGTTCCCGGAAGATGGAGAGCATGTCAGACAGGGGCAGTTCGAACAGATCTGCCGCAGTTTTAGCTTCCAGCGGTTCTCCCCAGACAAAAAGTATGGATTCCAGCGCTGATTTTACACTTTGTTTGTTCATTATTCTGTTTCCCTGCCTTCCTTAAGGCTTACTTTGATGTCTCCGTAGCGTTTTTTCTGCTGAGCTGTCAGATTTCCAAGCTTCAGCAGTTCAAGAAGGGACATGAAGCTTACCACTCTGTTGAATACGGACTTATCCTGAGCGATCATCTCGGAGAACATCACCGTCTTTCTCGTCAGGAATATGCTCTGTATCTCGTCCATGCGTTTTTCGATGCTGATCCTTTCCCTCTCGATGCGCTCATAGGTGCGCCTCATGGCGTCGATGCGCTGTTTTCTTAGAAGAAAGGCCTCGAAAGCCTTGGCAAACTGGTCCAGAGTGCCCTTGAGCAGCTCGTCAGTCTCACCGGTCCAGCGTGAAAGATCCTCCTGCGGTTTGGTGTGTATGTGCTCGGTTTCCTCCTGCTGCTCCGAAAGGAAACCTGCTATGTCCTTGTATTGCTTGTATTCCAGTATTCTGGCAACCAGAGCCTTCCTCGGATCCTCAGGCGTTCCGGTTTCCGGATCGAGATTCGCTGTGGGCAGCAGCATGCGGGACTTGATGTCTATCAGCTCTGCCGCCAGCACCATGAACTCCTGTGCCAGCTCTATGTCCGCCTCTTCCATCTGCTTTATATAGTCCAGATATTGAGCCGTTATCTCCGAGATCTTTATGTCGTAGACGCTCATCCTGGAGTGCTCTATCAGGTAGATAAGCAGCTCGAAGGGCCCTTCAAATATATTGAGTTTGACTTTATATGCCATTTCAGTCCTCCATCTGCTGCCTGGGTATGGTGTCTTCCCCTTCGCCGGGCTCTTCCGAATCATCCGGCTCGCTGCTTTCGTCTTCTGCAGCCGGCAAAGCCGCATCTTCTGATGCATTGGCCGGAAGCTCTTCGAACAGCTCAGGATAGACAACGTCCCGAAATTCCCTGCTGTAGCCGTTTTCTTCGCACCAGTTGATAATGTTCTGCCTGTAATCCAGCACCCGGCTGGCATACCAGGTCTCGTAGCTGCCGCCGCGCACCCTGCCGATACCCTGGTTGTATGCCGAAAGCGCGCGGACTCTGTCTCCGCCGAACTGGTCTATCATGTACTTGATGTACATGCTGCCAAAGGAAATGTTGCCCTCAAGCGACTGCACATCCTCAACAGTCCAGCCCCAGCCCCTGACGGTATTTGGCATCAGCTGCATTATTCCGATGGCTGTGCTGTGAAGCTCCAGCGTGTAGGCGCTCTCCGTGCGGCAGAGTCCTATCAGAAGCTCCTCATCCAGGTCGTTAAAGACCGCATATTTGCGGAACAGGTATTCCATATAGTAGGCAGTGTTGGTGTCCAGCCTGCGCTGTATGTGCTTCATGTACTCCGCGCGCCCGCTGATGTAAAGCGGATTGCCGCTCTCGCTGTACATTTCCTCAGCCGTCTTGTCAGCAAATGAACTTATATATATACCGCTGATCGGGTCGTAATAGCTGCTGACTCCAAACACCGGAACAGCTTCCAGCGCGCTGAGTCTTACATAGAGCAGCTGACCGGGGCGATCCTCATCCAGAGGCACGTAATATTCCGAATCAGCAGCGCTGTCCTTGCACCAGTAGAAGTCCTTGCTGCTGAGCTCGATAAAGACCTCCTCCTGTCTGAGGTCCTGATAGCGTTCATAATGATCAGCCAGATAGTTATTAATATAGTAACGAAGTCTGTCCCTGCTGTCAGTAAGGTCCAGTGAACCTTTATTCATGAACTGTTTGCAGAGCACCGCATCTATGTCGATGTAAGGAGTGCCGGTAAAATAGTATTCCTTTTCTGCCACATAGTCCCGCTGGCCGGGTTTGTGGTAGGGCTGGGCTTTGGTTCTGATTATCTGCACCAGATCTCCTCTGGTCAGTATCTGTATACCCAGCATATCCTGGAAGATGCTGTCCATGGGTATAAAAAGATTGTCTGCATCCAGATCCGTTCTCAGGAAGTTTTCAGCTGCAGCAACTTTAAAGGTGTTAACAGGCTTACCGGGCTCCGGTTCCTCATCTTCGTCCAGCAGTGTCACCTGGTCGTCCTCCTTGGAGGGCCTTCCGAACAGCTCCACCTCCTCGGTAAGATCGATCCCCTTCATTATGGGATGCGTAAGCTGAAAATTGTATATGTGGCAGCCGTTGACGTAGATCTCTCTTTCTATATATTCAAAGCCTATGTCCTGGCCGGGTCCTTCGGACAGCAGGGTGTAGTGTATTGTAAGGTATGCGAAAACGCCAGCCGTGCAGATCACAGCCGGTATGAGTTTGAGTATGAATCTGATGATGAATCTCAGTATCTTCTTCATAGACATTATATTTTAGCACAGAAGGCGCTGAAGCGCCAGCAAATTAGTGCCAAAGCAGGAACCGCAATATTTTGCATAATACCCTGTAAAAACCGTAATATAAGCGTAATTTTACTTAAACAGTTTTGCAAAACAACTGTGCTAATATGCTATTGTGAATTGAAAAGATCTGTCTCCGGCCGTGTTTTGGGTTTTGAGCCGCCCGTAATATTACTTGAATATTACAAATGTTACAAGTTAGTTACGAATGGCCTCAATCGCTTGAAACACGCGTGACGGATATATATAATTCATGATGTCTTTTAACGACTGGAGATGGGACCTGTCGTTAATGACCTAATCTAAACAATTATCCGTTCCCATCACACTTTTTCATAGGAGGAAATATAATGAAAAAGATTCTTTCATTTGTCCTCGTGCTCGCCATGGTACTGAGTTCCGTTTCCATGGCTTTTGCTGCTAACGAAGCAACATTCCCCGATGTAAAGGGCGATGA
>JAEEGL014794224.1_pt1 | contig 24162 bp, 18 predicted proteins | sample 9134231 | NCBI WGS metagenome assembly JAEEGL01 (sample SAMN16246548, study PRJNA631951) | gut metagenome | biome: gut microbiome; feature: rumen; material: fiber-attached | host: Bos | place: Iran: Karaj | collected 2018-10
GGACGCCTGCGACGACGTCTTCGCCCTGAGCATTTACGAGGAACTCACCCATGAGCTTCTTCTCACCGGTGGCGGGGTCGCGGGTGAACGCAACGCCGGTGCCGGAGTTGTTGTTGAGGTTGCCGAAGACCATCGGCATGACGTTGACAGCGGTGCCCCAGGAATAGGGGATATCGTTGTCGCGGCGATAGACGTTCGCGCGGGGGTTGTCCCAGGAACGGAACACGGCGCGGATGGCTTCGTAGAGCTGGACCTTCGGGTCGGCGGGGAAGTCTTCGCCGATCTTGTCCTTGTATTCGGCCTTGAACTGACGGGCGAGTTCCTTAAGGTCGTCGGCAGTGAGCTCGATATCGAACTTGACGCCCTTCTTTTCCTTCATCTCGTCGATCAGCTGCTCAAAATACTTCTTGCCGACTTCCATGACGACGTCGGAGAACATCTGGATGAAGCGGCGGTAGGAGTCATAAACGAAGCGCTTGAACTTCGGATCGTCGTTGCCCTTTATCATGGCTTCAACGACTTCGTCGTTAAGGCCGAGGTTGAGGATGGTGTCCATCATGCCGGGCATGGAAGCGCGAGCGCCGGAACGTACGGAAACGAGAAGAGGATTCTGGAGATCGCCGAACTTCTTGCCGTTGATCTCTTCCATCTTCGCAACGTACTCCATGATCTCAGCCATGATATCGTCGTTGATCTTCTGGCCGTCTTCGTAGTACTGCGTGCAGGCCTCGGTGGTGATGGTGAAGCCCTGCGGAACGGGAAGACCGATGTTTGTCATCTCAGCGAGGTTTGCTCCCTTGCCGCCCAGGAGCTCGCGCATATTGGCGTTGCCCTCTGAGAACAGATAAACGTATTTGTGGCCCATTTTGCATCTTTCCTTTCAAATATATGTTTTAACAACCTAATCTTCTGCAGACTCGAAAAATTATAGCATAATAAACGCGGGAATACAAGTGGAACATACATAAATATAGGTTATATTTTCTTATTTTCCCACGCAGAAGCGCGAGAAGATGTCCTCTATTATGTCGTCGCGCACGGTGCGCCCGGTTATCTCGCCGAGAGCCTCAAGCGAGGCCTCCGCCTCGGTGAGAACGGCGTCGGGAGTGATGCCGGCCTCAAAGCCGGAAGCGGCCGCTTCAACGGATTCGAGCGCGCGCTTTATCGCCTCGGCCTGCCTGGCGTTCGTTATTATCTCGCCTATGGGAATGCTGCTGTTTTCGAAAAGCCGCGCTATGCGCGAGGCAAGATCGTCGAGGCCGGAATTCTCCTTGGCGGAAATGAAGCAGACCTTTTCTCCGAACTCGCGCTCTATCCTCGACGTGTCGGAGACGAGGGGAAGATCGCTCTTGTTCACTGCGGGTATCACCGGCGCGCCGGAGGAGAGGACTGCAGCGAAGGTATCATCGTCGTCGGCGGAGAGGGGCTCGCTGCCGTCAAAAACGGCGAGGACGAGCTGGGCGGATTCGGCCGCGCTTCTGGCACGGGAGACGCCTATGCTCTCTACGGGGTCTTTGGTTTCGCGCAGCCCCGCGGTATCGGAAAGACGCAAAAGGACGCCGCCGATACGCGCCTTTTCTTCCACTACGTCGCGCGTGGTGCCGGCGATCGGAGTGACGATGGCCCGCTCAAAGCCGAGCAGAGCGTTGAGGAGTGAAGACTTGCCCGCGTTCGGGCGGCCTATTATCGCGCAGCGCACACCGTCGCGCAGAAGCTGCCCGCGGGAAAAGCTAGCGGATAAGCTCTCAAGATCTGCCTGCGCGCGGCGCAGGGCGGCGAGGGCCGCCTCGTTCTCAAAGGGCTCGACGTCCTCGTCCGGGAAATCAACGACCGCGTGGAAATGCGAAAGAACGCCCGTGAGTGTATCGTAAACAGAGTTGACCTTTTCAAACACCGCGCCGCCGAGCTGGCCCACGGCGTTCTGCGCGGCTTCGGGAGTTTCCGCCTCGATTATGTCTATAACCGCCTCCGCGCCGGAAAGATCCATCCTGCCGTTGAGAAATGCGCGTTTCGTGAATTCTCCGCGCAGCGCCTGCCTTGCTCCGGCTTTGAAAAGCAGGCGCAGCAGCTCTGCCATAACAACGGGGGAGCCGTGGCACTGGAATTCCGCGGTGTCTTCGCCGGTGTAGCTGGCGGGGCCGCGGCTCACGGAAGCCAGACATGAATCGAGAGGCAGACCGTTCTCGCCTATTATGTCGCCGAGTATGAGCTTGCGGTCGGGCGCGGTTTCGAGGGTACCGCCGAAATGCGGGCGGAAGATGCGGGAGGCGAGCTCTATCGCTCCGGTTCCGCTCATGCGGACTATGCCTATCGCGCTCACGGCCGGGGCTGTGGATATCGCTGCTATTATGTCGGACATATAAAAACCTCCGAAGGTGCTCTGATTTTGATTTTCTAAATGATACCACGCCGCGGCCTTACTTGCAAATACTTACGGCCTAAAGTATAATCATCCGTATGAGGTGATAAAAATGCGCTGGATAGAAGTAAGCATAGATGCCAACGGGCAGAGGATAGACGAGCTCGGAGCTTTCCTCACGCGCGTCGGCGTGGATTCTTATATAGAAGAGGATGAAAACGATTTCCGCTCCTTCCTCGAAACGAACAGGCAATACTGGGACTATATAGACGAAAAGCTTGAGGAAGAAAAGCGAGGGGTATCGCGCGTCAAGTTCTACGTTTCCGACGATGAGGACGGCAAAGAAGAGCTTGAGCGCATAAAAAAAGAGCTTGCTTCTGACGCCGTGCTCTCTTCGGCAAGGGTATCCTGCGCGTTCGTGGCGGACGAGGACTGGAACGAAAACTGGAAGCAGTACTACAAGCCGGTCGAGATAGGGGAAAAGCTCATAATAATGCCGGAATGGGAAAAGCTCCCCGAGGGTACGAAAAGAGCTCCGCTCTGGCTCGATCCGGGCCTGCTTTTCGGTACGGGCACGCACGCGACGACGCGCATGTGTCTTGAGGCACTTGAGGGGATAACGAAGCCGGGCGTACGGATGCTCGATCTCGGCTGCGGCAGCGGCATACTCGCCATTGCCGCGCTGATACTAGGCGCTGGGAGCGCCGCCGGCTGCGATATAGACGAAAAGGCCCCGCAGATCGCGGGGGACAACGCCGCGAGAAACGGAGTCGGGCAGGACAGATTCACGGTCTACGTCGGCGATATAACGGCGAGCCGCCGTCTGCGGGAAAAGATAGGCGGCGGATACGATATCGTTGCGGCAAACATTGTGGCCGACGTCATTATAGCCCTGGCGCCGTTTGTAAAGGATTTTCTCGCGCCGGGCGGTACTTTCATATGCTCGGGCATAATTGAAGGCCGCCAGAACGAAGTCCTGGCGGCCCTTGAAAGCGCCGGTATGAAGCTTGAAAAGCACAGCTCAGCCGAAGACTGGCACTGCTTTATTTCTCGCTTTTGACCTTGATGTTCCTGCACAGCGGGACGATAACGCCGCCCACGGTGTTGCCGAGGATCATTACTATGAGGTAGAGAACAGCCTTGCCGCTCCAGGCGTTGCCGGCGGTTATGTAGAACATGTTGGCAACGCAGTGTTCAAAGCTGCAGAGGATGAACACCGGGATGGCGAGAAGGATGCCGAGGTATTTGCCGAAGTCGTGGGGATTGTTTTTGAAATTGTCCACGGCCGCGAAGATCATTATGTTGCAGAATATGGCGAGAATGAAGATGCTCCACGGAGAGTCGCCGAGCTTGGTCGCGCACATGGCGGCAGCCTTTGCGCTTGCGGCGTCGCCTATGCGGGTTGCCTGAACAAGCAGACCGCAGATAATGGCGCCGACGAGGTTGCCGATGATTATTATAAGCAGGTCAAGTATATAGGACGGGGGATTGTTGAAAAGATAGCAGACCTTGCCCGTGAAAAGATTGAAGCCGAACACGAGGACCATAAACAGGCCTATGCTGAAAAATACGGCTCCGAGGACCTTGCTGTCGAGCGCCAGGAAGACTATGCCGCCGATGCTGATGCTCATGCCGGCAAGGACTGCGTAAAGGAAGAGAGACAGTTTTTTCATTAAGGGATTCCTCCTTGAACTTATTAATACATCTGCTAATATAGCACCTTGTTCAACAAATAGCAACAATTAATTGAATGGAAGGATACAAATGGAAGGAATAATAATTGCCGCCGCGATAGTCGTAATCATAGCGCTGCTCTGGCTCTACATGATACTGCCGGGGAAAAGAAAAAAGGGGGCGCTCGAGCCGTTCAAGGGTGTGATCTTTGCTGACAGAGGGGTTTTTGACAACGCCTCGGGCGCGCCGGAGAATTCGCTACCGGCGATAAAAGCGGCCGTGGAAAAGGGATACGGCGTAGCCATAGACGTGCGCATGACGCAGGACAGCGAAATAATAGTCCTCCACGACGAGGATCTTGACCGCGTCTGCGGCGAGGAGGAATGGGCCGACGGGCTGACGACGGAAATGCTCTCGAAAATGAGGCTTTTCGGCACAGATGAAAAGATACCGGTCTTCTCAGAGGCGCTCGAGGCGGTGGACGGCAGAGTACCGCTGCTGATAACGGTAGGCAGGGGAACGAGAGGGCATTATCTCTGCGCAAAGATTTGCGCGCAGATGAAAAACTACAGAGGGCCCTGGTGCGTGCGGAGCGAATCGGCAAGCGTGCTCTCGCTCTTCAGAAAGCAGAGACCGGAGATACTCAGAGGGCAGATGAGCGCCTCGAGCAGCAGGCTCAAGGAGAGGTGGAACGGCATAATGGCCTTCGTGATACGCCACGCTCTTGCAGATTACCTTTCGCGCCCGACTTTTATATCGCATACGCAGGAGCGGGAATCCATCTCGGTCAAGCTCGCCTGCGCCCTCGGCGCGGCGCGTTTCGGCAGCTTTGCCAAAGAGGAGCAGGCGCGAAACGCACTGGCGGAAGGACGCTGTGCGGCGGCCGTTGTTTCAGGCGACGCACTTTGAAACCAAAAACGAGAAATACTGCGAAAACAGATAAAAACGCGATATTGAACAAGCAACAGAAAGACAAATTCGAATAATTCGCCTCTAAAGTTAAATTTACGGCTAAAATACGGCAAATTAAACTTGATAAATCAAGGCACAGGGGTTATTATTATACACGGTGTTAGCACTCAGATAATGAGAGTGCTAAAAGGAGAAATTAACTTAGGAGGTTAAAAATATGAAGCTCGTACCATTACTCGATAAGGTCGTCGTCAAGCAGGTAGCTGCGGAAGAGACCACGAAAAGCGGTATTATCCTTTCTGCGGCGGCGCAGGAGAAGCCCTCTATTTTTGAGGTCGTGGCTGTTGGCCCCGGCGGCATAGTGGACGGCAATGAGATCGAAATGACCGTTGAGGTCGGCGATAAGGTCATCACCGGCAAGTACAGCGGCACTCAGATAAAGATAGACGGCGAAGAACTCACGATCGTTCGCCAGAGCGATATCCTCGCTATAGTCGAGTAAAACAGGGAGGTAGTAATAATGTCCAAGCAGATAATCTACGGCGAAGAAGCCAGACATGCTCTTGAGCGCGGCGTAAACCAGCTCGCCGATACCGTTAAAATAACCCTCGGCCCGAAGGGACGCAACGTTGTCCTCGATAAGAAATTCGGCGCTCCGCTCATCACGAACGACGGCGTTACCATAGCCCGCGAGATCGAGCTGCCCGATCCTTACGAAAACATGGGCGCACAGCTCGTTAAGGAAGTTTCCACGAAGACCAACGACGTAGCCGGCGACGGCACCACCACCGCCACGCTTCTCGCGCAGGCAATAATCCGCGAGGGCCTTAAGAACGTAGCGGCCGGCGCGAACCCGATGGTCATGCGCAGAGGCATCCAGAAGGCTGCGGCCGAGGCTGTCGCTTCCTTCCGCGCCATTTCCCGCCCCGTTAAGGGCACGGCCGACATAGCCAGAGTCGGCGCCATCTCCTCCGGCGACGAGCTCATAGGCAAGCTCATAGCCGAGGCCATGGAAAAGGTCTCCCAGAACGGCGTTATAACCGTTGAGGAATCCAAGACCGCCGAGACCTACAGCGAGGTCGTCGAAGGCATGCAGTTTGACCGCGGCTACATTACTCCTTATATGATCACCGACAGCGAGAAGATGGAAGCCGTTCTCGACGAGCCGCTCATCCTCATAACCGATAAGAAGGTCACCAACATCCAGGATCTTCTCCCGCTGCTCGAGCAGATAGTGCAGGCCGGCAAGAAGCTGCTCATCATTGCCGAGGACGTCGAGGGCGAAGCTCTTGCAACGCTCATCCTCAACAAGCTGCGCGGCACATTCACCTGCGTATGCGTCAAGGCCCCCGGCTTCGGCGACAGACGCAAGGAAATGCTCGAAGACATCGCCATCCTGACCGACGGCGCGGTCGTCTCCTCCGATCTCGGCATGGAGCTCAAGGACGTTACCATCGACATGCTCGGCAGAGCCCGCCAGGTAAAGGTCGGCAAGGAAAGCACCATCATCGTTGACGGCGCGGGCGATCCGGCCCACATCAAGGAAAGAGCCGCCCAGATCCGCAACATGATCGAAGTCACCACCTCCGAATACGACAAGGAAAAGCTCCATGAGCGCCTTGCCAAGCTCTCCGGCGGCGTTGCCGTTATCAAGGTCGGCGCGGCCACCGAGATAGAGATGAAAGAGAAGAAGCTCCGCATAGAGGACGCTCTAAACGCCACCCGCGCGGCTGTCGAAGAGGGCATAGTCCCCGGCGGCGGCTCCGCTTATCTCACCGCCAGCCTGGCTGTTGAAAAGCTCATAGCCAAGGCCGAGGGCGACGAGAAGACAGGCATCCAGATAGTTGCGAAGGCTCTGCAGGAGCCCATCAGGCAGATAGCCGCAAACGCCGGCCTCGAAGGCAGCGTTATCCTTGATAAGATCAAGGCCAGCCGCAAGGCGAACTACGGCTTCGACGCCGCGAAGGAAGTTTTCTGCGATATGATCACCGCCGGCATAGTTGACCCGACCAAGGTCTGCCGCAGCGCTCTTGAGAACGCGGCATCCATTTCTGCCACGCTGCTTACCACCGAATCCCTCGTAGCCGATAAGCCGGAGCCTCCCGCTCCCGCAGCCCCCGCTCCCGATATGGGCGGCATGGGCGGCATGTATTGATCTGATACGGCCCGATAAAAGCTTAAATGCTTTGAAAACCGGCCGGCACGCTCTGTGCCGGCCGGCTTTTATATCAGCTTTTGAGGGTTGCATTTTTTACCAAGCGGATGTATAATTTGTATTAACAAGTTGAAATCTGCAAATACAGGAGGAAATTGTATATGGAGAGATATCTCGCCATAGGCTTTGCCGGCGCGCTGATAGCGCTTATATTCGCTGCCGTGCAAAGGAAAAAAGTACTCTCATTCTCTGAGGGCAACAACGTTATGCAGAAGATAGCCGCCGCGATCCGCGAGGGCGCGAACGCATATCTCAAGCTGCAGTACACTACGGTATTCAAGGTTTTTGCCGTAGTTTTTATATTGCTTCTTGTGATGGCCTTTGCTTCCGGCGGCAGGATACTTTCAAAGTTTACTCCCTTTGCCTTCCTTACGGGCGGAGTCTGGTCGATGCTGGCGGGCCTTATCGGCATGCGCATAGCCACGAATTCCAACGCCCGCACGGCGCAGGCGGCGAGCGAGAGCCTCAACCGCGGGCTGAGAGTGGCGTTTTCATCCGGCTCCGTAATGGGCTTTACCGTTGTCGGCCTGGGACTGCTTGATATAACGCTCTGGTTCTTCATCCTTCGGTATATTTTCGGGGTCAGCGACGCTTCGACACTCGGAAACATCATGGTCATGAACGGCATGGGCGCGAGCTTCATGGCGCTCTTTGCCCGCGTGGGCGGCGGCATTTACACGAAGGCGGCCGACGTCGGCGCGGACCTGGTCGGCAAGGTCGAGGCCGGCATCCCGGAGGACGACCCGCGCAACCCCGCGACGATCGCCGATAACGTCGGCGACAACGTCGGCGACGTGGCCGGCATGGGCGCGGATCTTTACGAGAGCTACGTCGGTTCAATACTCGCCACCTTCGCGCTCGGCGCCATCGGCGGCTACGGCTTTGCCGGCATGCTTCTGCCGATAGCTCTGGCCGTTTGCGGCATAATCTGCTCTATTATCGGTTCCTTCCTGGTTAAGACGAAGGAGGACGCCACGCAGGAATCGCTGCTGCGCAGCCTTCGCACGGGCACGTATACGGCCGCGGGACTTTCTGCGGCGCTTGCGGCTCCGCTCACGTACTTTATAATAGGGAACTGGGGCGTATATATCGCGATAATCTGCGGTCTCGCGGGCGGCTGCGCCATAGGGTATTTTACGGAGTTCTATACGTCCGACACCTATAAGCCCACGAAAAAGCTTGCCGACGCTTCCGAAACCGGCGCGGCGACTATTATAATAGGCGGCGTGGCGCTGGGGCTGCGTTCCACGCTGACGTCCATCCTCATAGTCGCGGCTGCGGTGCTCGTATCCTATTTTTCCGCAGGCGGCTCGCTCACGATAGTCGATTCCACCGGCGCTTTCACAGAGGCCTTCAACCGCGGGCTTTACGGCATAGGCATAGCCGGAGTCGGGATGCTTTCGACTCTCGGCATAACTCTCGCGACAGACGCTTACGGTCCCGTTGCGGATAACGCTGGCGGCATAGCGGAAATGAGCCTCATGCCGGACGAAGTGCGCGAGCGCACCGACGCGCTCGATTCCCTCGGCAACACTACGGCAGCGACGGGTAAGGGCTTCGCCATCGGCTCCGCCTCGCTTACGGCGCTTGCGCTGCTGGTGAGCTACGTGAACATAGTGCAGGCGCGGACAGATGAGATCTTGAACTTCACGCTTACGTCGCCTACGGTGCTCGTCGGTTTATTTATCGGCGCGATGTTGACTTTTGTCTTTTCAGCGTTTACGATGGAGGCAGTGCAGAGAGCGGCGCAGTCGATAGTCAAAGAGGTGCGCCGCCAGTTCCGCGAGATAAAGGGCATAATGGAGTTCGAAACGGACCCGGACTATGCTTCCTGCGTATCGCTGTGCACGAAGGGCGCGCTGCATGAGATGATCGTTCCTGCGCTGATCGCCATTATCGTGCCGCTTATCACGGGGCTCATCCTCGGCCCTACGGGCGTTGTGGGTCTGCTCGGCGGCGTATCGGTAACAGGCTTTGCTATGGCGGTGTTTATGTCAAACGCCGGCGGCGCCTGGGACAACGCGAAAAAATATATCGAATCCGGCCACCACGGCGGGAAGGGGAGCGACCAGCACAAGGCCGCGGTAGTGGGCGATACGGTCGGCGACCCCTTCAAAGATACCTCCGGCCCCTCGCTCAACATCCTTATAAAGCTCTGCTCCACGGTATCTATAGTCTTTTCGGGGCTTATAGTATCCTGGAACCTGCTCGGATTATTCTGATTTTCGGGAGGAAATGAACATGGAGCTCCAGAATTTTGACCAGATGCTTGAAATGCTGCCTAAGGGCGAGCCTCCGCGCCGCGTAGTGCTTGCCGGCGCGGACGGCGTGAATATGCTCAAGGGCCTTTTTGAGGCCCAGGACGCGGGCTTCGTCCAGCCTGTGCTCGTGGGGGACAGGGCCCGCACGGTAGAGATACTTGAAAAGCTCGGTCTTGAAAAAAGACCGTATACCATGGTTGAGACGACGCCCGGAGAGAACGTCACCGAGGCTGCCATAAAGGTGATAAACTGCGGCGAGGGAGATATACTCATGCGCGGCAACATGCTCGCAAGAGATTTTTTGATCTCCGTAGTCGATTCAAAAAGCGGCATGCGCAGCGGCAAGAGAATAATGAGCCACGTTTCTCTTGCGTCCATGGACTGTTATCCGAAGCTTCTCGCGCTGGCGGATATGGCTGTGATAATCCGTCCCGATATAAGCAAAAAGCGCGAGATAATACGCAACACAGTGGAGGCGCTGAACATACTCGGTTACGAAAAGCCGAAGCTCGCTCTGCTCGCCCTCATAGAGAGGGGAACCTTCCATATGCAGGATACGGTGGACGCGCAGAGCCTCGAATACGAGCAAAGACGCCGCCCGATAGCGGACTGTGAGCTCTGGGGCCCGATTTCCTACGACCTTATCATGAGCAAGGAAGCGGCAGAGCTCAAGCGTTATCACTGCGAGTGGACGGGCGGCGGGTTCGACGCGATCATAGCGCCGGAGGTCACCACTGCAAACACTCTGATAAAGAGCTGGCTGGTGCACGCAAAGCCCGAGATGTGCGGCGCCGTTATGGGCGCGAAGGTGCCTATTGCATTTACGAGCCGCGCCTCGACAGTGAGAAACGTATTTCTGTCCGTTGCTTTCAGCGTGATCCTCGGCAAATACGGGAACTACTGATCAGACAGGGAAAAACGTACCGAAAAGCAAAAGATCCGCCGCGGGCGCAGAGCCCGGGCGGATCTTTTTTGTTTCCGGACCGGAGGGGAGAGTTGAAATAGCAGAATAAAAGGAATATAATGTAACACAGAAGGAGTTGGGAAAATGACCAAGGATCTGACGGTCGGCAGTCCGGCCAGGGGGCTCGTTAGCTTTGCCGTGCCTTTGATGGCGGGAAACATGCTGCAGCAGCTCTACAATCTTGTTGATATGATAGTTATCGGGAAATTCGAGGGGGCGACGGCGCTCGCGGCAGTCGGGACCTCGTCTATCCTGGCGAATTTTTTCGTTGCTTTCGCATTCGGCGCCTCCATGGGCGCCTCGATAGTCATATCCCAACTTTTCGGCGCGAAAAAGATGGGACGGATGAAGACCGCGATAAAGACGTCGATTCTTTTCTTCTTCGCAGTCGGCGTGCTTTTTACGGCAGTGGGACTGCTGTTCAACGGTCCGCTGCTGAAGATGATATCCACTCCGGATAACGTTATGTCAGGCGCGAAAACATATCTCGGAATATACTTCTGCGGCTTCATTTTCCTGTTTATGTTCAACGTGCTCAACGCGGTGTTCAACGCGCTGGGCGATTCAAAAAAGCCGCTGGCCTTCCTTGCCGTCTCGGCCGTAATAAACATAGCCCTTAACCTCTATTTCGTAATAAAGCTGCGCATGGGCGTCGCGGGCGTTGCATGGGGCACCGTCATATCCCAGGGCGTGGCCACGATACTGAGCTTTGTGATCCTGCTCGTAAAGATAAGGCGGATGGACATAAAGGAGACCGGAAGCGCGTTCGATACTCAGCTCCTGAAGACGATGATCAAGGTCGCGTGGCCGTCCACCGTGCAGCAGTGCATAGTCTCGGTAGGACTTATCTGTCTGCAGTCCGTAGTCAACAGCTTCGGCGATCTGGCTATGGCGGGCTATACCGCGGCCTCGAAGATAGACGTAATAACGGTAATGCCGATGGTGAACGCGGGCATCGCGATGTCAACTTTTACCGCACAGAATATAGGCGCCAGGAGGATAGAGAGGATCCCGCAGGGCTACGCCGCGGGGCTGAAGCTCGTAATAGGCATCGGCCTCGGCACGGCGGTCATACTTTTCTTCATCGGCGCGCCGCTTATAAAGCTCTTCGTGAGCGGCTCGGAAGAGGCTGCCAGAAGGGCGGAGGTCATCCGCATCGGGGCTCAGTATCTGCGAGTTTCCTCGATATTCTATTTCATCTTCGGATGCATGAGTATTCATACCGGAGTTCTGAGGGGTTCGGGAGATATGCTGGGCTTTCTTGCGTGCTATATAGCCAATTTCGGCTTCCGCGTGCTCGCGGCCTTCACTCTGGCAAAGGCGCTGGGGATATACGTCATGGCCTGGTCGAACGCGATAGGCTGGTCGCTTGGCCTTCTGTGCGCGTTCATAATGTACAGGCGAGGGAAGTGGAAGGAAAGGATAATAATATAATGAAAGAAAAATCCCCGGGCCGTCAGGCCCGGGGATTTAGTTTCGGTTTATGCTTACAGTACTTTTACAACCCAGCCGAAGGGATCAGGCTTGCGGCCCCACTGGATGTCGGTGAGGTTGTCGTAGAGCTTCTGGGTGAGCTCGCCGATCTTGCCGCCGTTGATGACGACGTTCTCGTCCTCAAAGAGGATCTCGCCGATGGGGGAGACCACCGCGGCTGTGCCGCTGCCCCAGGCTTCCTCAAGGGCGCCGCTGCGGGCGGCCTCGAAGAGCTCGTCTACGGATATAAGGCGCTCTTCAACGGGAACTCCCCAGTAGCGCAGCAGCTCGAGGCAGGACTTGCGCGTTATGCCGGGCAGGATGGAGCCGCCGAGCATCGGAGTGACTACTGTGCCGTTTATCTTGAACAGGACGTTCATCGCGCCGACTTCTTCGATATACTTGCGGTGCACGCCGTCGAGCCAGAGCACCTGGGAATAGCCCTTTGCCGCGGCCTTTTCGCCCGCGCGCAGGGAAGCTGCGTAGTTGCCGCCGGTCTTTGCGTAGCCCGTGCCGCCCTTGACGGCGCGGACGTCCTCATCCTCTATGTAGATCTTTACGGGGTTGATGCCTTCCTTGTAGTAGGAACCGACCGGGCTGAGGATTATGCAGAAAATATAGGTATGGGAGGCGTGAACGCCTATATGAGCGTCCGTAGCGATTATGAACGGACGGATATACAGCGAGGTGTTGGGGGCGGAGGGCACCCAGTCCTGCTCGATGGTTATGAGCTTTTTGAGAGCCTCGATAACAAACTCCTCGTCGATGGGAGGAATGCTAAGGCGCTCGCAGGAGCTGTTCATGCGCTTGAAGTTCTCGTCGGGACGGAAAAGGGTTATGCCGCCGTCGGGAGCGCGGTAGGCTTTGAGGCCCTCGAATATTTCCTGCGCGTAATGAAGGACCATTGCGGACGGCTCAATGGAGAAGGGGCCGTAGGGGACGATCCTGGCGTCGTGCCAGCCTTTTTCCTTGTCATAGTTCATAACGAACATATGATCCGTGAAATAATCGCCGAAAGTAAGCGTAGCCGGATCGGGCTTTGCCTTGAGAGTTTTTGCAAGTTCAACTTTGATATCCATTTGTGCGACCTTCTTTAAAACAGAATCATTGGATGTGCGAGCATCCGTTTAATAAAAATTATATTATCACAACATATAAATACAGTCAACTAGAAACAGGAAAAGAGATGCGCGGCCTATTGAAGGATAAACAGCCGGCCTTCTGAGTAAACTCTAACAGAGACGGACAAAAATGAGAAACGGCGAGGGCAAAGGCGCAGATCATGAAGGTCGATATTTCAAATACCGGAATAAAGCTCAGCGAAGAAACGGCGCTTATGGAGCGCATTAAAAACTGCAGACGGACACTCCTGGAGCAGGCCTTTGCAGGCTCGGGAATGACGGGATGGGTAGAGCTGCCGCGGCGCATACCGGAGGAGCTGATCGAGAAGATTTCCTCCTGCGCAGAAGTAGCGAAGGATAAGTGTTCGCTTTTCATCGTTGCGGGCATAGGCGGCTCCTATCTCGGAGCGAGGGCAGTGGACGATATACTCGGCGGTCCGGCGGCGGGCCGGCCGCAGATAGTATTTGCGGGCTTCAACATGTCGGCGGCGTATCTTGCGCGGCTTTGCCGCAGGATAGAGAGCGAGGACGCATGCCTGTGCGCGATATCGAAATCCGGCGGGACTATGGAAACGCTGCTTGCCTATTCGATACTCAAAGAGAAGCTTTTGGAGAAATACGGAGCCGGCGCTCGGGAAAGAATATATATCATCACCGGAGACAAGGGAAGACTTTACGAAGAGGCCGAAGTGCTGGGGCTTGTGAGATTTCCCGTGCCGGAAAACATCGGCGGCAGGTATTCGGTGCTTTCGTGCGTCGGTCTGCTGCCCATAGCCGCGGCGGGGCATGACGTACGCGCCATGCTTCGCGGCGCGCGGGATATGGCGGAGGATGAGCGCTGGAACGGCGAGCTGCTGCATTACTGTGCGGCGAGACTTGCGCTTCAGAAGAAGGGGAGCGACGTCGAGATATTCGAATACTTCGAGCACGATTTCAGATATTTCGGCGAATGGCTCAAGCAGCTTTTCGGCGAATCCGAGGGAAAGGGCGGCCGCGGAGCCTATCCGGCCTGCCTTTGCTTTACAAGGGATCTTCATTCAATAGGCCAGTTTCTCCAGCAGGGGCACAGGATATTCAGCGAAACTTTGATATCCGCGGACAAACAGCCGCGGGATATATCTATCCCCGCCCGGGCAGGCAGACCTTATGCGGGCAAAACGCTCGAACAGATAAACCGCTGCGCGCAGGAGGGTGTTGTTGCGGCGCACGCGCAGGCAGGGATACCGATATGCAGGATAAGCGTTCCAAGAACTGACGAATACAACGTCGGCCAGCTTATTTACTTTTTCGAGATGTCGGCGGCGCTTTCAGCGAGCGCCCTCGGGCTCGATCCCTTCGATCAGCCGGGAGTGGAGGCCTACAAGACGGAGACGAACAGACTTCTGAGGCAGATGGACGCCGGCGGGACAAATTAAAATACGGCGGAGGAAGGCCCTCCGCCGTATTTTATTATTCTTTTCAGCCCTGACCTTCTAGTTCGGCCGTGCCGCGCCAGCGGTGCAGTATGAAGCTGTGGGAGTTTTCATCCGCGCCGGGAAGCATGTAGCTCAGAGCTCCGTCGCCGTTGTTGGCCTGGTCGAGATAGAGTATCTGCTCGCCGTCGAGCTGTACGGCGGAGACGAGATAGTCGCCGAGAGAGTCGCCGAACCAGGAGGGGAGAAGATCCCAGTCTGAGGATGAGTATTCGTCACGCTCCATGCAAAGCAGGTCTGGCGCTTCATCCTGCGAGGCGTAGATGCGGTCATAATCGAGATAGACCGTGAAATATGCCTCTTCGGTCGATATCTCCATCCAGCGGTAATCGTCAAAGCGGACCGAAGCCAGTATCTCGCCGGTCTCTTCGTCGAGATAGGCCCACGCGCCGTCCGTGAGGAAGTTCACGAGCTGCTCTTCGGTTTCGGGCTCGCAGCCGCGGCCTTCGCCGGCAAGATCGTGGCCGGTGATGTAACGCGTCACGCTGTCGTCCAGGTGCAGCCAGTTATCTTCACCGAACCAGTATTCGCCCCAATAGGCGTCCTTTGTGGCCGTGACGCGGATAGACGGATGCCAGGGCTGATTTACGTAAATGGCGAAGCTCTCTCCCTCATCGAGCACGCCGGAAGCGAGGTATTCGCCGGGCTGACCGATGCCGTAAACGGCAATGTATTCAGAATCGGCGGCACGATCCACAATATAACGCACGTCATCCTCCTGAGCGGTCACCACGGCCCAGACGAAGCCGTAGGGCTCGTCGGAGGGAAGCATCTCAATATCGTAGAATTCTGTAACGCCGAGCTTTTCGGCGTCTTCCTTGGTTTCACAGTACTCTATATCGAGCAATGCTATCGGAGCGGGGGCGTCCGCCGGGAGATTTGAAACGTACTGCCAGCTGCCGTCGCGTATGTAGGCGGTCATTGCGAAGAGACGGCTGTCGAAAATGTAGTTTTCAAAATCGGCCCTGTAATAGTAAAGGGTGTATTTCGGCCCGTCGGCATAGCCGTCCGTAAAGGTTATGCCCTGAACGTTGGTATCGCCGTGCTCGTGCAGGTACAGATCGTACTCGAGCAGGTAGTTCCAGAAAAAAGCGACGGGCTTGCGGGCCCAGGAATAGGGGGTATCAGTTTTGGCCCAGACGAAGTCCGCGATATCGTCGGGGTAAAAGGCGTCTATATCCGTGAATATCTCGCCGTACTGGGCTTCGTATGCGCTTCTCATTTCGGGAGTGAGTGATATGCTTATGCCGGCGCCGTTGTAAAGGACCTCACGCCAGTCTATCTCCTCCGGGCGCTCGTACGTGCAGACGAAAAAGCCGTTCTCGTCATAATCGAGCGAATCCGTCAATGCTTCCAGTTCGCATTCAGAAAGACGGCGGCCGGGCGAGTCGGGATCGTACGCCTGCGAAAAACTGAATACCCAGGTGCTTCCGCCGGGCGTGCCGTCGGTATTCGTCCATTCCAGATCGAGAGTAAGCTCGCCGTCGGCTGCGGAGATGATCTGATAAACGACGCCTTTCGCCTCCGGACAGGTGAAGGAAAGAGTACCGCTTTCCGTGCTCTCGACAGGCATAAAGTCTAATTCCTGCTTTTCATCGTACAGCGAAAGCTTTATCAGATCGGCTGTAGCATCCGGACGTATGTAGAGCCAGTACTCTCTGCCGTCTTCCTCGGCGAGATAATAATCGCCCTCGACTTCGGTGGAATACAGCTCCCAGAGGCCGACAACGTCGTCGAGGAGAATTGACTTGGCGGGCTGCTTATCCTCTTCGGGAGGAGTTTCAGCCTCTGTCTTGTATCCGTTTTCTTCTTTATCTTTATCCTTGTCCTTTTTGCTGTCCTTTTTCGAGCTCTTGGAGGAGGACTTTTTCTCCGTGCTTTCGGTTTCAGTCTCCTCGCTCTCTTCGGGAGCGGCGTTTTTAACGCTGCAGCCGCCGAGAAGAAGCGCGGCCAGAACGAGCAGTATCAAGCATTTTTTAAATATGTTTTTTATCATTGCAGTACCTCCGGTTGAGGGGATAATCCTCCCGTATACTATAGCAAATTTGCGGGGAAAAGTAAATCGGCTGCGGGGACGCCGACGAAAGATGGAGATCGGAAAAGCTTCAGCGGCCCGGCGGCTTTAATTTGGTGTTCCTTTTTCGGACCCTCAGCTTCTTTCCTTCAATACCCATGAAAACGCCTTTGCGGTCCTGATATCGGAGTCTCTGAAGTGATTGCCCTCGTTCCATTCGAGAACGCAGTCGACTCCGCGCCCGGTAAGAAGCGCATGCGCTTCGCGGATATTGTCGCCGACTGTCGCCATAACGGAGTTTCGCGTTTTCTCCTCTCTGTTTCCGAGGCTCAGATACACCTTGCCGGCTTTTATTTCGTTTGTTTTCATGTAGTCTTCAAAGCCCGGAAACCACATGGAGGGGGATGCCGCCGCCACTCCGGCAAAACGGTCGGTCTGATACGCCGCCCACAGAGCGAACAGGCCCGCGAGCGAATAACCGCCGATATAGCAGGTCCTCTCGCGGCCTCCAGCGAGAGAGAGCATTTCCGAAAGAGTTTCCCGGGCGCCGCTCCCGAAGCCTTCGCTCCCGAATACCGGCGGAGCGTTCCAGGGAGAAAGGTCCCTGTTCCAGTCGCCGACCAAAAAGGCGATAAGCCTGAAGTCTTTTTCTGAATTCTCGCGGATCACGGCGAGCTCGTTTTCTATTGACGAAAGATCGTGTTCGTCCACCGGCTGAAGCAGGATGATCTGCGCGTCTTTTTTTCCGTATTCAAAAACGGTCATTACAGTTCCCTCCCCATGAGAACGACCTGTTTTTACTTAAACAGTATTTCTTAAAAAGAGCAGGGAGGCAACTTTCTCCCGCCGAAAGCTTGAATTATCATTTTTTCCTTTTTAAGCATCGAGCAGTTAATATCTCATCGAAGCGGATTTTTAAACTCATTATAACTCAGCCCCTCCCGGCGGGCAACAAAAAACCTCTTTTGCCTTTGTAGACAAAAGAGGTTTCTTATTTGGCTGCGGAACAAGGATTCGAACCCTGACAAACAGATCCAGAGTCTGTCGTGCTACCATTACACAATTCCGCAACGCGCAAGGAGTATTATACACTAATTGAACGCGTTGTCAATAGGTCAATTTCAGAAAATCTGAACTGCTCCGTAGTAGTTGCGCTGATAATAGGAATCGGAGAGGTTGTTGATCCTGACTTTGCCGCCTCCGCTCGAGGCATGGATGAACTGGCCGTTGCCGATATAGATGCCTACGTGCTCGATGGAAGTGGAATAGTCGTTGGAGAAGAACACGGGATCGCCTACGCGGAGCTCGCTCTGCGAGATAGGCGTGCCGTCATAGTAGATGGTGGAGGCGCGGCGGGTTATGGAATAGCCGTTGGCGCGGTATACGTAATACACGAGACCGGAGCAATCGAAACCGTAGGGAGAGGTACCGCCGTAAACATAGGGAACTCCGAGATACTGCTCGGCCGTCTCTACTATCTTCTGGCCGATGGAAAGCTCTTCGGGAGTATATTCCGCCGGGACGACATAGCTGGACGCCTCGGTGGATTCGTTTTCAAGACTGAGATAATCGCAGTAAATATAGCCCTCGGTGCCGTTGGAGCATTTTACCTTGAACCAATCGCCCTCAATGCCGGTGACGCTCACTCTTTCATTGAGAGGGCATACCTTGACGACCTTGCAGGCGGTATTGGGCTCGTTGCGGAGATTGACGCCGCTGCCCGTGATGAGGCCGGCGCCGTAATTGAGAGTAACGCTCTCGCCGGACGCCTTGGCGACCTCAAGAGTGCTCAGCCGGACGTAATCGCTGCGGATATAGCCGCTCAGGCCCGCTTCGGTGGAGATCCTGTACCACTGGCCGTCGACCGCGCTGATGCTGACTTTTTCATCGGTGTTCAGCTTGCCGACCACGCTACCGGAGGTGCCGGCGGAGCTGCGGACGTTTACGTTGTTGCCTGTGACGCTGCCGACGCCGAGATTGAACTCAACAAGTCCGGAGGCGACGGTTATGTAATCGGAATGCATATAGCCGACTACGCCGTTGTAATTGACCTTATACCATTTGTTTTCCGCGTCTCTCAGGATAAGGACCTTGCTAGAATTGGGGGCAAGGCCGAGAGACTCCGAATTACCGGAGGCAAGAGCGCGGATGTTAAGGTCGCTTCCGTCTTTTGTGGTGACGGTACCGACGCCGTAAATGATATCGACGGAATCGGCATAGGCGACTGCAGCGAACAGAAGCGCTATGACGCAAACCGCAAGTATGATTTTGATCGCTTTAGATAATTTCATGAGTTTTCACCTTTTCCGTAGGAATAGGGCGGAAGCGGATACTCACTTGGAAGCAAGCGCGCGTTCCAACCAGACCGCCGCAACATCCATAGCTACATACAGACTTTCTTTCTCGCTCTTTTTTATGATGCGCTCTTTGGAGCGGACCGTGAGGTCTGTGAGCTGGAGCTGGACGGAGACGAGGGAAGCAATATCTATATCTTTGACCTTTTTGGTCTCAAGGATCTGCAAAACCACAATATATTTGTCGGACATCCTGCCGTAGTAAATATAGTTACCTTTGCGGCGGAGCGGATGGCCCTTGTACTCAAGGGTTTCGGGGAGTTCTATAGCGAGTTCAGGCATTTCACTCCTCCTTTCTAAAATACCGTTACAAATTGTAACACAGAAACTCCGCGCTGTCAATGCCGTGACGCCGGAAGTTACATTTTTTATGCATAAAAAATTGCAGCCCCCGGCTTTGCGGCCGGGGGCTGAGCGTTTGAAAAACTATTTCTGCAGATAGCTTGCGACAAGTTCTTCGAGAAGCTCGTCTCTGTCGAGCTTGCAGATAAGGCTCCTTGCGCCGTTATAGTTGGTGATATACGTGGGGTCCTCGGAGAGGATATACCCAACGATTTGGTTTACCGGATTATAGCCTTTGATCTTGAGCGAATTGTAAACAGACGTAAGTATCTCTTTTGTTTCCAGCTTCTTATCCACAAAAGAAAACTTGCGGGTCATATCCTCCACAGCCGGGTTCCCTCCTTTTTTTATTTACAGATTCATTATAGCAGAAATATGATTTCTGTAAAGATACGAAAGTTTAAAAATGATGTCACCTTATGACTGCACCGAGCTTTTTGGCGAGAGAATCGGTGACTGCGGACATCGTTTCGTCCGCATGGTCGTCGGTGAGGGTCTGGTCGTCGGCGCGCAGCGTGAGAGAAAACGCCACACTCTTCTTGCCGGCAGGTATGGGAGCGCCGGTATAGACGTCGAAGAGCTTCACGGAGCGCAGGTACTTGCCGCCGTTTTCGGTTATGCAGTCCTCAAGCTCCTGGGCGGAGATGGAGGCATCGCAGATGACAGCGATATCGCGCGTAACGGCCGGGAAGCGGGGCAGCGGCGTGTATGAGCCCTCTGCCGAGCGGACGGAGCACAGAGCCGGGAAATCGAACTCGGCGGCGTAGACCTCGCGGTCGATGCCGTAATTTTCGGCGGCCTTCGGGTGAAGCTGTCCGAAAACGCCTATCGAAACGCCGTTTACGCTTATTGAAGCGCAGCGGCCGGGATGGTAGGTGGAATTGTCGGAAACGGCGGCATAGCGCGCGCCGCGTACGTTCATATACGAGAGGATGCCTTCTACCGTGCCTTTGAAGGTGAAGAAATCAAGATCCTTCGCGTAAGCTCCGAGAACGAGAGTCATGTGCTCGTCGGCCAGTATTCCCGTATCGGCGGGAGGATATACCTTTGCCATCTCGTAAAGACGCACGTCCTCGTTTCGGCGGCTGTAGTTTGTGCCGAGAGTTTCGAGCATCGAAGGCAGGGCCGTCGTGCGCATGATCGAGGAGCCCTCGCCGAGCGGGTTGAGGATAACGGGGCTGCGGCGGAGCGCGGAATCGGCCGGGAGAAGGATGTTGTCGTATTCGTTCGGGCCGATGAAGGAATAGGTGAGTATCTCGGAATAGCCGAGCGCGCGGCAGGCGGCGCCGGCAAGGTTTTCCGCCTTCTGCGATTCTGAGAAGCCGCCCTCGGCGGTGGTGCCACCGAACATCGTCGCGCCTATGACGTCATAGCCGTAGAAGCGGGCAACCTCCTCCGCAACGTCGGAATAATGGCGGATATCGGCGCGCCAGGAGGGTACGGTTATGGTGTCGCCGTTTATCTCGCAGCCGAGCTTGACGAGCACTTCCTTCATGAATTCGGGGCTGAGGTCGGTGCCGAGAAGAGCGTTTATCTTTTCGGGCTGAAGCTCGAGAGTATAGGGCGCGGAATCGGCGGCGATGACGTCTATCATGCCGTCGACAACGTCGCCGGCGTCGAGCATTTCAACGAGCTCGCAGGCGCGCTCAACGGCCGGGATGGTGCCGAGAGGATCGAGCCCCTTCTCGAAACGGGAGGAGGCGTCCGTGCGCATGGCGAGAGAAAGCGCGGTTTTTCTTACGCTTACGCCGTTGAAATTAGCAGATTCGAAGACTACTGCCTTTGTGCTTTCAGTTATCTCGCTGTTTTCCCCGCCCATTACGCCGGCAAGTGCCACAGCCTTCGTATCGTCGGCTATGACGAGCATATCGGGAGTAAGATCTCTCGCTATGCCGTCGAGCGTAACGGCCTTTTCGCCCTCGTAAGCGCGGCGGACAGTTATATGGCTGCCGTCGAGGCAGGCGTAGTCGAAGGCGTGCATCGGCTGGCCGTATTCGAGCATAACGTAGTTGGTTATGTCAACTATGTTGTTTATCGGCCTTATGCCGCAGGCGCGCAGGCGCTGGCGCATCCATTTCGGGGAGGGCCCGATGCGCACGTTTTTAACGTAACGCGCGGTGTAGCGCGGGCAGAGGTCGGCGTCGGCTATATCGATATCGAGATAGTTCATTATGCTGTCGCCGCTGCCCTTGACCCGGGGCTCCGGCAGGCGCAGCTCCTTGCCGAAGGTGACGGCGCTTTCGCGCGCGAGGCCGCGTATGCTCAGGCAGTCAGGGCGGTTGTTCGTTATTTCAAAATCGATCACGGTATCGTCGAGCCCGAGGACGGTACGGATATCGTCGCCGGGGGAGCAGGGCTCCTGCATTATGAAGATGCCGTCCTCTATGGCGTACGGGAAATCTCCGACCGTGAGGCCGAGCTCCTTGAGGGAGCAGAGCATGCCGTTGGAGGCGACACCGCGCAGCTTGCCTTTTTCTATGTGCACGCCGCCGGGCAGCGTGGACTTGTGCTTCGCCACGGGGACCATGTCGCCGGCGTTCACGTTCTGGGCGCCGGTGACTATCTGTATGGGTTCGCCTTCGCCGACGTCCACCTGGCAGATCCAAAGATGGTCGCTGTCGGGATGGCGCTCTATGGAGTTTACGCGGCCGGCGACTACGTTTATGATGTCCTCGCCCATTTTTTCAACGGTCTCCACCTTGGAGCCGGACATCGTCATGCCGTCGGCATATTCCTTGGCCGTAACGCCGACGTCGGTATAGTCGGCAAGCCATTTAAGTGAAAGCTTCATTCTCTTCTCCTCCCTTAAAACTGGTTCAGGAAACGCACGTCGTTTTCAAAGAAAAGACGCATGTCGCTGATGCCGAAGCGGCGCATGGTGATGCGCTCGAGGCCGACGCCAAAGGCGAAGCCGGAGTACACGTCGGTATCTATTCCGCACCATTCGAGGACCTTCGGGTGCACCATTCCGGCGCCGAGCAGCTCTATCCAGCCCTCGCCCTTGCACACGCGGCAGCCCTCGCCCTTGCATTCGAAGCACTGTACGTCCACCTCGCAGGAGGGCTCGGTGAACGGGAAATGGTGCGGGCGGAAGCGGGTCTTGGCGTCGGGGCCGTAGAGCCGGCGCACGAGCGCGTTGAGCGTGCCCTTGAGATCGGCCATGGTTATGCCCTTGTCGACGACCAGACCTTCGATCTGGTGGAACATCGGGGAGTGAGTGGCGTCCACCTCGTCCTTGCGGTAAACGCGGCCCGGGGAGATTATGCGTATGGGCGGCTTCTGCTTTTCCATAACGCGCACCTGCACGGGGGAGGTCTGCGTGCGCAGGAGCACGCTGTCGTCCTCGGAGAGATAGAAGGTATCCTGCCTGTCGCGGGCGGGATGGCCCTCGGGGGTATTCAGGCGGGTGAAGTTATATTCCGCAAGCTCTATTTCAGGGCCTTCGGCTATGGTGAAGCCCATGCCTATAAATATATCCTTGACTTCGTCAAGCACTATGCTCATGGGGTGGCGGCTGCCGTGAGGGAACTCGGCGCCGGGCAGAGTGACGTCCACCGACTCGGCGAGGAGCTTCGCTTCAAGAGCCTTTTCCCCGAGCTTCTGAGAGTATTCGGCTATTTTTTCTTCGATCTCCGCGCGTACGGAGTTGGCGAGCTGGCCTATGACGGGCCGCTCCTCGGCGGACAGACCGCCCATCTGCTTGAGTATGGCGGTGAGCTCACCCTTTTTGCCGAGATAGCGGACGCGCAGCGCGTCGAGCGCTGCCGGCATATCGGCCGCGGCGAGAGCTTTAAGAGCCTCGCTTCTGAGTTTTTCAAGCTGTTCTTTCATTTCTGTTCTCCTTACATAATAAAAAGCCCTTCGTCCTGCAATTGGGACGAAAGGCAATTCTTCCGCGGTACCACCCAAGTTCGGCATGAGCCGCACTCTTCGGCCTTTAACGGAGCCGACCGTCCGCGCCTACAGGCCCGGAAAAGGGCTTTGAGCACGGAAGCTCGCGGGCGAACCAAGCGTTCGGGCGGAGGAAGACTTTCAGCCGCTGATCTTCCTTCTCTTTGCCGGCCCGGGATGATCCATACGCTATTTTCCCGTTCATCGCAATTATACCAAATCTTTATACCACACTTTTACCGCGTATGCAACACTAAAATCATTGTTGCGGGAGAAATATTGTGGTATTATCATTAAAAGAGTAAATACGGTGCGGCGCAGAGATGCAAAAGCGCCGAGTCCAGGTTCGGAAAGCAGAAGCACGGAAATGCGACGGTGGCTGATATGAAGCTTGCTTTTTCAAAAACTATGCGCGAAGCGGACGCCTTCGCGATAAACGAACAGGGCGTGCCTTCCACTCTGCTCATGAGCAGGGCGGCGGACGCCGTGGCCGCGGCTGCGCTGGAGCTGAGCGGCAGGGAAAGACCGCGGGTCGCGGTTTTCTGCGGCAGCGGCAACAACGGCGGAGACGGCGTAGCGGCGGCAAGACGGTTAAAGCTGGGGTCCTGCGAGGTAAGAGTTTTCCTCGTCGGCAGCCGCGAGAAGCTGACGGCCGATACGGCCGAGATGGAGCGGAGGCTGAACGAGCTCGGCGGCAAGCTGGAGCTCTTTGAAGGAACTGACGATGTGCGCGAATACTGCGCCGGGTGCGACGTCATTATAGACGCGATGTTCGGCGTGGGGCTCAATTCGCCCCTGCGCGGCGCAGCTTTGGCCGCGGCTGAGCTTATCAACTCGCTTCCGGTCCCGGTGGTCGCGGCGGATATTGCGAGCGGAGTTTCGGCCGATACCGGCGAAATACTCGGCGAAGCCGTACGCGCCGACGTTACTGTGACGTTCACGGCGGCGAAGCCGGGGCACTTTCTCGAGCCCGGCTGCGTGTGCTGCGGTGCTCTCAAAGTGGCGGACATAGGGATCGAGCCGCGGGGAGCCGACGGCATTTACGCCGTTACGGAGGAAGACGTGAGCTTCCCGCCGCGAAAACCGCTCAGCCACAAGGGAGACTACGGA
>JAEEGL012683908.1_pt1 | contig 24161 bp, 24 predicted proteins | sample 9134231 | NCBI WGS metagenome assembly JAEEGL01 (sample SAMN16246548, study PRJNA631951) | gut metagenome | biome: gut microbiome; feature: rumen; material: fiber-attached | host: Bos | place: Iran: Karaj | collected 2018-10
ATGTTATCATATTTAAATGATTATATTTTAAAACTATATGAAGGTAAAAATAGAACTGAAACATATGAACAAATACAAAATTTAACTTCTGATGATTTAATTCCAAGTACAATGTCTTTAAGAAGAAAAAATGTATTTATGGTAAGGAGTAGTGAAGCTGAATAAATTTAAAAAAATTATTTTATGTAATAATATTCCTTTATATTTATGTGTTGATCCACATATGAAAAATACATTTGTTAGTTATAATGTTTTATATGGTTCTTCAGGATTATGGTTTAAGTTTAATAATGATGGAAAAGATTATGAAGTGTTTTCTGGATATGCTCATTATTTAGAACATTTATTAGGTGAACATTGTAAATATGGTAATATGTATGATAATTTTCAAAGAAGATTACAAGATGCTAATGCATATACTTCATATGATGTTACTTCATATCATTTTAGAGGTTTATATGATGTTGAAAAGTCAATAGAAGAATTAATTATATCAATGGAATGTCCTGTGTTTGATAAGAAAGATGTAGATGCAACAAGACATGCAATTGAAGAAGAGGCTGCTTCATATTGTGATAACCCTGGTGTGATGTTAGTTGATATGGTTGAAAGAAATCTATATGGTGGTTTTGAATTATTTGATGAAACTTTATCTCCAATCGGAAATAGAGAAACAACAAGATTAATAACAATAGATGATTTATATAATTGTTATAATGCATTTTATACAGATAATAATAAATACATAGTAATAGCAGGAAATGTTGATGAGAATAGAATAGTAGAATTATTGAATAATATTTATTCTAAAATATCTCAACATAAATCAAGTTTGATACTTCCAGATATTGATTTTAAAGGGATTAGAAAACAGGATGATGTTATTTATAGAGATATTGATACTCCTATAAGTTCACTTGGTGTAAAAATAAAAAGACCAGATGGTGTATCAATGAAATTATTTGATTATTGTATTAGTGCTTATACAGATCATTTATTTAATTCAAAACAATATAATGATTTAAATAAACAAGGAGTATATGATTCTTTTGAATATAGTTATAATAGAAATACTGGAGATTATTTAGATTTTATTCAAAGTTTTACTACTAAAGATAAAGCTGAGTGTTTTGGAAGATTAATGGAATTATTAACTAAAAAAGATATTAATGAACAAGAATATGATTTAGTTAAAAAATCAATAATAGCAGCAGAAATAAGAAGTATGGATGATAAATATGAACATGTAGAAGATTTTCCACAAAAGTTTTATTACTCAGATAGTTATTATGATTCTGATTATTATAGAACAATTGGATATGATGAATTTATGGAAGTTTTATCATCACTAGATTTTAGTAGTTATACAACAGGAGAAGTAAGACAATTAAAAAGAAAGTCACAATAGTGACTTTTTTTGTGTTATAATTTTATAATAGGAGATTGTATGAATAATAAGAAGAAAATTGTTTTAGTTTTATTAATAATAGCATTTGTAATACTATTAGTTTTTGAATCTAAAAATGTTTTTTCAAATAACAACTCATATCATAAAGAAACTATTACATTAACAGAAGGTAATTCAACAATTATTCAACACTATAGTGCTAGATTAGAATCTAGTGATAATGAAATTATTAGTATAGATAATGATAAAATTATCGCTAATAAAGAAGGAACTGCTTATATCAAAGTTATTAAAGATAATAAGACAATTGCTGAATATGAAATAGTAGTTCTTCCTTTAGATCAAGAAGAGGAGAAAGAGGAAGAAAAAGAAGAACCTCAAATTATAAAGATTTCAAGTATTGAAATAATTAATAAAAAAGAAACTCTTAAAGTTGGTAATAAAGTAGTATTAAATTATAAAATAACACCAGATGATGCTACTGATAAAAGTGTTATGTGGTTAAGTAGTGATGAAAGTGTTGCTAGTGTAAAAGATGGAGAAGTAACTGCTAAAAGTGTTGGTAGTGCTCAAATATCTGTAGTAACTAAAAATGGTAAAAGTTCAAATGCATATATAACAGTAGTATCAAATGAAATACAAATAACAGATATTAGTTTAAATCCAAACAATAAAACTATTTATGTTGGAGAATCATTTACTATTACACCTAATATTTTGCCAACTAATGCTACAAATAAAAAAATTACATGGACAAGTAGTGATAATAGTATTGCTATTGTAACTAATGGTACTGTTAAAGGTATTAAAGAAGGTAATGTTACTATAACTGCTGAAATATCCAATGGCAAGAAAGCCACTTCAACAATCACAGTTAAAAACAAAGAACTTGAAGTTATACATCCAAGTGGTGTTAGTTTAAATAAACAAAGTCAAACAGTTTATACAAATTCTAATATAAATGAAGTTAATTTAGTAGCTACTGTGTATCCAAATAATGCACAAAATAAAGAAGTTATATGGAGTAGTAGTGATAATAATGTAGCAAGTGTATCTAATGGAAAAGTAACAATTAAGTCATTAGGTAAGGCTACTATAACTGTTAAAACTAAAGATGGTAATTACACTGATAAATATGTACTAACTGTAAGAAAAAGAGTAATAATTGTAATTGGTGCTTCACAAGTTGGAAGGATGAAAAATGGCTATGGTAGTTTTAAAGGAGTTAAATCATATCACAGTGATTCTTCAAATTTTGATTATTTAACATCTAATGGTACTTTAACATATGTAGCAAAAGGTAGTACTAAAACAGATTATCAAGTGAATGAAGGATTTAATATAGCTAAACAAGATATTATAAATAATACTAATAATCCAAAAAACTATACTGATTTTTATATATTCTTTCCAATTGCGGGAAATGAAGCAAGTCAGTTTACTTGTAAATCAGTAAGTCCAAATGGTGAGTGGTATATTAGTACAAACAATTCTCATATTTTGGAATATGCTTTGTTATATAATGATAGAATTAGTAAATTAAAACAAGATGGTTATAGTGTAAAAGCTTTTGTAACATCAATACAACCAGTAGTAGTAAGTCAAGCAACTAGTGATAAAGTAGTTACAAATAATAATGCTAATTCATGTAAAAAAGAATATAGATCAAATGTTAAATATTATACTTATAATAATGCTATTGGAAGTATTATTAATAGTAAATATAGTACAAATCTAAAATATATTTCTTTATTTGAAGACATAATGATTACTAATCCTGATGGAACAAATTATTCTTTCAAATATAAAGATTATAAAACGACGGATGGAATACATTGGGATGAAAGTACAACAAGATATTATGTTAAATTAATGTTTGATAAAACCTCTGCTTTATAAGCCACATAGTGGCTTTTTATTTTACTTTTTATAAAAATATGATATAATATACAGCCAGGTTGATATATATGGAAAAAATGAGTTTTAAAAACAGGGAAGAATTAAAAGATTATATAAGTGATCATACTATAAAAAGATTAGGTGCTGGAAAAGATGGTATTTGCTCACTATTAGATAATGGAAGTGTTTGTAAATATTTATATTATGATTACAATCCTGAGTATGCTCTTCAATTTAAAGATATAGATGTTCCTTCTTTTGTATTTGCAACTTCAGGTGCTTATGTTGATGAATATATAGCATCTGTGTTTATGGAATATGCAGAAGGTATGGTTCTTGACAAGAATAAGCCCATTAATATAGATTTATCTACACTTGCAAGTCAATTAGATGTATTAGTAAGTGATTTAATAACAATTTCTGACATGGGAATACTTGTAAAAGATTTTCATTGTGGTAACACTATATATGATGGTAACAGTTTTAGGGTTATAGATACTCTCCCATATTTATATATTCCATCTGGAAAATATAAAATTGATAATTTAAGAGAAGTAATGAATAGAATGTATGATTTTTTACTTCGTGATATTATGAAAAATAGTATTGTTTATGATAAATATTCATTTTATGGAAGACTAGATTATTTAGAAAATCCAAGTCAATATTTTACTGAACTTAAAGCATTTTTAGAAAGTCTATCAAATCAAAGTGTTAATACTTTAGAAGATGCTAATATGGTTTTAAAAAAGAAATAAGTTGTATATGCAACTTATTTTATTTATGTTAAAATAAAGTTGGTGATAATATGGAAGAAGTAAGAGATTTTTTAAAAGAATGTGGTGTTTATTATTTAGCCACTATTGAAGGTGATAAACCTAGAGTAAGACCATTTGGAACAGCTGAAATATTTGAAGGGCATTTATATATTCAAACAGGTAAAAAGAAAGATGTATTTAAACAACTAGAACAAAATAACAATGTTGAATTATGTGGTTTTAAAGATGGTAAATGGATTAGAGTATCAGGAAGATTAATAATTGATGATAGAGTTGAAGCTAAAAAAGATATGCTAGATAAAAATCCTAATTTAAGAGGAATGTATAATGAAAATGATGATAATACTGCAGTGTTATATTTTGAATCAGGAAAAGCAGTAATTTCATCATTTACTGAAGAGCCAAAAGTAATTGAATTTTAATTATTTATTATGTTATAATTAACTATAGTAAAGAGGGGAAAAATATGGAGATAGTTAATACTATTGTTGAAAGTGAAATATTCGATATAATATTAAAACTATTATTAAGTGCACTTTTAGCAGGTTTTATTGGTATTGAAAGAACATCACTAAATAAACCAGCAGGTTTTGGTACACATGCTATTATTGGGCTTAGTGCTGCATTAGTTGTGATGTCTAGTCAATATATGGCAATTTATTATAATATAGATGCATCACGTATTCCATCTCAAATAATTGCTGGTATTGGATTTATCGGTGCTGGTACTATTCTTAGAAATGGATTTAATGTAAGAGGAGTTACAACAGCTGCAGGTATTCTTTCAGTAACATGTATAGGAATTGCAGTAGGTATGGGTTATTATGTAGCTGCAGTAGTAGCAACAATAATTGTATATTTTGTATTATCTGTAAATCATGATATAAATGAGAAGTTTGATAGATATGCAGTAATTGATGTAACAATTACAGTTAATAATGATAGTGATGATATTCTTGATAAAATACAAAAGTATTTTAAAGATAAAAAGATTACATTACAATCTATTAGAAAAGAAGATAAAATAATTGATAAAAAGAATTTAAATGGGTTTAGAATAGCAGCTACATTTGATTCAAGAAAAATATCTAGATCTGAAATAATAAATTCATTAATTGCTATTAAAGATGTAAATGAAGTAATTGATGAAAATAATGTTGTTCAATAGTAGGAATTCCTACTTTTTGTTTATATTAGAAGGAGGTTTTTATGAACAAAGTTATAATAATTGGATGCCCTGGATCAGGGAAAAGTTATTTTAGTAAGAAATTATCTAAAATAACAAATATACCACTATATCACTTAGATAATATTTATCATAAAAGTGATGGTAGTCAAATACCAAAAGATGAGTTTGATAATATTCTAAGGGGTATATTTAAAACTGATAAGTGGATTATGGATGGTAATTATCAAAGAACAATACCAATGAGAATTAAGGAATGTGATACTGTGTTTTTACTTGATTATCCACTAGAGATATGTTTAAAAGGAGCTAATGATAGAATTGGTACTACAAGAGATGATATACCTTGGGTTGAAACAGAGTTAGATAAAGCATTTGAACAAAAGATATTAGAATTTAGAGATACTAAACTTCCACATATATATGAAATACTAAATGAAAACAAAGATAAAGACATAATAATATTCAAAACTAGAGAAGAAGCAGATAATTATATTAAAAACTTAAAAGTCTAAATAGACTTTTTTGTTTTTTTATTGAAATATGTATGTTATAATGTTTATGGTGAATAGTAGTGAATAAGAATAAGAAAAGAATTTCAATTATATTAAATAGTTTAATTGTTATATTTGAATTGTGTGGTTTATATTTAAACTTTAAGAATAATTCAAGAATATCAATAGAGTTTTATACTGAAGATGCTAATGTACTTGCATTTTTTAGTTCATTATTGTTAATAGGTTATTTATTGTTTAATAAAAAGATACCTGATTGGGTTAAGAAATTTAAATATTATACTACTATTGGCTTAGCTATAACTCTTTTAGTTGTATTATTTGTATTAATACCAATGGGTGACTTTAATTTTAAATTATATTTATTCGATGGAGTAATGTTATTTCATCATACTATTTGTCCAATACTTGCTCTTGTTTCATTTATTTTCTATGATGATTTAGGAAAGATAGAAAGAAGTGATATTGTTGGTGGTCTTGGATTTACAATTCTTTATTCAATAGTATTAATTATCTTAAATTTATATGATTTAGTTAAAGGACCATATCCATTCTTAATGATTAAAAATCAAACAATTATTGCTTCAATTATATGGTTTATATTAATATATGCTCTTGCTTATTTTATTGCATATTATTTAAGAGTTTTATATACAAAATTTAATAGAGGTAAATAATGGAATTATTAGATGTATATGATGATAATGGAGTGAAAACTGGTAAAGTTGTTCCTAGGGGTAGTGGGGATGAAATGTTTGAACCTCATGAACACATAGCAGTATCAATTATATTTATTGAAAATTCTAAAGGAGAGTTTCTAATACAAAGAACCGCTAAAAATAAAGGAGATGTTTACTCATCTACTGGAGGACATATTGATAGTGGAGAAACGCCATATTCTACTATTATAAGAGAAGTAAAAGAAGAACTTGGATTAGATATATCTAATGATAATGTAATTGATCTTGGATTTAGATTATTTGATTTTCCACTTAGATATTTATTTTATTTAAAAAAAGATATTAAAGAAGAAGATTTAAATGTACAAAAAAGTGAAGTTAAATATGCCAAATTTATGAGTGTTAATGAAATAAATAGTATTATTAACAAAAAACAAATGAATAGTGGGCATGCTACTTTATTTAAAGAAATAATTAGTTTAAAGAAAGGACATAAAATATGAAAAAGAAAGTAGTTAAAAAAAGTAATAAAAAAGTAGAAAGCAAAAGACTGTTTAATAATAAATTAATAGCTGTTTTATTTACTGGATGTGCATTAATGTGGGTTATGAGTGGAATATTAAATATTGTAGCAGATGGAAAGTCTTATATATGGGATTTTATTGCCGGTATAATATTACTTGCATTAGGTGTTTTATATTTTATTAAAGCTAAAAAAGAGAAATAATAATTAGTGTAAATAAATTGACTATAAAATGTATTTGTGATAAATTAATTATTGAGATTAGGAGGTAATTATGAAAAAATTATTAGTTGCTTTACTTTCTTTTGTTTTAATTCTAAATGTTGTTAAAGCAGAAGAAAAAGTTAAAGTTTATGTATTTGAAGCTGGAGGATGTCCATATTGTGAACTTGAATTAGAATACTTACAAGGACTTGATTCATATAATGAAAAATTTGAAATTGTAAAAAAACAATTATATGTTGATCATGTTGACTGGGCACATGGAAAAGATTATGAATTAGGTAAGAAAGTTGCTGAAGCATTTCAAGAAGCTGGATTTGAAAACGCTGACTATAAAGCTACACCTTTTGTAATAATTAGTGATTTATATGCATCAGCTGGATATGATACAAATTTAGAAGACTATATTAATGCTGCATATGAAGAAGGGGATCAAGATGTAGTTGCTTGTATTCAAACAGGTAGAACTGATTGTGTTAGAGAGTATGAACCATTAACACCAGTAGTTGAAGAAAATAAAACAAAAGCTCTTATTTTAATAGGTATATCAGTTGCAGCTTTAATTGGAGCAATTGTATATGTATTTGTATTTAAAAACAATAGAGTTGAAACTCCAGTTGTTATTAGAGAAGAAGCACAAAAAGTACCTGTTGCTAAAAAAACACCAGTTAAGAAAACTACAGCAAAGAAAGCACCTGTTAAAAAAACAACTAAAAAGAAATAGTAGATTAAATAATCTACTTTTTTTATTTATTCTACTTTTGGTTCATTTAAAAATATAACATTTAATAATAAAATAATACTAGAAAGGAGAAGAAATGAATCAAGAAAAAATAGGTAAGTTTATTCAAGAAAAAAGAAAAGAAAAAAAGTTAACTCAAAGTGATTTGGCAGAAAAACTAGGAGTTAGTAATAAAGCAGTATCAAAATGGGAAAATGGGCTTAATATGCCAGATTTATCCTTGTTTAAACCATTATGTGAAATTCTTGATATTTCTATTAATGAACTTATGAGTGGAGAAAAGATAAATGAAGAAGATTATCAAAAAAAATTAGAAGAAAATATTGTTAATATTACTGAATATAAGAAAAAGCAAAGTGATATCATGGGATATATTATATTTAGTGTTATTGGTATTGTTTGTTTAATATTTGGTATTTCTTTTCACCAAACTGTTAATAATTTTAGTTCTTTATTTGAATTATTTGGAAGTGCATTAATAATAATAGCTTTTTTAAAGTTAACAAGAAGTTTGAAATTAATTGCTAAAATAATTGTTAATTTAGCAGTTATAATTATTTTAATATTTGTAATTAGATTATTTGAAGTAATGAATATTGAAGGAGAATTTAATCCACCAAAATATTATTACTATAAAACAGACGTTGGAAGATGCGTAATGTACAAAAAGTTATGGGCAGTAGAAGAATCATATCATGATAGAGATACATTTAAACCTATTAATATTAAAAGACACAAATTGTATTATATAGATGATCAACTATTTACTTTAAGAGTTTGGTCATTATCATATGGTATAAGTGAAGAGCAGCTTATTGAAGATGTATGTGTTAATAATATGAATGATAAAGAATTATTTGAAAAATATGGTTCTTTAGAATAGTATAATTCTATATATTTTGATATAATAAAGATAGTGAAAATGACTATCTTTTTTACTGGAGGAAAATATGGAAGATAAAATTAAAAGAATGAAAGAATTAATTGAAACACTTAACTTAGCATCTAAGATGTATTATCAAAATAGTGCTCCAATTATGACTGATTATGAATATGATAAATTATATGATGAACTTGTCAAATTAGAGAAAGAAACTAATACAGTTTTTTCTAATAGTCCAACTGTTAATGTAGAAACTGAAGTATCAAAAGTACTTGAAAAAGTTGAACATAAAGAACCAATGTTAAGTCTTGCTAAAACTAAGAGTGTAGATGACTTAGCTGAGTTCATTCAAGATAAAGTTGGTTTATTATCATGGAAACTTGATGGTTTAACAATTGTACTTACATATAAAGATGGAAAGTTACTAAGAGGTGTTACTCGTGGTAATGGTATTATTGGTGAAGTTGTAACTGATAATGTTAGACAATTTAAAAATATACCCGCTACTATTCCATATAAAGGAGAACTTGTTATTAGAGGAGAAGCGATAATTAAATATTCTGATTTTAATAAAATGAATGATGAGTTTTCTGAAGATGATGTTCAATATAAGAATCCAAGAAATTTATGTAGTGGTTCAGTAAGACAACTTGATAGTAGAGTTACTGCTGAGAGAAATGTTAATTGTATTATATTTGCATTAATATCAGCTGAAGATAAAATACCTAATTCTAAAGAAGAACAATTTAAATGGTTAGAGTCCCTTGGATTTGAATGTGTAGAAAGAAAAATGGTTACTAAAGAAACTATGCATGATACAGTTGAATTCTATAAAAGAGAAATTGTTGATTATGATATTCCATCAGATGGACTTGTACTTACATTTGATGATATGGCATATGGATTATCTCTTGGAATGACTGCTAAATATCCAAGACATTCAATAGCATTCAAATGGAAAGATGAAACAGTTGAAAGCAAATTATTAAAGGTGGAATGGAGTGCTTCTCGTACTGGTCTTATTAATCCAGTTGCTGTATTTGAAGAAGTTGAAATTGAAGGAACTGTAGTTAGTAGAGCAAGTGTACATAATATTTCTATTATGCAAAGACTTAAACTTGGAATAGGAGATCATATTGAAGTATTTAAAGCTAATATGATAATTCCTCAAATAGCTAAAGATATAGAAGAATCAAATAATGTATCTATTCCACCATTATGTCCAGTATGTAATCATGAAACAAGTATTGTTGAAAATAATGGTGTTAAATATTTATATTGTTTAAATGATTTTTGTCATGCTAAGTTTATTAAAAAATTAGATTTATTTACTAGTAGGAATGCTATGAATATAGATGGTATATCTGAACAAATATTATCTAAACTATTTAAAGAAGGAATGGTTAATGATTATACTGATTTATATCATTTAGATAGATATAAAGATGAGATTATAAATTTTGAAGGATTTGGTTTAAAATCATATGAGAATATGATTAATAGTATAGAAAAATCTAGAAAAGTAAAACTAGCTAATTTTATATATGCACTTGGTATTAATGAAATAGGTTTATCAAGAGCAAAATTAATATGTAAGAAATGTGATAATGATATTAATAAAGTAAGAAATATTACATTTGAAGAATTAAGTAATATTGACGGAGTTGGAGATGTAATAGCGGCTTCTTGGATAGATACATTTAATAATCCTGACTTTATTAAATTACTTGATAGTTTACTTCCGGAAATTACATTTATTGATACAAAAGAAGAAAGAACTCCTCTTGAAGGACTTGTGTTTGTTATAACTGGTTCTGTAAATGAATTTAATAATAGAGATGAAATGATTGAATATATTGAAAAATATGGTGGTAAAGTTATTAGTGCTATATCAAATAAAGTTAATTATTTAATTAATAATGATGTTACATCAACATCAACTAAGAATAAAAAGGCTCATGAACTAGGTATTAAAATAATACCAGAATCAGAGTTGTTAGATATGGTAAACTTGAAATAATTTGGATTTTATGGTATAATCTATGTGCTTTTTTAAGGGGGAAAAATGATAAGAGAAGATATTTCTAAAAGAGAATTTAGAAAAATGGTAAAAGAAACACATGGCGGTTATATATACACTAAAGATGGTAAATTTTATAAATTAGATAAAGATCATGCTTATAATATGTATGCTAAAAAAAGAATAACCACATCTTATGATGAAATTAAAGTGGATCAAATAGAATGGTTAAGTTCACTTAGATGGAAAGTTAAACATAGTTATTTGCCAGAAGGAATATTAACTTTTGAACATACTCCAATTGGTATTATTTATCCACGTTATTTTGATGGATATAGTGAATTATTAGATTGTAGTTCTGAAAGTACAGAAGTTATGTTAAATAATTTAAGACAAGCTATTATAAATAATTTAGAATTAACAGATAATGATATTTATAATGCAGATTTTGCTGGAAAAAATGTACTATATAAAAATAGTGATGTAGAGTTAATAGATTTAGATGGTAGACATATTAAAAGAAGTTCATATAGTAACTTTACTCAAGTTTATTCATATTTTATGCCAGATTTATTTGGAATATTTGTAGATAAACTAATAAGCCAATATGGAAAAGAACATACTAAAGAATTATTAACAGAATTAAGAAGTGCTTTTCCAAATCCAAAGAATGGATTTGAAAGATTAGACCCTCTTGAAACAATAGATAGAGTAGAAAAAATGAGAATACTTAAATAGTATTAAGCATAATAATAAAATAGATTAAGAAAAGAACTTTTTAGTTCTTTTTATTTGGTTTAAAAAATGTTAAAATAAGTTAGGAAGGTGATTAGTATGAAAACTGAACCTAAAACATTATCTGGTTTTATGGAGTTATATCCTCAAGAACAAATAGCTTTTGATAAGATTAAAAATACTATTGTTGAAACTTATCAAAGTTATGGATTTTATCCTCTTGATACTCCAGTTATTGAATATTCTGAAGTATTACTTGCTAAAGCTGGTGGAGAAACTGAAAAGCAGATATATAGATTTGAGAAAGGTGATAATGATTTATCACTTAGATTTGATTTGACTGTTCCTCTTGCTAAGTATGTTGCTAAGAGATGTAATGAACTTGTATTTCCATTTAAGAGATATCAAACTGGAAAAGTATTTCGTGGTGAGAGACCTCAAAAGGGAAGATTTAGAGAGTTTTATCAATGTGATATAGATGTTATAGGTGATGAAGAGTTATCTTTAAAATATGATGCTGAAGTAGTTAATGTTATATATGACATATTTACTAAATTAGATTTTGGTAAATTTGTTGTTAGAATTAATAATAGAAAGATACTTGGTGGATTCTTTGAAAGTTTAGGACTTAGTGATAAAGTAACTGATATATTAAGAATAGTTGATAAACTTGAAAAGATTGGTGAAGATGAAGTTAGAAAAGAATTATCTAGTATTGGTGTTAAAGAGGAAGCTATTACTAAAATAATTAATTTTATTACTATAAGTGGATCTAATGATTATAAATTAAATCTTTTAAAAGATAATTATTGTGATAATGAATTATTTAAATTGGGTGTTAGTGAACTTGAATTTGTTATTAATGATTTAGAGAAGAGAAGAATACCAAGTTCTAATTTTGAAATAGATTTAACTATAGCAAGAGGTCTTGATTATTATACTGGTAGTGTATATGAAACTAGACTTGTTGATTATCCTGGTATTGGAAGTGTATGTTCTGGTGGTAGATATGATAATCTAGCAGAATTCTATACAGATAGAAAATTACCTGGAGTAGGTATATCTATTGGTCTTACTAGACTTTTCTATCAATTACTTGAAGCAGGTATTATTAAGATTGATAATATAGCAGCTTCAGATGTATTAATATTACCAATGTGTGATAATTATGATTATATTTATGATATAGTTAATATTCTAAGAAATAAGAATATTAGTACTAATATTTGTTATCTTGAAAAAGGATTTAAACAAAAGATGAAGTATGCTAATAGAATGAACAATAAATATGTAATTATTATTGGTGAAGATGAAGTTAATAATAATACAATTGTTCTTAAGAATATGATTGATGGTAGTCAAGTAAGTATTGCAAGAGAAAACTTAGTTAATATTGATAAAATGATTAAATAAGTTGACAAACAAAAGAAACATAAGTTATAATTGAAGGCGTAAATCTTTTGAAGTGGAGAAGTAATATATAGATGTTTTTAAGAGAGTTAGTGGGTGCTGAAAACTAACAAACTATATATATGAATAACACCATGGAAGAGAATAGTCGAAACTAAGTAGATTATTCCGGGGAAACTCGTTAAAATAATTAAGCAAATAAAGGGATGGTACCGTCCACATGTGGACTCCTTGTACTATCTCTTTTTTATTTTTAAAAGGAGATGAGATGAATGGATGTAAAAGATCTATTTGAAAGTATTAAAAAATATGAAGGAAAAGAAGTTACTTTAGAAGGTTGGGTTAGAAATAATAGAAATCAATCTAATTTTGGTTTTATTGATTTTAATGATGGAACTTATTTTCAATCATTACAACTTGTTTATGATAAAGAGTTAAGTGATTTTGATACTATTAGTAAAATTAGAGTTGGTTGTGCTATTAGAGTTCATGGAACTATTATTAAATCTCAAGGTAGTGGGCAAAGTCATGAAATGAAAGTAAGTAGTGTTGAATTATTAGGGGATTGTCCTGAAGATTATCCAATTCAACCAAAAAGACATACTAGAGAGTTTTTAAGAGAAGTAGCATATTTAAGACCAAGAACAAATTTATTTAATGCTGTTTTTAGAGTTAGAAGTGTTGCTGCTCAAGGAATACATGAATATTTTCAAAGTCATAATTATGTATATTTTCATAGTCCAATAATTACTGGTGCTGATTGTGAAGGTTCTGATCAAATGTTTAAAGTTACTACTTTTGATTTTGATGCTTTACCTAAGGATGAGGATGGAAAAGTAGATTTTAAGAAAGATTTATTTGGTAAGAAATCATTTATTACTGGTAGTGGTCAATTGCATGGTGAAACATTTGCTATGGCATATAAAAAGATATATACATTTGGGCCAACTATGAGAACTGAAAAATCAAATACTAAAACACATGCTAATGAATTCTGGATGATTGAACCTGAGGTTGCTTTTTGTGGTTTAAATGGAATAATGGATATTGAAGAAGAAATGCTTAAGTTTGTAATTAAGTATGTTATGGATAGATGTCCTTTAGAAATGGAATTCTTTGATAAGTTTGTTGAAAAAGGTATTATTGATAAATTAAATAAAGTATTAAATAGTAAGTTTGCTAAAATAACTCATCATGATGCTATTACATTATTAAAAGAAGCTAAAGTTGATTGGGAGTTTAAACCTGAATATGGTGAAGATATAGCTAAGGAACATGAAAAATATATTACTGAACATTTTAATGGACCAGTATTTATTACAGATTGGCCAAAAGATATTAAAGCTTACTATATGAAATTAAATGATGATAATGAAACAGTTGCCGCTGTTGACTTAGAAGTACCTGGAGCAGGAGAATTAATGGGTGGTAGTCAAAGAGAAGATGATTATGACAAATTAATTAATAGAATGCATGAAATGGGTATTAAAGAAGAAGAGTTAACATGGTATACTAATCTTAGAAGATTTGGAGGATGTTATCATTCTGGATTTGGTTTAGGTTTTGAAAGATTAATTATGTATTTAACAGGAATTGAAAATATTAGAGATGTAATACCATATCCAAGAACACCAAATAATTGTGATTACTAGGAGGATAAAATGAGTAATTTCACTAAAGAAAAAATAGAGAAATACGCTGATGATTTACTTATAGGATTAACTTCCGAAGAAGAAAAAATGATACAAGAGGAATTTGATTTAATTGAACATAATATGGATACTATTAATGAAATTCCTAACATTAAAGATGTTGAACCACTTAGTTATCCTTTTGAGATGGAAGCAGATGATTTAAGAAGTGATGATGAAGAGGGAGAAGAAATTCCAATTGATGTTCTTCTTAGAAATGCTGATAGAACAGAAGGAAGAGAAGTAGAAGTTCCAAAGGTGGTGGGATAATGCTAGAATTAGGTATCAAAGATTTACATGAGAAGTTAAAAAATAATGAAATAACAGACGAAGAGTTAGTTAATTCATCTATTAAAGCTTGTCATGATATTCAAGAAAGTACAAATAGTTTTGTTACTATAATGGATGATGCTAAACCTACTGAGGTAACAGATGATTTATTATCTGGTATACCTTATGGAATTAAAGATTTATTTTCTACTAAAGATATATTATCAACAGGTAGTTCAAATACATTAAATGATTATGTTCCATTTTTTGATGCTACATGTGTAGCAAATCTAAAGAATCATGGATGCGTTGGAGTAGCTAAAACAGTTTTAGATGAACTAGGTATGGGCGGTACTGGTACTACTGGGCATACTGGAGTAGTTAAAAATCCATGGGATTTAAATAGACAAACTGCTGGTTCTTCTGCTGGTAGTGCATCTAGTGTAGCATGTGGAGTTTATCCATTTGCATTAGGTAGCGATACTGGAGACTCTATACGTAAGCCTGCAGCATATTGTGGAATTGTTGGATATAAACCAACATATGGAATGGTTTCAAGATATGGAATGTTCCAATTTGCTTCTTCTTTAGATACAGTTGGAGTTTTAACTAGAAGTGTAGAAGATGCAGCTATAGTTGTTGATGGAATGAAAGGTAAAGATCAAAAAGATATGACTTCTTGGGATTCAAGTGATATTCATCTTTATGATTCATTATCAACTGATGTAAAAGGGAAGAAATTATTTTATATTAAAGAAGTATGTGATATAGAAAACTATGATAATCCAAGTGAAGAATTAACTAAACATTTAGAGAATTTCAAAAATATGATTAAAAAATGTGAAAGTCTTGGTATGAGTGTAGAAGGTGTAAGTATTGATAAAACATTATTAAATGCTTTACCCGCTGTATATGTAGTTATATCTTGTGCTGAAGCAACAAGTAATATGTCTAATTTAACTGGTATTTGCTTTGGACCAAGAGGAGAATCTAGTGATCCATATGAAATGATTAAAGATCATAGAACTAAAGGATTTAGTCCTTTAATTAAGCGTAGATTTGTTATTGGTTCATATGTATTACAAAGTGAGAATCAAGAAAAGTATTTCTTAAATGCTAAGAGGGTTAGAAGACTTATTGTTAATAAGATGAATGAATTATTTGATAAATATGATGCTATGATAGCACCAGTTGGAACTGGAATAGCTAAGTATTTAGATAATAGTAAGAATATGTTAAGTAGTGATACTAATGTACTTGAAGAACTATTACAAATTGGTAATTATGGAGGTTATCCTTCAATTACTATTCCAGATGGATTCATTGATAATATGCCTGTTGGATTAAATATAACGGGTAAAGTTAAAGATGATATTAATGTATTAAATGTAGCTTATGCATTAGAAAGTTCTATGGATTATAAAAATCAAATAGCTGGAGGTGTTAAATAATGGCATATAAAGCAGTTATTGGATTAGAATTCCATTGTGAAATGAAATCACATACAAAAGTATTTTCAAATGCTATAAATGGTTTTTCTAAGTTATCTAATCAATTAGTATCTCCACTTGATATGGGATTTCCTGGAACACTTCCAATGGTTAATAAAGAGTGCGTTAAAAAAGCCATTGAGATGGCTATGATACTAAATTGTAAGATTCCTGAATATATGGAATTTGATAGAAAAAATTATTTTTATCCAGATTTACCAAAGGGATATCAAATAACTCAGTTCTTTAATCCTGTTGGTAGAGATGGAAAAGTTACTATTAAAGTAAATGGTGAGGAAAAAGAAGTATTAATTCATGATATACATTTAGAAGAAGATTCGGCATCATTAGATCATTATTATGATACATCTAATATTGATTATAATAGATCTGGTGTACCGCTACTTGAACTTGTAACAGAACCATGCTTACATTCTGCAGATGAAGCACTTGCATTCTTAGAACATATTAAAAGTATATATCAATATACTGATATATCTGATTGTGATACTAAGAAAGGTCAAATTAGAGCAGATGTTAATGTTTCAATTATGCCTGAGGATTCAAATGAACTTGGAACTAAGGTAGAAGTTAAAAATGTTAATAGTTTTGATGCTATTAGACAAACTATTGAATATGAAATTAAAAGACAAAGTGAACTTAAAGATGCAGGTAAGTATGATGAAGTAATACAAGAGACAAGAAGATGGGATGATGAATCTAAAACTACTATTCATATGAGAAGTAAAGCAGATGCTATTGATTATAAATACTTTACTGAACCAAATATTCCAAGATATAGAATAACTAAAGAATTATTAGATGAAATAAAATCAAGAATTCCACAGTTAGCATATGAAAGATGTGAAAAATATATCAATGAATATAAACTTAGTGAATATGATGCTAATGTTTTGGTTAAGAGTAAAAAAATATCTGATTATTTTGAAGAATGTTTAAGTCTTGGAGCAGATGCAAAAAGTGCATGTAACTGGATTACTACAAGAGTATTAGGTGAACTTAATAAATCAGAAGATAATACAATTGATGATTTATTTATAAGACCAAATATGATTGTTGAATTAATAAAATTAATTGAAGATAAAAAGATAACAAATAATCAAGGTAAAGAAGTATTTACTCATATGTTAGAAGATCATTTAACTCCAAAAGAAATAGTTAAAAAATATGAAATGGAAGTTATTGAAGATGAAGGATTAATTGATTCTTTAGTTAATGAAGTAATTGAAGAAAATCAAAAAGCTATTGAAGATTATCATAACGGAAGAACTAATATGTTAGATTATATGGTTGGTCAAGTTATGAAGAAATCCAAAGGAAAAGCTAATCCTGTAGAAGCAAAAACTAAATTATTAGAAAAGATTGGATAACCAATCTTTTTTAAATTGCAATATTTTTTTGAATATTGTACAATAAATATGTGAGTATTACTTGAGAAAGGAAATAATGATTATGGATAATGTTTTTGAATCAGGTCCAATTTATTATAAGACAACATTAGAAGGCGATAGAGACGAAGTACAAAGAGCCGCTATTACAAGAGCATTAACTCAAACAGAAGAATGTTTGCAAGCATATTGTGCTTTAGAACAATCTCATGGTGGTAGATATATTAATGCCGACTTAATGAAAGAAATTTTTCCAGAATATAGTGAAAGTTTAGAAAGTCGTACTAGATATGATTTATCTGTTCACAATTCTTGTGCTTGGCTTGCACAAGAACTTTATAATAGACAAATCAAATCTGATAAAGTAGAAGAATGTATTTTTGTAACTGGTATGCCAGGAGCAGGTAAGTCATTCTTTGTTCAATCATTATTTGCAAATGGAGAAATAAAAGATAATCAAATAGTATTTGAAGGAAGTTTATGTAATTTAAAGGCTAGTAAAGAAAAGATGCAACAATTAGTTGATATGGGTAAAAAAATACAAATAATTGTTATTAATCCAAGTTTACGTCTTGCTTTTTCTAATGTAGTAAATAGACAACAAGAAGTCGGAAGAGGAGCAACACTTGTTTCTATGGCAAAGATAGCTTCTGAAATAGGACCAGCTATTGAAACATTAGATAGTGAATTTCCAATTGAAGGTATTGGTGTTTATTCTAAATTAGAAGATAATGATAGAGTTGATCTTTCTGTTGGAATAGAAGCAGTTAAGAATTTACTTAGATGTGATTATGAAGTAACTTTAGCCTTTTTAAAAGGCTTAGATATAGAAATGAGAGGGATGGCTAGATAATATGAAAAATAGGGTAGTTTTAGAATTAATGAGAAAGGCAAGAGAATTAAGTTTACTCTTAAAAAGAAATCCAAAAGAATACGAAAGAGTAAAAGAATTATCCAAATATTAATGATAAAAAAATATATTGAAATATTATTTTAATAATGATAGAATATTATTAGAATAAGGAGGATATCAAAAAATGGATAGTTTATTAAATTTTTTAGCTGATTATTATATAATTTTTATTGTAATTAGTGTTGTTTTATTATTCGCGTTGATTGGTTTTTTGGTTAGTGGTAAAAAGAAAAATAAAGGTGAAGTTGAAACTGCTAGTGCAACTGAAGTTCCACCAGTTCCTGAAGCACCAGCTCCAGTAATGGCTGAAACTCCTGTTGCTACAGAAACTCCTGTGGCACCAGCTCCAACTCCTGAAGTAGCAGCAGCTCAAACAGAAGCAGCAGCACCTGGTGAATCAACATTGGTTATTCCAGATCCAGCTGCACCTGCAGAACCTGTGGCTCCTGTAGAACCAGTAGCTCCAGTTGAACCAGTAGCTCCTGTAGCACCAGAAACTCCAATTTCTGAACCAGTTGTTCCTGTAACTCCTGTATCAGAAATGCCAATTGCACATGGAGAACCAACATTAGTTATTCCAGATCCAGCTGCACCTGCAGAACCTGTGGCTCCTGTAGAACCAGTAGCACCAGTTGCTCCTGAAATACCAGCTGTACCTGAAACACCAGTTGCACCTGAGACTCCAGTAATTCCTGAAGTACCAGCAGCACCTGCAACTGAGGCACCAGCTCCAACTCCAGCACCAGAAGCACCTACAGCAAGTATATTTGAGACACCAGCTGCGCCTACAGATCAAAATGTTCAATAAATAACTAGGTAACTAGTTATTTTTTCTTGAAATTAAAATGATTATTTGATAAAATCATTTTATTGGAAGAAAAGTAGGATAAAATTTATTTTATAGAGAGTTAGTGTTTGGTGAAAACTAATAAATAAAATTATCTGAAGCTACTTTCATTTATTGAGCCAATCACTCACGTTAATTACGTTATAATTAAATGAAGTTAAATATAGGATGGTACCGTCCATTTGGACTCCTTGTTACCATTCTTTTTATTTTGGAGGCAATTATGAATTTAAAAGACTTGTATATTAATTTTTTTGTAAGTAAGGGGCATAAACAAATACCTAGTGCTCCAGTAGTACCTGAAAATGATCCTAGTGTACTTTTTAATACTGCTGGTATGCAACCATTGATTCCATATTTAATGGGTCAAGAGCATCCATATGGAACAAGACTTTGTGATTATCAAAAATGTATTAGAACTAATGATTTAGATAATATTGGAGATACATATCATCATACATTTTTCGAAATGTTAGGTAATTGGTCACTTGGAGATTATTTTAAAGATGAAGCTATTGAATGGAGTTTTGAGTTTTTAACAAAAGTATTAAATATTCCAGTTGAAAAATTAGCTGTTACAGTTTTTGCTGGTAATGATTTAATACCATTTGATCAAACATCTCATGACAAATGGTTAAGTTTAGGAATAAGTGAAGAAAGAATAGCTAGAACTGAAAATGATAATTTCTGGATAGCTGGTGAAACTGGACCTTGTGGACCTGATACTGAAATGTTTTATTTTAGAAGTAATGATGAAATTCCAGAAAAATTTGATCCTGAAGATGAGAGATGGGTTGAAATATGGAATGATGTATTTATGCAATATTATAAAGATGAAAATGGTACAATAACTGAACTTCCTAAAAAGAATGTTGATACTGGTATGGGACTTGAAAGAGTTGTTGCTGTTTTAGAAGGAGTAGATGATAATTATGCTTCTTCTGTTTGGAAAGATATTATTTCTGAAATAGAAAACATTTCTAATCTTTCATATAAAGGCAATGAAAAATCAATGAGAATCATTGCTGATCATATTAGAACATCTGTATTTATTAGTGCTGATAATAGTGGTATTAAACCATCTAATGTAGGACAAGGATATATTTTAAGAAGACTTATTAGAAGAGCAATTAGACATGCTAAAAAACTCGGTATAGATATTAATAGTGATTGGGAAAGTAGAATTGCTTTAAAAATAATTGAAAAGTATGAAAACTATTATTCTGAATTAAAAGATAATAAAGAAGTAGTTTTAGAAGTATTAAAAAATGAAAAAATCAAATTTAATAGAACTCTAGAAAAAGGTCTTAGAGAATTTGAAAAAGTAGCTAGTAAAGATATAGATGGTATTACTGCATTTCATTTATTTGATACATATGGATTTCCTATTGAATTAACTGAAGAATTAGCACTTGAAAAGGGATTAAAAGTTGATATTGAAGGCTTTAAATCTAAATTTAAGGAACATCAAGAATTATCAAGAACAGCTTCTCAAGGACAATTCAAAGGTGGTTTAGGAGGACATTCTGAAAAAGAAACTCAATATCATACAGCAACTCACTTACTTAATGCTGCTTTAAAACAAGTTGTTAATAAAGATGTTCATCAAAAAGGATCTAATATTACTGAAGAGAGAATGAGATTTGACTTTAGTTGTGATCATAAATTAACTGATGAGGAAAAAATTAAAACAGAAGAACTTGTTAATAAATGGATTAATGAAGGACATGAAGTTCACGTTACAGAAATGAAGAAAGAAGATGCTGTTAAAAGTGGTGCTGAATGTATGTTTATAGAAAAGTATCCTGATGTTGTAACTGTTTATAGTATTGGAGATTTTTCTAAAGAATTATGTGGTGGCCCACATGTTAAAAATACAAATGAACTTGGTCATTTTAGAATAGTAAAAGAAGAAGCTTCTTCAGCAGGTGTTAGAAGAATTAAAGCTGTATTAGAATAGGGAGGTTTTATGGGAGACTTATTATTATCAAGAGAAGAATTGGATGAAATAGAAAACAATCCAATATTTACATTATGGTTATTTGGAGACATAGATGAATCTAAATTAACTGAACATGAACGCAATATAATATTTGCACGTCAAATGTATTATGATTTAATATTACCTGATGAACAAATATATTTTGTATTTGATCAAATGAATTGTCATGATTTTGATACTTTCTTAAGTGATTCTAATCTTATGTTTAAAGCGTCTCAATTTCTTGGAATAAGAAAAGATAGAATTATTACAAAAGTTGCTTTAATGAAAAAGAGAAAAGAAAAACAAATGAAGCTAAATCTAAAAGAAGAAATTTAATTTCTTCTTTTATTATGATATAATTTTTATGGTGAAATAGATGAATATTTATGATTTTACTTTAAATGAATTAGAAAATTATTTAGTAGATGTAGGATATAAAAAATTCAATGCTACTCAAATAATAGAATGGATGTATGATAAAAAAGAATATGATTTTAATAAGATGAGTAATTTATCTAAAAGTCTTATTGCTTTTTTGAATGAGAATTTTGTAATTGAAACGCCTAAAATAATACAAGTAGAAAAAGGAAATTTAGTAAATAAGTATTTATTAGAACTTGAAGATAATAATAAAATTGAATGTGTTTTAATGAATCATGATTATGGATATTCATTGTGTGTTTCAAGTCAAGTTGGATGCAATATGGGTTGTTCTTTTTGTGAAAGTGGAAGACTTAAGAAAGTAAGAGATTTAAGTTTAAAAGAATTAGTAGGACAAATAATATGTGTATCTAAAGAAGCAAATGTAAGAATAGATAGTGTTGTAGTTATGGGAATTGGTGAACCTTTTGATAATTTTAATAATATTAAAAGGTTTATTGAAGTGGTTACAAATAATAAAATGATTGGTATTGGACAAAGACATGTAACTATTTCTACATGTGGATTAGTACCTAAAATATATGAATTTGCTGACTTAGAAACTGGTGTTAATTTAGCTATTAGTTTACATGCTCCTAATAATGAAATAAGAGATAAAATTATGAAAATAAATCATGCATATAAAATAGAAGATGTTATGAGAGCACTTGACTATTATATTTCTAAAACTAATAGAAGAGTTACTATTGAATATATAATGCTTGCTGGTATTAATGATAGTGATGAGTGTGCAAAAGAGTTAGCATCACTTGTAAAAGGTAAACTTATGTATGTTAATTTAATACCTTATAATGAAACAACTCATTTCGAGTTAAAAAGAAGTAATGACTTTAAAATAAAAAGTTTTTATGATATACTTAAAATGAATAATGTGAATGTAACAATAAGAAAAGAGTTTGGTGGTAACGTGTCTGCTGCTTGTGGGCAACTAAGAGCTAACTCTGAAAGGTCGTGAAAGGTTATGAAAGCTTATTATCAAACAGACCCAGGAAAAGTTAGAAGTCACAATGAAGATTCTGTAACTATAGTCGAGAATCAAGCTAATGAACAATTAGTAGTAGTGGCTGATGGTATGGGGGGTCATAAAGCTGGAGAAGTTGCTTCTTCTCTTGCAGTAAATGAATTATCTAAAAGATTTAGCGAATTATCTAGTATAGGTAGTAAAGAAGAAGCAGTTGTTTGGTTAAAAGAAATAATCGATGAAATAAATGTAAAAATACTTAAGTATGCAGAAGAACATGTTGATGCCAGCGGACTTGGAACAACTTGTGTATGCACAATAATTACACCAGAATTTCTTTTATTTGGAAATATAGGAGATTCAAGTGGTTTTGTATATAAAAATGAAAAATTATATAAAGTTACTAAAGATCATACATTAGTTAACATTTTACTTGAAAATGGAGAACTTACAGAAAGTGCTGCTAAATTACATCCTCAAAAGAATGTACTTATGAAAGCATTAGGGGCAGCAGAACAAATTGAAATGGATATCTTTGATGTTGAAAGAGATGTTGATGGAGTTTTCTTATGTAGTGATGGACTTACTAATATGTTAACTGTAGAACAAATTGAAAAAATATTAAATGATAAAGATTTAGAATTAGAAGAACAAGTTGGAAAAATGATAATGAAGGCAAATATGCGTGGGGGTAATGATAATATAACAATAGCATGTGTAAGATTCGGTGGTGAATAAGTGTGATAGTAAAGGGATCTAAAATTAATGATAGATATCAAATAATTAAGACATTAGGAGAAGGTGGAATGGCTAATGTTTATTTAGCACATGATACTATTCTTGATAGAAATGTTGCTGTTAAAGTATTACGTGGAGATTTAGCAAGTGATGAAAAATTTGTTAGAAGATTCCAGAGGGAAGCACTTTCAGCATCAAGTTTATCACATCCTAATATTGTTGAAATGTATGATGTTGGAGAAGATGATGGTCAATATTATATTGTAATGGAATATGTTGATGGAAAAACTTTAAAACAAATATTAAAGTCACGTGGACATTTATCAATTACTGAAGTTGTAGATATTATGCTTCAACTTACTGATGGAATGGCTCATGCCCATGATGCATATATTATTCATAGAGATATTAAACC
>JAEEGL014993584.1_pt1 | contig 24161 bp, 23 predicted proteins | sample 9134231 | NCBI WGS metagenome assembly JAEEGL01 (sample SAMN16246548, study PRJNA631951) | gut metagenome | biome: gut microbiome; feature: rumen; material: fiber-attached | host: Bos | place: Iran: Karaj | collected 2018-10
AATGCTTAATTTGGACTGATGCTGGTTTAAATTCTCCTGGTGTATTCTTACAAACATTCCTAACAGCAATTACTGATTGGTTTACAGGTGTTGTTCAAGGTTGGTTTGAAGCTGCAAATGCATCAAGCTGGGTAACTGGTCTTATTTGTGATGGTATTTTAGCTGGTATTTTCTCTGTATTATCATTTGTACCACAAATTCTATTATTATTCTTGTTCTTCTCAATCTTAGAAGATTCAGGTTATATGGCTCGTGTTGCCTTTATCCTAGATAAGATATTTAGAAAGTTTGGTTTAACAGGAAGAGCATTCATGCCTATGATTATGGGCTTTGGTTGTTCAGTTCCTGCAATGATTAACACAAGAACATTAGCAGAAGAAAGAGAAAGAACTGCAACTATTAGAGTTATTCCATTCTTCTCATGTGGTGCTAAGCTTCCTATTTTAACAGCTATTGCTGGTGGTGTTGCTCAAGCATTTAACTTCCCACATGTTTGGTTAATCACATTCTGTATGTATATTTTAGGTGTATGTGTTGCAATTATTACTGCTTTAATCATGCGCCATACAACAATGCGCGGTCCTTTAGCACCATTCATTATGGAATTACCATCTTATCATGCTCCTCAATTTAAGGCATTAATGATCCATTTATGGGATAAATTAAAGCATTATGTTAAGAAAGCATTCACTATTATTTTAGTATCTACAGTTGTAATTTGGTTCTTACAATCATTTACATTTGATTGGAAATATATTGAACAAGCAAAGCCAACTGATATTGTTTCAGAAACTTATGATTCATTATTAGAAGATGATGAATTTGTAGCTTCTTTAGAAGCATTAGAAGGATATGAAGAATCATTTAAAGAAGAAGGCGGCTATGAAGCATTTTCTGCTGCATTTGAAGAAAATGAAGAAGATGAAGCTTATATTGCTGTTAATGATACTTTAATGCAAGCATCATTTGAAGCTTATGTTGTAGTTGTAAATGATCCTGATTATTTAGATACAGGAGATTCAATTTTAGCAGGCTTCGGTAAATTAATTCAACCTATCTTCACACCACTTGGATTCGGCAAGAATTTAAATGAAAAGGGTTGGGTATTTGGTGTATCTGCAGTTACTGGTTTAATTGCAAAGGAAAATGTTATCGCAACATTTGCTGTACTTGCTCAATGTAGCGAACCAGTTCCAACTACTGTTGAACAATTCGAAGAATTAATTGTTGCATCTTCTGATGAAGAAGGTGTTGATGCATCAATCACTATGATTGAAAATACAGGTATTAAAGAAAGCGGTAGATGGGCTGCATTAATTGCCTTCATTGTATTCAATATGACTACAATTCCATGCTTTGCTGCTGTTGCTACTGCTAAGGGCGAATTAGAAAAGAAGAGATTCTGGTCAACAATTTGCTTCTGGTTAGTAACATCATATTTAGCATCACTTGTTACATTTGTATGCTTAAGATGGTATTGGCCAATTGCTATCGTTGTAGCATTATTCGTAGCTACAGGATTTGGAATTCATTATTTCAATAAATATAGAGATGCGAAAGTAACAGCTGAAAATTAATGAAATTAATTGATATTATTGTTTTAGTTGCTGTAATCTTAGTAGTTTTATTAATAATCGGTGTCTATATTTATAAAAGAGTAAATAATATTCCAACAGGTGAATGCTCATGCTGTTCTACAAAACGTGGTGTTGATAGAATGGTAAAAAATGTTAAAAAAGAATTAGACAATGAGAATAAATCTTGTTGTTGTGGTAAAAAGGCTTCTTAATTGAAGCCTTTTTTTCTTGTTGCAGTTTTGTTGCACATAAAATGATATAGTGTAAATGAGGAGTGATGATTATGCCTAAAAATAAACCTATCATTTACAAGAATATATCAGTGGATGATTTTGAAGAAAAGTTTGATTCTATCAAAGGATTAGATAATAAATTAGAATTTATCAGTAATTATGTATTATCATATGAATATGATAAGCAAAAAGAAGATTTTGAACTTCATGATTTAGTTCTTTTAGCAAAGGATAAATTTTTAGATGAAGTTTTTAAAGAACAAAATAGCTATGAGACTACAAATAACAAAAAAATCTCTAAGGATATAATTGATCCTAAGAATCAGAATAATTCTAAAAACGAAACTAAATATAAATTATTTTTAACTAATCCTATGGCATATTTAGGAACTAGAGCGCATACTATGGCCTATGATGAAAACTTTAAAATTGATGAAAATGAAGAAGTTAATAAAAAATGGCATTTAACATGCCTTAAAAATCTTGTAAAAATCCAAACCTTTATGGATAATTTTGATGCTTATGAGAAATTAAAAAAACCTGACCGTATTAGAATGAATATTGCTAATAAACTTTATAATAATAAAAACTTATCATCAAAGGATATATTGGATAAAAATAAGGGTGGTTTTTTCGAAAGATTATTTAGAAGAACATCATCAAGATATATAGCTTTTAAAAATGCATTCGATGATTTTAATAATAAAGATAGTGTTTATTTTGGTAATAAAGAGCATCTAGAAGAGGAAGCTACTTATTATTTAAAGCACAAATTTCCATCAATTAGAGGAACAAATAATTTACCAAAGGAAGAGGATATAGAAAGATTATCTGGTACTTCTAAAAAAAGAGCTTTATTCGCCCTTAATGTAATTAAATCAATTAATGAAGAACGAAGAAAAGAAGAAATAACAAATAAAATAGAAGAATCAGGCTTCTATGAAGATTTTGTTAAAGATAATAAGCAACAAGAAAATTTCCAAAATCTTATTAAAAAAGAAATAGAAGGAGTTTCAAATGATGATACTATCTTAAATGATCGTGATATCATATTAGAAAATGATGATTTAAATAAATCTATTTAATATTTATTAATATTAAGTCAATCATGTCGTTATGAGTGACTTTGTTATTTTCAAATTTTATTTTTATGATGTTTATACAAAGCTTGAGTCTTTTTATTATGAAGCTTGTGCTGCTGATTAAATTGAGTTTTTGGAATATTCATTATATGGTAATCCTTCAAATTTAGATAAAGAAGAATTTAGTAATATGCAAACAGATATTTTACAGTGGTACAATGAAGTTGAGCATAGTGCATATTCTAATTCACATAGAGAAGTATATGAATATGCTGGAATAGAAGACCCATTTAAAGAGAAAATGTTTAAATTTATAGTTGAATAGAAAACAAAAAAGCTAAGTCGACTGACTTAGCTTTGATTTTTTATTAATGGCAGGGGCATCAGGATTCGAACCCGAACCAGAGGTTTTGGAGACCCATGTGCTACCATTGACACCATGCCCCTATTTTAGCCAATTAAAAGTATATCATAGCATATGATATTTTTCAAATGATTTTTAAAAATAATAGAAACTTTTGAAATGAAATAAAAATTTTCTTTATAAAATTATTTTTATAAAGTATAATATATTATAGAATTTAACTAAGAGGGAGTTGAGTTTCTTATGAGTACAAGGGTATTAGAGCTATTAATAACTTATATTCCGCTAGGAATATTTGTTTTAGCCGTCTTCTTTGCATTTATACTTGGATTAATTAGAGGCTTTAGAAAAAGCTTAATTTTATTTATACATGCATTGCTTGCGGCTACTATTTGTATTATTGTATTTTATGTATTAGTTAATAATCCAAATACTGATAAATGGGCATACCAATTATCTTCTCAGTGGATTAACTATAATGATAAGCTACAAACAACAACAGAGTATAGCTCAATGAAGGAAGTAATAGTAGATTATTTCTTGCAGCAAAATAGCTATGGCGATGGTATGAGACTAATTTTAGAAGAAAATGGTGCATATCTAGATACATTAGTTAATTTAGCTTATAGATTAATTTTGTTCCTTCCTTTATTAGTTGTTTTCTTTGTTTTAGATTTTCTTTTCTATATTGTTTATTTCATTTTCTATCCAGAAAGAAGAAAGAAAGCAAGACTTAGAAAGCACGAAAGAGAAGGTAATGGCTTAGGCTATAAAAAGCATCCTTGGTTTGGTGGATTAGTGGGAGTTGTCCGCGGAACAGTTGTAGGATTAGTATGGCTATCATTTATTGGTGCTTTATTCTTTATTGTTGCTGGTGGTACAGGAGAGGATGATAAGAATTCTTATCCTGATTATTCATTTGCCGATGATTCATTAAACACAGCATATGATTCATATAAAATTGTAAGCACGTATGGTAATAGTGGATTATTTAGAGTGTTAAATACTTTAAAAGATAGTGAAAATGTTCCATATTATCTTTTTGCTGCAAATATGATTCTATCTGGTAATTTAAACGATAGTGCTAATAATGTTCATACAACAGTAAGATTTACTAAAGAATTATCTTGCTATACAAGCTTTGTAAATAAAACTATTAAGCTAGTTTTAAAATATGATACTAATGGTGTAATATCAAAAGCCATGAGTAATAATGATACTGATTCATTAACTAATTTTTTAAATGAATTAATGGAAAAAGAGGAATTTAAGACTGAATATGATAAAATAATTGAAGAATTTGATTCAGGAACATACTTCATTAATTTCGCATTATCATTTGTTAATTCAGTTGTTGCTCATAGAAAGCAATTAAAGCTTTCTGATAATCTAGATCCTCAAATTGTTGAGCTAATGGATATCATTTTTGATGGTGACCATAAAATTATGGTATCAGATATCTTAACTGAAGGTGATGCTAAGCATTTAATGAAGAGTGTAGTTAAGGTGTTATCTACTCAAACAATGATTGATGAAAATACAGATACTACTAAGAAGGCTATGATTTATGCTAAAGCATTTATTCCTGAGGTTTTGGAATTATCAATGTTTAAGGATGAATCAAGAAAAGCTAAGTTCAATCCTTTATTAGGAGACTTATATGAATATTTAGCAAATAATGTAGTCATTCCAACTCAAAGCTCAAATCAAAATTTAGCAGTATCTAAATTTGATTTAGCTGATGTATTAGAAACTACTAATGTTAATGCTGATTCAATTTCATGGGTTGATGAATTAAAAACATTACTTGAAACATCAATGGATTTAATTGAAATTGCTGATTCAGTTTATGTTGATAGTGATTCTATTTTAAATACAATATTTAATATCTTCCCAGAGGATAATAAAGAATTAAAAGATAAAAATTTAGAACGCTTTGATAGATTAATTAATGGATTATCAAATTCTAAATTATTAGATGCAGTCTTATCAATGTCTGTAATAAGAGATGCCATTGATAACGGACTTGCTGCAATGTCTGAAAACATTAAGCTACCATCAAAGATTAATTATGTTAATGTTTATGATTCTCAAGGTAACATAGAAACTTATGGTGAAATTAATGTTTTATTAACTGCATTAAAGGAATTAATTTTAAATAACAAGACTAAAGAATTAGTTACAGCATTAGAAAATAAAACTTATAATCAAGAAATAATTAAATCTCTTTCAGAATTATTCACTAATAAATTATCTGATGGCACTTCATCATTAATTGATATATCACTTAGATCTACAGTTTTAAAATATATTATTTCAGGTGTATTCTTAGGCTTTGATGATATGGGTGATATGGGATTTGAAATTGTAATTCCATCAAATCTATGTGTTAAGGATAAAGAGGGTATTGTTACTATTTCTGATGATGAATTAAAGAATTTATTTACTTCACTAGTTGGAACATTAGATATCTTTGGTGATAATAATCAAATAGATTTTAAAAAGGTTGTAGATAATGTTACAAATTTAAGCTCATCTCAAATTATTGAAGCATCTGTTGTTAATGTATTAGTTACAACTTTAGAGTCTGTTGATGCAGTATCTATTCCTGAAATGTATAAGGAAGCTGCAAAGCTAGAAAACCTAAAGGGCGATTATTCAACTAATATTTGGCATACAAAGGGTGAAATTTCAAATATCATCTATGCAATTGATGAAATATTTAATGTTTCACTTGTAGATACATTTGATTTAGAAAACTCAATGAATGAAATTAGCTCTAAGTTTGCTAACCTAACTGCAGAAGCAAATTTAGATTCTTCTAAGATGAAATTAGATATAGTTTATGAATCTGCAATATTGCGTTCAACTGTTAAAGAATTTGTAACAAAACAAATTACAGAAGATTTCATTGATCAGAATTTATTAAATTCATCAGCTGTAGTAGCAAATATTGATGGCGTTCCTTCAATTAAAAAGGAAGAGGTTAAATCAGTAATTTATTCAGTTAATGAATTAGCACTTGATTTAGCTAATATCGATTTTTCAAATCTTGCTTCATTAATTACATCAATTAATGGACCAGCTGTAACTGAAGGCTATGCAAAGAAGATTGATGTTTTATATTCTTCAGCTATATTAAGATATGCAATTGCTAAACAATTAGATAATGCCTTGGCAGATAATACTGAATTTATTGATACAGCAATTATTGAATCAGATAATGTTAAGACAACAGAAACATTTGATACTAAGAATTATAAGCATTATTCAAAAGCTGAAATTCAAGCATTAATTGATTCAATTGGTGTATTTGGTATTACTGATGTTGAAAATATTAATACTGATTCAATTAAGACTAAGATTTTAAATGTTACTGATGCTGATTTAGATACATTATATGGTTCATGTATTATTAAGTATGCAGTTGCTAAGCAATTAGATTCTGCAGTAAGCTCATTAGTAGCAGAAGATATTAAGGATTCAACATTAGTTAAGGAATATTTAACAATTGGTGATGCACAATATGGCTATTTTAAAAAAGATGAATTAAAAGCCATGATTAATTCATTAAAGATATTAAATATTGATGATGTTAATAATGTTAATGCTGATAACGTTAAATCTACTATTTTAGATTTAAATGATGAAAAGATTACAACAATGTATGGCTCTTATATCATTAAATATGTACTTGCTGGCCAATTAGATTCAGCAATTGGTGGATTAGTGAATGAAAAAATTAAGAACTCAACATTAGTTAAAAAATTTGAACAGATTAAATCAAATTATTATGGCTACTATCTAAAAGAAGAAATATTAGCTATGATTGATTCATTAAAGGTTTTAGCCATTGATGATATTAATAATTTCAATGCTGATAAGGTAAAAGCTACAATCCTTGAATTTAATGATGCAAAGGTTACAACATTATATGGCTCATATATCATTAAGTTCGCAATTGCTAATCAGCTTGATACAGCAATTGAAAATGTAGTCGACGAGAAGGTAAGAAACTCAAATTATGTAAAGGATTATGTTTTAATTGATGAAGATAATTATGGCTATTATGATAAAGATGAATTATTAGCAATGGTTAATTCATTGAATGTATTATCTATTACTGATATTAGTAACTTCACTGTTTCTGATATTAAGAATCAGGTTGCAACATTCAATGATCCAGTATCATCTACATCAGCTAATTCAAAATTAGATATCTTATATACTTCATATGTTATTAAATATGCTTTATCTGAAAGATTTGATCAAGTATTTACTGATGCAACACTAAATGTTAGTGATGTTGTTTTAGGTGAAAATAAGCTTAATGATGAAATTTCATCGCAATACTATTATAAGAAAGAATCAGTAATTAAATTAATTGACGCATTTGGTGTAAATGCATTAAATGTTTCAACATTAGATGATGCTGATGATATTAATGCAAATACAATCTTAACATTAAATGAAAAAGCAACTGGTGCTTCTCAAACAAGATTAGATATAATATATGATTCAGATATTATGGCATATATTTTATCAGATAAACTTCAAGCAGCTATTAAGTCTAATACATATCTAATTGATGATATTGATGCTAAATATCTATATAAGACAGGTTCAACAGTATACTTATATAAGACAAATGAATTAAAGACTTTAATTAAAGTATTAAATGACTTAAATATTTCAGATGTTAATAATTTCAATGCTTCATCAATTACATTATCTAATGATATTAAAGAAGATATTAATGGTTCAATTTTACTATTTGATACAGTATCTAATTTAGTATTTAATAATGATTCATTAGTATGTCCTTCAATTTCTAAGATTAAGAATAGTGATAATACTGTTTCTAAGATTGTAAGTGAAACTCAAATGAATTACCTATTAGATACATTAATTAACTTAGGTGTAACAGGATTATCTGGAAATATTTCATTAACATTAAATGGAACAATTAATGAAAATATATCTAAATCATATATCTTAAGAGCTACAGTATCAAATAAGATTATTAATAATGCTAATATTTTAGTAAGTACATCAGTTATTGATACTACAGTTATTACAGATGTTCCTGCAATTACTGAAGCTGAATTAGAAAATACTTTAAACGCAATTTTAGTTGGTTTAGGTATTAGTGATGTTTCAACTATTTCAGCAACCATCTCACTTCCTGGTAAAGATGATGCAACTAAGGATGCTAGATTAACTGCAATTTCTAAATCTCAAATTATTAGAACAACTATTACTGATAAGATTGAATTTAAGAATGGAACAGAAACAATTAATTTACAATTGTTTGAAAGCGATACTGATCTATTAGTTAAGTATGGTACTACTGATAAGCTATTATCATTAAAGGAAGAAGAAATGGTAAAACTATTAAATGGTATTATTACAACATTTGGTGGTTCTGGTTCAACTTCAACATCAAGTACAATTAATTACACTACATTACTTGCAATGTCAGATGATGATTTTGCAACATTTATCGAATCATCTACAATTAGAATTATTACTGCTAATCTATTAGGTACTACATATGTATATGGTGCATATACATATCAATGTGGTCTAAATTTTAAAACTCCTAAATCTGAAAAGGAATTAGATATTAGTGTTTATTCAACAACTACTAAGACTACAAGTAATATCGATTTCTATAATGATGTAACTCAAAAGGATATTGTATCAACATTAAGAGGAGTTGCATTACCTTAATAGGTTATAAATTCTAAGAAATAAAGGCCCTTCGATTGAAGGACCTTTTTCATATCAACTAAATTTATATAAAAATAAAAGCTTGATAACCACGATTATCAAGCTTGATTTTTTAGTATGGGGCGCATAACAGGGATCGAACCTGCGCATAACGGAGCCACAATCCGCCGTGTTAACCACTTCACCATATGCGCCATCAGCACAATTAAGTGCAATACTATTATACACAAATAATTTTATTTGTAAAGTTAAAGTGTTGAAAATTTTGAAAAAAATGTTACAATTATTTCATATTGTACAAATATATTATCATTTTTGAAAGGAAACTGACATGGGAAACGGAATTAAAACATTTTTCAAGATTTTATATATAGTATTAGGTCTAGTTATTGCTGTATTTGTGGCAATAATAGCTTATAACAATTATGCTATTACACATATTCAAGGGCTTGTTAAAAGTGCTGTAGAAGCAAAGAACTATAACGAGATTGAATATATATTTGGTACTTTCTTTGGAACAAAAGAAGTTATCTCTGATTCAACTGATCAATATGATTTAGTTGTTTATCCATCTGTTGCTTTTTCTAGCTATACATACTATAACGCAAGTGATGAAGCTCAAGATCATGAACAAGAGGATTATTCATATTTCATTTATTTAGTTAATCCTTCACTTGATATAGTTAATGATGTAACAAAATCAAATGAAAAGGTAAATGAATGTGGTATTAAGTTAAATTTCTCAGATGACACATCTTATTTATATTATTTTACAATTGATTCTACATATAACACTAAGTTATTAAAGGAAAAGCCAACTACTCAAAATGATGCAATTTTATATTCAAAGAGAAATATGTTTACAGCTTATTCATATTTGAATTATTTTGATTTAACAATTACATCATCAATCATTGATGCTGCTAAGGCTGTTTCAAATTCAAGTGCAGATGCAACTGTATCTTCAATTACACTTGTTAATTCAAGTGGACAAGATGTAAAAGAATATCCAATCGCTATGGATTTCTCACAAGATTTCTTTGGTAAGGTTGAAAAGTATGTAACTACTTATAATAAATATATCGAAGATTTCAAGGCAACTGATAGTAAGGATGAAAAGAGAGCTTTAACAAGCGAATTTGAAAAATTCTTCAATGGTGAAAACAAAGATGGTTTCTATTATACATTCGGTACAATCGAAAACTGTGGTGTTGGCCGTGGTAAAGATTTTGTATATCCTTGGTGGTTATATTTACAAGCTGGCGGTATGACATTATTATTCTTAGTTGTATTATTCTTATTCTACATGTTATTATTCCATTTCTCATTCTTAAGAAGTCTATTAGAAAGATTGACAAAGGGTGGAAAGAAGAGAAATCAAGGTAGACGTGGAAACGTTGATGTTGAAGCATCTAGAATTAAAAAGGTTAACCCTAAAAAGGAAGATGTAATTGATGCTGACTTTAAAGAGGTTAAACAAGAAGAAACTATAACTTTAGAAGAACCTAAAGCAGAAGAAACTAAATCTAATGAATAATTAAAATGAGGGCTAGTCAACTAGCCCTCATTTATTATTTTTATTAGGTTATCTAAAGCTTTATCAATATCTTTTTCTTCAATTGCTGTATAACCAATTATTAATGTATTTGTTTTATTATTATGAATATCAAAGTTTTTAAGTGATTGTATTTTTATTTTATATGACTCTGCTTTTTCTATTATTTTATCTATATCCTTATCAATATCTATTAGTAAAGATAAATAGTTTTTCTTTATATCGATATTTCCAATCGTTTTAAGTTTATCTATACATTTATTTCTTTTTGTTATTAATTCTTTTTTTCTTTTGTTAATATATGATGCATATCCACCGTTATTAATGAAATCTCTTAAGATTATTTGGGTTAATGATGAAACTGGATTATTATAGCTTTTATAAGCGTTTAAATACTTTTTTAAGATTTCATCAGGTAAAATAGCATATGCTAATCTAAAGCCAGGAAAAAGGGTGTTAGAAAACGTTGAAAAGAAGATTGTATGCTCATTAGATAAAGAATAAATAGAAGTAGTTGGTGCTTGATTAATTCTAAATTCAGCATCGAAATCATCTTCTATAATATATGATTGATATTTTATAGCGTTACTAATTAATTCTTTTTTTCTTTTAATGCTCATTTTAATTCCTGTTGGGAATTGATTAAAAGGTGTTGTATATAATATTGTTTTATAATTAGGAACTAATACACCTTCATCATCAAGGTCTTGATAGTTAATCTTATAATTATTATTTTCACCTATTATTTTTAATTTATGATATCCAGGATTTTCTAATGTAATATTATCTGTATCAATAAGCTTAATAATATTTTCAAGCATTTCAAGTCCTGAACCTATTAAGATATTATTAGGAGAAGCTTCTATGGCTCTGTTTTCTTTTAAATGATTAGAAATGGCTATTCTTAAATCTAATCTTCCTAGCATAGGAGATTTATCTAAGTATTCATTAGAATATGTGATATCCTTTAATATCTTTTTAAAATGATTTGAATTGAAATTTGATACACTTTGGGTTGTGAAATCATATTTATACTTAATAGATGAATCCTTTGATATTTCAATTTTTATTTTATTGTTTTGACAAAAAGGCATTTCTGATACAAAGTATCCCTTTTTTTCTTTTGTATAGATATAGCCTTCATCAATTAATAAATTATAAGCATTTAAAACAGTGCTTAAAGATATATCTAAATCTATGGCTAAATTTCTTTTTGATGGTAGATGCTCATTTGCCTTTAATGTGCCATCATTAATCATTTTAACTATTTGATCATATAATTCTAAATATTTAGGCTTTTCATTTTTAAATACTATTTCCATGGTATCATCAACCTTTCAAAAATATGGTATTTTAGTAATACCAGATTTTATTATAATATATAATAAATTAACTTTCAATTAGACAAAAATAGTGTTACAATTAGAATAATTAGGGGTGGCTAAAATGGGAAAGACAGCACGGTGTATAAAAATAATTCAAATATTATCTGCAAGAGATTTAGTTAATACAAAGGAATTGGCTGATGTATTAGAAACTAATCCAAGAAATATTAAAGAATATATTAAAGAATTAGAAGAATGTGGATATCAAATTTATTCAATCACAGGTAAAAATGGTGGATATAGATTAGATAAAAGTGAAACAATTCCTTCTTTGAAATTAACTGTTAAGGAAAAAGAAACCTTAGTTGAAGGAACTGAATTCTTAAGAAGTACTAATTATATGAATCAACAAGCCTTTGATGAAGCAATAGGTAAAGTATTTTCTTCTATTTCAACATCAGAAATAACTCCATCTAGTCTTATTGAAAGATATCCATTAAAAATGGATAAGAGTGATTTACAAAAGCGTTATGTAATATTAAGGGATTGTGTTGAAAATCAATTAAGATGTGTAATTAATTATTCAAGTGGAAGCGATAATAAAAAGGAACATACACTTGAACCTTATAAACTTTATGCTTATAATGGTAGCTGGTTTGTTTTGGCATATAATACTGCCATAGGCAAATTTGGTTATTTTAAGTTAAATAGAATTGAATCAATTGAAGCAACAAGGAGTCATTTTACAAGAATGAAGTCTTATGATGAAAAGGATTATTTAGATGAATTTGGTATGATTCAAAATGGTGAATATTATAGAATTAAGGTTGAACTTACTGATTTATACCAGGTTGTATCTGAAAGAATCTATGGTAAAAACCAAAGAATAGAAAGAATTGATGAGCATAAATCTGTTTTAGATTGTCAAATGCAAAATAAGGATATGATTAAATCCTTTATTTTAGGATTTGGTAAGAAGGCTAAGGTATTAGAGCCTTCTTGGTTAATTGATGAGCTAAAGGAAGATTTAGCTGCCATCAATGAATATTATGGAGTAAATAATGATTAAGCATGTATTTTTTGATTTTAATGGAACAATCATAAATGATTTAGTTTTATGTTATGATCTATTAAATGAATTTTTAGAAGAACAAGGAAAAGAAAAAATATCATTAGAAAGATATAAGGATATATTTAGATTTCCAATAAAGGAATATTATAGATTAGCTGGAATTGATTTCGATAAGGAATCATATGAATCATTATCAATTAAATTTATTAAGAAATATCAACCAGCATCATTAGAATGTGGTTTATATGATGCGGTTATTCCAACGCTAGAAAAGTTAAATGGAAAGGGCGTTAAATGCTATATCATTTCAGCAAGTGAAAAGAATAATCTAATTGAACAATGTAAGTCTTATGATATTGTTAAATATTTTGTTGATATTTTAGGTATTGAAAATATTCATGCAAAATCAAAGATTGATATTGCGGTAAATTATATAAATGAAAAGAAGCTAAATAAAGATGAGGTATTATTTATTGGTGATACCTTACATGATAAGGAAGTTGCGGATGCAATGGGAGTTAAATCATGCTTAGTTTCTTGTGGACACCAAAGTATTAAGGTGTTAAAGGCTGCTGGTGTTGATATTTATGATGATGTTTCAGGCGTACTTGAAGAGCTAAAAAAATAATAATCTTGAAAAATAAGTAATTATATAATATAATTAAAAAGCATTTGTTATGGAGGATTTACCATGAAAAAGATTTTATCAAAAATTGCGTTATTCGCAATTCTAATATTAGGGGCTTTAAATTTAGCTGGTTGCAATAGCTATAATTTTTATAATGATTTCAGCAAGGCTGGAGCAACAATTGAAAAAGATAATTGCTTTAAGGCTGTAAGCTTAAATGAAGCAAAGTCAAAAATTGAAAATAAGGATACATTTGTATTAGTATTAGCAACATCTACAAATTCAGCATGTGTATCTCGTATTTCTTTATTACAAGAACAAGCTGATTATGCAGAATTCAAAGGTACATTATATTTTGTATCAATTACTGATTACTGTGATACAGCATCAGGAAGAAAAGAATTAAGAGACAGCTTGGGTGTTAAGGGCTTATCAAATAACTTAACTGGTTCAGACGCTGTTGTTGTTGCATATACAAAGGGTGAAATTACATTTGATACATCTGCTAAATTAACATCAGATTCATTAAAGCAATTTGTTTCAAATGAAACTATTAATTTCTATTCTTTAGCAGCTTATATCTTTAACGATTTTAATTTTGAAGCATAAGACCATTTTATGGTCTTTTCTTTTTTATTGTGCTATAATTATTAAAAAACGGAGGAAAGCTTATGTATTATGTTTTATATAATCCATCAAGTAATGATGGAAAAGCTAATAAAAAAATAAATAAACTATATAATGAGCTTTCTGTTGTAGATGAATGCTATAAGCTTAATATATTAGAAATATCAGGAAAAGAAATAATATTTCTTAATTCCTTAGAATATGATGATATTGTTTATATTTGTGGTGGAGATGGCACATTAAATCGTTTCTTAAATTCTATTGGCGATAATGACTATAAATGCAAATTATTATTTTATAGCTGTGGAAGCGGAAATGATTTCAAAAGAGAATATAAGGATACTGAATTTATTGATTTAGATCCTATTAGAAAAAATATTTCTAAATGTACTATTAATGGTGATGAAAAGTTTTGTTTTATAAATGGTATTGGTATTGGACTTGATGCGGTTGTATGTAGAAGTAAAAATCAATTGAGTTTTACAGGTGCTAAAAAGTCATATTTTCATATTACCTATTCATCATTTAAGAAGTTTAGACCATATAGCTTAGATATAGTTATTGATGAAGAAAAGAAGCATTATGATAATGTATGGCTAATGGTATGTAATAATGGAAAATATTTTGGTGGTGGAATGAAGGTTTGTCCTGATGCTGTAAGAGATGATGGCATATTTGAACTTGTTATTATCCACTCTATTCCAAGATGGCTTATGATGTTTTTATTCCCTTTAATATATTTAGGATGGCATCGTCATATTAAAGGTGTTGAATATATTAAGTGTAAATCTATTAAAGCTATTCCTGATGGATGTACTGTTTTACAAATGGATGGCGAAACCTTAGATTATGCAAGAGAAGTTAGTGTAGAGGCTTAAATTTAAGCCTTTTTTTCTTGTGTTGAAATAAAAGCACGATTAATGCTATAATTATATTAGAAAAAACAATTATAAAAAATATAAGAAAAAAGGAGAATTTATATGGAGCTTTATATTAGAAATAAATGGATCTCTTTAGGAGGTTCATCAACAGTTAAAGATGTTAATGAAAAGGATGTATTTGTTGTAAAAGGAAAATTCTTTTCTTTTACAGCTAAGAAATTTTTATATGATCTTGAAGGAAATTTAAAATTTGTTATTAGAAACAAATTCTGGAGAATTTTCCAAAGAAAAGCATTAGTTTATGATGCAAATGGTAACCAAGTTGCAACAGTAAGAAGAAAAATCTTTTCTTTACATGATCATTATTTTGTAACATCTTCTTTAGGTGATTTACAAATTAAAGGTAATATTTTAACATTCAATTATAATATTACTTTAAATGATAAGCCTGTTGGCCATGTTGCAAGAAAGATTTCTTTAAGAGATTCATTTGTATTAACAGTTTCTGATGAATACGATGCAGCAACATTTGTTGCCTTAGTAATTGCAATCGATAATATTACTGATAGAAGACGTAGTGACCAGGCTTCTAACTAATGGAAAACGACAATAATAAGCAAGTTGGATTTGATGCTGAAAAAACCGAGAATAAAAAGATTGGTTTTGAGATTGAACAAGGTCCTGATGGCAAAAACATTAGCTTTGATAAAAGAACTAAATTAAGAAAGCATACAACAAGATTAGCTTTTTTAGCAACATTCTTAACAATAGCAAGTATTGCTATTATGTTTGCTAAAGTTTTTGGAGCATTCTTTATTATAATTGCCTTCTTTATAGTTGCTGCAATTATAATGTTACCTATTCTTTGTACAGTATTCTTAATATTATTAAGTGATGAGTTTAGGAAATGGGTTAGTGATACTTGGGGTTTTTTTGAAAGCATTGTTGATGTTGCAAATAATTTAGATAAGATATCACCAATTTATGCCTATGTTGCATATCCGGCATTAGGTGGATTAGCTTTTGTTTTATTTCTTTCTATTATTGGTAAGATAAAAGAAAAGAAAGGATATACTGGCACAATAGTCTTTACAGTAATATTAATTATTATTTTAGCGATTCTTACATTTTTCTATGCTAAGAATGGAAATAGTATTATCTCATAAAATTAGCACTCTTTTGGGTGCTTTTTTCTTTTATAAGTGTTTTCCGTGGAAAAACACTTGTTTTAGATATTGTATTATTATATAATAAATTCATATTTGGGTTTGAAGGAGAATTAGGTTATGTTTCATAGTACAAGAGGTAAAAAATTAGTAAGTTCAGAAGAAGCTATTTTAAATGGTTTAGCTGATGATGGTGGCTTATATGTAATTGATAAGCTATTTGATATTGATTATCATGATTTATTAAATGATGATTATAAAACAATGGCTGCTAAAATATTAAATAAGTTCTTTCCTGAATTTGAATATAATGATGTTTTAAAAGAAATTAAGGAAGCTTATAGCACTTTTGATACAGATAATGTAGTTGAACTTAAAAAGTGCGATAATGCTTATTTTTTAGAATTATTCCATGGTCCAACTTTAGCTTTTAAGGATTTAGCTTTAGTTGTTTTACCTAGATTAATGAAGTTATCTAAGGAAAAGTTAGGCTATAAAAAGAATATTACTATTTTAACTGCAACATCAGGTGATACTGGTGGAGCTGCCTTAAATGGATTTAAGGATATTGATGGAATTTCTATTGTTGTTTTATATCCTAATGGTGGTGTATCACCTGTTCAAGAAGCTCAAATGTCATCTTTTAGATCAAAAAATGCTAAGGTTTTAGCGTTAACTGGTAATTTTGATGATTGTCAAAGCTTAGTAAAAAAGTTCTTTAATGAGCATAAGGAATTAAGTCTATCTTCAGCTAATTCAATTAATATTGCTAGACTTGCTCCTCAGGTTGTTTATTATTTTTATAGCTATGTTGAATTATTAAGACGTGGTGAAATTAAGGATGGAGAATTAATTAATTTTGATGTTCCAACTGGTAATTTTGGAAATATCTTTGCGGGATTCTATGCAAAGGCATTAGGCTTACCTATTAATAATTTAATTTGTGCATCAAATAAGAATTCTGTTTTAACTGACTTTTTCTATAATGGTATTTATGATAAGAATAGACCATTCTTTAAAACAAATTCACCTTCTATGGATATTTTAATTTCTTCTAATTTAGAAAGATTAATTTATTATGGAACAAAGGAAGACACTGCTAAAACTAAAGAATTGATGGAATCTTTAATTAAAAATGGAAAATATGATTTTAAAAATCCATTTGATTACTTTAAAGCATATTCAACTGATGAGGCTGAAACTTTAAAGGTTATTAAAGCTACATATGAAAAGTATAATTATTTAATTGATACTCATACAGCTGTTGCCTATAGCGCATATTTAAAACATGTAAATGATAATGTGGATAACTTAAAGACTGTTGTTGTTTCAACTGCATCTCCTTATAAATTTGCAAATTCAGTTTTAGAAGCATTTGATGTTAAGGTTAGCGAAGAAGAAGCAGTTAAGGCTTTAAGCAATAAATTTAATCTTTCTATTCCAAAGGTATTAAATTATCCTAAGGTAGTTAGAGAGGTTGTTGACCTTAATAAGGCAGAAAATTATATTGTGGAAGTGATAAAATGCTTTTAGTTAAGGTTAACGCAACTAGTGCGAATGTATGTGTAGGATTTGATGTTTTAGGCTTAGCCTTAAACATAAGAAATGAATTTAGATTTAAAAAGACTAAAAAGTTTTCTTTTAAGGGCTTTGAACAAAAGTATTGCTATCCTACATCAAATATGGTTTTTAAAGCCTATAAAAGATTATTTGAATATTTAAATAAGGAATTAATTCCTGTTGAAATAACATTTAAAGGAGATATTCCTGTTTCAAGAGGATTAGGTTCTTCATCTTCACTAATAGTTGGAGGACTTGTTGGGGCAAATGCTATATTAGGTAATCCATTAAGTAAGGAAGAATTATTTAATTTAGCATGTGAAATTGAAGGACATCCTGATAATGTAGCACCTGCAGTATTTGGTGGATTAATTGCATCATATAAAACAGAAGATGGTGTTTATAAGCCTATTTCTTATAGAGTATCAAAGGATTTAAAATTTGTTGTTATAATTCCACCATTTAAATTATCAACTAAAGAAGCAAGAAAGGCACTTCCTAAGATGCTTCCTTATGCTGATATAGTTAATAATTTATCAAGAATAGTAAATATTCCTTTAGCATTTAAAAATGGTGATGTTAAGCTATTAAAGGAATTATTTAATGACAAGGTTCATGAGCCTTATAGAGGCAAGCTAATTAAAGATTATGATAATATTAAAAATGCATTAAAGGATTTAGAATGTGCATTTGCAATATCTGGTTCTGGTTCTACAATGATTGCTATAACTAAGGATACTGAATCAGTTATAAAGGCTGTTGAGCCATTTGGTTATGAAACTAGAATTGCAAAAATTGGTGGTTCTGCCACATATGAAGGAGAAATATAGATGAGCGACGATTACTACGTAATACATAAAAAGGTATTACCTGATTATTTTGAAAAGGTAATATTAATTAAGGAAGCAATTTCTAAAGGATCAAATATTAGTGATGCTTGTAAGGAAATTGGTCTTTCAAGATCTACATTTTATAAATATAAGGACTATGTAAATAGACCTTCTATGAAGGTTGGTAAGCATGTTATATTATCATTTAAGGTATATGATGAGCCAGGTGCCTTATCAAATATTTTAAATGAGGTAGCATCAAAAGGAGCAAATGTTTTAGCAATTAACCAAGAAGTACCTATTAATAGTGTTGCCTTTGTTACTCTAACTGTTTCAATGATTAATTTAGATATCGCAATAGGTGATTTTGTTAATGATTTAAAAACTCTTAAAAATGTTCTTGATGTAATGCTTATTGCAGTGGAATAGTTTACTTTACAGGACTTTTTTGTTATAATACTTTTAACAAACGGAGGAATTTAAGATGAATGTTTTTGAAAAGGTAAAAGAAATTATCGTTTCTGAATTAAATGTTGAAGCTGATAAGATTACTTTAGAAACTAGCATTAAGGATGACTTAGGTGCTGATTCAATCGACGCTGTACAAATCGTTATGGCATTAGAAGATGAATTTGGAATTGAAATTGACACTGAGAATATTGAAGAAATCACAGTTGTTAAAAACCTAGTTGCATATATCGAAAATAAGCTTAATTAGTTAAAATGACTGCTATTCTGGCAGTCTTTTTTCTAGATGAAAGGAGGTTTTTGTATGGATTATAATTTCTTTGTTGAGAAATGGAAGAAGGAAAAATGCTTTAAAATTGAATCTGATAAAATTAAGGAAAAGTACTATATCTATACAGAATTTCCTATGGCTAACCAATATGGCTTTCAAAATATAAATTTAAAGGGTATAGTTACAAGTGATATCTATTCTAGATTTTATAGAATGAATGATAAGAATGTCTTTTTCCCTTTAGGATTTCATACATTATCTAAATCAAGCTTTGTTGAAACAAAGAAGCTTTCATCATATTTAAATGATGATTTAGCTAATGTAATGAAGGACCAATTAGAAAGATTAGGTATTGGTATAAACGAAAATAAACTTATTGATTTAAGACATAATGAATATCTAGCAAGCCTTCAACAGGCTTTTATTGATTTATATAATAAGGGTTATATTGAATATAAAAATAAATATGTTTATTACGATAAGGCAAATGAAAAAATATATGATAATTTAACAATTAAGAATAAGAAATTACCTATTATTGATTATCATTGCTTTACATTGAACATTAAAAATATTAGAGATAAAATAATAGAAAACATTAATTTAATAGATACAAAAGATGAAATTAAAAATCAATTAATTAATTATTTGGGTCCAAAAAGAATAATGGATATAGATTTTTTAACCTCTAATGCATCTTCAATTCATTTAGAATTAAGAAATCCTGAATATATGGCTGGTATAAGCTTTATATTTATTAACCCTGAAAAAACAGAAATTACAAGCTACTTAGATACATCATATTATAATGATGTATTTAGTTACCTAGATGGTGATGATAGACTATTTGCCTTTACAGGAGTTTACGCTACAAACCCATTAACAGGTAAAGATATTCCTCTTTTCATTTCTACAATGTATGATGAGGCTTTTTATATAGGAAATCCATCCTTAGATGAAGAGGATATGGCTTTAGCATTAGAAAATAGTATTGAAACACCTATTATATTGGAAAATGGTAAATTAATTAATTCTGATTTTTTGGATTCATTAACACCTAGTGATGCCAATGAAAAAATATTTGAAGCATTCTTAGATGCTGAAATCTGTAAGAGTCATATAGTTTATTTAAATGATGAAATTAATTTATCTTCAATTGATAATTTTGGTCCACTATTCCCATTCTTAGAGGATAAAAATACTAAAAAAATTAAATCATTAGAAGGACATTTACCTTATGCATTTTCTGATAAATTAAGACCAACACTTGTTGATGATGTTGATATTGTTGGTGATACAATGAATGGCACAATAAATAATTTATTTATTGCAGGTATGTTACCTATTTTATCTATTTTATATGATTCAATTGGTTCTATTGTTCCAATTTTTTCTAATGAAGCATTAGATCAATATTATGATTTTGGTTCTATTAAATACGCAATTGTTTCTAAGAATAATTTACTTGAAACTATATTTATGCCAATTGTATTATCAACTATTATCAATAATGAAATAGATGGTGATCCTATTAGAATTGAACGTGTTGATATCTATTCTAATTTAGTTGATAAGAATTTAGAATTAATTAAGAGAAGCAATAATAATTTAATTGATTTTGATTCAATGCTAAATGACTATGGTCCTGAAGCAATTAGATATTTCTTAATAAAAGAATCTAAGCTAGAAGAGGATTTAGTTTTAGATGAGGATAAAATTAAAGCTATTTCTTTAAAGCTTAATAAATTAGAAAAATATTTAAGAAAAAAAGGTGAAGGTTCATCTAAGATGGATTATTTAGTATTTAATCTAATTAAGGATGCATCTAGAGCCTTAAATAATAAAAATATCAATAAATACATTGATATGATTGATGAATTTATTGATACATATTTTAATGATATTGAATTATCTGATAAGGAATGTCTAGCTTTCATTAAGCTAATAAGCCCTATTTTACCATTTATGGCAGAAGATATTTATATTGAAAGATTTAATGGTAAATATTCAATATTAAATGAGGCTTGGCCAGAATAATACAATTTTAATATATTAAATATTAAAAAAACATAGGTTATGTGTTATAATGAACTGTAATGTTTTTTAAAAGGAGAAATCATATATGATTATATCAATTGGCTGTGATCACTCAGCATTAGAATTAAAAAATGAAGTAATCAATCATTTAAAGGCAAGAGGCTTTGAGGTAATTGATGAAGGAACATTTACAAAGGATTCATGTGATTATACTGATTTTGGCTATAAGGTAGCTAAGGATGTTCAAAAGGGTAAGGCAGATAAGGGTATCGTTATTTGTTATACTGGTATTGGAATGTCTATTATTGCTAATAAAGTAAAAGGAATTCGTTGCGCTTTAGTTGGTTCTAAGGATGCAGCACAATTAACAAGATTACACAATGATACAAATGTATTAGCATTATCTGCTAAATATACAGGCTATGCTTTAGCAAAAGAAATTGTTGATGTATGGCTAGATACTGATTTTTCATTCAATGAACGTCACGAAAGACGTATTAAAAAAATAGCTGAATATGAGGAGATGGAATAAAGTGAGCGTTACTATATTAAATCACTCTTTAATTAAGCATAAGCTTACAATTATCAGAAAGACAGAAACTAAGACAAAGGATTTCTATCAAAACGTTAATGAAATAGCTGGCTTAATGGCATATGAGATTACAAGAGATTTTCCTTTAAAGGAAATCGAAATTGAAACACCAATTTGCAAATCAGTTCAATATGAGCTTGCCCAAGATGTTGTAATAGTTCCTATTTTAAGAGCTGGTTTAGGTATGGTTGATGGAATTCGTTCAATGATACCTACTGCAAAGATTGGCTTTATTGGATTATACAGAGATGAAAATACTTTAGAGCCACATGAATATTATGCTAAATTCCCTGATACAATTACAAATTCAATTGTATTAGTTGTAGACCCTATGCTAGCAACAGGAGGTTCTGCATCAGCTGCAATTTCTATGTTAAAGAAAAGAGGCTGTAAGGATATTAGATATGTAGGTTTAGTTGCCGCACCAAATGGTGTTGAACGCCTACAAAAGGATCACCCAGATGTTCCAATTTATCTTGCATCATTAGATGAAAAGCTAAATGAGAATGGATATATTGTTCCAGGCTTAGGTGATTGCGGAGATAGACTATTCGGTACAAGATAATGAAGAAAGCCACTAAATTTGCTACATTCTATCGGATGGCAACTCAAGGCATATTAACAATGATTATGCTTATGGGAGCAGGATTTGGAATTGGTTATTTAATTGACAAGGATTCTTTTTGGCCACCAGTATTAGCGGCTGTTGGAGTGCTTGTTGGTCTTGTGATTTTTATCTCATATTTATTATATTTAAGTAAAGGAGAAGATAATAAGGATGGAAAACAAAGCTAATTTATTAGCTGTGCCTATTACCTTAGCTTTCGTAGCATTAGGAACTATTATTCTTGCTATATTAAAATTTGGCTGGGTATATTTTCTAATAGGTGCACTAGTAGGGCTTATGAACCATGGACTTATGCTTAAGCAAAGCTATAGAATAACTCGTTATGCTGAGCTTGATCCTGAGGGTAAAACCTTAAATCCAAAGAAAACAGCTTTGATTTGGTATTTAATGAGGGTTTTGGTATTCGTTGCAGTATTTGTTGCTTTAGTATTTAAAGCAGATGTTGCAAACGATAAGATGGGTATTTGGTATGTTGTACTAGCACTTGCTGGATATCTATTATGTAGAATTATTTTTATTATCTTTCTTATTATCGGAAGAAAGAAGGTGGATAAGGAATGATTCTAAGCTTTGTACTTAAAAAACCTTTGATATCAACTTTAATCATAGTTGGAGTTTTATCATTAGTATTCTTCATAATGAGCTTTTTCATTAAAAAGGTTGATCCTATGAAAAAGACACCATTATGGCTAATACCTTTTATTATGATTGTAGAAATCGTTAATAATTTCGTAAAGGATACTATTGGTAAAAGGTGGAAGTCTTATTCACCATGGTTTTTAACGCTAGTAATATTTATATTTTTTGCCAATACATCGGCAGTTTATTTACTTGATAACCCAACAGGCTATTTAGTAGTAACATTTACACTTGCGATGTGTTCATTCGTAGTTATTCAAGCAACAGGTATAGTATCTTTAGGTATTGGTGGATACTTACATAGCTATATTGAGCCAAACCCTGTAATGCTTCCTATGAACATTATAAGTGAAATTTCATTACCTATATCTTTATGCTTAAGATTATTTGGTAATGTTGTATCTGGTACTGTAATTTCAATACTAATCAAAAAATCATTTGGTTGGTTCTCATTACCAGTTATGCCATTTATAAATTTATTGTTTGATATTGCATTTAGTATCATTCAAGTGGCAGTATTTGTAATCTTATCAATAATCTTTACATCACAAAAGATTAATGATGAAGAAAAAATTTATTCTAAGGATTAATAAGGAGAAAAAAATATTATGGATTTCATGACAATTTTAACAAATGTATTAACATTTTTAGCTAACGCTTCAGTTGGTGATGGTTTAAAAGCAATCGGTGCTGGTATCGCTGTATTCACTGGTTTCGGTGCCGCTATTGGTGAAGGTAACGTTGCTGCACACGCAGTAGATGCTATTGCACGTCAACCTGAAAAGGCTGGTTATATCAGACTTACAATGCTTATTGGTCAAGCCGTTTCTGAAACTACAGGTTTATACGGTTTCATTATTGCAATTTTATTATTATTCATGTAAGAAAGGAAA
>JAEEGL012522103.1_pt1 | contig 24159 bp, 20 predicted proteins | sample 9134231 | NCBI WGS metagenome assembly JAEEGL01 (sample SAMN16246548, study PRJNA631951) | gut metagenome | biome: gut microbiome; feature: rumen; material: fiber-attached | host: Bos | place: Iran: Karaj | collected 2018-10
GAATAGACCGGGACTGGTCAATCCTCTTTCATACTACCTTAAGTAGTTTGTGAATAATATAAATGTAGCGCCGTATACGAGACCCGTACGTACGGTGCAATGGGAGGGGCAAAGAATTACTTTCTTTCCTCTACCCTATTTCATAAATCTTTTATGCACTCTTTTTATAAAAATTAAAAGTTTTTATCGTTAGAAAACGATTACATATCAAATAAAATATTTGTTTATGATATATTAGTAAACAAATATTAATAATAGGAGTGCTTTATGGAAGAGAAAAATGAAAAGCTAGAAAATGAAACTACAGTAGAAAATACTACTATAGAAAATGAAGAATCTAGTGAAAAAGAAGTATTAGAAGATACTTTAAAAGAAGAAAAGAAAACTAATAATGTAATGTCATTTATTATTACTACATTAAATGGTATGGCATATGGTTTATTTGCGACTTTAATTATTGGTACTATCATTGGTACAATAGGTGGATTCTTCAGTTATGGAGATAATGCATTTTGTAAATTTATGAATGATATTTTAGCAGGAAAGGTTATTGATGAAAATAAGGTAACAATTAGATTTGGTGCTGGAATATTACTACAAAATTTAACTGGTGCTGGTATCGGTATTGGTGTTGCGCTATCTTTAAAGAAAAAGCCATTAGAGGTAGTAGTATTAGGTGCTGCAGGTCAAATTGCTGCTATGTTTAGTTTATCAACAAAATTTGTTACAAATGGTGTCTTAAGTAATACAGCAGCTTTCCAAGTTGGTGATCCACTTACAATTTATTTAGTTGTAATTTGTGTTGCATTAGCAATGAAGTATGTATTAAAGAGGAAAACTCCTGTTGATATTTTAATTGTTCCACTATTTGGTATTGCTGTTGCATTAACTGTTGGTCTACTTGTTAGATTCCCTGCAATTTATGTGACATATGGTATTCAATGGTTAGTAAATGCTGGTACAACAACTGTTCCATTTGTTATGGGTATATTAGTTGCAGTATTGATGGGTATGGCATTAACTGCACCTATTTCAAGTGCAGCAATTGGCGCTATGGTATTTATTTTACCATCTGATGTTACTGTTCAAATGGCTTTACAATCAAATGAATATAGAGGTCTTGTAATTGCATCTGGTGCTGCAATAGTGGGATGCTGCTGCCAAATGGTTGGATTTGCAGTTCAATCTAGACGTGATAATAATATTGGTATGGTAATATCAATTGGTATTGGTACATCAATGCTTCAATTTAAAAATATTTTAAAGAAACCTATTGTTTGGTTACCAACAATTATTGCATCTGCAATTCTAGGCCCAGTTTCAACTTGCGCATTAGAATTAGTATGTATTGGTTCAAGTGCTGGTATGGGTACTGCTGGTCTAGTAGGCCAAATTGGTACATATGCATCAATGGGTAATACTTGGCAAACATGGGTAGGTATTTTTGTACTTGAAATAATTGCGCCTACGGTATTAGTATTTGGCATTGATTTATTATTTAGACGATTTGGTTTAATTAAAGATGGAGATTTAAAGGTATAAATAGAACCCCTAAGGGGTTCTTTTTTTATTTCCCGTTGCTGTTGACTGATATTAGAATATCGATTATAATTAAGTTGAATAAAATGTTTTTTAAAAGTATATATTTAAAGCATAAGCTGGATTTATAATATTTTTTTAATATCCCTTTTGCTAATTTGCAGTAAGGAGGTAAGCGTTATGGAAATAAGCGTACAAAAATTATGTAATGAAGTTTCAATGATGGAATATAGTGAATTATTAGGCAAAGGTAGAGAAATTGTATCTAACCTAATGGATATGATGATGGAAAGATATCAAAAGGATGAGAAGTTCACATTTGATTTAATTTCTAATTTCGCTATATATGCTGTTTCTATTGACGGAAGAGTATCAGAAAAGGAAACTTCATATATTAATGAAATAACTGGACTTAATTTGACTCATAATGAAATTAAAAACTCATTTGCTCAAAAGAAGGATAAGGGAATTGATTTATTTAACATATTAGGTTCATTTAAAAGTGACATATTAGAATCATTTATATATTTGGCAGCATATATATTTGTCGTAGACGATAAAATAAATGAGCATGAAAGAAAAATATTAAGAAGACTTAATGATTCTATGAAGGATAAAAATCGAGTATTAAAAAATGTTATACCTGATAAGCAAATAAGAGATGATTTAATAATAGCTCAAAATGAATTATTAAATGTTAAATCTAAGCTTAATGAAGCTTATAAGGATTATTCAGCTATAGATGAAGAATATACTATTAAGTTCTTTGAAAATTATAATAAGAAAAAGGAATATGATTTATTACTTTCATCACTAAATGATTTAAAGAATGGTAGATATACTGAATTAAAGAATAAAACTAGTGAGGATGCAGTTGAAATCAAAAGGAAGGAAATAGAATTAAAGAAGGTTAAATTCTTACAATTTGGTAGAAAGAAAAAGATTCGTAATGAAATATCTGAATTAACAAAAATAAATAGAAAAGAAATAGAAGAATATGAAAATGTTAAAAAGGATATAGAAGAAAAATCAAAGAATCTAATAGTTTTAGATGATTTAATTACTAAGCAAGAAAGAGCAATTGATATACAAAAGAAAAATCTTGATGAAATAACAGAAAAAATTAAAGCATTAGAATTAAAAGCAACAAAGACTTATGTTAAAGGACTTGAATTATATAGATATGAAGACATTAAGCCTGGAGATATAATTCTTTTTGGAAAACAAAATGGAATAGTTATTTCATGGGATGTTTTAGAAACATCACCAAATGATATTACTTTAATATCTCATTATGTGTTAGATGTTGGTGCATTTAATGAATCTAGTGATCAATTATTAAATGGATCTAATTATTATAATTCATTAATTAGAAGCCATATGAATAATGCATTAATGAATGAAATATTTACTAAAGAGGATAGAAAGCAAATAATATTAACTAAAGTAAATAATTCTATAGAATCTACAAGATTTAATAATGTATTAGGAATGTGTGAGACTAATGGTGAATTAGTATGTGATGATACCTTAGATTATTTATATCCTATTTCAGCTAGTGAGGTTTATAAATATTATCCAAAGAAATTCCAAAGCTTATGTAATGCAACACCTGAAGCTGTAAGAAGAGGATTAAATAGAAATAAGAAAACTGGCTTCTCAGTTTATTGGACAAGAACACCAATGGATAAAGATAATAGCTATTTTGTTGTATCTGATACTAAAGAGCCAGATTTAGAGCATGATTATAGATTAGATCATGAATATGTTTCAAAACAGACATTAGGTATAAGACCTATGATGAAAATGAAATTAGCTTCAAATGATGAAATTTTAGAAGAAGCATTTAAGGTTTCAAAAGAAAAAATTAATAATAATTAAAAGTGTGGACTTAACACAATTGTTAAGTCCGTATTTTTATTTTTTTTCATTTATTTACATATTTAATGTAATAAATGATTATGGTAAAATACTACTTGTTGATAAAATAATCCAGGAGGACTTTTGAAATGAACCTAAAAGATACTATTACATCAATCCCTAATTTCCCTAAGGAAGGAATTATATTTAGAGATATAACTACTTTATTACAAAATGGAGAAGCTTTTAAATATTGTGTTGATGTATTTGCAGAATATGCCAAAAGCGTTGGTGCAACAGTTATAGCAGGTCCTGAAGCAAGAGGATTTATTTTTGGTGCAGCAGTAGCTGCAAAGCTAGGCTTAGGATTTGTACCTATTAGAAAGCCTAATAAGCTTCCAAGAGCACAAATTACAGAAGAATATTCATTAGAATATGGTACTAATACATTATGTATGCATGAGGATGCAGTAAAGAAGGGCGATAAGGTTGTTTTATTTGATGACCTTTTAGCAACAGGTGGTACTGCACTTGCAGCTGCACACTTAATTGAAAAGGCTGGCGCAGAAGTTGCTGGTATGGGCTTTGTAATTGATTTAATTGATTTAGGCGGTAAAAAGCTTTTAAGCAAATATAGCGTTAAGACTTTAACTGAATTTGAAGGAGAATAAAAAGAGAAAAATCTCTTTTTATTTTTTTGCTTTATATAGAGTTTTACTATATAATTTACTTAAGAGGCGATATTATGGATGATGCTAAAGAAGTAAAACATTTTAAATCAAAAAAGCCATTAATGATTTTCTTACTTATGACATTAATAGCATCAATATTAACTATTTCTTTATTGATGATATATTTGAATATTGGTGGATATGCTTTATTAATTATTGGATTAGTATTTGGTGCATTAGGATTTATATCATTAATAGTTTCATTAGTATTTCTTATTATTTACCAAGAGACAGTTAATGCAATAAAAAATGGTGATACCCTCTTAGGTAAAATAATAGAAATAAAAGATAATAAAAAGACTTTATTTAATAGAAATGATTTTATATTAATTATTAATTTTTATACTAAGACTAATGAATTATGCTTTGTAAAAGAATATGTAACAAAGGATATTTTAAATGAACTTGGTTATAAGCTAGATTCTAAGGTTGAGCTAGTTTTTTATAAGAATCAATCTGGTATAAAGAATTTATTATAATATACATGTGTTAATGCGTTGCTTTGCAATGCATTTTATTGTTTTATTATGTAAATAATTATTATATAATTATAATGTATAAAATTTTTTGATTGTAAATGAAAAAATACGGGGTTAAATAAAAATGTATTGCTTTTGTATACATTTGTATTATAATGTAGATGAAATACAATTATAAAAAAGGAGGATACATTATGGCAGAAAAGCTCGTAATAGAAAAAAAGAAGTATCAGGGAGATAATCAAATAATATCAGCAAGAATACCTACTGAGCTTGTTAAAAAGATTGATAATTTAGCAAGTGAAAGTGGTAGAAACAGAAATGAGTTATTATTGGTATTATTAGAATTTGCCTTAGAGAATGTTGAAATAAAATAATTGGTGAGGAGAATAAAATGGCAAAAGAAAAAGAAAAAGTAGCATTAAGTGTAATAAAATATGAGGGAGGTAATGATGTTTTAATTTGGAAATATCCAGAAGAAGACTTCAATATTGGCTCTCAATTAATTGTACATGAATCTCAGGAAGCAATTTTCTTCCGTGATGGTAAGGCATTAGATACTTTTGGTGCTGGTCGTCACACATTAGAAACATCAAAACTTCCATTATTAAATAAGATTACTGAAATACCATTTGGTGGAGAAAATATTTTCCATAGTGAGGTTTATTTCATTAATCTTGTAACTGAAACTGGTATTAAGTGGGGAACTGATTCAAAGGTTAGATTATTTGATCCAAATTCAGGTCTACATATTGAAATTGGCGCATCAGGTGAATTCACTTTAAGAGTTTCAAATGGTAGAAAGCTATTATTAAAACTTGTTGGTACAACATCTGGCATTAATAAGCAAGATATTGCAGGCGGTTACCAAACATCTCAAATGACTGGTAAGTTTAAGAGCTTAGTTGTATCTAAAGTTAAAGCTTTACTTGCAAAAACAATTAAAGAAAACAATATTAACATTTTAGAAATTGATGAAAATATTGATTTATTATCACAAGCTTTAAAGGATGCAATTAACCCAACATTAGAAGATTATGGTTTAACTATTCCTGATTTCTGGGTTACAAATGTTGCAACTCCAGATGATGATCCTAACTTCAAGAGATTAAAGGCTCAATATGCTGAAAAATATTTATTAGTTAAGGAAGAAGAAATTAAAAAGTCTGTTGCTGAAGCAGAGCAAAGAAGAAAGCTTGTTGAAGCAGAAACAGGTAAGAAAGAAAAGATAATTATGGCTGAAGGAGAAGCTGAGGCTTATAGATTACATGCAGAAGCTGAGGCTAAGGAAATGCAAATGAAGGGTTATACATACCAGCAAGAAACCCAACGTAAGGTTGGCTTAGAGGCTGTATCTCACCAAGGCTCTGGTGGAACATCAGGTGGAGGTATTGCATCAGATGTAGTTGGCTTAGGTGTTACTTTAGGTGCAGTTGGTGGCGTTGTTAATATGACAAAGGAAGCTATGCAACCAGTATTCCAAGGCGGTAGCCAATTAGGCCAAGGCGTTTCTGGTACAATTCAAGGTAATTGGAACTGCAGCTGTGGACAAACAAATATTACATCTAAATTCTGTCCTAACTGTGGCCAACCAAAGCCAGAACCAAAGCCAGCATTAGGTGCGTGGGATTGTCCAAATTGTGGCGCAAAAGGCAATACAGGTAAATTCTGCCAAGAATGTGGAACAAAGAAGCCTGAGGTAAAGAATGAACTTGCATGGACATGCCCAACATGCGGACAAGTTAACCTATCAGGTAAATTCTGTAACAATTGCGGAACAAAGAAGCCTGATTTAAATGCAACATGGGATTGTCCAAATTGTGGTGCAAAAGGCAATACAGGTAAGTTCTGTAATGAATGTGGAACAAAGAAGGAGGCTAAGTAATGAAAAAGTCATTCTTATATATCCTAATTGTAGATATTTTATTAATAGCTGTAGTAAGTATAGTAGCATTTGTAATTCCATATAAGCATTTAAATGATGCTTCATGGATTACATCATATATTTTCGCAGTAGTAAGCTTATTATTATTCTTAGTATATGCATTCTTTGCAACTAAGGATAATACTTTAAAATCTAAGGTATTTGGTTTATCATTATTATATGTTGGTGGCATTTATGTAGCATTACAGCTATTAACATCTATTGCTGTTATAGTAACTAATTCATTTGTTGCTGTTCAACCATGGATTCCATTATTAATATCTTTAATCCTATTAATATTTGGTTGTATTGGATTTGTTGCAACAAAGGCAACAACAGATATTGTTAAGCAAATTGAAGATAAGGCACAAAATAAAACAAAGACTTTTGATTTAATTAAAGCAAAATCAAGTGCTTTATATAGCTCAATTGATGATCCTGAAATTAAGAAATTATATTATACATTAGATGAAGAAATTAAATATTCAGATCCTGTTACTTTAGATGAAGTAGCATCATATGAAGAAGAAATTGAACAAAGATTACAAGCAATTAAGCTTGATATTAGCGATAAGAAGAGCGTTGATGAAATTTCTAAATCTATTGATAGATTAGTTGATTTAGTAAAAGAAAGAAATTTAATGGTTAAAAATTTAAAGAAGTAGGAGTTTTAAATCATGGGAGTATGCAGATGTAAAATGTGTGGTGCAAATATTAATTTTGATGGTACTACATCAACAGTAACATGTCCTTACTGTGATTCAGTACAAACAGTATTTCAACCAGACACTGAAAAGAAAACAAATTTATATAATAGAGCAAATACATTAAGACTTAATAATGAATTTGATAAGGCTATGTCTGCATATGAGTCAATTATTAAAGACTTCCCAAATGAGGCAGAGGCTCACTTTGGATTAGTATTATCTAAATATGGTATTGAATATGTTGATGATCCTAAAACAAAGAAAAAGGTTCCTACTTGTCATAGAACATTATATAAATCTATATTTGATGATTATGATTACAAGCAAGCATTAGAAAATGCTGATGTTATCGCAAGAAGATTATATGAAGAAGAAGCAACTGTAATTGATGAATTACAAAAGAAAATATTAAGATTATCACAAGCAGTTGAGCCATATCAAATATTTATTTGTTATAAAGAAACTGATCCAATAACTGGTAAAAGAACTCAAGATTCAGTTATTGCAGCTCAATTATATGACAGATTGACACAAAAAGGATTCAAGGTATTCTTCTCAAGAGTTTCTTTAGAAAATAAGCTTGGCGCTGAATATGAACCAGTAATCTATTCAGCATTAAGAAGTGCTCAAATTATGCTTGCGATTGGTACTAAAAAAGAATTCTTTGACGCACCATGGGTTAAAAACGAATGGTCAAGATTTATTTCATTCATGGGAGAAAGCCAAGGCAAATATTTAATTCCATGCTATAAAGATATGGAAGCATATGATATGCCTGAGGAATTCTTACCATTCCAAGGAAAGAATTTAAATGATATTGGATTCTTAGAGGATTTAACTCATGTTATAACTAAATTAATTGGTTATAGCCAAGAAAATATTAAAGAATCTACAAATGAAGTAGTAAAAGAAAAGGAAGAAGTAAAACCATCATTAAATGATGAAGGCAAAATGAAACGTGCATTCATGTTTATTGAGGATGGAGATTATTTTAAGGCTAATCAGATTACTGAAGAGGTATTAAATACTAATCCAGAGAATGCTAATGCATATTTAGCTAAGCTAATAATGGATTTAGATTTAAAAAATATAAATGATTTAACTAAAATAACTGAAGACTTTTCTTCAAATAAAAATTTCTTAAAAGCATTAAAATTTGCGGATTCTTCATTAAAGAATTTCTTAGAATCTTGTGTTAGCGGTGTAAAGGATAATTATAAAAGACAAGTTTATAAAACTGGTATTAGATTATATAACGAAGGTAGATTTGATCAAGCAAAGGCTAATTTTGAGGCGGTACCTGAATTTAGTGATTCTGTTATTTATATTGAAAAATGTAATGATGGAATTAAGGATGCATTCTATCAGGATGGATTAAGAAAAATGAATATGGGCTATTATGATGATGCAATAGCTCAATTCCAAAAGATTTTATCACATAAGGATAGTCAAGCTAAAATAGAAGAATGTAAGACTTTAATTATGGAAGCAAACTATAATAAAGCAAAGGATTATTTGAATCGTGATATGATTAAATCAGGTATTAAGCTTTTAATGCTATATCCTGATTATAAGGATTCAAGAAATCTTATTGATGAATATAGTAATATGAAACGAGTTAAAGAAATTAATATTAAATATAATGATTATGTAACTCGTTGTAAAAAAGAATCCCATATGTCTATAGCTGATAGGCACAATTTTACACTTGCAATTAATGAATTTGAATTATTTGCACATGATCAAACTAATAATGATTTAGTCCCTGGATTAAGTCAAAAATTTGATTCTATTAAGCCTAGCTTAGAAGCAGATTTCCAAAAAAGCTTAGATGCAAAGAATAAAAGATATAATGTATTAACATGTATCCCATCTACTATATTATTATTTGCTGCTGCAATAGCCGCTTTAATACTATTATTCGTTGCACAAAATGCTTCAATAACTGAGGCAACATTTGAAGGAATAATAACAACTAAGATTTCAGATTTAGGATATTCATCTGAAATATCTGGTATTGTATTTAGAAGTATTATAGTATTCTTTTTAGCAGGTTCTAATCTAATATTAATATTTGTATTAAAAAGTAAGAATAAGCTAGCAAATATAATTCAAGTTATATATAGTGGAATAGTTATTGTATTTGGTGTTTTAAATATTGCTGCTGCAGTAAAAATCGGAATGGCACTTAAGGGAGCTACATTCTCAGTATTTTCTATTTCAGCTACATCAGTATTTATGATGATAGTATCATTAATATCATTTATAATATCTATGGTATTCGCTTTCAAAAAGAGAAATAATTAAAATTATCTCACCTTTATGGTGAGATTTTTTTATTATATGTTATAATAGCCATAGGTGATTTTATGAAAACTCCAAATTGTTATAACATAGTACCTACTAAAAACTTGTGGGAGATAGGTCTAGAATTTATTAAAAGAGTAGATGAAAAATTAATAGAAGAAAATATTAAGCTCGCATTTATAATTTATAAATTATGTAAGATAGAAGGAGTATCTAATAATGTTATAAAGAAGAGTGTGTTTTTAGCTTGCTTCAATGATATAGGTAGCCTTTCTGCAAGAGAAGGAACTCTAGATAAGGACATTGAAACTTATTTATTCTTAAAATATTTCTCTCCAATTAAGGATTATGCATCAATGATATTAGTTAAAAAGAATGATAAGAGATTCGCTTCTTATTATTTAGATGGTATGCGTTTTAAGATTGCAAGAGATTATACTAAATATCTTATTAAGTTTCATGATAAAGATTTAGCTTATAAGAAGATAGTAGATGATAAGGATAATTATAATGGTATTGATGTACTTGCATTATCAAGATTAGTTAATAAAACAGATATATTCTATGAAATTGATTCAATGCATTATAAGACAGTAATATATAAATATATTTCTAAAATGTTCTTTGGTGTGAAGGAAAGAATGAATTTCATTATAATGCTTTCATCACTATTTGAAATGTATTCCCTACAAACATTATCACATTCTCAGGTTACTGCATATATTGCATATTCACTTTCTAAGAAAATGAAACTTAAGAAGGCTAACAGAAGAAAAATTTATGTTGCAGGTTTAGTACATGACTTAGGTAAGGTTTCAGTACCACTAAAAATATTAGAAAAGCCAGATAAGCTTACTGATCAAGAATATACTAAGATGAAAAAGCATGTAACATTTACAAAAGAAATGCTACAGGGTAAAATGGATTTTGATATAGTTGAAATCGCATATAGACATCATGAAAGAATTGATGGTAAAGGCTACCCTAATAAGATTAAGGGTGAAAACATGACTATTGATCAAAAAATCTTACAGGTTGCAGATGTTATATCTGCATTATCAGCTAAAAGAAGCTATAAGGAAGCTTGGTCTATTAAAAAGACTATACAGATCTTAGATGAAAATGTAGAACAAGGAAAAATGGAAAAAGAAATTGTAGATTGCTTCAAGGCAAATCAAGAAAAGATTATGAAGGAATCTAATAAACTAATGAGTGATACTGAAAAGATTTATTTAAAGATTAATAAAGAAAGAGAAGTATTAGCTCCTAAAGCTAATTAATATTTAAAAAACACTAAAAAACAATTGACAAGAAAATAAATTTTGATATAATTGATGTTGCAGTTTAACATTGCAACACTCTTATGCCCGAATGGCGGAATTGGCAGACGCGCCAGACTTAGAATCTGGTTCCGAAAGAGTGCAGGTTCAAGTCCTGTTTCGGGCACCAGCTAAAAAACATTAGGTTTGATACATAAGTATCAAGCCTTTTTTCTTTTAATATCATTTCTTTAGTTAGGTATTTTAATTTCATATTTCATATTAAAAACATTCCTTTACATACATTCTTATTATTTAATATTTGTATTTTTGTAACAAATATGTTTGAATTAGTTACAAAAAAGCTATAGTATGCTATAATCATAACCGTATATGTTAGTTCAATTAAATAAGGGGATGAAGAAATGAGAAAAATAGGGGCATTTTTATCTTTTGTCTTTGTATTCGCTATGATATTGTTTGCAACATCATGTAGTGGAAAGAAAGACTTTAAGATTATGTTTACTGACTATGATGGTACTGTTTTATATACAGAACAGGTTAATAAGGGTGATATGCCATCATATCCTTTAGCTGAGCCTACAAGAAAAGCTGATGAAGATTATACATATACTTTTTCTGAATGGTGGCCAACTATTGAAAAAGCAACAGAGGATAAGATTTATCAAGCTTATTATAAAAAGACATTAAAGCAAGAATATACAATTACATTTAAGAATTATGATGGTGAGGTTTTAGAAACTCAAACTGTAAAGGAAGGAAATATTCCGACTTATCGGGGAACAACTCCAGAAAAGCCACATGATGAATATAATAGATATTTATTTAATGATTGGAATCCTAGCATAACAAAGGTAACTGGTAATGCTACATACACTGCCACATACACTCCATGTGCTTTAGATAAATATTTAGTTACTTTCGCATATGAGGATAATACTTTAATAAAAGCATATCAGGTTGCATCAGGTGATATGGCATATTATGATGGTGATGAACCTACAATGGAGAATAGTGATGAATCTAAGTATAAATTCATTGGTTGGAATCCCAAGCTATCAATTGTTACTGAAGATGTAATTTATACTGCACAATTTATGGCATAACCACTAGACTATACTGTAATTATTAATACTGATGGTGGTGAAAGATTATCAGGTGATATGGTTAATACATTTAAAACTGATAAGCTAGAAGCTAATCAATTCTATTATGATATAGTTAAAGATAATTATAAATTTGCTGGTTGGGCATATGGTGATACCATGCTATTTGATGAGTATGGAAATACTTTAGTTGATTTAGATGAAATTGAATTTAAATCTAATATTTCTATTACTGCAAAATATAAAGAAGAAGCATATATTGATATTACTTATGTAGCTTATAATGGAGTAAATAATCAAATTTTAGATTATTATAAGACTCTACCTTCTAATTATGGTAGTGGTGATACTTCATCATTCCATAAATGGAATTCTATTGCATATATAGATTCATATATAAGAACAGATTATTCAAGCTATTGTAGATTTGATGGTTGGTATGAAGATGGAGTTTTAATTTCAGAAAATCAGAGGTTAGATTATTATTTATTTGAAGAGGATGTTCAATTAGAATGTAGATTTACTGTTAAAGCATATAGTCTTGAGGTTGAATCAAATAATAATGAATCTGGAGAAATAATGGTTAAGAATTATACTGATTGGTGTGATTCTTATAAGGATACTTACTATTACGGTGAAAAGATAATTGTTGTCGCAAAAACTTTATCAAATAGAGAATTCTTAGGTTGGTATGATGCTTGGGGCAATGTTTTTAAAAATGAATACTTGGTAGTAACAGTCGGTGAATCATATAAATTAACTGCAAAGTGGGATTATTTTGAAATTAAATATCAATGTGCTCCAGGAACAGAAAATGAGAATAATCCAACATATTACACATCAAGTACTCCAAATATTATATTAGCTGAGCCTACAAGATATCCATTTGGATTATCATTTGTAAAATGGGTTAATGATTATAATAACCAAGAAATCACTGAAATTGATACATCTAAATTAGAAAATTTAACTATTGGTGCAGTTTTCGAGAAAGATCCTGATTTCAATTTTGATTTAACACTACCTAATACAGTTGTAGACGCAATAATTCCTTCTAAGGGTATTACTGAAATAGATGCAAATGCCTTTAGTGATTGTCTAAATCTTAAATCAGTATTAATTCCTTCAAGTATTAATATAGTTGGTAAGGATGCATTCTTAGGCTGTAGTCAATTAGCTAAGGTATATTATGATGGTAAAATAGAAGATTGGTTAAATATTTCATTTGGAAATGAATATTCTAACCCAATGTATTATGCAACTGAATTCTATTTATTAGATGCAAATGGTACAGTTACATATAATAATAAGAAATATAGCTTATTAAATGAAATTACAATTACAAATACAACATCTGTTGGAAACTACCAATTTGTTGGCTTTAATGGCTTAACATCAATTACATTAGATGAAAATATTCAATCATTTGGAAAGGGTGTATTTATTGATTCAAGCATTTCAAGCCTATATTATAATGGTACAGTAGAAGATTGGTGTGGTATTACATTTGAGAGTCTTACTTCAAACCCAATGATTGTTTCAAATAATATTTATTTCTTTGATGAAGATGGAACAGTTACACATGATGAAAATAAATATAGTGTAATAGAAACTTTAAAATTACCAGAAAATTTAGTTACTGTTAATGCATACGCATTTGCTGGATTCAAATCTATAAAAACTCTTATATTAAATGAAAATCTTAAGACTATAAGCGATTCTGCATTCTATAGCTGTACAAGCTTAGAAAAAGTTACATTTAATATAAGTTTATCTAAAATTGGAAAAGAGGCATTTGCAGAATGTAGCTCTTTAACAGTTCTAGATCATAGTAAACATGTAAAGAGCTTATGGAGGTGGATGTCTTTAGGTGAAGATTGGAATAGAAATGTTCCTGCAACTAAAATTATTTTCTCAGATGGTTCAATTTTATTAGAATAAAAGATTAAAAACGGAGAATCAAATAATGATACTCCGTTTTTTTATTATGTTGCTCGAAGAGTAACATAAAACCACCTGCTATGCGGGTGTGACCATAAGTGCTCGTGGCTATGGTGAAAAATAAAAATCTTTCCTCTATGGTATAATGGCATTGTCCAATTGCCTACACTCAAGAAAGGAAAGATTTTTATGTCAAACATTAAGAACGATGACACAAGTAGTTTATCACATACTAGATGGAATTGCCAGTATCACATTGTTTTTATGATAAAAGTTTAAAATATACACGTGATTATTTTTCATTAATCATATATGATGAGATTAAAAACAATTTTAGTATTATTATGAGATTAAAAATTTGCTATAATAAAAAAAAAGAGAGTTATGGTGATTATCTATGAAAATAAAAAAATTGCTTGGGAAAATAAGTGCAAAATTAGATAATAATGAAGAAAGAATAAGTTTTCAGTTTCTAGTTGTTTATATTCTCTTAGGAGTTGTTTCTTTCGTAATGACAATAATTAATTATTTTACCGGATATAAATTATTGATGCACCAAACTTCAATATTTTTTATGGCTTTATTAATTAATATTATTTTGTTTTTTCTTAATAAAAAAAGTGAGATGGTTGCTAGAGTATTATTTTATATCGAAATAATTGCTTTATTTACCTCATTTATTATAATAGGAGAACCACAAGGCTTCTCAGCTATATGGTGTGCTTTATTTCCTACTTGTGGATTATTATTATATAGGAAAAAGTATGGATCAATATTATCACTAATCTTGTTATTAATTATAATATTCTTTTATTGGACTCCAATTGGGGCATCATTATTACAATATGATTATGTATTAAGCTTTAAGTTAAGATTTCCAATTCTATATGCTGCATTTTTTAGTGTAGGTCTTGTTTTAGAGTTTATTCTTGAATATACCCAAACTGAATTAAGTAAATCTAAAGAAAAGTATAAGAAATTATCATATTATGATGGATTAACAGGCCTATTAAATGAAAGAAGCTATTTTAAAGAAATAGAAAAGCTAAATGAATTAACAAAAGAAAAAAAGGATGATTATATTATCATGGTAATGGATTTAAATGGATTAAAGATTACTAATGATAAATATGGACATCACTATGGATGTCATTTAGTAGTATTAACTGGACAAATATTACAAACTATTTTTAAAGAATCATTATTATTCCATGTTGGTGGGGATGAATTTCAAGCTATAATTATAGGTAATGATTTAATTAGATTTAATGAATTAATGGAAGAGTTTAAAGCAAAATTATTATATACAAAGGTTACATTTGAAGATAAGGAATTAATATTATCTTTAGCATATGGATATGCTAGAAGTAATCATATGAGTCTATATCGTGAATTATTTGAAGAAGCAGATAAAATGCTTTATGCTAATAAGAAGATTTTAAAAGAAAAATATAATATTCCTAATAGAAGTAAATGAGCTTATTAGTTATACTAGTTCGATTTTTAAAAAAATAATAAATAAATTAAGAGCTATTTAAAAATTAGATTTTGATTTTTAATTGAATGCTCTTTTTTTATTTATATGAATTAATTAAATAATGATACAATATTTATATAAATATATTTTTAACTTCTAAATAAATATAAGAACTATCGCAACAAGAGAGCTTGTGGTAGAATAATAGTAACAAAGTTTCGATTTAAGGAATGGTGGTAAATATGAAAGATAGAAAAGTACTAGGTGTTCCTATGATTTTAGGTTTAATCCTAATAGGAGTATGTCTTATTGGTATTATTATAGGTTCATTTTTAGATTTTGAAATATCACAAGTACTTTCTAATAAAACAGATATAGGAACATGGTTTGCGAATTACGGTGGATATTTTTCATATTGCCTATATCCTGCCGCAGGAATGTGTCTTTTTAAAGGTTTAAAGAAAAAGGATTTAACAATACTTGCATGGGGATTATTGATTTTGTCATATTTTATTGCAGTATATTATTGTAATTCATATTTTGGAAAATCAGTAAGAGCTTTATTTAATTATAAAGCAGGTGAATCACCATTTATAATTTCAATGCTATCTTATCTATTTTGGGTTGTATTACTTGCATGGGTACCACCATTAATGTATTTTATATTAGATGATGAAAATCCTACTCTTTTAATTGTTATAGGTGCAGTTATATTAATTGCAGGTATTGTAAGTGATTGCGTTAATCTATGGCTTAAGCAAGTTGCATCAAGACCAAGATATAAATATCTTATAACTTTAGAAGATCCAAGATCTGAATTTAAGAATTGGTGGGAGATGTCACCTAATTTTGCAGGTTCTAATGATTCTTTTAAAAGTTGGCCTTCAGGTAATATGACTATCGCAACTATGATGTTTGCACTCCCATTATTTGCAGATGTAATTAAATTTAAAAAGAATATAATTAGATTTGTATTATATATATTCGCATTTGTATGGGTAATTATTTATGGATACAATAGAATACATATGACAGCTCATTTCTTAACTGATGTATGTTTTGGTACTTTAATTACTTATTTAATTTTTGCGGCTACATCAATAATTGGAAATAGTATATTTAATAAGAATAATGTAAATGAAATTAATTAACTAATTATTAAAATAAATAATAGTATGATAAGCCTTAGAAAATTATCTAAGGCTTTTTCATGTATTTGCCTTAATGTTAATATAAGATTTAAAAAAAATAAATCTGTTGAAATAGAAGATGGTTATGAATTCCAGATTAGAGATGAAAATAAGATAGAAAAATCCAAATAATTAATATTTTTAGACTTAAATACAAATTCTTTAAGCCTTCCTTTATTGTAATAATTTGGTTATGTTATATAATATTAAGGGAATAATATATTTTTTAAAATTATAATTGGGTTGGGGAGTATATTTATTTTTGGTTAGAAATTTTTACTAAAAAGAAAGAGGTTATTTATGTTTTTAGAAGAAGTAGTTACTCCTATAGAGTTTTATAAGGACGGTTTCTTTGGATATGGTGAAAAAGGAGATTTTACATATTTCTCTTTTTGGCATATTTTCCCAATAGTATTATTAATTGCCGCAATAATACTAACATATATTTATAGAAAAAAGCTTAGTGAATTTAAATATGAAAAACAAGTTAGATTTGTACTAGGTTGTCTAATATTATTATTTGAGGCAGGTTATTATTGGAGAGTACTTTATGTAGGAAGTGAAGGAGTATCTAATACATTACTTACTAAATTACCATTCCAAATATGTGAGTGGACTGCGATATTTGCGGCATTAACCTTATTTGTTGAAAATAAAACATTATTTGATATAGATGTATTTGTATGTCTAACATTAGGAATTGTTCCTTTAATTACTCCTGCAGTAATTACAACAACAGGTCCTACATATTTTAGATATTACCAATTCTTTGGTATACACTTATTACCAATTTATGCAGTATTTTATATGATGTTTGTAAAAGGATATAAATATGATTTAAAAACTATTTATAAGCCTTTTATATTCTTAGTTATTTTAGCTATTATATCAATTATATTAAATCAAAATATTAAAGATGCTAATTACTTATATTTAGCTAATGATACAGAAGGTGAAAGCTTAGCAAATGTTTTACCTAAAAACATGTATTTAAAATTATTAATATATACTGGTGTTGTATTTCTGTTATTTGCGATAGAATATCTTGTATTTAGATTATCATTTTATCTTGCGAATAGAATAAGAAATAATAAAAATAAAAAGACTACATTAGAAAATCCTAATGAAATTAATATAGGTGATAATAATGGAGAAGGTAATAATCGAGGTTAAAAATGTTTCTAAAAAGTATATAGATGGCGCAGAAGAAAAATATGCATTAAAGGATGTATCATTAAATGTATATGATAAAGAATTCTTAGTTATATTAGGTGGATCAGGTTCTGGTAAATCCACCCTTTTAAACTTGATTGCAGGACTTGATGATATGGATTCTGGTAATATCATAGTAAATGGGGCAGATATTTCAAAATTCAATAAAAATCAATTAACATTATATAGAAGAAATGATATTGGATATGTATATCAATTCTATAATTTATTACCTGAATTAACTGTAATCCAAAATGTAACATTAGCCCCAGGCTCAAGAGACAAGAAAACCGCAGAAGAATTACTAAAAATGGTTGGTTTAGGTGATAAAATAGATAAATACCCAAATCAATTATCCGGAGGAGAACAACAGCGTGTCGCAATAGCGCGCGCTATTAATAAAAAATCTAATATATTATTATGTGATGAACCAACAGGTGCCTTAGATGATAAATCAGGAAGAGGAGTATTAAAATTATTAAGTAAGCTACATGATGATGGTAAAACAATAGTTTTAGTAACCCATATAAAGGATATAGCTAAAATAGCTGATAGAGTTATTACATTAAAAGATTCTTTAGTAATAAGTGATTTAAAGAATGAAAATAAGATATCAATAGATGAGGTATTTTGGTAATGATAAAGAAAATGATTTTACCATTATTAAAAAAACACATTGGTATTTTTATATCTATGATATTAGTATCTATTCTTTCTATATCATTATTATCAGGTGAAGCATCAGCTATATATAATTTAAATGAATCTTATAAGATTTATAAAACTGATTATAAATCAATGGATATAATGATATCTACTGATACATTTAAAAGAGATGATATTGATATATCTTTAGTAGATGGTGTTAATGAATACATATATAGATATACTAAAGATTTATATTTTGGTTATAACAATAATGGTAATGAAAGAATAATATATTCTAGAATATATACATATAATGATAATGATCCATTAATTAAAAGATATAGCTATTCTTATGGTTCATTTAATAACTCTTATTTAAATATATCTCTTGCTAAGGCATTTGCTGATTTAAATAATTTAAAAATAAATGATCATATTAATTTTTATATTAATGATTTAAAAATTCCTGCAAATATATATGAGATTGTTGATGCACCGGAAACATTATTCGTAACATCATATAAATATATATGGCAGGATAATAAAGACTTTGGTTATATTTATATAAATAACAATGAACTTAAAAGAGTAGTTGATTTATATAAGGATGATATTAATTTAGATGAAATATCAGATATTTTTAATGCTAATCAAATATTATTAAGTGTTAAAGATCAATATAATATTGATGATGTTAAATCTAATTTAGAAGAATATTTAGAATCAAATGGAATTACAATTAATGATTCTATTAAAGAATCTGATTCAGCATATGATATATACATTCATACTTGTGTTGATCAAATAAAGACTGCCGCAATATTTTTACCTGTATTTTTCTTTTTAGTTACTTTAGTTATTATATTATTATTTATGAATCAAATAATTAAATCTATGACTAAAGAAATCGCAATAATGATATCTATTGGTGTTAAAAGAATAGAAATATATGGCTTATTTTCTTTATTTATATTAATAAACACAATTATTTCATCTATTATAGGTAATATTATTGCAGTATTTATTACAAGATATACAACAAAAATATTTATTGATGTATATTCATTCCCAACAGTAACAAGAGGATTAAATATTAATTTTATATTGTTATCTATAATATCTATTATTGTTATTGGTCAAATTGCATGTTTTATATCTTGTCGTAAGATATTAAACATGAATGTTACAAAAGCAATTAACAATAGTAGATTAATTAATAATAAGGAATCTAAGCTTGCAAGAATATTAACTAAGAATAGAAGTATTAGCTTTACTTTAGCAATTAATTCTATTTTTAAAAACAAGAAAAGATTTTTTGTTTCTATGTTTTCTACTTTCGCAACAATATCTATTGTATTATGTGCATTACAGCTTAATAACGCAATAAGTAACTTACTTTCTCATACAATTGATTTAAGACTTTCTTATGATTGTCAAATATATTCTAATGAAATATATGAACAAAGCTTTATAGATGATATATCGAGTCAAGATTTTATAGAAGATATTGAGGTTTGTTATTTTACATATGCTAAAGTAAAAGCAAATGATAAAGAATATTATTTAAAGACTCTAGCAATAGATTTAGATAGTGATTTAGTATTTATTCCTAATAATGATAATAAAAGAACAAATGTATTAGATAAAGGTATTATATTATCATTTAGTGATGCGAAAAACTTAGGTGTTAGTAAGGGCGATAATGTATTTATTAATAATAAAGCAGTTAAGGTTATAGATATATCAAGACAGTATTATAACATGACAGAATATATGTCTAAACAACAAATGGATGAATTAGGTATTGAATATAAGTCTAGTCTTATTCTTAATACTAATAGTGAAGATAAGCTACTTAATTATTTAGCACATACTAATAATAATTCACTTGCGGTATTTTCTTCATCATTAAGAACTGATTTAACTTCTTGTTTTTCATCAATTAATTCTATTGTAATAGTATTAATTATATTCTCTTTATTAATTGGATTATCTATATTAACTATTATGTCAATAAATCAATTAAGTGATGATAAGAAGAATATATCTATAATGAGAGTAGTTGGATTTAGAATAAGAGATATATCTAAATATTTCTTAATACAGGAATTGTTATATATAGCAATAGCAACTATATTTGCAGTACCATCTACATTATTATTAACAAAAATATTATTAGGACATATTTCAACATATAGACAAATATATCCATTTATAATAGATATTAAAATAATATTATTGTCTATTTTATTCTCAGTAATTATAATATTTATTTCTCATATAATATCTATGTTTAAAATAAACAAATGGAATTTGTCATTAAATACTAGATTAAGAGATTAAAATATATTAATTATTTAATTAGTTTTGTGATAAAAATACTATGATTAATAAATTAAAAAAGAGGTAATAAAATGAATAAAGATTTTAAAGATGTAAGGATTTTAGATAATTTTTACCAATCCTCATCATTTATACCAATGCCTTTAACTTTGGTAGGAACATTAAATTGTGATGGTAGTAAGACTAGCTTTGGGGCATATTCTTTAGTATTCCCATATTATGTCGCAGGAAAAGATTTTTATGCGATGATATTAGAATGTAGGAATAGCTCTAATACCGCAAAAAGTTTACTTAAATATGGCAAATGCACAATTAATTTTATGCCATATTCAAAAAAGAATTTTACTGAGCATGTAAATATGGGGTTCCCAGGAGATACACCAGAAGAAAAGGTGAAAAATTTAATGAGGTTTACTCCTGTTGATTCATTATCAAAAGAAGAGAATCCTAATGAATTATATCCTAAGATTTTAGATGAGGCATTACAAGTATTTGAGTGCACTTGGGTAAGAGAGCTTGATAACGCACAAGATGATAAGGTGGAAGAGGAATATAATGGACCATATCATAACTTCAATGGTATTACTTCTAGGTTTGGAGCTCATTTTATATTAAAAATAGATCATATCCTACTTAAAGAAAAATATTATAATTCTATTGTTCAAGGAGTAACTAAATCTAATTTCTGTCCACTACCTACAAACTGGGGTTATAGAGATTCTAAGAATTTCTGGTGTAGTGATTATAAGAAGGCAGAATATGTTGGTATTCCTGATAGAGAGGTTGATATTTCAAGTATTAGATATGCCGCAGATAGATTACAAACAGATGTAAAATTTAGTGATGATGCATTAAAAATGCTGGTTAAGGTTCCAAGACCATTCTTAAAATTAGTATTAAATGGTTGTGTTAAATGGGCTTTAGAAAATAATTGTAAATTAATCACTGAAGAAGAAATGAAAATAATAAATGATAAGAGAAGTAGTGAAAAGAAAAAATAATAATTAATTATAAATATAACCTGTGACTCAGGTTATATTTTTTGATTTTGGACAAAAACATAAATATTGACTACTTTTAATATATAGTTTATAATCAAGTTGTAATAATACTTTTTTAATTAAATAATAGGGTGGAGAAAAATTACTTTAGAAAGTAGGGATTTGTATGGTAATTAGTGTTATGTTGTCAGAGGGAATTAGTAAAATTTCTTTAAGGAACAGAGTATTTGTATGAGAAATCTTAAAAAGGATTTAATATTCTTTTTTATCCCTTTTACATTATTTTTAGTTTCGTTGGTTTTATATTTCTTTTTGACAATAGATAGAGTCATGAATCCTGAGGCAGTTAAGCCTAAAGAAGACTGGATGTATTATTTAGAAAATGCAATTGCACTACTTTGGATTGCAAGTACAGTGTTTAGTGTAATAAGATATATATTCTTGTTAAAGCATGGTGGTAAGGTTAGAATAATTGCAATATTAGTACCTGTGACTATAGTTATTGCATTAGTATTTGTATTCTTAATGTTTTCTAAATTTTCAAGATTGGCTTTTATATCTTTAATTGTTGAAGGGTTTGTGTTTGTAGTATTAATAATAATTGTATTAATAGTATTAAAATCAAATAATCTAGGTAATATAGTTCCTACAAATAATAAAACTAATTATGTTAGCTTTGAATTTAGATATTTTTCAGATAAATTAGAAAATATTGTTTCTGAAAATTTCCCAGGAACTTCATATTTATCGTTTGATGTTTTATATACCTCTAATGGATTAAAGGTATCAACAAATAATTTTCCAGGATGTGGTTATTTATCATTTGATGTTATTACTAATGATGGCAAGATAGAATCTATTAAAACAGATAATTATCCTGGAATTGGATATGTTAATTTTGATATATCTCAATCATTTAACGGAGTTAATTCAATATCATGTGATAATTTCTTTGGAAATAAAATCTATTTTTATTTTACAAATTCATTAGGTAAGCCTCAAACAATGAAGTGTGATAATTTCCCAAGTTAAATAGTAGGTGCTTTTAAAGCACCTATATTATTTTACTTTTATTGACTAAATAAAATATATAATATATAATCAAAATATGACAAAATTAATATTTTAAATTTAATATTGGGTAATATTAGAAGGGATTGATAGTTATGGTTTTAAGAAAAATAGATGATTTTTTATTTTCTGTTATTAATGGAAAAAAGAATTTTTTTGATCAGGTATATACAAAAGATTTTTCATCAAATGATGCGTTAGCGTATTTATTAGAAAACGAAGGAGATTCTTATTTAGGAGAATTCGCTAAAAATTATAAAAGATTACAAGATAATGAAATGACATCAGAAGAGGCAGTAGGCCTTGCGGATAAAGGAAGTGCTGAATTTTCATTTTTAGTATCATCTGCAATAATAGAAGAATTATTAGAAGGTGATATTCAAGATGGAATATCATATGCTAAGGCTGCAATTGATTCTGGTTGCTTCATGGCAGCATATGAATTAAGCTTTTATTATCGTGATAGAGATAATGACCTAGCAAGACAATATGCAAACCTTGCAATAGAGCATGAAATTTTTGATGGATATTTCACTTTAGCAACTATAGAAGAAGATGATGAAAAGGCATTAGAATATTTAGAGAAGGGCGCAAACCTAGGAAGTGGATATTGTAATGGTCTTTTAGGTAAGTGCTATTGGTTTGGTGTTAATGTAGAAAGGGATTATAATAAAGCAATAGAATATTTTTCTATAGCTGATTATTTAGGAAACACTGCATATACTGATTTATATGTAAATGCATTACTTGCACAAGAAAGATATGAGGATGCAAGAAATATTGCATTAGAAAATGCGCAAGAAAGTGATAACCCTTCAATGTGGGGATTAGTTTGTGAAGCAAATTATTTCTTAGATTATGCCCCAGAAGACACTTTTTCTTTAGCAAGTCAATTGTTAGACAATGGAGTAAAAGAAATGCATAGAATCTTAGGTTTTATGTGTTTTGATGGATTTGGTACTAAGGTTGACTACATTAGTGCTATTAGTCATTTAAGAAATGCAATAGAATTCTATAAGAATGATGAAAATATTGATTATACTGATTTAATTAATAATTTAAATACATTAATTGAAAAAGCTTATATGAATATGGGCTTATGTAGATATTGTGGTGGTAGCTTCCAAGGACTTTTAAGTAAAAAGTGTTCTAATTGTGGAAGGAAAAAGGATTATTAAAACAATAAATTAAATTTTTTATATGAGGCTGTAAAAAAATAACAGTTCTGTAAAAGATAAAAAAATAGGTTCAAACCTAGAGTGTAATCTGGGAATGAACCTATTTTTTTGGTATAATTTAAGTATGGAAAACTTAGTGAATTCAAACTTAAATTATACTCATCC
>JAEEGL012885396.1_pt1 | contig 24159 bp, 13 predicted proteins | sample 9134231 | NCBI WGS metagenome assembly JAEEGL01 (sample SAMN16246548, study PRJNA631951) | gut metagenome | biome: gut microbiome; feature: rumen; material: fiber-attached | host: Bos | place: Iran: Karaj | collected 2018-10
AGCGTTATCACGGATACCTGCATCTCATCCGATGAGATCACATATCGATCGTATTTTGCCGATGTATCTTTTGTTACCATGTCAGTCACCTCTTTTTATCAGTACTTCCAAGAGTTTATTATTATTTATCACAAATTTCAAGTTTTCAAAGCAAATATTTTTGTATTTTTTATATAGATGTGCTATAATCTTTAAGGCGAAATACTCAACACCGGAAGCTATAATAAATAATATACATTATGGAGGCAGCAATATGACAAACGAATATCTGCGCAGAGTATACGCGGAAGTAGAGAAGAGAGACGCCGGCGAGCCGGAGTTCCTTCAGGCGGTAAGAGAGGTCTTTGAATCACTCGAACTCGTTATCGACAAACACCCCGAATGGGAAAAGGCCGGACTTATCGAGCGCTTTGTGGAGCCCGAGCGTGTTGTGGAATTCAGGGTCCCCTGGGTGGATGACAGCGGCAAGGTGAGAGTGAACCGCGGCTACCGTGTGCAGTTCAACTCGGCGATAGGCCCCTATAAGGGCGGACTTCGCTTCCATCCCTCGGTGAACCTCTCGGTCATCAAATTCCTCGGCTTTGAGCAGATCCTCAAGAACTCCCTCACCACTCTCCCCATGGGCGGCGGCAAGGGCGGATCCGACTTTGATCCGAAGGGCAAGTCCGACGGCGAAGTCATGCGCTTCTGCCAGAGCTTCATGACAGAGCTCTACCGCCACATCGGCCAGTTCACCGATACCCCTGCGGGCGATATAGGCGTGGGTGCGAGAGAAGTCGGCTTTATGTTCGGCCAGTATAAGAAAATCGTCGACCGGTTCGACGGCGGCGTTATCACCGGCAAGGGACTCTCCTACGGCGGATCCCTCGCAAGAACGCAGGCAACAGGCTACGGCATCTGCTACTACTCCGCCGAAGCGCTGAAGAAGCTTGCCAACGACAGCTATGAGGGCAAGACCGTCGTGGTCTCCGGCTCCGGCAACGTTGCACAGTACTGCGCACAGAAGGTCATGCAGCTGGGAGGCAAGGTAGTTGCCATGAGCGACAGCGCCGGCTATATCTACGATCCTCACGGCATCGACCTCAACGTCCTGTTCGACATCAAGCAGAGACGCAGAGCAAGGATCTCCGTCTACGCGGACGAAGTACCCGGCTCCGAATACCATGAGGGCTGCAAGAATATCTGGAACGTCAAGTGCGACATCGCGCATCCCTGCGCATCCCAGAACGAGATGGACGCCGCCGGCGCCCAGTCACTCGTGGACAACGGCTGCATAGCCGTATTTGAAGGCGCGAACATGCCGCTTACTCCCGAAGCCATCGAGATCGTTCAGAAGAACGGACTTCTCTATTCACCGGGCAAGGCGAGCAACGCGGGCGGCGTGGCCACCTCCGGACTTGAGATGAGCCAGAACTCCATCCGTATGAGCTGGAGTTTCGAAGAAGTCGACGAGAAGCTTCACGGCATCATGGTGAACATCTTCAACGCCTGCTACGACGCATCCGTCGAGTGCGGCAAACCGGGCGACCTGATGGTAGGCGCGAACGTGGCCGGCTTCCTGAAGGTAGCAGAAGCGATGATGGCGCAGGGCGTCGTATAAACTTCAAAAATACCCGGATATCACGGTTTTCACCCCAGCATTATACAGGGCGGGCACAACCCAATGTGCCCGCCCTGTTCTTATTCTCTGTTCAGTTGATCGGCCTGCCGCCAGCGCTGTCGACCGGGACGAGTTTCCCGTGCAGCACCGTTCGCGCGAGCGCATTGCTGTAGGCACAGGTGGAAAGCAGCACGTACTTTGCATAGGGATCGAGCTCCACAGAAGTACTGACCTGTGACTTTGCCACCGCATCGCGCAGATACTCATCCAACTGCGTACACGGGCCGCGGAATATCGTATAGGTCGAGGAATCCGCCTGCGCGTCATAAGCGGCAAAGAGCTCCACCCTGTAATCCTGCTCCGGCGTAAGCAGCCACATCACAGGATGCTCGTCCATATAATCCTGCTCCTTCCAGTACTTCAGGGTGGCAAACATGCTCAAATCGCTCATATGATGCCCGTAGATGATCACGTTTGAATCCACAAAGCCCCTGACCGTGTCAACATCGGTGAATATGGCTCCGCTGCCGCAGGGGGCGCCGGTGTAATCATGATCGAGGTAAAAGCTGTTGTTGACTCCGTATACCACGGGATAGTTTATCACGGTGCCTTCGCAGTATATCCAGCCAATCACGTTCCTGCCCACGGATGTGAGCTGTTCGAAATCCACCTCAAAAGGCGCAGTGCGGGCAACAGGCTCAGCAGGTCCTTCCGCAGAAGGTTCCGCCGAGACCTCTGATCCGTATCCTCCCGGTGCGGCAGCCTGCACCGCGGGGCCTGCCGCGGGATCCGCAGGCTTCGTATACCGGTCCGCGGCCTCCGCATATACCTCCCTGCTTTCGGCATACTGCCGCCTGAGCAGCAGATACCGCACCGCTGAAAAAACGAACACGCCCGCGAAGACAATTATTAATACCGTCCTGATCGCTTTCCGCATAGTCTCCCCCGTCAGCGCGTTTTCACATGCCCGTGGCTCTTCCGCCGGTATTTCGCAGTCTCGCGGATGATCGAGCCGAGAATATCGAACATCACTCCGCAGCATGCAAAACAGACCATATAGATCTTTCCCATCGTGCTTGATACCACCATCATGTAGCTTCCGATCACCGGTACGGTATACTCCACCCGGCCGATCACCGTGCTGTAAGGCACGGGGTCGAAATCCGGTATCTCGTTGGCGTCACCTTTGGTGACGAGTTCGTGCGGTATCTTATAATTCTCAACTACGCGATGGGTCACCGTGCTGCCGTTATCCATAAAAGCAACGATCTCGCCCGGCTCCAGCTCCAGAGGATCGGTCTCCATCACATAGACCGCACTGCCGACCATAATGGCCGGCTCCATGCTCGCGCTCACAACGTTATATATCTGGAATCCGAGCAGGCGCGGGACAGTAAGCAGCCCGGCAACGCCCACAACAAGGAGGATGATCAATGTGCCGACTACACTGCAAAGGGCGGGAATGAAATTCCCGCCCTTTTCTCTGTTATTTGTTTTTGAGGGCTTATCAGCTGTTTTCATCCGCTCAGGTCTTCCTTCCGTGACTACTGCTGACCGTTATCTTCCTCGCTCTTTTTCTTTTTACGGTAGAAAAGGAAGTACCAGTACAGGAAAGCGATAAGAAGAAGTATAAGGATTATGAACAATATCAGTCCGATCTTCATCACGATCTTCGTCGCTTCCTCGGACTTTGAATTATCATCGTCCTCGGGAAGATCAGGCCACTCCGTTGTCGGCACGTCTATATCCAGGATATCCTGGGTAACGGGCGGCTGCACCGTGATATCAGCGCCTCCGCCTCCGGCATTTCCACCGCCTTCGACATTTCCGCCTCCGGCATTCCCGCCGCCTCCTGCGTTCCCGCCGCCGCCGGCATTTCCGCCTCCGCCTGCGTTTCCGCCTCCGGCATTTCCACCGCCGCCCGGCACAACTATTGCGCCGCCATTGGCAGGAACGTAATACTGGAAGGTCCAGGTGGCATCCTCATTGAGCGTGCCGGTGATATAATTGTAATACGGGGCGTAGCCGTCGATATAGAGGGCCTTGACCAGGGGCTTGTCGCCTTTGTTGCAGAACAGGACCCTGTCCAGGGCCAGCTGCACTCCGTTGGTATTGACATAGCGGATCGTAAGCGTGACTATATCCGTCTTCAGGCCGTATACAACGACATAATCCGTATCATGCTCAAGTTCCGTTCGCGCCGGAAGATCCGTGCGGTAAGGATTGATATCCTTTCCGCTCTCGCGGATGCCCTTGACATAGTATTTATCCTTGGCATCGTCATTCAGGGCAACACTGCCGAGGGTGAAGTCTTCCGGATTCGTCACAACTGTTGCTCCACCGATCGTGCCCTGGTTGCCGGAGAAGACACGGATCATGTATCCGCTGTCGTCCCCATCGGCGGCAAAGGCACCGATGCTGAGCGAAGCAAACAGGATGACGGCAAGGACAAGGGACATGAGAATTCTAAAACGCTTCATATCTCAGCCCTTCCTTTTTCCGAAATACTTCCGGTCCGTGATGCCGTCGAGCACAAAGTAGAGCAGTCCCAGGCCGCCCGCAAGCATGCCGATATAGAGAGGCGTGAAGTTATGATCGTCACCGGTCTTCACCACGGATTTATTGGGTATCTCCACTGCAAAGCGCATTTTGAGGTCAGCGTCTTTCGTCTGATAAACATTGCCCTGCGTCTCGCCGTCGAGTTTGATCTTAAGCTCGACGAAGCCGAACGTCCCCGCGGGAAGCGTATCGACGAAGAAATAATCCTTCAGGTTCGCCGTGGCCTCCTTCAGGCCTTCATATCCAGTAGGAGCGTCTTCGCCGCCTACACGGTCGCTGCTGTAGATCTTATCCACTGTGGAGCCGTCGGGGTGGGTATAGCTAAGCTCGTAGGTATATCCGCCGCCGCTTTTCGCACTGGATTCGAGCGATTTTATGACCTCATTCCACATATACCAGTCAACGGCAGTGCTGTACTGGTTCATTATCCATACGCGGATGTTGAGGTCATCTCCGGGCTGGAGCTCACTGATAAGGGCGTCTATCGTGTCGTTGCTGAAGTTGCTGAGCATGGTCTTGTTCGGTCTGAAAGCAACGAACCAGTTATTGCTCTCGCTGCTCTCCGCGGAGGCAACCACAGGAACGGCGCTGAGAATGAAGACCGTAAGAAGAATTACAGAAATGATCTTTTTCATCTATCTCACGTTCCTTTCTGGCCCCAGGAGCCAACGCGCGCTTCATCGCCGTTATGGGTCTGGACGGCGTCAGCCTGGATCTCAAGGACAAAGCCCTTGCCGTTATAAGTATACACAAACACTCCGGTCTGGGGATCTATCGTAACAACATTGACTACGCTGCTGTCCACCTTGACCGTCATCGGGAAGGGCACGGAATCTCCGGGCGCCACCGGTGAAGCATAATAATACACTTTTCTTTCAAGCGTGGAAGCAGCATCATCGATAGCCCAGCCATCCGGATAAGTCAGTTTTATCAGTTCGGGATCAAGAGAGCGGTCTTTCGTTCCGCTGCCGTTGAACCATCCGGCACCGGAAGTCGTTCCGGGAGAGGAGACCCAGTATCTGTACACAGTGACGCGCACATACTCTTCGATCACGCCGCTGTTATAAACTCTCAGCGGCAGATCATAGACCTTTCCGAGCTTGAATTCATTATCTCCCGCGCGCTGCGCCATATCGCCGGTGCTGATCTTCATCACGCCGCCGGCAAAATCCTGCCCGTCTTCCTGAAGCTTCACAGCGATGGAAGATGTCTTCAGCTGGGACTCATAGATCTGAGACTGCAGGTTAAGAGCAGCCCTCGTTCCGCCGACCGAGCCGAAAACCAGCAGCACCAGCGCAAGGACAAACAGGATCCCCGTGGCAAGAGGAGTACGGATAAGTTTTTTCATCTCATCATCCTCCTTAATCCGCCGCAGGAGCGTCAGCGCCCCATGCTCCGGTGAAATCGGGTTCACCTGTCTCCGTAAAGATCGCAGGCGCGCTCTCATACACCACTATGATATTGATCTGTTCGCCCGGCTGTGACCCTGCCGGGAACAGGTCGGAAGTAACATGGACATGGAGCTCATCCGTAGTATTTCCACCTTCCAGCGGTAGCATATAGTAGTAGAAGAAGTCTGCTGTCGTTCCTTTTTTCCAGTTATTCCCGCTGTATGTGAGATATTGCTGGAACTGAGTTCCGGTGTACGCCCTTGCACGGACAAATACTGTAGGTGCGTTTTCCTCACTTGTTATCCAAACGTGTTTATCGCCGTCGACACGCTCATATATCGGAGGGGTATACCCCATACTCAGCTTATATCCGCCCATGGCATCGTCATTAGCCGTAAAGTACGCGCATGCGGCTCCGACTGACATTCCGGCCACAAGTATAACAGCCAGAAGGAAGAGAAGTGCTCTTTTAAGTTTCATTTCCGCTCACACCTCATTTTCCCTTCGTATCGTCAGCCGTCATATCACTTACACCTGGATTGTAGTTGCCGCTACCGTTGTCCCAGGCTTCACCGCCTGACTGGGTAGTCCCATAAGTATAAGTGTTCTCTATACCACCGCCGCCGTTGTATCCCGAACCCTTGTTCACAAACGGCACAGGCTGCAGGACCGTATCTTCATCGATCATGAGCCCGTCTTTTGTCATCGTTCCGGTATACGTCACCGCTCCAACAGGTACACACGATGAACCCTTGTACTTTTCAGTAACAGTGACGGTGGCTCCTACAGGAACATCTCTGGCAACAGTAAACCTTATGCCGTTAACATTATTGTTGTCGTCAGCATAGTATGTTATCTCAGTTTTTCTGAAAAGAACAGAGAAAGCCTTGCTATAGACATTTATCCCGTTTCTGACCGCATCTACCTGAAAATCGAATATTGCATCGCTGTCCACGTGATAGTCGAGAAGCGTCTTCATTATCCACAGATCTGCGGAACGCGGCTCCTGTGTAGGCTTGAGATAAACATTCAGTCCGTAGTACCAGCCGACGGCATCCGAAGTCATGACCGGATCCGGATTTGGGTCAGCTGAAGAAGTCGGGACCGCATCTCTCTTGTGCGGCATTGAGATGATCAAAGGCTGATAATAATAGTAGTAAGTATCAGAATATGCCGTAGAAACAAGGACAGTACTTCCCTCTGTTCCGTCGGTTTCAAGCTCCTCCCAGTAATCGTCCGCATCCGTGTGCGGAACTATAAGATAAAGCCCGGGCAAAAAAGCTGATCCTGAAATCACAGCGCTGTCTACTCCCGCTTCTTTTTCCGCAGAAAGGACAGGCGTAATCGTAGAGCTTCCTTTTATGATCGCCGCAGCTTTCTGTGCTATCGCATCCCAGGCCGCATTATTGCTGATGTAATGACCTTCGGTGTCCTTGTTCGCTATCCTTGCATTCTGTATATCTGTTTTCAGGCTTGCAAAAACGCCAAGACTGTCATAGTCATAATCGTAGCTGTCGATCCCGGTAATTTCTGCAGCAGCTGCGATCTTATAAAGATCATAAGTCATCTGGGCCGTTATAGCATCGTCCCAATAATCTGATGTTTCTCCGCAGGGGAAAACCTTTAGCTCACAGAGCTTTGCAAGATCTATCGGATCAGTGCTCGGCTGATAAGATACCGCTCTGCCTGCATTGCTTTGAGTCCCTTCTGCAGGATCCGCACTTTCCCCCTCAGCGAAAGCGCGCGTGACCGAGCCAGCCCCCGCGCCGATCAGTATCATTACGGCGAGCAGGCAGGCTATGAGCCTTGCAGCATCGGTCATGAATTTGTTTGTCATGGGCTTTCCCCCTTCCAAACACGGGTGTCAGTTTTATTTTTCATGTTTTTTTCTTCGCGCGTAGGCTTTTGCTTTTCGAAGATCGTTCCCTGCTATGATGATAAGCACAAGCAGTAATACAAACATCACGGGTATTGCTATCATAGGTATCCTGATCCACAAAGGATCATCCTGCCACGCTGCAGGTCCTTCCGGCAGCGTGAACACGGTCTCCGGCTCAGACTCAGGCGCAGTCTCCGGTTCAGTCTCCCGGAGTTGCGTCCTCCTGCCGCGCACGAGCAAACGGTGGGTATTTATACCATAGGGAGTGCATGTAAGCAACGTGCAATAGTCTTCTCCCTGTACAATGGTGAGCTCATCGGTCTCATTCGGGAGTACGACCAATATCTGATCCACCTGATAGGCCAGGGTCTGATCCAACACTGTCACAGTGAAATAATCTCCGATATTCAGCCTGTCGAGATCGGTAAAGAGCTTTGCCCGCGGGAGTCCCCGGTGGCCTGACAGCACAGAATGGGTGCTCTCACCGCCCACGGGCAGGGAGGTCCATGTCAGATGGCCGACCGCCGTCTGGAGAACAGACTCCTCCGTCCCGTGGTAGACAGGGATCTCCTGTTTCAAAGCGGGAATGCTCACATAGGCCATGAGGCCATTTCCGCCGGGATCGAGCAGGCTGTTATAAAGCTCGATTTCCTCGTCAGACATAGCATACTGGTTTTCCTTTGCCGCCAGCTCCATATTATACGAACCGGCCGCCGCAAGCATAGCGTCGAGCTCTGTCCTGTCAGCCGCAGCTACAGTCTGGGAATATGACATTATGGCGCGCGTGGAATGCATAGAATTCCACCAGTTACTGAAACTCGGATAGGCCATCACTCCGATGCCTATGAGCATCAGCATTATGAGCAGGATCGTGGAAAGCCCCGATTTTCTCTTTTTACGTGCCTTTATGCTTTCGCGCGTTTCTCCCATATCAAGGCTTTCCCTATCATTATCTTTTATTGCCTGTTCTCTGATCAATTTCGATCACGTTCAGGCGTCCTTGCCGCTGCGTTTCTTTATGACAAGTACAACCACCGCACTGATAAGCACAATGCCGCCTACAACATAGAAAATCAAAGTACCTATGCCGCCCGTAGACGGAAGTTCTGTGCCTGACTGGTTTTCAATTTCCAGATCCTGGAAGTCTTTCGTAGTAACTTCACCGGTTGTTGTTGATGCAGCCGTTATTTCCTTCTTTTCCGCAAGCTTGTTGTATCCGCTCGGCGCTTCCAGTTCTTCAAGCAGATAAGTCTTATCAACATCAAGGCCATCAATACGGACTTTTTTCTCTGCACTGGTCACGAAGGCTTTGTAAAGCACCATTGTGCCCTGGCTGTCTTTGTAACCTATTATGATGCTGGTGTCTCTTTCATCCGTAACTGCTGATAAGCCTGTCAGGTCCGGACTTTGGTTCTGTGCCACCTCATATACATCATAACCGCTCACCGCAGTACCCGTGGTCAGCCATATCGGAGTAGACTCCGTATCACTCGATTTAAGCTGCAACTGGAAAACGGCACCTGCAATCGGGGTTTTATTATCATCATTTGCTTTATACTTAATGATATCCAGATCATAGGTATGTACATTGACCTGTTTTACCGTTGTCACCTGGTTAGAATACGAGATTTTGCTCTTATTGGTCTCAGCCGTGCCAACAACCGCCTGATCGTTAAGAACCGCAGAATAGGTAACGGTTATAACATCATTTTCTTTTAAAGTCTCAACATAAGTATCTTTGAAAATAATTACAAATGTATCTGAATCTTTTTTATGAAGAGTCACCGGATCCTCAGTTGCCCCATCCGTTATATCCTCTGCGGAGAGATCAACACTCTTGTTTATCGCATCCGGCTTCGTTCCGGTCACAGTAAGATCCTTATCTACATAAATGGTGTAGTTCCCTGCGGCAACGGTGTCCGAGCCTTTCTTTACTGCGAAGGAATCGATCTTGAGAGTAAGTCCTGAGGACATTTCATCATGAAGCACGATATAGCCCTCAGTTCCCTTTCCGTCTGTCACTGTCAGCTTGAAATCAACAGTGTCACCAATCTGGGCATCATCATCCGTTCCCCATGTTTCGGTGGATTCGTCAGAATCCTTTACCTGCTTTGTATCCGTTGGGATCGTGTTCTTTTCTTTGATGACAGCCTCTTTCAATGTGCTGTCAATCGAAACAAGCGAACCGGAAGTGCTTGACGCATAGTAATAACCATACGCGAGGTTTTCCCACTTTACTTCTGAACCCGTAGCGGTAACAGTTCCGATCTTCCTGTCCGCAGGGAGCTTTTTAATATTGTCCTTAATAAACTTAATTATCTGTGCATCAGTTGCTCCGGTCTTGCGCACCACCGAATAAACGTTGCTGCCAAGTATTTTCGTCAGGGTGAACGGCGATGCATCTGCGCTAAGAGCATTAAAGAATCCATCCGATACAGAACTTGTGGTGCCGTCGGTATAGGTATAGGCAACCGGTTCATAAGTACCTGCAATCACATTCTGCACATCGTCAGAAGGAGTTACTACGGGAGGAGACGTTGTACCATCGCCTCCGTAGGTCAAATCAAATACTTTATATAGGGTATAATCCTCTCCCGTGATAGCATTGTCTATGGTTATTTTACCGTCCGGGGTCGCGGCAAAAGCGCTTATGCTGAGAACTCCCACGAGAATGGTGAGCAGCATAATAATGATAAAAATCTTTTTAGAATGTTTCATTATATGGATCTTCTTTCACATACTTAGTCTTAAAAACAGAGAGTCTTTACAGCATATCATTCGCTTTTCCGCCTCCGTCTTTTTCTCCAGTGATGGTCCATGAGGAACAGCATCGCAGAGCCCGTAAAGAGCATGGCTCCTGCGAACCAAAAGGCAAACGTTCCGATCCCGCCTGTCTTCGGCAGTTCTTCACTGGTATAGTTCCAAACCCGGATCGTGTAGATCGTAACCGGTTCTTCCACCGTTTCCGGATCATCCGGAGGAATAATGTCCACATAGGTTATGTTGTTGCCAACGTACGGATTATCATCTTCCGTTACAGCGGTACCATCTTCATCCGTCAGGGCTACCACACCGTCCAGGATGCTGAAATAAATATCCGCTATCTGGATGATGTAACCGTTCGGGGCCACCGTTTCCCTCAGGTGGTAATATCCCCTCGACAGTCCAACCGTGCATTCGGTGAGCGCTGACATGTCGATCTCATTCTGGACTCCGTCCGTTTCAGGATCCAGGTCCACAGGCACCCATGCGTCGCCGGCTTCCTTCTCCAGCGTAAACTTCGCGCCTTCCAGACCGCTTCCGCTGCTATCCACCTTCTTGAGTTTGACCTCATAGATCGTAGGCTCATTCGGGATCTTCAGCGTATAGAAGAGCTTTCCGTCCGTATCCTCTTCGGACTCGAGCGTCACCACATCCGGGTGAGCTCCCAGCGTGATGACACCCAGGTCGCTGACCGTGAAATTGATATAACCATAGTTCTGGCTGACGTCACCAGCATAAGTTTCTGTCAGAGAAGCATAGTCGACCGGGGCTTCCGTCTCGCGCAGCTGGTACGTGCCCGGTGCAAGGGTGTTGTCCAGATGCGGGATAACTCCGTCCTCACCGGAAACGATTTCAGACACCGTGGTTTCGCCCTCCGTCCACGTCACCTGCTGCCAGCCGGTAGTTCCGCCAGAAGTGGTTTGTTTATACAGTTCGAACTTTGCGCCTTCTACCGGGACATCCGTATTCTTTTCCAGCTTCAGGGCCTGCAGCTCATAAGGACGGTTCCTGACGGTAAGCTTGAAGTATTCCTCCGTTATTACACCTTCATCATTCTCGATAATTACATGTCCTACACTGTAGTAAATACTCGAATCATCGTCATTCGGAGTAACATCCAGCGTCCATTCATCATCACTTTCATTATAATTCAATACGACACTTAACGCGAACGGAACGCCTGCATATCCCTGTGTAGACTTCGTCTCTGTAAAGGTATACGTCTCCGCTTTTGTAAGGAATTCCGTAGCGATCCAGCCGTCACTGGCCCGAGACGTTCTCTCGTAAGTCGTCACATTATTCTCATTCGTATCAGACCAGACCGACGTATCGCCATTGTAAAGGGTGAATTTTGAGCCGCCAAGAGGCTCCTCCCAGTCCCAAGTTGTTTTGTAGAACATGACAGCCGGTTTGTCCGCCGGAATGTTATGCACGGTGTATTCCATGTAGTTGTCGCCGATCTCCACGGGATCATCGTATTCCACCCTGTACTTTATAAGCTCAGGTTCCCCTCCCGCGGTCAAGGTGGCATTCAGGAACACGACGCCGACAATGTCTTCGAGAGGCGTTATGTCGTCATATGTTACATTGCCGCTGACAACTACTGGATTCTCCAGCACGACTTCACGGACCACATAGTTATGGAATATCAGATCATCATGATCGAATCCGGTTACATCCGGAAGATTCAGATACGACCACAGAATCTCCTGCGGCTTTGCGCTGAACAAAAGCTGCCGCACGGAGCCTTCCACAAGAACCTGCTGATCGAGAGAACCATCCTGTGTCAGTGTCTCATAGTATACTGCAAAATAGGCCGCGTCACGGTCCAGTACGGTCGAAGCATCTGCCCAATCCTTGATCAGACGCAGGGCATAGCCCTTGTAGTTGCGGACAAGCACGTCGGAGGCACCATTGACAGGTATCTTACCTATGATGCCATCCCAGACGTCATCAACATCATACCCTTCATCATTAAGCCCGTACTGCCAGAACTGATAGCCGTCCGGGGTCTCGGTGGGCCGCTCTACCACTTTGTACTGCGTACCCGGCAGCAAGCCGACAAGCTCCACAAGATAATAAGCGGGGATGTTGGAAATGGCACCGTTCATGGACGTATCAAAGGTGGCGGAGAACTGTTCATCCTCCGTAAGCTCGTCAAAGTCGCTGACACCCTGACCGCTATGCAGGATCCTCACGAACCTGCCGGTACTGTCCGGATCATTCGGGTCCGCATGAGCAGGATCATTGGGCTGCCATTTGCAGTAATACCCTGCCGGATCGATCACATGGTATGAATAAATATTGGCAGGTGTAAAATCATCGTCGTACGGCGTCTTGAATTCGACACGGAAATCAAAGCTTCTTAGAAGATCGGGATTGTCCGGATCTTTCGGTTCTCCGTTCGCATCATAGAGCTCTATCATTTCCGGATCATGACTCTCTCCGAGCTTCTTATAGAGCTCCTTCTGGATCGTCATTCTCTTGGTCTCTTTGACCACGTTATCGTAAATGACTTTTGCACGGTTGTCGAGCGTATCAAACGGGATCTCAAAATTGACAAGATGAGCCTCATAGGGGGATACGGTCTGCTCGTTGCCATTCCCATCGACCGTGAAAGTCGTCATCACAGACGTTGGCTCGATAAGCGTGTCGTTTACCTTTACATACTCAAATATATCCGGATCAACGCCGCATTCCTTGATCATGTACTCTTCTACAAAAACGGGATTGCCGTCATCATCATCCGGGTATGTGGGGAACGTGATCTCTATCGTTTCCGATGGTTTCACAAGATAAACATCATTATACTTGACACGCTCAGTAACACCGGTAACCGCGTTTTCATAGTCGACACTGAGTTCCCGCCTATATGTCACTTCCTCAGTGGTTCCCAGATATTTAACCGTACCGTCCGGAGGAGAAAACAGTATGTAAGGATCTCCTTCGTGACCTGCGCGCGGATCCTTATACCAGATCTGGTAGGGATATACGGCGATGCTGTTCTCGGAAATATCTACAAGTTTCTCCCCATCGGATTCCTTCAGCTCCTTGGTGAGCTGAACGGTACCCTTCTTTACAGCGGAGAGGTTGAAGCGCATGTAGAGGTTGGAAGCACCGGCGCCGCGCTCCATGTAGAAGATCTTCATGGTGTGGTTCGTGTTATCCTTGAAGGTCGTCACACTGCCGTAATCCGGATCGTTTTTAACCTCAAAGATGCCGGGATAGTTTTCCGCATCATTCGGATCGCCTAACAGTTTCTTTCTTGCTTCTTCAGGACTTAAGCCATCTCTCTGCGTATAATGATTATAAAACAGATCATACAGCGTAGTATTCGTGCCGTTGACATATACCTGACCCGTACGGAAATTGACATTGCCGGCCATAGCGCTGTGAATGCCGCCGAGGTCGATTATGAGTTCGCCGTCCACATACAGCCAGAAGTCATCGTCGCCGGAGAACTCAAAGATTATGTCGTGGCCCCATTCGTCCAGGCCGCTGGGTGTCTGGACGAAGCCGGCCTTCAGTTCCATCCCGAACCAGTAGTCCGCTACCTGGTTGGCAGCAACATTCGGATTGGTACCGGGTGTACTGATAAGATAGAGCTGTTCGTTATAGCGCGGATCATTTTCCGGCAGCGGCTGCTGCGTCGTCGTATACAGGTTCAGGCCGTTTTTCGACGGGTCGGCAAAAACACCGGGGGTTATGACGTTATACGGGAAGAACTGACCATGCTTAAGAGAAGGTTTGATAGCTGTGTCATAGGTGCCGATCTCTTGATATACAATAAAGTCGCCGCCGTTATATGCACCGTTGTTTTGTACATCATACAGCGTTGCATAGTTTTGCGTACTGTCAAACACATAATATCCGGTAGCGTCATAGGTACTCTGAATGAACAGATGGTTGACAGGGACTTCATTGGCATACAGTCCGCTAAGGTTAAGGCCGGATAGCACACCCTTCGGATATCCGTTACCCTCCAGATTCGTTGAGAGAAGATTGGGTGTCTGATTCATGTTCCTAAAGGTATTATCAATGAGGTACTGTGTCTGGATCCCAGTAGTATCGCATCCTCCGCCGGAAACCTTTCCATCGAAATTCACCATATACATCTCGATGCCGTACAGATTGTTGTCCACGGTCGGGACGGTAAGAAGCTCGTCATCCGGATTCACCGGCTGCACAATGGCAAAATAGATATCCAGGGCCAGGCGTTTGGGACAGGCTTCAATGACAGCCTCATCGCCCGCATCAAGATCCACATTGATACCGTCAAAAGCGTAGTTCGGATTATCCCATACCAGCGTCTGTGAATAGTACTGACCGTTGCGCCGGCCGGGCATGATCACACCGATGGTGGAATCCGAAAGGATCTGCCCCGGCCTGAGTACTGTTACACCGTCTTCAGCAAGAACCGGCATCAGGGGCGCGAGATACTTGTCCGTATACGTATTCTGGAATTCATAGTAATTATTGGGGGTAAACTCACCATTTTCCCATTTCCCGTATACCGTGAAATCCCACAGCAGTTCGTCCATACCGGATCCGATCCACTCGATGGTATCCCCGTTCTCTGTGCAGGGAACAAGCTTGCCGTTTCCGTCAATGGCAAAGTATGTATAGCCATGTCCGTTCCATGCCCGGGTATAGATAATCACCTGCTTCGGGGCGTCGCCTTCAGACTGCGGCAGCAAGGAGTCATCCGACACGCTGATCTTCTGTGCCGAGTTTACTTTATAATAATCAGAGATAATACTCTCAGGTTCATCTTCCGCAAGGTACAGCCATTCCAGACCGGTTGCGCCGGTTGTATTGAAGCCATCTTCAAACTTACCGCTGTAAGTAAGAGTCTTATTGCCCGCCTTCAGCATGATCTGACCTGCGTGGATTCCCGTGCCGGCAGTGACCGTAATGCTGCTGGCCTCGGCGGCTGAATCGACCATATGAAGGCCTGTTGCATCGATCTTAAGATACTTTACGGAACTGCCGACCGTGGTACGCAGCTTATATTGCTTGCCTGTTCCCTCCCATTCGAATGTCCAGGACGTTATCGTATCGGTATAGTCATTGGGAACGTAGATCTTGTCCGTGTTCTCTCCGGTACGCGACATAACGGTAAGGAATTCGGCGCACAGATTGCCGTCGATGCTTTCATGTTCATCACCGGTCAGCGCCTTGGCCGTGCTGCCGCCGTCCCACCTCAGAATGCTGTAGGACTTTCCATCCAGTCCATATGGATCGTTCCCATCGGATTCATAGATCAGACGGAATTTGCTGCCTTTGGTCGGATCGTTGATTTTTCTTGTATTATCCCAGGCACTGACTGCATAGATGCGCCTACTCGTACCTGATCCCGTAACAGCCCAATAATAATGAGTATCATGATCTGCGCCAGTCTGAATATTGTAAAACCTTACTTCACCGGTCGTGGTAAACGCCAGTTTCCATGCTGTTGCTGTAACTTTTGAGTCAACAAAACTCAGATTGGTCCCTGATCTCCTGACATAGTGACCAGCATCTGAATCATCTTTATAATAGATATAGTATTCATCCGAAGAACCTTCCTTTTTTTCGAAGAAATACTCAGATGCATTTCCAACACTACTGCTCAGTTTAATTCCGTTTCCGTTACTATAAGTTTGATTCGTTGAATAATAACCATTTCCGCTTACTTCCTGGATATAAAGTCCCTGCCCGGCTTCCATCATCGCATCAATATCGGTCGTGGAATCCACCGCATACCAGCCTTCCGGACTAGACAGCGGGCCGGACACCAGCGCGTAGACGGAGAAACCTTCCGCCGAAAAGCCTACCTCGGCGCCTTCGACGGTAACGTCATAAATCCTGCTGCCGGTCTCCTCACCGTCAGCAAAGTGGACGACCTTCGTCCCATTCAGGGACTTCGGATCGCCTTCGCGGTCAAGCAAGCGGATGCTTACATCCACCGGCGCCGCAATGATGACTTTCTCGCCGTCTTTTACAATGCTGATATCAAAGAAGCGGACACAGTCGAGCTCAGCGGCCTCTGTGGCAAGAGCATCCGCCGTCTTCAACATATAGTCATAATAATCGTCGGATCCCTCTTCACTCAGGATCTCGGTCACCTCAAGCTCCGCACCATCGGGAACGCCCGCATCCATGCCATATGCGACCTCCACAAGATAGCTGTTGCCGTCAGACGCCCGGATTTCCTTCTGGAGCGTTCCCGCCGCTACGGCATAAACCGAAAATCCATTTGCGGTGAAACTGACAGCTTCAGCCGCAGTTTCCGTTCCACTATCCGAAGTGCCCGCAAAAGCAGCAGGCTTCAGTGACGTGATAAGCTCGTCGCTGTCGCTCAGATGCAAAACGGCAAGATCGTCTCCCAGTTTCTCCTCCAGCTCTATGCTGACTGTAACAGCAGCTTCAGGCTGGATCTTCATCCCGTCAGAAATTATAGAAATATCAAAGAGACGGACAGTCTCCAAAAACTTATCCTGTTTTGCAACGACGGCCGCCGCACGGTCATAGTATTCCTGATAAGTTTCGTAACCTTCGGTGATCTCCTCGGCGGACAGCACGGCATTATCGGGGATCTGCGCATCGGAAGCGAATGTGACACTGATCTTCCACGTGTCTCCCCGTCTGTCTATCACACGGGTCACAATCACGGACGTATATACATAGGTTGAGAAACTGTCGGCAGAGAAGGCAAGCTCCTCACCGCTCTGCTCAACATCTTCCACCAGAGTGCCGACGCCCTCGTCGTCTATATGGACGAGCGCGACTTCAGCGGTCTCTGTCTTTTCAACAGGTGCAAGGACCACGGAGATCGGGATCAGCGGCTGGATCTCATCGCCTTCTTTATTTCTGAAGGTGATGTCCACTGCCTTTACCGTGACGACTTTCTTCTCAACGACATTCGCGTCGCTTTCGGCAGATCCCGCCACGGCGGTCTCAACCGCTGAGATCACTTCTTCCGCCTCAACGCCGGTAACGGTCACAGTGGTGTCCTTCGGGAAGGCGCCCTCCGGAGCCGCTATGCTCACGTTCATGCCGTCAACTGTTGTGTTATAAGTAAACTCAGGGTACTCCGTATCCTCTTCTGCCAGTTCCGGATTCTCCGGCAGCTTGGCGTAACCCATTATGGACCTGTCGCCAAGCTCATATCTGTGCGTTGCCACTTCATTATTGACTGCGCCTTCGATCGTGGTGACGATGCCGTTTTCCTCATCGACGGTCAGCACTATGCCCACATGGTCGGAGTTGCCGTCGGGCTCCCAGTTCAGGTCGGGATCCGGATAATCGAAGAATATCAGATCACCGGGTTCAGGAATGTAGCTTTCCTTATCTGCATAAATTCCGAGGTCTTTAAGATCTCTGACCCACCTTACGCAACTGGACTCCCATGGCATACTTGACACCGGGATACGCGCATAGTAGAGGCAGAAGGATACAAACATGGCGCACCAGTCGCCATATACATATTCATAGGAATCGCCGAACCAGTCTCCGTAACGGGTATAGTACCTGACTACTCCGGCTTTATTTTTTAAATAGTTATCTGACTGCCCGTGATAACCGATCTGGCTTGAGGCAATGGTAAGAAGATCCTGCGCCCAGTCTCTGGTATAGACTGTGTCTTTGAACATCCGGTTCCAGAATTCGGGCTTCTCCACAAGTTTGTCATTGCCGGCCATGCGCCAATATTCGCCGTTGCAGATGATATCGTATACGTAAGTGTCTTCTCTTTTTTCGCCGCAGACAGTACATGTAGCTGCGTCCCTTTCATCCTCGGCATCCCATACATGACCTTTGGCCGGGACAGACCCGGTCTCCGTTCCTTTGCAGACCGCGCAGGTGCGGGTCTGCTCGCCTTCCTCGGTGCACGTCGGCTCGGTAGTGACCTCCCACTCGCTCCACTCATGGTCGACGGTGGGGATCTCTTCCGTTTCGGTCAGTTCGCAGACAGCGCAGGTATGGGTATGGGATCCGACTTCCGAGCAGGTGGGCTCGGTAATATCGAACCACTCGCCCCACTCGTGGCCCAGGGCCGGGACTTCTTCCGTTTTTGTATCATTGCAACTAAGGCAGGTAAAAGTTTTAGCGCCGGGGTTCACGCAATCCGGCTCGGCTGTGACTTCCCCTTCGTCCCAGTCATGTCCGAGGGCCGACACATTTTCCGTTTTCGTATCACTGCATCTGAGGCAGGTATAAGTCTTAACGCCGGGGTTCACACAATCCGGCTCTTCGGTGACTTCTCCATCGTTCCAGTCATGGCCGAGAGCGGCGACATCTTCCGCTGCCACTGTTCCGCAGGTATTGCATGTATGGGTCTTTGAGCCGGCCTCTGTACAGGTGGCGGCGACTGTTTCCGTCCACTCGCCCCAGCTGTGGCCGAGAGCGGAAAGGATCTCATCGTCTTCTGCCCCGCAGACGGAGCAGACGCGGACACGCTCTCCGCCGACTGTGCAGGTGGGCTCGGTGATATACGTCCACTCGCCCCACTGGTGGCCGGTGGCCGGGACCGTACCCGTTTCCACTGTATTGCAGACCGAGCAGGTACGGGTCTGTGTACCATCCGCCGTGCAGGTGGCGGGGATCGTTACCGTCCATTCAGAGAAGCTGTGCCCCTTGGGCTGGATAACGGAATCCGTGGTCGCTCCGCAGGAGCAGGTATGGATCATGGTGCCTGCTTCCGTGCATGTTGAATCGGAGACGACTGTTCCGGCGTCCCAGGTATGGCTATGCTCATCCGGCGGCGCGCCTTCTCCTTCCGCAAACGCCGAAGAAGGCAGCATGCCGACGACCATCACGATCGCAAGCAGCAGCGATATCAGCTTTTTCTTTCTATTAATAATATTAAAAGTCTGCATTTCCCTTAACCACTTTCTTTGATCCATTTAAATCAGGGAATCCTGCAATCCATTGAAATATCTGAACTTTTTGTGCCTTTGCCCCGGGATATCCCGAAGCAAACGGACACAGTGAACCTATTATATAATTTAAGCTATTTTAAATTTTTTTTCTCTCTCTGTCAATGAATAATTTATTACTAATTTCACTGTAAATGCCAGTTTTTGTATCAATTTGGTAACAATTTGATGATATTTTTGCTATTTCACCTATTAGCGTCTTCAGTGTAACAGGCAAAGAGTCAATAAAAGCGTCAAAAAACGGGACAAAAGTGCGCAAGAGGCACATTTTTGTCCCGGTCATCCTTTCTGTATCATTCATGTTATGTATAAATCACGCATCCGTAATTATGCGATATCAGAAATTTTCTTTATTTCACTTCACTTTTCCCACCCGTTTCCTCAGATGAAAGACGTCTCTTCTCCTCCTCTACCATACCGGCGGCGGTGATCTTCCTCAGGCTTTCCGCACCGCTTTCGGATATATCCGCGAAGGAATCGAATATCTCCTGCTTTTCGGAGAGCATCTCCATTATCCGCTCGTCCACCGAGCCCTCGCAGAGGAGCCGGTATACAAGGACGGTGTTGAGCTGACCCATGCGGTAGGCCCTGGATATGGCCTGGGTCTCGAGAGAGGGCTTGATCTGCGGCTCGCAGAAGATGATGACGCTTGCTGCCTGGATGTTGAGCCCGGTGCCTCCGGCCTGCACCTGCGAGAGGAGCACAGCCCCTCCGATTTCGGCGCTGAACGCATCGATGACCGCCTGGCGGTCTTTGGGGGAAACAGAGCCTGTAAGAGGCCCGAAGCATACACAGCCGGTGAGCATTTTCCGCGCCTGACGGAGCGTATTGAGAAAGAAGGAGAATGCGATGACTTTCTTGCCGTTTCCGACGGCCTCCTCGCAGATATCGCGCAGCTGCAAGGCCTTCGAGGAGCTCTCCGGGTCCGCCATGTTCCAGGAGACCTGCCGCATGGCCATGAAATCGCCGGCCATGACGGAATCATAATAGCGGGAATACTCCCCGGGACTCATCTGACACCAGATCTCGTTTTCTATCTTCTCCGGGAGCTCGGTGAGGACGTCCTCCCTTTTTCTCCTGAAGTAGACAGGAGCAACGAGGCTCCTGAACTCCGAGGCCTTTGAAAGCGAGCTTATCCCGCCTATGTCCTTTGCGGTATCAGCGTCGAGGCAGCTGATGAGGAAATACATCTCATCGAGCATGTTTTCAAGCGCGGTGCCGGTCATGAAGAGGACCCTGTCCGTCCTCCGGCGAAGCACGAGGAGCGAGCCTGTCCGGAGCGCCTCCGGGTTTTTCACATAGTGCGCCTCATCCGCCACCAGCATGCCGTATGTGAAGCCCTCCGGGAGCGTGAAACGGCTAATCATCTCGTAGGTCGTGACCGCAACGCCGCCTGAGCGGACCCAGCGCGAAACATCATCGAGGTAATAGCCGCCGTGGATCTTGACGGCCTTGAGATCGCTGTGCTTTTCTATCTCGCGGCACCAGTTGATAAGGACTCCCGCCGGACACACCACGAGAAAATGTGTCTCGCCCGCGTTCCTGAGGGACACCATGGCGGCTATCGCTTCCACGGTCTTGCCGAGACCCATCTCGTCGCCAAGCAGGACGGTCTTCTGATTGATGATGAACTTCACGCCGAGTTCCTGATACGGTCTGAGCGTACATTTCAGACCTGTCAGGTCGAGTTGAGCCATATATACATTTTCGTAAAGTTCGGCGGGAAGTCCGCCTGTTCCGCTATATCTTACATCGAAACGAAGCTTCTTCCCGTATGCGGAATCCCGCTCCTGAGCGGCTTTATTTTCCATAAATGTATAAAATGACGCAGGGTCGGCCGAAAATTCCCTCCATGCCCCGTCAGCCGTAAGTTCGCTGATGCCGCCGGCCTCCGCGAGGATGCTTTCGGCTTTATCGGCGAATTCTCCGGACAAGAGATCCGAAAGAGGCCCGATCGCGGTAAGCGCGCCGTTTCGCTTTGAAGAGGATGCAAACAGCCATCTGAGCCCGTTCATGATCAGAGCCGTAGAAGCAGCGCATCCTTCGGCGCAGATCGAAAGCTCATCCGAAAGCGGGGCGGCCCGCTGCTCGAATCTTTCATACGCCATGGCTCTGCAGACAGCAAGGACGAGTTTATCGGAAAAGCTATCGCGGTTTTCAGCGGACAACCTGACAGAGACCTGCTCCGCCACTTTGTCCTTTATCTTATTCAGTGCATAAAGCGTCCGCTGCGCGGATGTCTCGCCTATCCCTTCGATCTCGGAGAGAGAGCTGATCGTCTCTCCGTAAAGCCGCCCCAGATCATTGATCCCTGCCGCCCTGAACGCAGAGATCCTTATAGCAAGGCCCGTTTTACGGAGTTCATCCAAATCGAGTTTACATAATTCTATTCTAATCTTTTCTCCCAGCAGATCATCCGCCGCCTTTACGGCAGCCTGCTTTGCCCGTTCAGCTTGATCCCGAAGCGCCCTAAACTCCCCGGCAAGCTTTTCCGCTGTTTCGATCAGCTCTCTTGCTTCTGTTACGTTCATGCCTTAATTCCTCACCGGCCGTATATTAACATAATCTTATTAACGTAAATTAATAGACATAAAATAATATACATATTATATTATACATATTATTATTTCCATAATATAAAGATGCGCTGTTTCTGTTGTTATTATAACAGGAAAATGCTATATTGGATATAAATTCATTACCGGAGGCGGACCGTTATGTATGATATATCGAGATTCACCGATGCGCAGAGACATTCCTTCTCCACCGCACTGGCGGAGATCAAACGCGGCAGGAAGATGAGCCACTGGATGTGGTGTATTTCTCTCCTGCAGACGGCAGGTTTGATCATAAGCAATTGATTACGTTTCTGCAAAGGTGAAACAGGTTGTCACTAAAAGTGTGCCGTCCTTATTTTCCTGCCGTTCGTATCAATATGTGTATTAGTATATTGTAAAGACAGAATAAAACAAATATAATGAATTAAGATAGTATAAACTGATCTATTCTTATAACGGCAGACAGGAGGCTGATCATGAGATTCGAATACGATGCTTTTTTCAGCTACCGCCACAGACCGCTCGACCAGGAAATAACCCAGAAAGCCTTCAACGCACTGGAGAGTTACAAGCTTCCCAAATTGCTTCGCGAGCAGGGTTTTGAGGAGATCCATCGCGCCTTCCGCGATACTGAAGAGCTCCCTGTTACCCGCATTCTTACTGAGACCATAGACGATGCGCTGCATTCGTGCAACTGCCTGATAGTTGTATGTTCTTCCGATACGCCTGTTTCCGAATGGATCGACAGAGAGGTATCGGTGTTCATAGAGATAGGGAGAGCTGACCATATCTATCCCCTGCTCATCACAGGCGATCCGGAGCAATCCTTCCCGCCTTCGCTCAAGCTCGTGCCTGATATTGCAGATCGTATAATGGATATACGCTGCCCGGGCAATGACGTTAAGAAGATGATGGCCAAGGCTGAAACTGAAATGCTGAAGGTCATCGCCGGGATAACAGGCTGTGATGAGGATGAACTCCGCCGCGAGCACCAGATGCGCCGGAGCAGCAGACTCATAAAACGAGCTGCCGGAGCTGCGGCTGTTCTCCTGGCCGTTACCGGCGTATCGCTCGGTATAATGGGTATTGCAAAGAACTACAGGAATGAAGCAGCGCTGCGCGAGCAGGCTTCCATGCGTATCCTCAACGAGCTCACCTACTCCCTTCCGGACAATCTGACAAATGTCCCCGGAGCTTACAGCAAAATTGCGGACATCCTGGAGCGAAACACCGAGGATATAAATGACATACTGCGTCTTTCCAGAAACAGAGAGGCGGCGGAATTCGAAGCCTCCGCCAACTATGAAAGGCTTGCCACAGCAAGTTCCGTGCTTGGTTCACAGGAAAGGGCTCTTGAGGCGCAGAAAACAGCCATTGCAAACTACGAGGAACTTGCCAAAACAGGAACTAAAGAGAGCCAAGTTCGGCTTGCCTCCTCCTATAACAACCTTGCGATCCTGTATACCAAAGAGGGCCGTTATGAAGAGGCAGAGGCTACCTACGGCGATGCTATCGAAATGCAGTTGCTCTCCGGCGACGAAAGCCTGCAGCTCATCAGGATCTATCAGAACGCGGGAGCAAATGCATTGAGCGCCGGCGATGCTGCTACTGCTTATGATTATTATGATAAATGCATCAATCTTGTGGCTGAGCCCAGGACCACCACTGATCTGGACACGCTTGGAAGGGTCCACTTGAATTACGGCAATGCTCTCCACCGTGAGGGCAGATACGACGAAGCGGAGGAACACGTAAGGACCGCAATTGACTATTATGAGGAACTCCTGCAATACAGGGATTCGGCCTTGAACCGTACGCAGGTGATCCAGGCAGAAAGCGCTCTGGGCACGATACTTGCAGATGCTGGCAGATTTGAGCAGGCCGATGAGGTATTTGCTGATGCCATCGCCGAAGCGGAAGTGCTTGCGCAGGATAAAGAGAACATGCCTTACCAGCGGAATCTTTCAGATCTATACAACAACCGCGGTGCCGCCTTCAATACTCAGGGCGACTATGTTTCCGCTGATGAAATGTATTCAAAAGCTGTGGAGTTATACAGATCGGTCGCAGAAAAGACCGGTACTGCATCCGACAGGGCGATGCTGGCAAAAAGGCTGACGAATCTCGCCGATAACTCCTTCAAGCTGTCTGACTACCCACGCTCGAAAGAATACTTCAAAGAGGTATTCCGGATATACGAAGAAGTTCTGGACGGTCTGGGACAATACGATAAGGCCGTATATCTCTCATGGCTTTCCTATTATAAACTGATCCACGAGCGGGATTTTCCCGGAGCTTACAAAGCTGCAAACGAAGCATATGAACTCCAGCCAGACAATACCCTGGTAAACATGATTCGCGGCTATGCGTGTCTCTATGACGGCCATTATGACGACGCGGAAAAGATCCTTACAGAAATCGCCGCTTTCGGAGGCGGTCAGGCAGAGATGATCCAGAGAGACCTTGAGGCTCAGCAGCAGGCAGGAATGTG
>JAEEGL016168850.1_pt1 | contig 24159 bp, 47 predicted proteins | sample 9134231 | NCBI WGS metagenome assembly JAEEGL01 (sample SAMN16246548, study PRJNA631951) | gut metagenome | biome: gut microbiome; feature: rumen; material: fiber-attached | host: Bos | place: Iran: Karaj | collected 2018-10
AATTAATGTCTTTTTCAAGAATTAATCTTTCTCCAAAGACAGTAAATAACGACTGCTTATTAATTTCCCAAGGATGTAAAATTTTATCAACAGAAACCTGTAAAGAGGATTCTGCATAACTATCAATATAATATCCAATCGTATCTTTTTCTTCTTTGCTGATATATTTAAGTAAATCCATAATTAAAAACCTCTTTCATAATTCTTATAAAAATATTATAATAAAATTTTTTATAAAAATCAAAGATGACCTTTTAGCTACCATTTGTAACAACTTTACCTTCTAATCCACATTTCTTGCATTTGAATGGGTATTCTATTTTACCCGCAATTCTCTTGCCAAGATCCAGACCATAAGTTACTGGAAGAGGACATATACACATAGCATATACCCTATCTTCCTTGACAGGGTATATATATGTTGGTTCTAATTCTACTCTCATAGAAAATCCTCCCAATGCTGCTTGATATATGATATATCATCTTCATCAAGGTCATAAACTGATTCAACAGTAAATTCTGTTTCACCTGCGGCGGCCCGTCTTGCGATTTCTTTGGCGACTGCACGAGTATCATAATGTTTTGAAATATAACCCAAAAAATCATTCTCTGTTAAAGTAAACATACACTCACCACTCCCATCATAATTATCATAAAGAGAATGAATAATGCTTCAAAGAATACAAAAGAGTCATCGACTCTTTTGTATTCAAAGATGCAAATTCCTATCCATGATATTAAAAGTACCCAATAATAAAGATCCATATTAGCCAACCTTTTCTCTGCAACGAGTTAAAATAGTCTGCTTACAATTACGATAAATCTTATGGTCTTTAACAGTACCAATCAGTTTATGTACGGAACCTTCTTCCCAGCTCTTTGCCGCAGTCGTCCATACATAAACATTATCATTGGAATCAGACATAATATGCATGGTACTATGACCATAATATCCGTCTAATCCAATTGCCTTCTGGACAGTCAGTTCAAGGATTAACTTATCTCCTATTTCACCCTGAAACTCAGAAGGAGTCGGCTCGTAAAGAATGGTATCAAGGAACTCTTTAATGGTATCATCATTATTAAGATCCTTACCGTTTGCCGAAACCTGATTCCAATAGAGCTTAATAAGCTCAATATTTCCAGGCATATCCTCAGGAATTTCTACATCGGTAGGGAAGTACCAATTCCATTTCGGATTATAACGAGCACCCTGTTCTTTCAGCCAGTCCTTAAACGGGAAGGTCTGACCTTTACAGATGGTAATGTAATCACCAACAAAACCCAGCTTTTCTTTAGAATTCTTCTGCATCACAATCCTCCTCAAAGGCACCGGCCGCAACTAACATATCAAACATATCTGCATCATGGAAAGATAATCTTTTAATCTTTGCTACTGGAACACCGACCCAAATAGTTTCAAATTCAAATGGATCTTCTTCCTCTAAAAGTTCGTACCTCATTTCATCAGCAAACATTTTTTATCTTTCCTTTCTTAATTCTTATAATAATATTATAATAAAAATTTTTAAAAAAATCAAAAGCGAATAATTAGTTGCATAATTATTCGCTTTCCTTTTCAAAAATTAATATATAAGTTCCAGCATCGACAGGAATGTAATTAATATATCGAGATCCTTTTTGAAGTTCCTGTTTAACTATATCTGCGGTATGAAATTTATTTGTTTCTATTGAATACTGTATTCGTGGAGTCTTATTTAATTTTCGTTCAAAAAATTTAGTACCCGCCGCAATAAAATTACGACCATCGGTAAATTCCCAGGCAGATGCCATTTGTAATACCTCTTCTTACTTTATTTTACAAAAAATTTTTGATATATAATAGATAGAAATTAATAAGGAGCGCACCAATGATTACAAGTTTGAATAGTTTGTCTCAAACATTCATTTTTTGGATCGTAGCACTTACAATTCTTTTTGCAAGTCTCTTCGATTCGTTTCGGATTTTTTACGGTAGTCATCATAATCATATTGCCTTGACGGACTTGTTTTTGTATAGCTTTTTCAATAGGAGACGGATTTGTTTCAAAATCGCATTTAGAAACTTCTTTACAAGTCTTACAGGTTCCCATTTGAGATCCACAATTAGAACATATTAGATGCGGTTTCCCGTTTATGAGATCTACAATGCCGGGTTCAAGTAAGGGCTGTCCGCAAATTTCACAATATCTCATTTGCTCTTGGAAAATATATTTGGGACAACAATCTGAAACTGGATCGACTTTAATATGGAGTATAGAACAGACTGTATCTGCCCCTTGAGTAGCTCGAAAGCCGCAGTCGCCGCAAGATTTATTAAAAATTGCCATTATTTATTTTTTCCTTCTTTAGAATGAAATAAATAAGTTTTTCCTTTACCATTTGATTTAGTTACATGATATGAATCAATTTCTTCTTCATTATGTGCATCATAAAACATTCTGTACATAGCATCATTAAGTGGTAAAGTTTGGCAAATACTTTCAATTTCTTGAATAGAATCAATGGAGCAAATATCTTCTTCTTCATAATCACAAAGAATTAATTCAAGTGCTTCAGAATAAGATTTTGCACTAACAAGTCCAGCAACATGAACTTCGTTTTCAGAATACTTATCCCAGTATGTAATTTTAAAAATATAATATTTCATCATATTTAAGGCACCGACCTTTCTAAAAAATGAAATGAAAATTTTCTTTTATTATTTAATATAATTATACAATAAATTTTTAATAAAATCAAAAATGTAATTTTTTGTTTGACAAAGTGTGATTTTGTAATACGCTGCAATGCCGGGGGAGGTTTTTAATTTTGGCAAGTGAAAGAGAGAAATCAATTAGTTTAAGAATTTCAAAAGAAGAAAAAGAAAAGTTAATAGAATAGGCAGAAAAAGAAGAACGTTCAGTTTCTTAGGTTATTAGATTAGCTATTAAAAAATATTTGGAAGAAAATAATTAAGATCCCTCCTGGATTTTAAGAAAGGAGGAGTATGGAATTAGATTCTTTCGTATTTAAAAGAAAATGGATTGAAAAGATTGCTGCTCTTCCTGGGGAGTAGCAAGATTAGATTTTGTCTGAAATTGTTAGATATGGAACAGGAGTGGAATTGAAATATAAATCTGATCCTGTTATAAATAGTATGGTTAAACTTATAACTGATGAAATTGATTTTTCAAAAGAAAAATATTCTGAAAGATTGGTTATGAGTTAGTTTGCGGGGCGGAAGAAGAAAGTTGACGACGAGTAGATTTTACGCCTTGCTCTTCAAGGAAAAAGTTCAACTGAAATTGCAGAGATGTTGGGAGTTAGTAAATCTTCAGTAGATCATAGTGAAGGTTGGAAAAAAAGAAAATAGGTAATTGTATAATCCGAGCGAAGCGAAGGATTATAATAGTGAAGGTTGGAAGCGAAGAAAAGAAAAAGTAAAACGAAATGAAAATTTTGAGTTTTAATTTTTGCAAAAATTTTGCAAAAATATGTACTCGTTAAAACGGGGATTTGCAAAAAATTTTGCAAAAACTGCAAGAGAGATCGCAGATTCCAAGATTTTTATTTAAGATTTTCATTTGAAATTTTGCAAATTTGCAAGATTTTTGTAAAATTTTTGCAAAAAAATTGCAATTGTACAAATCTATATATATATGATTTTTGCAAAAAATTGCAAAAATATTTTTGCAAAAATTTCTCGCTTCGCTTGAAATTTTTGCAAAAGGGGCGGAGGACTTCGTCCTCCGAGAATCTTTAGATAAAATGAAATGAAAATTTCATTTTAAAAAATTTTTTTAGGGGTATATATAATTATTTGGGGGAATATTAATATTTAAGAAAATGAAATGAAAATTTTCATATGGAACTTTAGAAAAATGAAACGAAAATTTGAAATAAAAAAAAATAAGAAGTAGTAAAATAAAATATTACTACTTCTTTTATTAGAGGAATTTTTGCAAAATTGCAAAAATTTTGCAAATTTTTTACAAAATTATATAGTTTTATTAGGTAGAAGAAGAGAAGATTGGTGCGCCCGGTACACCGGGACCCTGTGATTTTAAATCACGATCGTTTTCAGTTTTCATTGTACTAAAATTAGACAGGAATTCCACCTGTCTAATTATTATATCCAAGAGTAGGTCTTTTAACTTACTTTAATCCATTCTCTTTAAGGAACTTCGAAAGAGCATCAGTATCAACGTTCTTTATGACTACTTTAGCTGCATCTTTCATTTCCTGACAAAGTTCATCAATAGCATCCATAAAAATCTCTGCATCTTTATCAGAAAAATTTCCGATATAATCAGAAACTTCTGGATAATACTTTTGAACATAGTCAAAGATCATCTTCTCTAATTTCTTAGCATCTTCTAGTTTAGCCTTCTTAGCTTTCTTAGCTGCTTCTTCTTCTCTAGCTTTCTTCTGCTTAAGAGCTTCGTTTAATACATCAGTAAATTCCTGAGCTACAATCTGAGGATCTTCAGTTTCAAGGATCTTACTAATCGCTTCTAAATTAAAATACATATATATATGTCTCCTTTTTTATTCTACTTATATTGTACCAAAAATTTTTTAAAAAATCAACTCATTAGTATCTATAAAGTGAGTAATTCGCGCGTAGGAATAAATTATATCGAACAACGAGCGCGAAGCGCGAAGTTGTGAAGATATAATTTATTCCGTCCCTACGGGACTTATAATATCTTCGTTTTCGCAACTTCGTTGCTCAACTCGATATTATAAGTCCCTATGCGATTCACTTCTTTCTATTTATTATGATTTTTATATGCAGACAAAAAATCACGTTTGCCCAAAAATTTTTGCCAAAGGACTAATTTTCGGCAGATTGAACAAAAATATATAAGGCATTTTTTTTTATTATACTAAAAATTTTACAAAAAATCAATTTCCTGCGCGACGGGCGCAATTAATATTACCCCCTATTATTTTAGTATAATTTTTTATAATTGTCAAAAGCGGGCGCCACGGGCGCTATAATTATAACCCCCTATTATTATAGTAAAAAATTTTTAAAAAATCAACTTGCGGCGATTATTTGACATATGAAAATTTTTTTATTGTCAATTTTCTGCGGCGCGGCCGCCAAGCGAGAGCAAAAAGAGCGGCTACATTTGTTCGTTAAATCGTCGCATATGATTAAGTGTTCGGCCGCGACGGCCGCCCAGCGAAGAAAGTTGCGGCTAAGGTCTAATTTTGGGAAAATAGGAAGCGCCATATGGGCCAGCTTTTGCCCAGAAAATTTTCCCATATGTACTCGTTAGCGGGAATTCGGCGCCCAACAGCCGTCGGCGCGCCGCCATAACTTTAGTCCTTTAAAGTGTAGCACTTTAACGCGCTAAAGCGCCCGGGCAAAAAATAAAAAAGCCCCCTTTAGGGCTTTTTGAAATATTCTTCATCACTAATTTCGCCGTATTCATGTTTGTGAACAAGCCAACCCGTCATGAATCCAAGAATAAAACTAATAGCTAAAAAAATTAATAAATCCATTTTTATTTCCTTTCTTCAAAAACTATGTAATCATCACCCTCGTCCCAAAAACAAGCAAAATCATCACACTCTTTTATGGGGTCAGTATCGGGCCACATCATACAACAACCATTAGCATCAAAATAAGGACAATCCCAACCATTTACGGGACAATAAATTTTTCCTTTACCCATTATTTTTCTCCTTTCGGCAACTCTCTAAGAATCCAAGGGTCAGCGTCAAAACGCACAATAATAAAATTGTCGTTTTCAGAAATCACATCACCCCAACCAAACATGTTATCCCAATATCTACGAATAGCTTCCATTTTTCTTACCTCTCTTTCTAAAAAGATTATATCAAATTTCCAATAGAATGTCAAGAGTTTTTTTAAAAAATTGCGGGCGCCCGGGCGCAAAGGTGGGGAGTTTTTCAATCTCCCCACACATTTTTATTGCAATTTGGATTTCTTTCGATGCAAGCCTTAAAAATCTCCTTTTCTATCAAAACATCTGCTAAACCCGTATGTTCTTCTTCAAAATTATTGTTTCCACTAAGGTATCTATAAAGAATTTCAGCGGTCATTCGAGGAGAACCATTTTTCATAGTATAACCATTTTCAGAACAAAAATCGCAATAATTTTCATCGTGTCCGAAAACTTCTCTTGCCATTTTTAATGTATCCCAAAGTTCAACTCCGTAAGGATAAAACCATCTATCAGCTGATTTTGTAATGTATCTCTGTGAACGAGTACAAGACCGATAATCAAATCTCATGTTGTGCGCCATTATCGCACGAACCTTATACTTTTTACAATCTTTACGAAGAACCTTTTTTACATTTCTAAGCCAAGCCATTTTCCGAACCCCATCAGCAACATCTTTTACATACTGCGGAATCTTATCAGCAAAAAAAGCATCTTTCATCAGTTCTTCATTACAGAATACATCAGCAACAACGTAAGACCTTGATTTTAAAACTTCACCATCATCATTTATCACTGCCCAACCGCAATCATAAACCATAGGGTCATCAAATCCGTTCGTTGTTTCAGTATCAATTACAATGTAGTTCATGGGTTGTTTTCCTCTCTTTCATTTGATAGCTTTATTATAGCATAGCTTTTAAAAAATGTCAAGGGGTTTTACGATTATTTTTTTGATGGTTTTCGAGGCTGTGCATTTAGTGGACGTCCGCACCTATTACCTCTCCCCTTGACAATTATTATTCTACTACAAAACAGAAAAAAAGTCAAGCTTTTTTGCAAAATTTTTGCAAAAAACCGCCCGGGCGCACGCAAAAAAGCCCCACTTTTGGGGCTTTTTCTTACTTTTTGGGGGGTCTGTGCTTTACTAAATTGATAGAATACACATTTTCTCCCACTTTGAGGCTGATTTCACGCTCTTTTTTAGCGATTTCTACCACAAAATCCGCATTTTCTGCAAGAGAATCCGCAATTTTTGCAATAATGTCAGCTTTTTCATCATCGGGTTTTCTTTCCCTTTTGGTGAAAGTGTACACACGACTGCCCGTTTTGCGAGCATCTTTTGTTGCTTTTTTCTGCTCTTCTGTCAAGTCAGATTCGACCTCTTTCATTGACATTTTGTCAACTTCAAAATCTTCTTTGATAACAGAGATAGCATCTTCGCGAGAACAATCGTATTTCTTCATGTATTCAGCAACAATTTTCTCATCAATCTTCATAGCTATTACCTCTCTTTCTGTAATCAATTATAGCAGACCAAAAGAAAAAAGTCAAGCGTTTTTTTAAAATTTTCTTTGTTAATTTTTTAACTTGCGGCCCGGGCCAAAGCAAGCCAACGCGCACTCGTTGCTTGCTTGCCCCTATTTTAACCCACATTGTTTATCATGCAAACAACCGCAGAAAATAGTAAAATGCGAAAAACTCACCATTATTCTCGTGTTTTTTAACGTAGCACATCATCGAGTCACATGGTTTGCTAACTGCTACGGTTCTCAAGGTATTTTGTGCGTTTCCCTTGGAACAATTATAGTATAACAGATAACGCTCTTTTTGTCAACAGTTTTTTTAAAATTTTTAAAAGTTATTTTTTTAACAATCTCCCGGGCGACCCCATGGGGGAAAGGAGACCCCATGGGACACACCGATAAGAAAAGGAGGAAAACAATTAACGAGCATTAACTGTTAAAATGGGGGTAAGGGAATCGAACCTCATGTTCCCAAGAATTACGTGGGGGCTATTATGCAATCTATCCACCACTCAGGCTCTACCAAGAACCCCCGAAAGGGCGCGGTTTTTTAGGATAACCGCAAACCTTTTAGGCTCATGCCTTAGAGAAATAAGCCTTGCGCTTAATTTCCTCGCGAACGAGCAGACCGTCCGCAACCATCTGACGGACAAGCGCACTCACGCGCTGATTGGACAGTTCGCCAATCGCAGGAATTGACTTAACAAGGTCAGTGATGGTGTACTTGCCATCACCGATACCCTCGAGAATAGACTCCTTAAAGCCGACATTCTCTTTCTGAGTAGCAGTGGGCTTTCTCTCGCCATGAGACTTCTTAGCGAGCTGACCCTTGAGAACTTCGAGCTTCTCCTTAACAGCTTCATCAGAAACAGCATTGATAGCAACATCGAGAGCAACAGCGTAGGTAATCTTAGTCATTATTAGCACCTCTTTCTTTCTTTGATAACTTGTTTTCTTTACCTTACATTAATTATTATAGCAGATTTTGTTTTATTTGTCAAGGGGTTTTTTTATTTTTTTTCAAGATTTCTTTTAACCTTCTCTCGTGGAGTCGCGCGCCTCGTAAGTACCTTGGCTATCTCTCCCCTTGACAATTATAATTATAACACATTTCGGGAAAATTGCAAGATGTAATTTTGCACAAATAATTGCGGAAAAAATTATGCAAAATGCCTATTGACACAAACAGGGCGCGCCTCGACCATGCGCGCCCGGCCGCAATTAAAAAGTGGTAGAGGTTTATTTAACCTCTACCCAATTGCCCCATTTAGGAGGAGTTCTTTCCAAATGCCAAACAGAAAAATCATTGTGCTTTACAATCCATGTATCAGTTTCATTTGCTACAATGAAATCTCCATAGGCATTTCCTTCAATTTTGCAAAATGTCGTTAAATTTGGAACTTTCTTATTTACAGCATTGATTACTTTTGGAACATCACAAAACCAAACCGAATACATTTTTATACCTCCTTAACAATCGTAGGTGTATTCACCCATGTAAGGGTCAAAACCAAAATCAGAGTCGATGTCTGCGGGCTCGTAGTCCTCGTCATCGTAAACATCAAGCTCATCGTCATCATCAAGAGCCATAATGTAGATGTGAGAGTTTTCGTGCTGTGCAGACAGCTCTCTTGCTTCCTCAAAACTTTCGCAAGGGATTCCTGCAAAAGTACCATCTTCTTTTACTACTGCGAATAATCTTTCTTTCATTTCTTTTTCCTCTCTTTCTTTCTCTCTTGGAACAATTATAGTATAGCAGATAATTAGAATTTTGTCAATAGTTTTTTTTTATTTTTTTTTCGCCCCGGGCGCGACCTCATGGGAAGGAGGCTAATCCCATGAAGTCGTCTAAGAAAGGAGTAAATGAAAATGAACTTAACCTATCAACACCAGTCCACCACGTGGGATTCGAACCCACAACTTATCGGTTAAGAGCCGATTACTCTACCATTTGAGTTAGTGGTAGTTATTGCGGTTTTAAGGGATTACCGCAAACCCTTGAGAGTTAGGCTATCTTGAAGTAAGCCTTTCTCTTGATTTCCTCACGAGTGAGGATACCATCGGCAACCATCTGCCGAACGAGAGCAGAAACCCTCTGATTAGAGAGGTTCGCAACCTCGTCTACTGACTTGATAATGTCAGTAATGGTGTAAGCCTTGTCAGCTTCAAGACCATTGACAATGGCTTCCTTGAAACCAACATTTTCTTTCTGAGTTGCAGTGGGCTTTCTCTCACCCTTAGACTTCTTGGCAAGCTGTGCCTTAAGAGCAGTCAGCTTATCAGCGACCTCACCCTCACCAACAGCCTTGATAGCAACATCGAGAGCAACAGCATAAGTAATCTTTTCCATGAATAGCACCTCTTTCTTTTGGTTTAGTAGTTTGTTTTTTTTCTTACCTTGTGCCTTTATTATAGCACTTTTTTATTCAGTTGTCAAGTAGTTTTTTTATTTTTTTTTATCTTTTTTCTTTCGGGGAGCAGTGGGTGGCCAAATCCACTACTTGTTCTCACTCTGTTCACCTTTCGGTTATGTCTACCCCTACCACCGTGTTTATGTCATTGCGCTGTGGCCCTGCGCTTAAAACCTACATCGCATTTTCATTTTTAATCACCAAACTTTCCAAGCTCTTTTTCTTACCTTGTATCTTTATTATAGCACTCTTTTGGAAATTTGTCAAGGGGTTTTTGAAACTTTTTTCGGATTATTTTACACCGACCATTAACTTTCTAAGAAGTGGCTCAAGTCTCTGCGCCGTTCCGCCATCCCCTTGACAATTATTATTCTATCACACATGGCTAAAAAAGTCAACTACTTTTTTAAAAAAATCTTTGTTAAGTTTTTAACAGGCGCCCGGGCAAAAAGCGCCGAAGCGCTTTAATGATTAAATCTAATGTAATGATTGAGCCAATTTTCACCGAAGTAATTAATAAATTCTTCTTCGTAATTAGGATAGTTTTCAAGAACAGAAAGCTTCATGATTGTATCCCAATCAAGAATAGCACACCAATCATGGGATTTTTCTTCACAGCCTTTTGTAAAGCGGAACTTATCCAAAAGGAAATCCATTGCTTTCTGATTCTGAATTTTTTCCATCGCTTCAGTAAGCCATACAAATTGAGAATTGAAAATAGGAGTAATTTTAAAATCAGTAACTTTTGTTCCACTAATCTTTGCTTCAAATTTCATTTTTTTTCTCCTTTTTTAATACGTATCAAGTCCCATCATTTCAGCTTCTTCTTCAGATACTTGCCCAAGGCAACGGCACTTTTCATTTGGAAAAAGTTCTCTTACGTAAGCTTTGTGTGCGATTGCGTCCGCGTCTTTAAGTTCTGTAAAAAACTCTTCACCACAAAGGTCGCTGTTTTCATCTTCAATAGTCCACCAATAAGTTGTCCACATAATTTGTATCTCCTTTCTGTTTGTGATTACATTATAACACAGCACATTTATTTTGTCAAGAGTTTTTAAAAAAATTTTTTTCGCCCGGGCGCCCTTCGGAGATTGCATCAACACATTAAGGAAATTATCTCTTGAGGTGGGTTCTCATAAGAAATAATTTTACCCACACCTTAATGTGCTCATGTAATCCCCGAAGGGGAGAGAGAAGGGAAGGGATTAGAACCCTTCCGCAACCTTGAAGTAGGTCACACGCTTTTCAGCGTACTTCTCAAGGCGACCACTGTCGACAATCTGCTTCAGCAGAGCAGAAGCCTTCTGACCACTGATGCCAAAGTAAGTAGCGACATCACCTGCGCGCTTTGCGCCATTTTCAGAAACGTAAGCGAAGATGTCTTCCTTCAGACCCTCGTTTTCCTTCTGCGTCTTAGTGGGCTTGCGCTCACCGCTGTTGCGCTTAGCAAGCTGAACCTTCAGAGTTTCCAACTTCTCACGAACCTCGTCAGTGATGTTTCCATTCAGAGCAGAATCAATTGCAGTTGCATAAGTCATCTTGTTTGCCATAGTTTAGCACCTCTTTCTTTTTTGTATTTGATTTATCTTACATTAGTTATTATAGCAGATTTGGAATTGTTTGTCAACTACTTTTTTTATTTTTTTTTGGAGAAAATTGGAAACTTGACTTTCTCCCTTGGCTCGTATTCATAGCGCCCCAAATGGTTTCCGAGCTATGGCGCCAATGGTTTATTGCCGAAGCGCAACCTTTCCGATTTAATTTTTTATTTCGGCGGGTCTCTCATGTTTTCACCTCTCTCTCATCTTGTACCTTTATTATAGCAGATACTTTAAAGTTTGTCAAGCATTTTTTTATTTTTTTTAAGAGGTTAAAGTTTCGCTTTATTGAGCGAGATGGACTTCAGCTCTGTATCTCATTCTGTTTTGTACGATTTAGTCGACTTTACGTACTCGTCCTTTTGACTCACTTCATGAGGACTTGCCCCTCTTTTTTGTATCTTCATTATAATACTCTTTTGGAAGTTTGTCAAGAGGTTTTTCAACTTTTTCTCGAGAACTTTGTTTACTCAATTCACGGCGTTTGCCTCTGCTCACCACTTCCGTTCCTCTTGACAATTATTACTCTACCACAGACCGCAGAAAATGTCAATAGTTTTTTAAAAAATTCTTTGTTAGTTTTTTAACGAGCCGCCCGGGCGAAAATTTAAGCGAGAGAAGCCCCACTTAAATAATCGTTTACAACCTTATTAAATGTTCTTGTTGAAATGTCTACTCCAAAGAATCTATCATTTTTGCAAAAAGCTTCGGGATACTTTCTAATAAAGAAAGCTCTTGTTACAGATTCTGCACCTTCCGCAGGAATTGCTCCGCAATCAATTACTGAACAAATTTCTGCGTGGTCTACTGCAATTCCATGATTAATGTAGTATTTAATTTCTTCTTTAAGTCTCTGTTCAGGCAATCTTGTTGTAGTTCCGACCTTAGAACAAATTAATTCTTCAATTCCATAAAACTTGTATAGATAAACTAACTGTTTTCCACCTCTTAAAACCTTTTTAACTTTCTGAGTTACATGATAAAAAGTCTTTTTTGCAGTTTCTAATAATTCTGAATACTTTCTAATGTAAGTCTTGATAGTAGAAATTGCATAATCTGTCCATTTTGCGATTTCTTCGGGTGTAAATCCGTGGTCATTAAGATACACAAGCTGAAGTCTCTTTAAATGAGTCTCTTCAAATTTCTGAAATACATCAATCTTTTTTGTTGCCATTGTTTTTAACCTCTCTTTCTGTTGATGTTTTAATTATAACAGAAGGATTAGAATTTGTCAATGGTTTTTTTACAATATTTGAAAATTTTTTGGCCCGGGGCAAAAAAGAACTCACGAAGGAGTTCTTTTAAAATACTCATTAAATTTCTCTAAAAATCTATCTTCTTCCCAATAGAAGGGGTCTCCGCATTGGCTAAGAAAGTTATACATTAACTGACCAAAGCGCCAATCGGGAACTTCTTCTTTCCAAATAGTACCAATTTTCTCTAAAAAAGGAGCAATTCTATTAACATCTCTCATTTTATAAAAACCTTTCTTTGTAATGTAAATTTATAGCTTCAAAAATATCAGCTAAAGAATAACTTTCTTGTCCAATATCAAAATACTGAACATCTTCTGTGCAATTAGAAAGTCGAATCATTGCAGTTTCAACTTCTTTTAAAGTGTCAAAAATTTTTATTTTCTTACGAAGCTCAAGAACATGATTAATTGTATTTCTTGCTTCAATCAGTTCTCTATCAGAGAAATCATTATAACCCTCGAAATCTACGTTAGTAATAGCCATTTTTATTTCCTCTCTTTCTCTCTTGGATGATTTAAGTATAACAGATTTGAATTAAAAAGTCAATAGTTTTTTTTAAATTTTTTAAAAATTTTTGCGGCCTGGGGCAAAGTGGGGAATTATCCCCACTGTTGTTTACTTCTTTTTCTTCTTGGTGGGCATGATTTCTTCAATCACATCAGAAATAATGTTATACTCAAGAGCAGTTTTTTCATCAAAATGCCATTCTACAGAATTAGCAGTTTTTTCCAAAAGAGTTTCACAAGTAAGTCTGCAACGTCTTTCAATGTATTTAAAAGTTTGAGCGGTTTCATCAATCATCTTTTTCAGATAATTTTGCATTTCTGAAATGGTCATGATACAGTTATTAGGAACGATTAAAACTACCTTGTGAATCATGAAGTCAACTGATGGAGTTGCAAATCTACGATTACCTGCTAAGAAAATGTCAACAGCCGCGCTTGCACAAGTTCCTGTATTAATAGTTGTAAAAATCCCCTCAAAATTGTTAATAGCTTTAACCATTTTGCGAGCCGCATTGTTAATACCGCCAACACAATCAATAAACAAAACTAATTCAGTTGCATTTTTATTTTCAGAAATCCAATCGCAAAATTCACGAGCGGTTTCAAAATCAATATCATAGTACAGAGTAGCGACAGTATTTTTAACTTCTAACATTTTTGTTTTCTCCTCTCTCTTTCTGTACTAATTATACTATGAAGATTTTTATTTGTCAAGAGTTTTTTTAAAAATTTTTTCGCCCGGGCGAAGCTTTGGGGGCATTTAAGCCCCCAAGGAGTGGGGATTAGGCAAGGCTGAAGTACGCCTTACGCTTAATCTCTTCTCTTACGAGAACCCCATCAGCAACAAGCTGACGAACAAGTGCGCTCACACGCTGATTGCTAAGAGCAGACACTTCGGGAACGGACTTGATAATGTCCGTGATGGTATACTTACCATCCCCAAGAGCAGAGACGATAGCTTCCTTGAAGCCTACGTTCTCTTTCTGAGTTGCGGTAGGCTTTCTTTCCGCAGAACTCTTCTTTGCGAGCTGAGCCTTGAGAGCAGAAAGCTTCTCAATCACCTCTTCGTTGTCGATAGCGTTGATAGCGAAATCAATAGCGGTTGCATAAGTAATCTTGTTAGCCATAAATAGCACCTCTTTCTTTTTTAATGAATTGCTTTCTTTGTTCTTACATTAGTTATTATAACAGAGTTTTTAGTGTTTGTCAAGAGGTTTTTTGAAATTTTTAAATTTCTTTGACTCTTGTCTTTCGGAAGAAGTGACGTCTTGCTTTTTCCTACCTCGTCTCTCCTCTTGACATTAACTATTATAGCAGATATTCAGTTGTTTGTCAAGGGAAATTTTCAAGATTTTTATTTGTTTGGCGAGGTGGAAGCTGTCACTTGCCTAGGATGGACATTCTCACCTCCGAGAACTTCATCTCTGTCATCCCCTTGACAATTATTATTCTATCACAGACCCCTAAAAAAGTCAATAGTTTTTTTCAAGAAATCTTTGTTAAGTTTTTAACGGGCGCCCGGGCCAACCCCGCATTAACTGCGGGGAGCCGAAAGCACAATCTTGTATTTTACATTATTAAAATTAAAAATCAATTCTCGCTCAATGTTAGTAACCTCAATGTCAGCTCCACCGACATTTTCAATGGAAGCCCGCAAATTCTCAATCAGAAATCTTTTATCGGGATTTTCTTTCTTAGGTCTTTTGGAAACATCAAATTTAAAAACTGTTCTTTTGCGGTCGGCTTTTCTTGCTTCTTTAGCCGCCTTAACTTGTTCAGAAGTCAAATCAGAATTAATTTCCGCAGAAGTTGTCATCTTATCAATTTTTTCATCTTCTTTCATTAACTCAATTGCTTCTTCACGGCTTAAATGTAAAATGTTCATGTGTCTTTGAATAGTGTTTTCATCATAAATCATAGGCATTTACCCCTTTCTTATTTTCTACTTCTATTATAACATACCTTTCAGAAAAGTCAAGTGAAATTTTTCGCCCCGGGCGGTCAACCCTTAGAGAGTTCTAAGGGTTGCAAGAATATTTTCGACTCCAAATGAATTTTTTCCCCATTCAAGTCTATTATTCAATTCATCATCGAAAAGGAAACCATTTTTATCGTTTACAACAGTGCTTTTTGGGGTTCCGTAGGAAACAATGTGAATTTCATCCCAAATTACCGAAGGAAGATGCTTTTTCAGCCAATTCAGCTTACTTTCAGTAACAGCTTCATTGTATTCTTCTGTTCCACTCTTGGAGAGCCAAGAAACGATTCCAAAAGTGAAACCATTTTTCTGCATTTTGTGAATCTGTCTTGCAAATGCGCTAAAGTTAATCAGCGGTTTAGCTTCGTCATAAGGGCGAGTATTACTATTAATTAAATCATCAAGCCAATTTTTTACTCCATAAAGATTAGCGATTGTTCCGTCCATGTCAAAGTAGATAGTCATTTTTTTCTCTCCTTTCTCTTTCTATAGTAATTATAGCAGATAAGGATTGACTTGTCAACTATTATTTTTATTTTTTATATAATAATTATAATAAAAATTTTTTAAAAAATCAATAACGAGTGCATGCGGGCGCCCGGGCAAAAAAATAAAGGGGAATCATTACTTGAATGATTCCCCTACGCTATTTTCCGCAGTTCTCTCTTAAGAGCCTTGCGGTCATAGTCCTTTTTGCTCTTATGAGTGCGAGTTCCCGTGTTGAATAAAACAAGAACTCTCTGTTTCTTTGCGGATTCCTTTTTTTCCTTTTTGCTTCTTTTGTCTACCATTTTAGTCATTTCTTTTCCCTCTCTTTCTAAAGAAAGTATAGCACATTTTTTGACATCTGTCAAGCACTTTTTTCGCCCGGGCGGAAGGACTTCCTACTTTTCCTAAGCCCTACGCAATGGCTAAGCAAAACGCAAAACCCGTACTTTTTGGAAGTCCCTCTGTGCTATATTATTTATGATTTTTTAAAGCTTTGACTTTAACAATTTCGTCATCATAAATCTTATGAGTATGATTGTCAAAGAATGTAATTTTTACGTTCTGACCCTCATGAAGTTTGTCTGATTCATATTCCCATATATGACCGCGAGAATCTTCGATGAGCCAATTACCATTATCAGCTTTCTCTACAATTCCGACCATATCGTAGGTTGATTCAAGGTATCCACCCCAACCCATCACCATAAGAGAAGCGATGATAATCAGAACAGCTACAGCAATATCTTTGAAAATCTTTTTCATTTGTTTATCCCCTTTTCTTTATTTGATATATTGATTATAGCATATTTTTTAGTACTTGTCAACCTTTATTTTCAAGGTTGACAAGACTTTTTTCGTTGCAGAATGTAGCTTTCTGAAACTTAATCTGATATGCGATTCCATCGACTTCAATGTCGCCTGCTTCGGTGAATGGAACATTATCCTTTTCCCAAATTTGACCGAAGTATTCAGTAACCATCTTTTCGAAGATTTCACCGTTGTTATATTTGCTTTCAGCGACCTGCTCATTGAAGAACTTTTCGGAGCAAAGCAGAGTTGCGGACGGCATAAGAGCCAGTTTCTGACTTGTAGTTGGGCAGAAGCGAAGCGCATATCCTGCGCCACGGCTTGCCTTGTCAAGAGTGCAGACGATGGGCATCATTTGCTTATCAGTGAAAGCGATATAGATATTGTGCTTGTAAGCGAATCCCCAAATATACTGATGGGTGTATGCAAGTGCGTTGTAGCGGTCAATCAGATTTGCGAACAGTGCGATGTTGGTCATGGTGTGTACCTCTCTTTCCTTATCTCTGAGACAAGTATACCACCACCGGCGCAGTTTGTCAAGCACTTTTTAAAAGTTATTTTTTTAACAATCTTGTTAAATTTTTAACAGGTGTTTGTCGATGAGAAGCGTTTTTTTGGGAAAATGCGCTTTAGTGCTTTAGCATGGCAAAGTGCTAAAATTTTTTCGCTTTAGCGTGCTAAAGCAAAAACCGGCCGCGTGGGGCGTGCGCGACCGGCCAATAAAAAAGCTTGGGATTACTCCCAAGCCATCGGGTTCAGTGCCATAGTCCAGCGATAAAGCAGTTCCACAGCCTTATCGGTGTGCCACTTCTCACAGGCGGTAGCAAAGCGAACAGTAAACTCATGCTCGAAACCCCACTTGCGGATAACTTCGGTCAGCATCTCTTCTCTCGTCATTTTTAGTTCCTCTCTTTCTCTCTTTCTGACTATAGTATAGCATGACCAGGATTATTTGTCAAGCTCTTTTTCTAAATAACTAATAATTGTATTAATAGATTTTGTAAAGCGGATTTTCTGTTCGTAATTATCCCAAGAAGCGCAAACATCTACAAACTTTTTAAACTCTTCCATGTTCATGTAGTAAAGGTCTACAAACTCATCATAGTCATTTACCCAAATATAAGTTGTATTCGGAATTTCATCATGAAAGAACTGATACAAAAACTCTTCTCTATTACCGATAGCTTTAAGGTCTTTTCTATCAGAAATTCCACACTTCCAAGACTTAACGCTTGCATTAATTTCTCTAATGTCATGGTCTTTATCGCTTCTCGTATTTGCATCTTTCTTCGGTTCAAAGCCAAGAACAGACTTTGCAAGGCATTCACAATAATCACCATGATTCATCCATTTGTTTCCACCATCAATACTGTATTTTGCTCCATAGCGCTCCGCGTTGAAGATGTAGCTAAGATTGTTTGCGTAAGTTTCCTTTTTCATTTTAAGTTCCTCTCTTTCTCTCTCTCTTTCTTATGGCTTAATTATAACCCGGATTTGAGGAAAATGCAATACTGGAAAATTGCACAAATTTTTGCGAAAAAATTTAGTAAACCTGCCTATTGACAAAACACCGGCCAGTGGCGCACGCCAGCGGCCGGCCCGCAATAAAAAAAAGAGAGCTTAGCTCTCTTCCCACTCTTCTGGAGTGATACCAGCTGTTTCTAACAGCTCTGAAAAATCAACATCGTATGCCATCATCATTTCAAGTTCATAAGTCATTTTTTTTCTCCTCTCCTTTGATGGTTTAAGTATACCACATCCCGGGATTTTTGTCAATACTTTTAATAAAAAAATCTTAGAAGTTCCGCAGAACTTCCAAGATGTTATTGACATCGTATGCGATTCCATTCCAGTTGTTGCGGTTTCTTTCTTCATCATCGAAGAGGATTCCAGTTCCGAGGGTCTCTTTCGGAGTTCCGTACTTGACGATGATGATGTTATCCCAATGGACAGAGGGAAGATGCTTTGCAAGCCAAGCTTTTTTTACTGCGGTAACTTCTGCGTTGTATCTGTCGCTTCCATTCTTGGAAAGCCAGCTGATAACATTGATTTCGTGTCCATTTCTCTGAAGTCTGTTAAGAACTCTTGCCAGTGCAGAAAGCCGAACGAGCGGTTTTGCTTCTGCGTAAGGTCTTGCATTTTCATTGATGAGGTCTTCAAGCCAGTTTTCTACTCCATAGAGGTCGGCAATGGTTCCGTCAAGGTCGAAGTTGATGTTGATTCTCTTCATTGTGTTTACCTCTCTTTCTCTCTCTCTTCACTTATACTATAACAGATACTGGCTTATTTGTCAAGTGATAAACCGGAAAAAGCAATGATCAAATTGCACAAATTTTGGGAAATAACTTTGTGCATTTTTTTCGCACAAAACGCTTGACAAAAATGCTGGGATCTGGTATAATGGAAATACCGGCGCGCAGGACCGTGCGCCGGCGGCCGCAATTAAAAAGAGCCTTTCGGCTCTCTAAAAAATGTCAATACTTTTTTTAAAAAAAATAAAAGATTTTCGGATTAACCGAAAATCTTTTTCTGACAGCTAGGACAAAGTCCGCTGATTAACTGTTCTCTCTCTGTTGGAGAAAGTTCAGGCATTGCATTCTGAATCAGTTCTCCATCTTTCCAATCAAGGTACTGTTCATCATCTACCATCACAGAATGAACAGCTCCGCAAAAAGGACATTCCATCATAACTTCAATCTTCATGCTCTAACCTCCTCAAGCTTAGTTGCGTGCGGAAACTCTGTGTACTTTACCTTGTAGTTCCCATCAAACTTTTCTCTCAATGCTCTTGCTTCAGCAAGTGTATTCACAACTACTTTAGTCTTGTTGTCTTTAGCTGTCCATTCGTACTGTACTCTTGTCATCGTTATTACCTCTCTTTCATTTTCTATAGTTATTATAACAAATATTTTTTAATTTGTCAATACTTTTTTAATATTAATTTCTTCATTGAACAGTTTATTGTCAAGTTCGTAATCACTGTTATTCCATCTATCCTTCATCGCAAGAAAGAACCTTCTATCTTCAATGTCTCTAAGTCTTGCTCTAAGCTCTTCTCTTCTTTCCATCGTTGTGTCCTCTCTTTCTCTCTCTTTCTATCTGTAGTATACATGCTTTTCAGGATTTTGTCAAGCTGTCAATTTGTACAAACTTGCGCTCTCCGGTTTGTGCATAGTGCCTATTACGCGAAATACGCGTGGCCACACCCGTCGGCCGCGCGGCAAATGACTAAAGGATTAGCAGTAAGCTAATCCCATGGTCTTCCAGTTCAGTACGCTAATCTGTTTGCAAGCTCTGCCAATAGTCATCGCTTCTCTCTTGGTTGCTACTCTGTGGCTCTTATCTACGTAGTACACACCATCACTGTACCACAGCCCGCAGTCACCATTATACTCTTCTACGTACTGCATAGCTTTGCTTGCGCTCTTGGTCTCCTTGCCTTCAGTGGCTACCTGCCAACCGCTCTTATAGCTGATGCTTGTGAACTTCTTCAGCGTAAGTCCATCGTTGTTCTTCAGTGCCTTGATTGCTTCTACTGTGATGCGTGCCATTGTGTATCCTCTCTTTCTGTGTGTCTCTCTCTTCCTTACACTCTTAGTATAGCACATCGCCCGGTGCTTGTCAACACCTTTTTATCCCACGTACCACACTACGCAAGGAATGTCATCAGTGATGTCTTCAGTACCATTATCACAAAAGATACAAGAACAATTGTCTCCAATCATCCAATCCTCATGCTCATCAAGCTCCCACACATGACCATGAGTATCTTCAATAGCCCAAGTGTTAGCTTCCTCATTAATCTCAACAACCTGAGCAGACATAGGATAAAAGCCAAGATTAGCAGTGGGGTTAGCTCCAAAAGTAGTTGCGATAGTAATAAGCGTTGTAATAGTGAATCCGTACATTGTGTTTACCTCTCTTTCTTTGATGGTTTAAGTATAGCATAGCTTCACAGATTTGTCAACACCTTTTTAGGAAAATTTTTTTATAATTTTTTGCTTTACATCGATGAGAAGTTTTTTTTACAACCTTTGTCCTTGTGAAATACGGCTCGCCACAGCCATTGCCGAGCCGTTGTTTTAGGGCCGGTGCGGGAGGGGCCTGCGTGCGTTGGGCAAAGCGTCACAATAGAGGGGGGCGTGTATTACGGGAGATTTTTTTTCTTAGAGAAAAAAAATGGTTTTGCCTGGTCATTTCTCCTACCAAATAATTTTCCAATTCGATCCAATATTTAAAAACGATATTTCAGGAAAAATAAAAAAAGGAGTCTCTTTAGACCCCTTTTATTATATTATCATTTTTGCCCCACAATTCGGACAATAATTAAATTGACACATTGTTTCACCACATTCTGAACATGTATAACTTAAAGGACTAGTTGGTGTATATATCCAATATCCATATCGTATTGGTTGAACATCTGCGGACAGCACTTCATTAATGGCATCAGTTATTTCATCCCATGCCGCAGGAGTTAATTCACATTCAGTATTTTCAATTGCATTTATTGCATCTTGCCTATAAATTACATCACCTATCTTGTTCATCAGCTATTTCTTCATAAGTTTTCTCAAATATATCCGGTTTACAAGGATACTGTTCTCCATTTACTCCTGTAATAATATAATCACCAACAGATGCTTTCATATCACCCTCTAATGTATGGATAATCATTTCCTTATCGGTTTGATATGCTTCAACTATTACAGGCTTTTTTCTGTACTTCATTTTTTATTCTCCTTCTTCATAATTCTTCGCACCGCAATTAGGGCAATAATTCCAAATCGTACTACCCATTATTTCTTTTTCATACCCTTCATGACAAACAGAACAAACATATCCAACCACAGGATCATCATATCCTGCAAGAACAGGATCATATCCACTACAATCACCTTCAGTAATCTCTTGCCATATACCTCTTATTTTCTCCGATTGTACGGATGGTAATGCCTTAATAGCAATTATTGCATCATTAATTACATCACATTTCAATGCGCTCAGCCCAACTCCATCAGAACAATCAATATTCTCAAGTATATCAATTACCATCTGTTCACTAATAAATTTATCTTTCATCATAATTGCTATCTTTTCGTTCACCATTTCCGCAAAACCAATTATCTGAAGGTTTCCATGAATACCAATAGTCTTCACATTTACAAGGACATTTATCATCTGGAAATTCTAAATCATCTCTGTCCTCTCCAATTGGTCTGTGTTTACAATCCTTACACCGCACGACTTCAATAGTGTCTGCGGTCGGCAAATCCTTTAACTGGTCCCATACTTTTGCGACATTTTTATCTCCAGTAACCACCCATACAGCATCTGCAACCTCAATCGCTAATTGTTTGCTGATTAAGTCATCCATTGCGTTCACCCTTCTGATATGGTTCTGGAAGTGGCATCCATGCTTTGTTGCACCTCATCCAGTATTCTTCCGAATTTCCATTATGACTAAATACATGGACTTGAACCTGTCCTTTGCTTGTAGTGACAAGATACAAGCCATCTTCTGGCAATCTCTCACTACACAGTATCCATCGCTGTTCTGGCTATACGGACGGCACATTGTTTAATACTCGTTCACACCCTTTAAAAGATATTGCATACTCGCGTTCTCTACATAATTCTTTTTGAAAAGCATCAATAGCCATCTATCTATTAATTAAATTATCCATTTTTAATTTTTATTTCCTTTTACGATATAAGTATCTTCAAGTTTATCATTATCATTAGCATAATTCATTGTATAATAAGTTCCACCACCAGGTTTTCCATCCCATACAGCTAATACCTTATCTGCTCTATCTACCATATATCTATCTCTTGCAGTATAACAACCTTCAATATATTTATCTGCTAAATATATAACACCAGCACTATTTTCAACTAATAAATGTTCTTCAAAACCAAAACTCTTTTTGCGGAAAGGATAAACACATAAATAAGGAATTTTCATATCTCTTGCGGCCTGCGCTGCAACCTGATCAACACCTCTCGCCATCCCGACAATAACTTCATCAGGACGGAGTTCCGCAAATTTTTCTTTAAACCATTTATAAACTTCCATTTCTTTGCCGCAAAGTCTTTGCGGTCTATGACCTGTAATTGCAATTTTCATTTTTATTCAATCCTTCCATCACTTCTTATATATATTATAACAAAAAATTTTTTTAAAATCAATAAAATTTGACAATATTTCGAAAAAATGGTAAATATAAACTGAACTAATAGTAAAGGAGGACAATAGATGAAATTAGATTACACTATTGAGTCTCCAGAAGAAAGAAATGAGCTGGTAAAAAAGATTTTAGAAGAAAATCCAGATCCTACACCAGCTTATTTAGAAATATTAGCAAATTATCTTGTTTATTGTATGGAAAAACAAGAAAAACAACAAAAGAAGATTCTTACTGATAACCGTATGCAAACAGTTAATAAAAGAGAAACTTCTTTTGAAGGTCTTGTTTCTCAATTAGAAAATGGCGAAGATGGTATTTATGGATTAGTAAATGAAGATAAACAACAAATATTTAGACCAAAAGTTTCAATTACAAAAAAAGATTTAGAAGAAATTCCAGAATTAAGACAATTGCGCGAAGCCATTCAAATTTGGGAGAAAAAATCCAAAACCGCTACTGGAAAAGATGCTTTTATTATAAAAAAAGCAATCATTGAACTACGAAAAGATTAGTATATTATTAAAGAATCTTATCGTCAACCAATTAGATTAACCAAAGTTTCACATACAACTTTTCCGACTCGCTTAGAGGATTCGTTTACTTTAAATAAAGAAAATTTTGTAATCCCTTCTGGAGTTTCTTTATGCGATCCAAAAGTATGTTCATATTTACTTTGTAATTACTCCCGTCTGAAAGAAGAAGGATGGGGGCATTTTGATGGCGATCTTTATTATTTAATGGAATCTTTTGATGATTGCGCGACCCGCGCCTTAAAAGATTTTCCCTTATATGAAGAAATCGTTACTTGTAAAATAGATGGATTACAAAATATAGAAATACAAAAAATACTTCAATAGAAATTTAATATAAAACATAGTTTAGAATATATTTCTAGTCTTTGGCGAAAGAAAATTCCTGGGCTTATTGCGGGCGTCGCTGAAGATGATCTTTTAGACTGGTACTTTACCCATGTTGAAAAAGGAAAATATAAAAGATGTAGTCGATGCGGTCAAATAAAATTAGCTCATAATAAATATTTTAGTAAAAATAAAACTAGTAAAGATGGATTTTATTCAATTTGCAAAGCTTGCCGAAATGCGAAAACTAAAGAAAAGAAACTTGCAGCAGGGCAAAAATAATTAAAGTATTTATTTAAAAATTTTTATATAATTATAAGGAGGGGTTAATTATATGGCTGTAGATCCACAAAAATATTGTGAAAAATGTCATCGAACTATGTCTATAAAAGAATTCTATCGTTCTAATAACTTAGAAAAATATCCCGACGGTTATTTAAATCAATGTAAAAAATGTATGACAATGTTTGTAGATAATTGGAATCCGCAAACATATTTATGGATCTTACAAGAGGCAGATGTGCCTTATATTCCAGAAGAATGGGATAAATTACTTGCTTCTTATGGAAAAGATAAAACTAAAGTTACAGGTATGACTATTATTGGTCGTTATTTTTCAAAAATGCGATTAAAATAGTTTCAAGATTTTCGATGGAATGATACTGAACGATTATAGGAACTTGCGGATAAAAAAACCGAAGAAGCTATGAAACGCCAAGGATATGGAGCCGTTGATATAGCTACTGTAATCAATGATAGAAAAATTATTATTCCAGAAGAAGGATTTAAAGAGCCTGCGGAACCCGAACCAACGAGGTTTTTAGCTGATACAACTTACTTCGATGAGCGTGATGATTCT
>JAEEGL011155004.1_pt1 | contig 24158 bp, 14 predicted proteins | sample 9134231 | NCBI WGS metagenome assembly JAEEGL01 (sample SAMN16246548, study PRJNA631951) | gut metagenome | biome: gut microbiome; feature: rumen; material: fiber-attached | host: Bos | place: Iran: Karaj | collected 2018-10
CAAGATTTTCCGCGAGGAGATGAGCAACTTCAAGAGCCCGATGATAGAGAAGGTGCGCGGCAAGGGTCTGCTGAACGCCATCATCATCAAGCCCCACAACGGCAAGGAGGCTTGGGACGTGTGCCTGAAGATGCGCGACCTGGGCGTGCTGGCCAAGCCGACCCACCAGCACATCATCCGCTTCGCTCCCCCGCTGGTCATCACCGAGCAGCAGCTGCGCGAGGCCATGGAGCTCATCAAGGAGGCCATCAAGAGCTTTGAATGAGTAGTTAAGTAGTTAAGAAGGTAAGTAGTTAAGTAGATAAGACAATACCGGAATTACGCGTTCGTCGTAACTACTTGCCTTTGCAGTTTCATCATATCAATAATAATATCATTATGGAAGAATCATTCAATCCCAATGTCACAAAGACTGAGATGCCGCGCAACCGCGAGATACGCCGTACGGCCCGCTATGCCTTGAAGGGCAATTGGACGCAGGCTGTTCTGGCCACGCTGGTGTTCACCCTCATCACCGCTGCCGCCGGCTCTATCCCCTTCGCGGGTCTGCTGGTGGTATGTCCGCTCAGTTTTGGCTTCATGCTTTGCTTCCTGCGCTTGGTGCGCGGTGAGGACAGCAGCGAGATGGTGGGCGACCAGTTCACAGTCTTCAGCAAGTACGGACGTTATCTCGGTGTATCGTTGCTGTACACCCTCTACGTCTTACTCTGGACTTTGCTGCTTATCATCCCGGGCATCATCATGAGCTATGCCTATGCCATGACCCCTTACATTGCCAACGACCGTCCCGATCTGGATGCCTCCGACTGCATCCACGAGAGCCGTGTGATGATGAAGGGTTACAAGTGGAAACTCTTCTGCCTGGACCTGAGCTTCATTGGCTGGGCGATACTTTGCATCTTCACGTTGGGTATCGGCCTCCTCTGGCTGCAGCCTTATATCGAGGCCTCGCACGCCAAGTTCTATGAGGAACTGAAAGCACGCAGAGCTTAAAGAAACTATTGATTTGAGAAGAGGGCCGGCGCATCGCGCCGGCCCTCTCTTTATTTGGTGATGTTCCAGGTGAGGTCGGTGGTATTGCCGGTGCCGTCGGTGACGGTGACGCGTAACTTGTTGGCGCCGCTCTTCAGTTTGCCACGAACGTTGATGGCGACGGTGGCAGTCTTGCCGTCGTATTCGCCCAGAATCCATTCGCCGTTGAGATAGCAGTGGTAGGTCTCCACACCCGCCAGGTTATCGGTTATTTTTACTTTGAGAGTGGTGTCTTTGAAGGGAGCCAGTTCCTTGAAGTTGACAGGGGAGATGCGGGGCGCCACAGTGTCGGCGGCGAAGGTGAACTCACCCCAGTCGCGTACTTGGGCAGTGTGCATACCATCGGCGTGGGTGGTCTTGTAGGCCGAGAGCTTTGTGCTGCCAGGTTTGCGTGTCACAAGCACTATCACCGTCTTGTCGGCCGGCACACCGGGCAGACTGCCCTTGATGCCGAGCGAGTAAGCCTGGTGGGGCGGGATGTCGTTGAGGGTGGGACGGATGGTGACAGTCTGTCCAGAGCCGTTGATGGCCAGCCGGTCGTCGGCGTAGAGGGTGTGGGGTTTTAGTTGAAAGTTGAAATTTGAAAGTTGAAAGTGGAAGGGCTGGTTGTACTTGACGAGGTCGGAGGTCGGAGGTCTGAGGTCGGAATTGTTCGCATCATTCCGCGTTCCGCCTTCCGACATCCGCACAGTCAGGGTGCGTTCGGCGCTGTTGCCCTTGATATCGTAGACTTTGACGCCTATGTGGTGTGTGGAGCCGGCTTTGAGGCGGAAGATGCCGTCGCCCATGCGCGAGGGCACCCAGGGCCCTTCGGCGCCCGGAAGGCCTCGGGTGAGGAGGTAGGCTTGGCGGGTACGTGCCAGGTGGGGGTAGTCGACGAGGGCGTTGACCATGCGGCTGCTGTCGACGGGCAGCAGTTCGGTGGTGTAGCGGAAGAAGAGGGTGCCGTCGAGGTAGACGTCCATGTGGTCGATGCCGTTTTTTGCGGTGGAGCCTTCGGCGGCGTCGGTGGCGTAGATGCCGAGGTGGAAAGGACCGTTGACGGTGACGTTGCCGTCGGCGGGTACCTCGTAGGGTTCGCCACCCTCGGGATAGAGGCGCAGGCCGCGGATGACGGGCTTGATATTGTCCTTATAGGGGATGCCAAAGTGCAGGGGGTTGAAGATGGTGGCGTGGGTGTGCAGGTCGCTGGCGCCGCCGCGGCGTATCTCGAAGTGGAGGTGCGGGCCGCCGCTGCCGCCTGTGTTGCCGCTGTAGGCCACCAAGTCGCCCTGTTTGACGGGCAACTCATCGGGGGCGAAAAGTTTGCTGATGCTGTAGCTCCGTTTGGCGTACTGCTCGCGCAGAACGGCTTTGCCGATGGCGCCGGCATAGCCGTTGAGGTGCATGTAGACGGTGGTGTAGCCGTTGGGGTGCTTGATATAGAGTATCTTGCCGCCGCCCCAGGGCGAGATGCTCACCTTGGCCACGTAGCCGTCGGCGGCCGCATAGACGGGCTGGTCGACGGCACCGCCGGTGCGCATGTCGAGACCGGCATGGAAATGGCCGGCACGGAGCTCGGCAAAGGTGGCGCTGAGGCCGATGTCGTGGGCCATTGGATTGCGGAAATAGTCCTGGGGGAGCGGCTGGGCTGCTAAGTTGAAAGTGAAAAGTGAAAAGTGAAAAGTGAAAAGTATTGTTAAAATGTGTTTCATTGTGCTTGTGTGTTATAGAGTGCTATTCTGTTTATTACGGGCGGAGCCATGCCCTCGAACTGGAACACCAGCTGGCGCCAGCATACCGGCTGGTCGAGGCGTATGATGCGCTTGTAGCCTACGGTGGTGCAGAGCGGCCCGTCGCCGAGGGAGTAGGAATAGAGGCCTCCGTCGCGGTCGAGAAGAAGGTTGACGCTGGTAATGCGTTGGCCGAGCGGTATATACTCCTGTATGACGATGAGGTCGAATGTGGTGGCGCTGTCGAGCGTCAGCGTGAGTTCGGCGTGCTTGCCGGTGGCGGCCCAGTAGGTATGGTAGGCAGTGTCGAGCACGTTGGAGGCTTTGTGGCCGGGGCGGTGCCAGGCGTGTGCCTTGGCTCCTTGTGCCAGGTCGTGGCTGAAGATGCGGTCGCGCTCGGCGCGGAAAGCCACCAGCACTGCACTGTCCTCGGCGGGAATGCGGCCGTTGGTGTCGGGCGGCACGTTGAGCAGCAGCAGGCCGTTGCGGCCCACGCTGTTGTAGTATATCTCCATCAGCTCGTCGACCGATTTGGGATGCTCGTCCGGGTGCCAGAACCAGCCGGGGCGGATACTCACGTCCACTTCGGCTGGCACCCATTTGGAACCGCCTTTGTGACCAGTCTCCAACTCAGAGGGGTCGGGCTTGTTGTCCGATGGTGTGGCACCTTCAGTGTTGAGTGTGCTCCAGCACGGGTCACTGCAGTGGCCCTGTTCGTTCCCCACCCAGCGGCAGCCGGGGCCGATGTCGCTGAAGATGACAGCCTGTGGGTTGAGGTCGTGCATAGTTTGCATAAAACGAGGCCAGTCATATTGCTGTTTTTTGCCGTTGGGACCTTCGCCGCAGGCACCGTCGAACCACTGCTCGAAGAAGGGACCGTATTGGGTATGTACTTCGCGGAGGGTGTTGACAAAGACGTCGTTATAGGCATCGGTGCCGTAGGTGGGATGGTTGCGGTCCCAGGGCGAGATGTACACTCCCATTTTGATGTCGGAGGTCGGAGGTCGGAGGTTGGAGTTGTGGTCGTCGATGGCGGTGCGGAGGGCGCGGAGGATGTCGAAGGAGTCGGCGACGGTGTGGCTGCTGTACTGGCTGGGCCAGAGGCAGAAGCCGTCGTGGTGCTTGGCGGTGAGGATAATGCCGCCCATGCCGGCCTGCCGGGCCACATCGACCCACTGACGGCAGTCGAGGGCGGTGGGGGCGAACACCTCGTTGTCCTCTTGTCCGCTGCCCCATTCGGCACCGGTGAATGTGTTGGGGCCGAAATGGCAGAACATATTGATTTCCATTCGCTGCCATGCCAACTGTGCCTCGGTGGGCGTCGGTCCGTATGGGTCGGGTGCGCCGCAAGCAACGAAAAACAGGGCTAAAGGTAGCAGGATGAGTGTTTTATTGTGTATCATGGGAGGCTGTTTGTGACTACAAATATACGGAATATTCTCCGAACGGCCAAGACAAACTTTTCAATATGTCCCAAGTCCCGGTCAAGACGCCCATTTCACCTTCATTTCTCCTGCTGTTCTTCTGCTGTTCTTATAGAATTGAAGAAGAACAGCAGAAGAGCAGCAGTTAAACGAAAGAAGAACAGTGGGATATGTCGCTCTGTTAGGCCTGTTTCTGCGGTTTGTTGTTTTGTCGCAGGAATGACGAGGAAAGGGCGTTGCAAAACCACGTGAAAGCCTTTGCAGGACGGCCGCGAAGAGGCGAAAAATGCGAAAAATGGGGCTTTTAGGCTAGTTTTTACAGCACTTTCCAGTGTGTTGTGGATAAAAATATAGTGTTATAATACAGTGAGTTGCGAAATATTTTGCTGGAAAATTTCGCCATTTCAAAAAATCTTCGTAATATTGCGCTTTGATAATTGGCCAATAATATGTTAAAAATAGTGCTGAAAAAGAGACTGAAGAGCGTGCTTATGGGCGCCCTGCTGCTGACGGCAGCCAGTGCCGGTGCACAGGATGTCGGTTTTTCTCAATTCTATGCTAATCCGCTGTACCTCAACCCCGCCTTTGCTGGCTCGGCTGTGGCGCCCCGTATTTCATTGAACTACAGAGCCCAGTGGCCTTCGTTAGTGAGCCCGTACACCACGGTTTCAATCTCGTATGACCAGTATGTCGATGACCTCCACGGTGGTCTCGGCGGCATTGTGCTGACCGACCGCGTGGGTGACCACGGTGCTTTGAGCACCAGCATGGTGGGCTTTATGTATGCCTTCCACTTCCAGCTGACGCGCGACATCAGGATGAGCGCCGCCTTGGAAGCCTCGCTGGTGAACAACGCCCTGCACTGGAACGACTATCTGCGTTTCCCCGACCAGATCGACGCCGAACTTGGTTTCTCGCCCCTGGCCGCTTCGGGAGCTCGTCCGCCAGACAACCTGAGCCGTTGGAGCGCCGACTTCCATGCCGGTGTGTTGGTGAGCGGCTCGAAATGGTACGGCGGCTTGGCAGTGTCGCACCTGACGCAGCCCAACCAGGCCTTCTACTCGGAAGACCGCGTGCCGATGAAGATCACGGTCCACGGCGGTGCGATGTTCAACGTGGCCGAAGAGGCCCGTCGCCAGTCGTCGATTGGCCTGGGCACGCCGGTTATCTCGCCCAATCTTGTATACCAGTACCAGGGCGGTTTCCACTACTTCAACTACGGTGTGAACCTCGACTGGATGCCCTTCCTGGTGGGTGTGTGGTTCCGTCACGGCACCCACAACGCCGACGCCTTCATTTTCCAGGCCGGTGTGCAGCAGGACTACTTCAAGGTGGGTTACAGCTACGATGTGACCGTGTCGAAACTGGCCAACCAGACCGGTGGGTCGCACGAGATATCGGTAGGCTTCATGCTGCCGGTGCCCGAGCACAAGAAGAAAGTGAAAGCCATCCGCTGCCCGTCGTTCTAATCGAGACGAGAGGGAAGACAGCTTGCTGACTGAAACAAAAAAGGCAAAATTGCGTTATATAATAACAAAGTAGAATAACACAAAAGTAAATTATATGAAGATCTTCAGACTATCATTCGTGCTGCTGGCGGCCGCTGCGCTGCTGGCCGGATGCTCCAACAACGCTGGCCAATCGGCCACCACGGGTTGGAACTACAACGATCCCAACTGGGGCGGCTACGATGTGTCGGGTATTCCCGAGCAGGATATTGCACCCGGACTGGTCTTTATCGAGGGTGGTTCGTTTGTGATGGGCCACGTCAGCGAGGACGTTCGCTACACCTGGGACAACACGCCGCACACCGTCACCGTGTCGTCGTTCTACATGGACGAGTGCGAGGTGAGCAACCTGGACTATGGCGAGTTCGTCTACTGGATGGAGCGCGCCTACGGTGAGGAATATCCCGAGAAGGTGCAGGCCATCATGCCCGATACCGCCTGCTGGCGCGACAAGCTGGCTTGGCGCGAGGGTTTTGTGGACTATTACTTCCGCAGCCCCAATTATGCCGACTATCCCGTGGTGGGTGTCACCTGGGAGCAGGCTCAGGAATACTGCGTGTGGCGTACCGACCGTGTCAACGAGAAGATTCTTGTTGATGAAGGTATCATTATGCTCGACCAGGAGAACTTGGGTACAAACGCTTTCCAGACCGATGTCTACTTGGCTGGCCGCTATGAAGGCGAAACCCGCAAGGGCTTGACGGACTACAACCCCGCCGCCGGTGGCGAGGAGCGTCAGGTGCGCAAGGCCGACGGTCTGCTGTTCCCCTACTATCGTCTGCCGACAGAGGCCGAGTGGGAGTTTGCCGCTCTGGGTCAAATCGGCAACACCTACGATGAGCGTGTCACCGAGCACAAGACCTACCCCTGGGCTGGTCAGAGCCTGCGTTCGGCCAACAAGAAATACTATGGCCAGTTCCTGGCTAACTTCAAGCGTACCCGCGGCGACGCCATGGGTGTGGCTGGCAACCTGAATGACGGTTGGGACTATACCTGCCCTGTAATGTGGTACTTCCCCAACGACTATGGTCTGTACAACATGGCCGGCAACGTCAGTGAGTGGTGCATGGATGTCTATCGTAAGACCGTCCAGCCCATCGGTGCCGACGATATGGATCCTTTCCGTGGCAACATCTACCGTACGCCCGAACTTGACGAGGACAACGAGGTCTTCATTGGCGACGATGGCAAGATGCGCTACAAAGAGGTTGACTTCCAGGCCAACCGCCGCAACTACCGTCAGGCCAACAACGTGAACTACCTCGATGGCGACCGTGCCTCGAACCTCGACAACTGGCGCGATGCCGACGACGAGGAAGAAGAGGAGTATGCCGACGAAGAGGTGGAAGAGGAAGTGGAAGCTGACGAGGACGGCATGTCGCCCGATGACGAGTCGACCAACCGCATGTACCGCCGTATCTCCGACAACCAGAAGGAGAACCCCACCTCGAGCTTGGTGAACAACAAAGTGCGCGTGGTGAAGGGCGGCAGCTGGAAGGACCGTGCCTACTACCTGCAGGCCGGCACCCGCCGCTACTACGACCAGAACCGTTCGACTTCGTGGATTGGCTTCCGCTGCGCCATGGACCGTCTCGGCTCTCGTGTCTACTAAATGAAACCTATAGATTAGTATAGCAGAGACGCGGTGTATGCCACGTCTCTGCCTTTTTCAACGGACCTCTTGAAACGTTTAGTCACCATAGTGTTTCTGCTGCTGGGATGTGCTGTCACGTCCCAAGCACAGAAGTATATAGAATACACCTCGGGCATGGGGGCGCGTGACCCCGAGAATGCCGATATCTGGATTCTCTACCGAGGAGTCTACGCCACCCACGAAGGCATGGTGCTCGAGGCCGACTCGGCACACTACGACACGCGCGAGAACAGTTTCACCGCCTTTGTCAATGTGGCTATCCAGCTTAGCGACACCACCTTCATTTACGGAGACCGTCTCTACTACGATGGCAACACGCGTGTGCTCGACATCTGGGCCGACACTGTGGTGCTCATCGACGGTGGGACCCAGCTGCTGGCCAATCACCTGACCTACGAACGCAACCGTGCCACAGCCTATTATACCGAATGGGGTTATGGCAGCAGTGCCGACCGTGCCCTCTACAGCCGTCAGGGACAGTACAACTCCGACCTCAAGCAATTCTATATCTACAACGACGTGGTGCTTACCGACAGCACTATGCGTCTGGTCACCGACACCCTGCTCTACAACACCGAGAGCATGGTGGCACATTTCGAGAGCTCCACCCATATCTACAGCGATTCCTCGGTTATCTACAGCGAACTGGGCGACTACAACACCGACACAAGATTCGCCATCTCCTATCAGGCTTCGCATGTCGACAACCAAGGCCGTACCATCGACAGCGACACGCTCTACTATGACGAGTTGCTGGAATACGGCAAAGCCTATGGCCATGTTGTGATCGTGGATTCAACCAATGACCTCGTGTGTACGGGCCGCTATGGCGAGACCTCGCAGGCTGAGGGCTTCTCTTTTGTCACCGATAGTGCCCATGTGCTCTTCATCGACCGTGGCGACTCGCTTTTCCTGCATGCCGACACTGTTTATGTGACCGTCGACAGCGCCAACCAGCTGAGCACCGTCCGTGCCAACTACCATGTCAAAGTCTACCGTCGCGATGCGCAGGCCATGAGCGACTCGGCCTTCTACAGCGCCACCGACTCCACCCTGTGGCTCTACAAAGGGCCGGTACTGTGGTATGAACACTACCAGTGTGTCGCCGACACCATCGAGCTGCAGCACGACAGCAGCGGTGTGCACCGCGCCTACCTGCGCAGCGGCTGCTTCGCTGTACAGCAGGTGGACCGCGAGAAATTCAACCAGCTGAAAGGCCTCCAGGGCACGGTCTACTTCACCGACGGCGAGCCCGACTATGCCGATGTGGAGGGCAACGCCCAGATGGTCTATTACATCACTGAAGAAGACAGCGCCGGCCGCACCATGCTGGTGGGCGTCAATGCCGGCATGGGCACCTCCATACGTATCTATTTCGATAGCACGCGTGCGCCTATGCGCGTGGTGACTTTCGACAAACCCGACATGCAGACCTACCCTGTGGGGAGTTTGCCCGAAGAGTTGAAACGGCTACCTGACTTCCGTTGGCTGCCGATGCGGCGGCCACGGAGTCCGGAAGATGTCTTCCGTTGGTGACAAATTGTCAGTCCAGACTGCCATTGGCAGTCTTTTTGCTATATATAGGATAAAGAAAAAATAAAAGAAATGAGCAAGAAAGAACACAATATGCCCGAGACGGAAGAGCCCGTCAATCAACAGCCTGTGGGCGAGGAACCGATAGAGAAGCAAGTCGAAGAACCCGCCGCCGAGGCCGCCGAAGAACCCACCGAGGCTGACAAGCTGCAGGAAATGGGTGAAAAATTGGCAGACTTGAACGACAAATATCTGCGACTCTACTCTGAGTATGAGAACTACCGCAAACGTACCAACCAGGAGAAGGCAGACCTGTTGCTCAACGGCAGTCGAGAGATGATGAAAGCCATCCTGCCTGTGGTTGACGACTTCGAACGCGCCCTGGCCGCCACTGGCGACGACGAGGGGGTGAAGTTGATTTACAGCAAGCTGATGAAGATACTGGGCCAGAAAGGTTTGAAGGCCATGGAGTCGAAAGGTGTGCAATTCGACGAATCGATGCACGAAGCCGTCACCCAGGTGCCGGCTCCCGCACCCGACCAGAAAGGCCTGGTCATCGACGTCGTGGAGAAAGGCTACTACCTCAACGACAAAGTGCTCCGCTACGCCAAGGTGGTTGTGGCTTGCTGAAGATAATGCTTGATGTTTAACGATAAAGGTGCTACGCAGTTAGTGTAACAGAACTATGGCAACAAAAAGAGACTACTATGAAGTGCTTGGTGTGGACAAGAACGCCACGCCTGACGAACTGAAGAAGGCCTACCGCAAGCTGGCCCTCCAGTACCATCCCGACCGCAATCCTGGTGACAAGGAGGCCGAGGAGAAGTTCAAGGAGGCCGCCGAGGCCTACGATGTGCTCAGCAACCCTGAAAAAAAAGCCCGCTATGACCAGTTTGGCCATGCCGGTGTCGACGGAGCCTATGGCCAGGGCGGCATGGATATGAACGACATCTTCTCGCAGTTTGGCAGTATCTTCGGCGATTTGTTCGGCGGTGGCGGATTCCGCACAGGTTTCACCGGCTTCGGCGGTGGTGGCGGCGCGGCGCGCCGTGTGCTGCGCGGCACCAACCTGCGCATCAAGGTCAAACTCACCCTCGAAGAGATAGACCGCGGATGCGAGAAGAAAATAAAAGTCAGCAAATTCGTCCCCTGCAAAACCTGTGGCGGCAGCGGCGCCCGCGACGGCAAGACCGAGACCTGCCCCCACTGCCACGGTACTGGCGTGGTCACCGAGACTAAGCGCACCATTCTGGGCATGATGCAGACGCAGAGTGCCTGCCCGCAGTGCGGCGGCGAAGGACGCGTGGTCAAGGACAAGTGCCACGACTGTCATGGTGACGGCATTGTCAAGAGTGACGAGATTATCACCATCAACATCCCTGCCGGTGTGCAAGATGGTATGCAGCTGGCCATGCAGGGCCAGGGCAACGCCGCACCTCGCGGCGGTATCGCAGGCGACCTTATCGTCCTCATCGAGGAGCAGGAACACGAAATCTTTGAGCGTCAGGACGCCAACCTCTACTACAACGCCTTCATCACCTTCAGCGAGGCCGCCCTCGGCGCTTCGGTCGAGATACCCACCCTCTCGGGCAAAGTGAAAATCAAGATAGAGCCCGGTACCCCGTCGGGCCGAGTCGTGCGCCTGCGTGGCAAAGGTCTGCCCATTGTCAACGGTTATGGCCGTGGCGACCTGCTGGTGTGTCTCAATGTGTGGGTGCCCAAGAACCTTAACAAGGAGGAAAAGAAAGTCCTCGAGGACCTGCAAAAACACGACAACTTCAAGCCCAACCCCACCAAACAGGAGCGCGGCTTCTTCGACAAGATGAAAGAAATGTTCAACGGATGACCGAGGCTTTCCTGCACTATGTATGGCAGCATCAGCTTTTTGCTCTCCATGAGCAGCCGGTGCGTGACCGCGGGCTGACCACCGTAGATGGCCAGCCTGTCGTCGTCTTGCATGCCGGCGAACTCAACCATGACGCCGGCCCTGATTTTTTTAACGCGCGCATACGTATAGGCGAGGTGGAGTGGGCCGGCAATGTCGAGGTTCACATCCACACCTCGGACTGGAATGTCCACCGCCACCAGAAGGATGCCGCCTACAACAACGTCATCCTCCATGTGGTCTATGAGCACGACGCCGACATCGCGCTGCAAAACGGCACGATGCCGCCCACGCTCGAGCTGAAGCGCTATCTGCACCCTTCGTTGGTGGCCAACTACGAGGTGCTGACGGTCCCTGGAGTGCCCAATGCCGTGCCGTGTGGCGACAGGGTGGGGGAGGTGCCCTCACTCATACGCAACTCGACCCTCGAGCGCTTGGCCGTGGAACGCATCGAGACGAAGGCCGAGACCGTGCGCCGTCTGCTTCAGGAAAGCCACGGCGGATGGGAGCAGACCTGCTACTGGCTCATGGCCCATTACTTTGGTGGCAAGGTCAATGCGTTTCCTTTCGAGTTGCTGGCCAGGGCCACCGACCAGCGCCTGCTGGCCCGCTGGCGCGACAATCCTCGGCGTCTAGAGGCTCTGCTCATGGGACAGGCGGGATTGCTCGACGGCTATTTCGAGGACGATTATCCGCGTGCGTTGCAAGCCGACTATGAGGCCTTGCGTGCCGGTGCCTACTTCAATCCCATCGGAGGCTACTTGTGGCGCTTCCACTGCCTCCGTCCCTCCAGCTTCCCCACTATCCGCATCAGCCAGTTTGCTGACCTGGCGGCCCAGTCGAAGAACCTCTTCGCCACGTTGCTCGACATGACCGACGTGCACGAGATGGAAGCCCTCTTCAACCGACGTGCATCGACCTACTGGGATAACCACTACCGCTTCGACCAGGTTGCAGCCCGTACCTCGGTCAAACACATAGGCAAGATGCAGGCCGATGTGCTGGTTATCAACGCTTGGGTACCCCTCTTGTTTGTCTACGGTGCCGAGCACGGCCAGCAACGCTACAAAGACCAGGCCTTGCAGCTGCTGTCCCAGCTACCGGCAGAGGGCAACGCCGTTGTCCGCCGCTGGGAGGCTTTGGGCATCAAGCCCGCCAACGCAGCCGAGAGCCAGGCGTTGCTGCAATTGTATAGCAACTATTGTTCCCCTCGCCGGTGCCTGGAATGCCGCATCGGCCATTATATCTTGAAACACTGATGAAAGCACAGGAAATAATTCAAGCGGTCAAAAGCCGCGAGGTGCTGCTGGCGCAGCCGCAGGCCGAGATAACACATCTGCTTACCGACAGCCGCCGCCTCGCCGAGCCGACGACCACCCTCTTTTTCGCCATCCCCACCAAACGCAACAGTGGCTGCCGCTATATCGGCGATCTCTACAAGGCCGGTGTGCGCTCATTCGTGGTACCGGTGGGTACTGACGTGCGCTATGGCGACGTCAATGTGTGGCAGGTCGACGATGTCGTCGCCGCCCTGCAACAGTTGGCAGCGTACCACCGCCACAACTTCAACATACCGGTGGTGGGTATCACGGGCAGCAACGGCAAGACCATCGTCAAGGACTGGATAGTACAGCTCCTCTCGGCCGACCGCCGCGTGGTGGCCAGCCCCAAGAGCTACAACTCACAGATAGGTGTCCCCCTGTCGGTATGGCAGATGGACGCCCGCCACGACATAGGCTGTTTTGAAGCAGGTATCTCGCAACCCGGTGAGATGACAGCCTTGCGCAATGTCATCAAACCCACAATAGGCATCTTCACCAATATAGGACAGGCCCACGACGAGAACTTCCTCACACGAGGCCAGAAGATAGCCGAGAAACTGCAGCTCTTCACCCACTGCGACACCCTTGTCTATTGCTCAGACCAGAAAGACATCCATTCCATGGTGTCCGATATCGAGGCTTTCCGCCATCTGCGCCGTTACACTTGGGGCACAAGCATCGACTGCGACCTGCAGCTCCTCGCCACCGATGTCGACGACCACAGCACCCGCCTTACGCTCCGTGCCGGCGAGGAGGAGTTCGTCGTCATCATTCCCTTTGTCGACCGTGCATCGCAGGAGAACGTGATGCACTGTGTGGCACTGATGCTGCTTCTGGGCTATAGCCCTGCCGTCATCGCTGACCGATGCCGTGGTTTGGTGCCTGTCGAGATGCGCCTCGAAATGAACGAGGGCACAGGCAACTGCCTGCTCATCAACGACAGCTATTCGCTCGACCTCAACTCGCTCACCATCGCCCTCGATTTCCTGTCGCACCAACAGCAGCACCTGCGCCGCACCCTCATCATGAGTGACATATTGCAGGCCGGCATTGAAGACAGCGATCTCTATACTCAGGTGGCGCAGCTGCTCCACCAACGTGGTGTGGGTCGCTTCATCGGTATTGGTGAGGCTCTCTCACGCAACAGCGCCTGCTTTGCTGGCATAGAAAGCCTCTTCTACCAGTCCACCGACGACTTCATCCTCCGCCACGACCGCTCCCTGTTCCGCAATGAGACCATCCTCCTCAAAGGAGCCCGTGTCTTCGGCTTCGAGCGTATCGCCAAGCTCTTGCAGCGCCGGAGCCACGAGACGGTCATGGAGGTGAACCTCGACGCCCTGGCACACAACCTCGACTACTACCGTTCACGTCTGCAGCCAACCACGCGTCTCATGGCTATGGTCAAGGCCTCGGGCTATGGTGCGGGAGTGGTGGAGGTGGCCTCCACGCTCCAGTTCCGCCACGCCGACTATCTCACCGTGGCCTATATCGACGAAGGCGTCGAGCTGCGCCGCAACGGCATCACCCTGCCTATCATGGTGATGAACCCCGAGGAGTCGGGCTTCGACGACATCCTGCGCTACCGCCTCGAGCCCGATATATACAGTTTCCGCATACTGGAGAGTTTCGCCAGCCACTTGTCTTTGGTGGCCCCCAAGGAGCCATTTCCCATCCATATCGAGTTCGACACAGGTATGCACCGTCTGGGTTTCTCGGGCGACGATGTGGAACCCCTCAGGGCACGTCTTCATGAGTTGGAGTCCCTGCTCGAGGTGAAGAGTGTCTTCTCGCACCTGGCCTGCAGCGAAGATCCCGCCATGGACGACTTCACACGGGGCCAGATAGAGCGCCTGCGTCAGTGGTCGGCACCTTTCCCCGGCATCAAACACATACTCAACTCGAGCGGCATCACGCGCTTCCCCGAGGCGCAGATGGACATGGTGCGCCTCGGCATCGGCCTCTACGGTATTGCACCCGAGGACGAGGTGCAACGCCAGCTGCGGCAGGTCAGTCGTTTGGTTACCCGCATCTCGCAAATCAAGAGTATCCCCGAGGGCGACACCGTGGGCTACAACTGTCGCTGGCGTGCCCCGCGCCCCTCGCGCATCGCCATCCTCACCATCGGCTATGCTGATGGTCTGCACCGCGGCTTGGGTAACGGCAACGGCCGTGTACTGGTGTGCGGCAAAGAGGCACCCATCGTGGGCAGCGTATGTATGGACATGTGCTTCGTCGATGTCACTGGCATCGACTGTATCGAGGGTGACCGCGCCGTCATCTTCGGCGAAGGCGACCTGCTGCAGCGCAACGCTGCCGCCGCGGGCACCATCCCCTACGAGCTGCTCACCGCTGTGGCTCCCAGGGTGAAACGCGTCTATTACCATGAGGAATAGCCGCTGAAACAAAAAACTGTCTAATTGCGTTATTATATATTATTTATTGCGCCAAAACTATAAGAAATAGTAATGAAGAGTCTTGAAGAACTGGGAGAACTGATGGCCAACGGCCTCAATATAAAGGCGAACATCATCCCTGTGGTGGACAACGACACAGAGGATGTGCTGCTCAACGACGACAGCATCGAGAACGAGATGCCGGTGCTGCCGCTGATGGAGCAGGTGCTTTTGCCGGGCGTGATTATACCCATCGCCGCCCGTCGCCGCAAGGCACGCCGCCTGCTGACCGACGTCAGGAATACCAACCAACATATCCTTGTCTTTACCCAAAACACCACCAACGACGACCCCGACGAGTACGACCTCTACCCTGTAGGCGTGGTGGCCCGTGTGCTCAAGGTGTTCGACTTCCGTGACGACACCACTGTGGCCATCCTGCAGGGCATCATACGGTGCCACTCACTCGAGGTGCTGCGCCACGACCCCTATATGACGGGCCGCGTCACCCTGGCTCCCGAGGAGACCATCGGTATGGACACGCCCACCTTCATCAAGAAGATGAAGCTCCTGCGCAAAAAGTTCGGCGATATCATGAAGGCACGCCTGCAGGACGACGAACTGCTCTCGATGCTTGGCAGTATTGGTAGCGACAAGATATTCATCAACTTCGCCTCCACCCATATCGACGTGGAGTACAGTATGAAGTACGACCTGCTGGCTTGCGACAACTACCCTGACCGGGCACGCCTGCTCATCGAACATCTGGGCACCCTCAAGGGACTCGACGAGTTGCGCCGCGAAATAGACAACAAGACCCAGGAGGTCATTGGCAAGCAGCAGCGGGAGTACTACCTGCGCCATCAGATGGACGTCATACAAGAGGAACTGGGTGAGAACAACGCCAACCCATGGACCGAGAGCGACGTGCAGGCTCTGCGTACCCGTGCGGCCGACAAGAAGTGGCCGCAGACGGTGGCTGAGACCTTCGACAAAGAGCTGCTCAAGTTCTCACGTATGCAGCCTATGTCGCCCGACTATTCGATACAGCAGACCTACCTTGAGACCCTGCTCGACATACCGTGGGAGAGCCCTGCCACCGAGCCGTACAGCCTGGCTGAAGCACGCAAGGTGCTCGACCGCGACCACTTCGGCATAGAGAAGGTCAAGGAGCGTGTCATAGAATACTTGGCCGTTGTCAAGCGCCAGCAGGAGCGCAACCTGCAGACCAAGGCGCAGGTGCTCTGCCTTGTGGGCCCTCCGGGTACAGGCAAGACCTCCATTTGCCGCTCCATTGCCGCGGCCTTGGGCCGTCCCTACCGCCGAGTGGCGCTGGGTGGTCTGCATGACGAGGCCGAGATACGCGGCCACCGCCGCACCTACATCGGCGCCATGCCGGGCCGCATCATTCAGGAAATCATCCATGCCGGGGCCTCCAACCCCGTCTTCGTGCTCGACGAAATCGACAAGGTGCAGACCAACACCTTCCACGGCGACCCCTCGTCGGCATTGCTCGAAGTGCTCGACCCTGAGCAGAACTGCCGTTTCCACGACAACTTCATCAACCTCGACTACGACCTCTCCAAGGTGCTTTTCATCGCCACAGCCAACAGTGTGGCCGACATACAGCCAGCCCTGCTTGACCGTATGGAGGTCATCAACTTCAGCGGCTATGTCATCGAAGAGAAGGTCGAGATAGCCAAGCGCCATCTTCTGCCGCGCATCATGCATGAGAATGTGGTCGACCGCCGCACCCTCAAGGTGTCGGACGAGATTGTCCGCAAGGTCGTCAACGAATACACCCGCGAGGCGGGTGTGCGTCAGCTGGAGAAACAACTCTCCAAGTTGGTGCGTCACCGTGTGGTGGTGGTGGAAAACGGTGGCAAGGCGCCAGCAGGCATTGCCGTCGGCGAAGTCAAGGAGGTGCTGGGGTTGCCCCTGCACACCGACATTCAGATGCAGCGCGCTCCGCGCGAAGGGGTGGTGACAGGTCTGGCCTGGACTCCCGTGGGCGGTGAGATACTCTTCATCGAGTCGTCGCTCAGCCATGGCAAAGGCACCATCACTATGACGGGCAATTTGGGCGATGTGATGAAAGAATCGGCCACCCTGGCCTTCGAATACCTCAAGTCGAACGCCGCCTTCCTCGGCATCGACACCAAACTTATCGAGGAGAGCAACCTGCACATCCATGTGCCCGAAGGAGCCACCCCCAAGGATGGTCCGTCGGCGGGCATCACCATGTTCGTCTCAATGGTCTCCACCTTCACCCACCGCAAGGTGCGGCCCCAGGTGGCCATGACCGGCGAAATTACGCTGCGCGGCGACGTGACGCCCATAGGTGGCGTCAAGGAGAAAATATTGGCCGCCAAGCGTGTGGGTATCACCGACCTCATCCTCTGCCGCGACAACCGCCGCGACATAGAGGAGATAGAGCCCGCCTACCTCGAAGGTCTCACGTTCCACTACATCGACCAGATGGTCGAGGCGCTGCCGTTGGCGCTTGAGAAAGCCGCCGGTCGCAAGGAAAGGAGAACCCGGAAATGAAACACCGTATCATCATAGCGCTGCTGGCTGTCCTCACGGCCATTCCGGCCTGGGGCCAGGGCGGTGTCTTCCAGTCGCGCTCCCACGAGCTGGCCGAGCTGCCTGCCCCGCCGCAGGGGCTTTCCATGGTGGGCGGCAACCTTTACGCCTATTCGGGCCAGCTGCTTATGACAGCCCTGCGCAACGACGACGCCATCGTGGGATTTATGATTGACACCGAATATGTCAAATACGATGCCGAGGCCACCTATGTGGTACGCCATCCCGCCAGCGGCGACATCTACTTCACACGTCTCGACCGCAAAGGGCATTCCTGTCTCTATGTGGGTCACCGCGACGGCCGTCGCTACAAGGCCAAGCGTGTCAAACTTAACGATATCGAGGTGGAACACCCCACCTTCTCGCCCGACGGCGACATTATGGTCTTCGCCTCGAAGGAGCCGCGGCGCTCCTATGGCGGCTATGACCTTTGGTATTCGGAATACAACGACGGCGAATGGTCGACCCCGGTCAACATGGGCAACCGTGTCAACAGCTCGGGCGACGACGTGACCCCCTGTGTGGAGGGCGACTACCTCTACTTCTCGTCCAACGGACGTCGAGAGAGCAAGGGCCGCCACAACGTCTTTGCCACGCGTCTCATCGCCAATCAGGTGTCGGGCGATACGGTGGGCATGCTGCAGATAGGCCGCAGTCGTGTGCAGCAGCTGCCGCAGGGCATCAACAGTGCCGCCAGTGACTGCTACGACTTTGTCGTCGACCGTTATAACGGCGTGTGCTACTGGGTCAACAGCGGCTCGGGCATACGCAGTTACAAGGGTGCGCTCGAGTCGGTTATGCAGTGGGGCTATGTCTACGACAGTCAGGAGCAGCCCTTGGCGGGTGTCACCGTGACGGCCTGCGAGGAAGGCGTGGCTGTGGCGGCGGCCACCACCGATGCCGACGGCTTTTACCGCATTTGCCTGCCGTTGGGACGCACTTACAAACTGCGTTACACGCTGTCCAACCATTTCTCCTACGAACACCGCCTCAAGGCCGTCAACGACGATGCCAACAACCTCATCGGCGAGGCACGTCAGGACGTGACCCTCGGTGCACTGCCTGTCGGCCGGCCTTTTGTCTATACCGACCTTTTTGGCCCCGACGCGGTAGTGGAGCTCAACGCCCACGGCATCGAGGTTCTCGAGCCGCTGGTGCGATTCCTGTCCGACAACCCTACGCTGCGGGCCGACCTCACGCTCTCCAACTACCTGACGACCGACGTGGAGTTCAACGCGCTGCTCACCGACCAGCGTATGCTGACGCTGGGCCGCTATCTGACCGAGCGTCTGCCTTCGGCAGTCGACTTCACGATGAACAACGGTTGCCGCGGCCGTGAAGGATGCGACGGCGCCACAGGGACTTCTAGATTGACAGTGCTGCTGAAATAGTGGGCTGTGGTTAGTGAATAGAAAAAAGGACGCAAGTATTTGCGTCCTTTTCTTTTTAAAAAATTGTCGGGGTGAAAAGACTCGAACTTTCGACCCCTTGCACCCCATGCAAGTGCGCTAGCCAACTGCGCCACACCCCGAACAATTTGTGCTCCGTTTCTCTCGGAAAGCGGGTGCAAAAGTACTCACTTTTTCCAATACGGCCAAATTTTTTTTCAAAAAAAACATCTGCCTATCGTTGCTACTCTGATAGACAGATGTTTGCTATAATCAAAAAGTAGAGTGCCAGTTGCCGCTGCGGTGCACAAAAAGGTATGTGGAGCGGCTTTTTTCTCGTTTTTTGGTCTAGTCGGTAATCCTTACATCGGTCTTGCCCTTCACTTGTCCGGCCAGTCCGCCACCGAATACGTTGCCCACCACTCGGATGGAGCCTTTGAGCCACACGAGGGTGTTGCCGTTGATGGTGCCTTTGTCCTCACCAAGCACGCCTTTTCCGCCGCCGTAGATGCTTTGCTTGACCAGGCCGTTGTAGCCCATCACCTTGAAGGTCTTGTTGGTGCTGGTGTAGTTGGCCTCATGGCCACCGCAGAAGATGTTGCCCCAGATGACGGGGTTTTCGACATGGGGCGTGCGAGCCGTGGAGTCACCGATAATAACTACCACGTCACCTTCTCCGGCATTATCACCTTGAACAGAGGTTTCCACGCCGTAGCCGCAGCCGAACACATTACCCAGGTCGTGGTCGCGGCTGCCGTCGCCCAGTTTCTGGTTCTCGGCACCCACGGTGCCACCCAGTATCTGCACGCTTACGTCGTTGTACTGTCGTCCGGTCTCGTCGTGGCTACCGTAGACGCCGCCGAGCACCGTGCCGCCATACATACGCACGTCGGTGGTGCGGCAACGCCAGGTGCCGTCGGTCGATATTGCCTTGGCTGTTCCACCAAATACCTTTTTGCCCACGGTTCCGCCAGTGATGTAGATATGGCTGTACTGCGATACGCCGTTGTATCCACCGCCGTAGACATTCTGTTCCACTTCGGCATCATCGGCCACGACTACATAAGCCGTGGTGGTAGAACCGCAATAGGTGGGATTATTATTTGCTTGAGGGGCTAAACCTCGCCCAGCACCGAATATCTGACCACCGGGCACGTTGAACACCAAGCCGTAGGCGTTGTTGTATGTGCCTTGGCCGTCGTGCGAACGGAACTCGGTGCGCCCGCCAGCGTAAATATAGCAAGTACCGTTGTTGATTCCGTTACCGGCACTAAAGTCTGTGCCGTTACAACCACCGGCCACCCATCCGTTCACTTCACCGCCGGTAAAGACCAAACTGCGGCTGCCGCGAGAGTCGGAGATGGATGCAGTACCATAGATGGCACCCTTCACCCAACCGCCTTTCATGCGGAAGTAAAATCCGACGATGGGGTCTGTGTTCGCATTGTCGGCGCCGGGTCTGGTACCGCCGCCGTTGATACTGCCAAACTCACCGCCTTCCACAAGCATGCGGTTCACACCACCTTTACCGGCACTACGGGTGGGACCGACGTAGAATGACATTATCTTTCGCCAAGCGTAATTGTTTCCTGTGTTATTACCTCCGAATTGATAGTTTACGTCTGTATTATCGGGTCCTTTAGTAGTATACGTTCCGGTTCCAAAATTATCGGTATTGCCACCGATGCCAAGGCCGTAACCATCTGAACACAAAGCACCAGTATATAGACTGCGATTGGCCGAAAAGCCGTAGTAACCACTCTTAACAGTAATGTCCATCAACTCGTTTGCGTTATTTCCGGCGGAACTACCATTGCCGTCGAGTGAGCAGTAGTTGACCACGCGCAGTTTGGAGTTGTCGCCCGTACCGTTGCCGTCGATACCGTCGCTGGCTGCACGGTCATAGTCGCATCCCAGCACCAATCGGCAATAGTTGCCGTCGTTGGCCGAACCGTTCGACATGGGGTACATATACTGGTATTTGCCGCTTTCTATGCGTATCTCCTTGCCTCCATTGCCACCGCCGCGGAAATAGTTGACGGTGCCGGTGCAGCCACGACCTACGATAAGGTATCCGGAGGTGGCTTGGAAGGTGCCGCTACCTACGCCTGTGCTCGACGTAGTGGTCGGAGTAGTGGGGTGGACGGGCGTTGTCCCGTCGCCTATTTTGACATACTCCACTTTGACGGGGGCGCCGCAGGTAAAATTTTGTACTGTCGACGTACCTGCATTGGTGCCGTCGGGGTAGCGGTTTGAGAAAGTGACGGGTTTGGATTGACCCGACACAGTCTTGTTACCACCATTGGTGAATACGATGAAGTTGGTCTCGTAGGTGCCATTAGCGTTCAATGCGTTGGGACTGCTGGTGACGTTGCCGGTAGCTGTTGACACGATGGCCGTGACCCAGGTGGCTTCAAACACCACTTCGGCCGTCACGGCGTTGGGGTCGCTGGCGTCGTAGTCTAAGCCGACGAAGTTGATTTTCTCTTCGAGATTCAACACGGCATTCGCGGCTGCCATTTGGCCGTTCGCTCGCCTTATATACCCTGCGCCGCTGACAATTTTCCAGCCTCCGAAGCCGTAATAGGTGTTGCCGTTCTTTGGACGCTTGCTGAAGGGATTGGGAATGACACGGTAGGCATATTCGCCTGTCAGCCAACGGCCAGTGTTGGCAGTGGTGTTGGCTTCACCACCCCAGGCATACTTCTCAATGGTCTTGTAGTAGACGAAGGTGTTCTGTGCCTCCTCGGGCGACACGGCCACCGCCGAGGCCCCGCTGACGCTGCCGCCGCGGTAGGTGATTTTTACGTTGCGCGGGTCGGGCGAGCACAGTGCGTCGGGATATTGGGTATCGGGTTTTGCACTATAATATGTCCAGGTGTGGTCCTCCAGGTCGTTGAGGTAGACAGTGTCGTTGGAGATGCCTGTGGCGTGGGGCGTCTGCGCCAGGACAGCGGAGGTGGAGGCGAGGAGCAAAAGCACCAGTGCCAGGGATTTGCTGCACTTGAAAATAGGGTTCAAACGAGAAAACAATACCTCGGTTGATGGAGTGTTGTGAGTATAATTCATTGTGTCAGATATTGTTATTTGACTAGTGTGGCATTATAAATAAAATGCAAATATAAGAAAAAATGCTGTTTTTTGATATAAAAATGCAGATGTTAAATGTAAAAAATGTTAAATACAACGATGGCCTTTCTGTCGCTGTTTTATTGTTGTTCTACTGCATTTCTACTGCTGTTTTACTGGAAAATGCAGTAGAACAGCAGTAGAAATGCAGTTAAAAGCAGATATACAATGGTTTCTGATGCGCTGTTGTGTTATTTTAACCTAAATTTTGTGTCAAAAAGAAAAGGCAGTGCCGCGGTTTCGGAAAAAAAGCGTAAATTTGCACCCCGTAAACGGTCGGACGGAAAAGTTTGTATTCCGTCGGACGACTGACAACCAAAAAGATATGGCAAAGACGAAGACATACTATTTTTGTCGCGATTGCGGCTACCAGAGTGCCTCGTGGCTGGGCCGCTGTCCGGAGTGCGGCAAGTTCGGCACTTTCGACGAGGAGGTGCTGAAAGCGGAAAGTGGAAAGCGGAAATCGGAAGGTGGAAATATCCTCTCCGCCCCCAAACGGCTGCAGGAGGTGACCTACAGCCAGACGCCGCGCCTGTGCACGCATTGCGGTGAGCTGGACCGGGTGCTGGGGGGCGGCATCGTGCCGGGCAGCCTACTGCTGCTGGGCGGCGAACCGGGCATCGGCAAGAGCACGCTGCTGTTGCAGATGGCCCTGGCCCTTGCCAACCACCGCCTGCTTTACGTCAGCGGCGAAGAGAGCGAGGAGCAGATCAAGATGCGGGCGGACAGGCTGTGCAGTTCGGAGGTCGGAAGTCGGAAAGCGGAAGTTGGAAGTCGGAAGCCGGATGGGTCAGACCTCAGTCCTCAGACCTCCGACTTGTATGTGGTTAGCGAGACGGTGACGCAGCGCATCTTCGAGCATATCGACGCCGTGCATCCCGAGCTGCTCATAGTGGATTCGATACAGACCATCACCACTGAGGACCTCGACTCGCCGGCGGGCAGCGTGAGCCAGATACGCCAGTGCACCACCGAGTTCCAGCACTATGCCAAGACCACCGGCGTGCCGGTGCTGCTGATAGGCCACATCACCAAGGACGGCACCCTGGCGGGGCCGAAGGTGATGGAGCACATAGTGGACGCGGTGCTGCAGTTCGAGGGCGACCGCAACTACGGCTACCGTGTGCTGCGGGCCTTGAAGAACCGCTTCGGCTCGACGGCCGAGATAGGCATCTTCGAGATGCAGGAGGGCGGTTTGCGCGAGGTGGAGAATCCCTCGGAGTTCCTGATGAGCCACCGCGACGAAAGCCTCAGCGGCTCGGCCGTGAGCGCCACCCTCGAAGGAGCGCGTCCTATGTTTGTCGAGGTGCAGAGCCTAGTGAGCAGCGCCGTCTACGGTACGCCCCAGCGCAACGCCAACGGCTTCGACCTGAGACGTATGAACATGCTGCTGGCGGTGCTGGAGAAGCGGTGCGGCTTCAAGCTGGGGGTGAAGGACGTGTTCCTGAACCTGGCGGGCGGGTTGCGTGTGAGCGACCCCGCGATGGACCTGGCGGTGGCCTGTGCCATCCTCTCGTCGAACGTCGACATGGCCATCTCGCCTCGCGACTGCTTCGCCGCAGAGCTGGGCCTGAACGGCGAGGTAAGGCCTGTGAGTCGTGTGGAGCAACGTATTGCCGAGGCCGACCGTTTGGGCTTCGAGCGCATTTTTGTGAGCAAGTACAACGGCCGTGAGATAGACCGCCGCCGCTACCACATACAAATTGTGGCCGCCGGAGTCATCGAGGAGGTCTTCCGTGCGCTCTTCGCCTAGCGGGAGGCCTCTAGGAAGAGCGTTGTTGATAAAAAGTTTTTCTGTTTACAAAATATTGTGTATATTTGCATTTCCACAGCATTGTGCCCATTTGAGGTAAGGTGTTGTGTGTGAATATATAATAATATTATGACAAACAAGATACTGACCCCGTGCGAGGTGAATGTGGCCTCGGAGACAGGCCGCCTGCGGGCAGTGCTGCTGCACCGCCCCGGTGTGGAGATTGAGCGCATGACCCCCCTGAACGCCGCACACGCCCTGTACAGCGACATACTCAACAAGCCCATCGTAGACACCGAATACCATTACTTCAGCGGTGTGTTGGAGAAATGGACGCAGGTGTACTATGTGGAAGACATATTGGAGCAGCTGCTCGAGGACGACGACATTCGTCGCCACCTGGTCGAGGAGAGCTGCGATATGGACAACTGCGACGACGACCTCTCGGAGCGCCTGATGGGGCTCCCGTCGGTCGAACTGGCTAAAGTGCTCATCGAGGGCTATGAAGACCCCGAATGGGATGGCCTCGAAGATGACCGCTACCTGCTCAAACCGCTCTACAACCTCTTCTTCACCCGCGACGCTTCGAGCACGGTGTACAACCGCGTGCTTATCAACTCGATGAGTTTTGAGGTGCGTGAGCGCGAAACGCTCATCTATGAGGCTATCTTCAAGCACTTTTTCAAAGTCGAGACGCTCAACGCCATGGCGTGGGACCGCGACGCCCGCACCGAGGGCGGCGATGTGCAGATAGCCGGTCCCGACCTGCTCTGCATAGGCCAGGGCATCCGCACCAACACCAAGGGTATCAAGTATCTGGCACAGACTTTTGCCAAGGA
>JAEEGL011928373.1_pt1 | contig 24157 bp, 30 predicted proteins | sample 9134231 | NCBI WGS metagenome assembly JAEEGL01 (sample SAMN16246548, study PRJNA631951) | gut metagenome | biome: gut microbiome; feature: rumen; material: fiber-attached | host: Bos | place: Iran: Karaj | collected 2018-10
CGCTTCGTGACAACTTTTCGAGCAAGAAGGAGAATGCGGTAATCGCTCCAGCTCAGTAATTCATTTCAGTTTAACAGTAATTCATTAAAAAAATGGGACAGAACATTTTAGGCGGTGGAGTTAACCGCAACAACGTTCAGAGAATCGTTAAGGCAAAGGCTGAAGGTTCTAACTACATCGGTGTCGGAGACAACTTGCTTGATTTCGGATCAGCAAATTCATTCTTGAAAGAGGACAATTGCGGAAAGATCTTCTCTTTCAACATTTCTAACGCAGACACTTCAAACGCAATCAAGGTTGCTCTTTCCGCTGGAGGTTTCGCATCTGGATCGTCTTACTTGGACTCTTCCAACATCATTGCAGAGGGTACAGTGGCAACACATCTTACTTGTTCGGGAACTCCTGAGAAGATTGACGCACTTTTGGCTTACGTAAAGGCAAACCCTTCACGTCTTCGCGCTATCAAGATCAAGGCAGACGACGAGTCACAGTTGGACTACCCTATCATCTACCGTCAGATCAACCCATTCACTGGCTACATCGACCAGAAGCGTATTCCGGCACAGTACCAGAGAAGTGGCGATAACAACACTAAGGTTATCGAGTTGACAGACATCAATTGGATCTTGGGAGCAGACAACATCTTGTTGACTACTATTGGAGCAGGTCGCTCTGTCGTTATCTCTCTTGTTTTCGGTGCATCGCTTGACACTGAGAAGGGATTGCAGAAGAAGGCAGACGAGGCAATGGCAAACGCAGCAGCTCTTGGTTTCTCTGTAGATTAACCCTAAAAAGATCAAAGCCATGAATACGAGTCAAAATATTCTTGGTGGGCTTGATAATAAATTGAAAGCAAACCAACCCGGTTTGCTTTCTTTGTTTAATGAGGCAGGAATCCCAGAAAGTGAAGTCACACTCCGTGAATTGGAGAAACTTCGCAAAGTGTGCTTGACCAAGTATCTTGACGCTTGCCAGATTCTTTATCCTGAATACAAGCCGGAAGCGTCTCCAATCTATCTTTTTCAGAACGGATTTGAGACCACGCAGGAAAAGATAGACCGCTTGGGAATAGATGCTGATTTCAACGCTAAATATTCGGCAGACGCTTTGAACTTGGAGAATGTGACAAGTGAGACCGTCACACTCTCTTACAAGCATATTCTTAAATGGGTGGGATATATCGCTATCATCATAGCCACACTTTTCGCATTATGGTATTTCTACAAAAAAATGAAATGATATGGCAAAAAAAGTCACACTAAAATCAATAAAAGACATGGTTAAGGCTGGAGTCGCAGAAGACATCTCCAAGCTAAAAAGAAGCGACGTGGGGGAAACTCTCTCTACAGTCGCTTACTCCATGCCTCGCAATTCAAACTCTTCAAACGGTGTGTTGAAAGTCGGGGATAAGACAAAGAAACTTTATGCCGCATTCGATTCGGGTGCTAGTTACTGGAAATAAAAACTAACGACTATGGACAAAAACACACTAGTATTTCTACTCATCGTTCTTGCGGTGGTGACGGTCGTAGGCATCCTTTTCTGGAAGTCGTACGAGTCGCAGAAAGCGGAGACTAACAAAAGCGACGTGGGAGTGGCCATCGCCAACAGTGCAGGCAATGCTGCATCAAGTTTCTTCAATGCTTTTTGGGGTGGAGGTAAATCATGAAAATAAAATGGTTTGAGAGTTTTCCAGAGAATCCGACCAATCCGGCACGTACGGACATGCAGAACGGAGTAATAGAGATCAACCGACAAGCCTACAACCTTTTGCCGTCACACACGAAACAATTTGTCATTCATCACGAAATGGGGCATTTTGTTCTGAAGACACTGGATGAATGCAAAGCTGACGACTATGCACTTTCACAAATGGCATTGAAAACAAAGTACTCTTTACGCAATCACATTGATTCCGTCTATCTTCTGGCTAGGGACGATGTGAAACGCAAATATCACGCTCTTATGTCTGTACTTACCGTAATGGCGAATCTAGGGGACAAAGAAGCAATCAAACTGTTACAAAATAGATAAATCATGGATAAACAGAAAATCAAAATCCTTCTTATCTCATTGGCTTGTGTGCTTGCCATCTTCCTTATCTACAAGGTTATCGGAAAGGTGGCGGAAAACAAACTGGAGGCACAGGGGAAAATAGACAGCTTTAATGCTGATCTTGAAAATAAAAAGACTCTCGATGTCTACACGGAGCAAAGGGAGCAGACGGGCAAATCCAAGGAATCGGAAAAGGTGGACTTGATAGACAACGTGCAGGAGGCGCAAGGCATCACCACTTTGTCTGATTATCTTGCGACTCTTACAGACGCAGAGAAAGAGACGTATCAGATATTACGCTCCAACTATATCCGTGTGATGGGAGTTGATCCGGGTGTGATGAGTCTTGACGACCTGACAAAGTGGGCTGACATGTATGATGAGTGGACAGACTGGAACAACCTATATGTTCAGACTACAGGATCCAGCAAATCTATTCTTGATCCTGATTTCGACACCGTGGATGAAATAAAGGCAGCCGTTTTGTCTGCTCAGGACATGGTTAATCAGATGTGGCACGACGAATATCTGTTGTTCGTAAACGGCAGACCTGAGCTTAATTTGCGTGGTTGTCCGTATATCACAGAGGCAGATCTACAAAAATGGCTACCAGATCCGAGAGACATTCTTGACTTCCAGTATGAGATGCAGGCAGAATATAATGCTTTTATGGACAAATATTCCGAAAAGCAGAACACCTTCAAGGCTTTGCAGGACTATTTCAACGGAGGTTATATCAACTGGAAGAACTCCAATCACAATTTTGTTCGTGGTGCGTTGGATTTACCGGAAGGAACATTCCAAGATCTTGACCGCATGAATGTAAATGATTGTTGCCTATTGACTAAGCTAATCAATGATAATGGCGGTGTAAGCATCTATTCAGAGGTCAATTCTTTTAACAAGCCGAAAGAGAAGAAAACGTGGTATAACCTTCTCGATGCGTCTTTGGCGGTTGCCAACTTCCAAATGGCTTACCAGGAAGGAACCAACATCCTGGCAGCTATCGCTACAGCTGGTATTTCCGCAGCGATCCAGAAGAACAACAAGGTGCGTAAATATATGCCTGAAAGACTTAATCGTCTTATGAGCCGCATTGAGGCATCAGCCACACAGCACTACACACCATTCGGATTCACATTAGAGATGGCCCATTGGGAACCAGCATATTTTAGCCAGAGAAAATACGGTTTCTATGACTATATGTATGATGAAATTGAATCAGGCAAAATGACCATTCAGGAATGGGTGGAAAGTGACACCTACAAAAAGAAATTCGGACTAAAGTAATAAGCTATGGAAAGTAGATACAGTATCGAGTATATAGAAATGCAGTGCGCCGCCGATTGCGACGGAAACGCACAGGTTACAACACCAGTGGAGATCGAGGAAGAGATCCCTGCTACAGTAGAAACAGTTAAAGACGAAATCGACATGGAAAGAGATTTTGAACAGCAGAATATTTCTGTATACACGACAAGAGGCGGAGTTGTTTATGTCCGCACAACGGATGCGGCAACACACTGGTTGCTTGTCGCTATCCTCGCAATGATGTTCTTATTCATGATCTTCAAATGTGATTGATTATGGCAAACAAGAACACATTAGGAAATGTAGGAGTGATTGTTGAGATCGACCCCTCGTCAATCCTCCTTCTTGCAGTGGCACTGACATTGCCAGTGCTAGTTTACAGTCTATTTAAATTCAAAATGTAAAAGCTATGAGTCAGACAACAAAAATCATTATCGTGATTGCGGTACTGGCTGCAATCGGTGGTATCGCATGGTACGTCTATTCTAAGAAGTCTACAAAGACAGAAGAGAAGACAGACACAACAACAACTAAAAACAGCTCCGAAAAGAGCAAGGGGGCAAAGGTTCTTGATCTTGGAGGGGACATTCTTAACACAGTCGCTGATTCCGACTTAATGGCATAATCTTATGAAAATGAAACTACCAGTAGACCCTAAATGGATTCTCATAGCGTTGTCTGTGGTGGTTGTCTTGGTGATTGTCTATTTCTTCTGGAGTCAATCAGACAAACAGAAGAAAGTGAAGGAGTCGAATGCCGCTATAGATCAAGCCAACAGAGAGATTGATACAAGCAAAGTCACCGTGACAGCGGAGCAAGCGGAAGCACTTGCCGACAAGCTGTGGAATGCGATGCTTGGCCCAGGCACCGACTACGACGCAATCAAGACGGCTATCCGCACTTGTAAGAGTCGCTCAGATGTGATCACTGTAGCTGCAACTTACAGACAGAAGTACGGTGATTCGTGGTTCTCTAACGGCACTCTATGGTCGGACTTGCAAGGTGACTTGTCTACAGAGCAAGCGAAAGAGATAAATGAGATTCTTGAAGACAAGAATGTGGAATTTAAAATCTAAGAGTATGAGAGCAATACACTTTTTCTGGATATGGTTCGTCGTCTCTTGTCTGTGCACTTGGATTCTATCTACTTTCACAGAGGAAAAGGAGGTACAAGATGAGTAACCTTAGTGGATGGAGCTTGTTTTGGCTTGCCATGACAGCTACATGTATTATCGCAACTGTATTCAGTCTTATTCAGGCAAACAGAAAGAAGAAATCTGAAAGTAAGATAGACTATGGAACCCCAATAGCCACTCCTATTGTGCCATGTAACAATGACGGTATTTTTCCAGGATATCTTCGTGAACAATATTTTGAAACTACTGATTAAGCTATGGATAACAAGAAAAAGACAACTATAATCATTGTGTGTTGCATTCTTGCCGTCGCTCTGATAGCATTCCTTATCTGGAAAATGCTTCATCAGAACAATGAAGAAACATCTTCTTCTGATGCTGTAGACGGTGACGATTTCCCTTTACAGGAAGGAAGCCAGGGCGAGAAAGTGGAAGTTCTTCAGGAGTATCTTAACACACAATTGATGAAGATGCAGAATGGAGAAGTAAAGCCGTCTTTGCTTGATGTCGACGGAATTTTCGGAGCAAAAACCGCTACAGCTTGCAAAGCTGTGTTCGGCACAGAATCAATCTCTAAATCACAATTCAATGAGATTTAGTTTAACTAAAAGACAAACAACAATAGTGTTGGCTGTAGCGTCGGTGTCGCTTGTGGCGGCACTAGCGCTATTGCTCTACTATTTCTTTGTCACCAACGTAAAAGAGGAGGATATAGATATGTATAAATTCAAGCATTTCAGCTGGGATGAACTGACAAAGTCAGATACAGCAAAAAAATACGGTATTTCCAACACTCCAGGAGAAGAGGAAAAAAGAAACCTGATAGCACTTGTAATGAAGGTGCTTGATCCGCTGCGTGATAAGTATGCGAAACCTATCACCGTCAATTCCGCATATCGTTCTCCTTTCATAAACCAAAAAGTTGGTGGAGCGGAATCCTCCCAACACGTCAAAGGACAAGCAGCCGACATTACAGGCGGCAGCAAAGAGGAAAACAAAAAACTCTTTGAGATCCTTAAATCAATGGACTTCGATCAATTGATCAATGAAAAAGATTACAGCTGGATTCATGTCTCATACAAGCGAATCGGCTACAACAGAGGTCAAATCCTTAATCTATAAGCAACATGATTTACAATTCAGCAGCAGACATAGACGCAATCGGATATGACAAGATCATAGAGATTCCAGCGTCAGGAATCACATATCTGATGCGTATCGACACAAAGAGATACAACCCATCTACAGACGCTCTATCTCAACCGATTTGGCAGATCAAGAAGATAACAGAGACAACTGTAGGCGGTACTACTACGACACTAATACAGTATGCGAACGGTCGCAACGGCTACCATTTCGTCGCTGCCAATTACGCATCTTACACATATAAATTCAGGGAGGATTAAGTTATGGCAAACAAACAAAAAATCAACCCACGTACTGGAAAATTCAATCTGGTTGGTTCTGATCAGGAAGGCATTACAGACGTGACTTCTCAGGACGGTTCAATCTCTGTTACTGAACCTTCCGACGGAGTGAAAGACTTGTCTGTCAATACCGCTTCCGGTCCACTCAAACAAGAATTTGACACACTGCATGAAATCTACAACAAGTACAAGCGCCGTCCTTCTGGTAATATTGATACGGAAGGAATAGAAAACCATTGGATATTTCCGCAGGACAAGTCCCTCCAAGGAAACGTTAACTTGCCTATGGCAACTGGCTCTTCTCAGTATGGAGATTGGTTGCTTGTAGCTATATGTATTAGCGGAACAAATGGCTCTGTTGATACAGAAGGAAAAATAACGCTAAAATCCTGCAGTGTGGGTTCTGACGTAGACCCTCAGCTTAGCAATACTGTCAAATTCCCAACGTTGGATTTTCGTTGGAGATTGTTGCGTGGAGAGAATGCCACAGAGCCAGACAGCGGAGTGCCACCACAGTTGCTAATCTCAGACATGGTATATGTGCCGACAGAATATAAGGAGTGCAAGGGACAAACGGTAAGTTCTTCTGCCCCAACATGGACTTTTGATCCGTCAACTGATTTTATGTGTGTGTGTCACAAGGTAACACAAGCGGAATATAACGTGTCTAAGTTCACGGCTAATGCAGGATATAGCTATATCTATTATGTCTTCCTAAAGCATAAGATTTGGCATTGTTTCTACACTTCTCTAGAAATGACCAGAATTGTGACAGGAAGCCCCGTCCAATGCTCATACTGGACGAATAACTATCATTACAATGCTGCCATGCAATCTCCAGCGACAGCATTGTGGGATAACGTGATGAAATCTCCATCTTGGACTCAGCAGGGACAAGTCAGCGTACCTTTGTCTTATTGGACTCAGTATTGCGACCGATCAGATAACAGAGGAGCTTTCCGAGACATAAAATGTCAGACACTTTTCGGAGAGACAGCGGAGCATGGAGTGACAGCATTGCCTACCGGTACAAGAGTTATGGCTCAGACTTCAGTCCCTGAAACTACAGGAATGACACAATCAGCAGACAACGCAACAGATGAAGCATTCCATAATCTTGCCGAGCATTTAGAGTTGTCGGACGAAAAAATCTGGGATCTAAAGACATGGAACAATCTTAATTCTTTTGACGGTAGTTGTGTATGGACGGACGGAACGAACATATATTACAGTCGTGGTAGCGGTCAACAGTACGTACTGGATAAGGCATCTTCGACATGGAGCTCTAAGACCTGGCCGGGGGATAATGATATATGGGGCAATTGTGTATGGACGGACGGAACGAACATATATTATAGCGCGGCAACTGTGCAGCACGTCCTTAACAAGTCTACCTCTACATGGAGTGTCAAAAGCTGGACTGGCTTGACGGATTTTTATGGAGCGTACATTTGGACGGACGGAACGGATTTCTATTATTCCAACGGCACTGGTCAGTTTGTACTTGACAAAGCTACCTCTACATGGAGTGTTAAAAGTTGGAGTGGGCTCGCTTCTATTGATGGCAGCAGAGTGTGGTCTGACGGAACGGAGATATATTATTCAAACGGTACTAATCAATATGTCCTGAACAAGTCAACTGCAACATGGGAGCAAAAGACATGGAGCGGTCTTAGCAACTTTAATGGAGCTTATGTGTGGATTGACGGAACGGAGATATATTATTCCAACAGCACTGCTCAATATGTCCTGAACAAGGCCACATCGACATGGAGTGTTAAAAGTTGGAGCGGGTTGACTGAGTTTTATGGTACTTATGTATGGTCTGACGGAACATTGTCATATTATTCTTATAATAATATACAATATGCGTTGAGCTTAGCCATATTATCAGATTCCGAGTTCGCTTTCCGCAGATCAGCTTCTGACACATGGAAGAAGGTGAAAATGTCGGATATTAAGAATTATCTCGCTAAGACTTTGGCTCAGAAGTTTACGATCGAGTATGAGGACAACACAACAGAGGACATTAACGTTTATTCGGAGACAGTGTTATGATTAAGAAAAATGGCAAAACTATACAACATCTCTATAAACATATTTCTGGAGTTCTTCCAGATGAATATCAAGAAGTGGAGTATCTACAGAATGTTGTAGGTGCTTATATTGATACAGGATTTCGCCCACAGCAGAATATTTTTGCATTTGAACTTGAAGGCTGTGTTATTGACAATGTGTCTGTAGGATTCGGTGTACGTCGAGAACAGGCGAGTGATAATGATAACTGTAGCTTTATGTCCTATCGAGGTGAATCTATAAGAAACGATTGGGCTTGTATGAGTAATAGTTATTATCCAATACAGAGGAATGTCTATTACAGAATTGCAGGTGACAACAGCTCATTTAATATTAATGGCGTAAAATGGTTGGATGTTAATAGAACTAACTCTACAAGATTAGCATATACTGCCTATCTTTTTGCGATCAACACGGCTAATTCAGTCTCTCTGAATACTGGTATTCTTAGGATTAGAAGTTGCAGACTATATGACAATAGCATTCTTGTAAGGCATTTTATTCCTTGCTACCGCAAAACCGATTCTGTGCCTGGCATGTTTGATCTAGTCAATGGCGTCTTCTACACGAATTCAGGAACTGGAATGTTCTTAGTTGGAGCAGATGTGACACTAAAAAAAATCAACTCTATACGCGACGGTTTCAATAGGGTTATATTTAGAGATTCTTCAATTTAGGGAGGGGAAACATGTTAGATCCAGAAATCATAATTGCTCTGATAGGTTTTGCCACAACGGTTTGTGGTTACCTATTCGGTAGCCGAAAAGCAAATAATGAAGGGCATATGGCGGCATATGAGGCATATGCTTACGCCATCGAATCATTACGCAAAGAATTTGAAGCTAGAGCGGAAACGATGCGTCACGACTACCAGGAACTAAAGCAGAAGTATGAGCTTCTTGAAGCTGAAAATACAACTCTACGAAATAAAATACAAAAACTGGAGGAAAGATGATCAGGAAAGAGAGAGGGAAACAAAGATACCAGGTTTCTGATATAGAAGACTTGTTTTTCTATACCTTATACAACTTCAAGGCTGATTGGATTGCAGGAGAAATCTATATAAGGATTGCCAACAGAGTAAAGCAACTGTATGGATATGACATTTCCAAATTCAAATTAGTCTTGCGATCTGAAGACATCCGGCATATTTTCAATCGTCACTTTAACGAGAAAGTTCCTAACCAAAAGAATATTTCCGTAAACGACATAAAAAATATTCTAAGATTAGTGAACTACTGCGATTCTTTGGCATTGGATGTAAAAGAACGTATTGTATTTAAAAAAATATTTCCCAACGGCGAATATTCATTTGTCGTAGAAATTGACGAAAGGAATAAACGTCTATTGGGAAAAACATTCTGGATCAAAGCTTGACCATCTCATGTAAAGATCCTGAGAGTAACGTCCGAAACGATGTCAAGTCTGACAATCACCATAATATCACATCACACGTGATACTGGAGGCAAAGATAACAAGCAGAACTCAAATGGAAAGCCCTGTAATTCGCTTTTTTTATTCAATAATTCGCTAAATCTCACGCACTAAGTATAGCATTCGATATTTGACGTTCAAAGGAGAATACTATGAAGAAGTAATTGTTGATTCTAATGGTAATAGACTAAAGGAGAAAAAAGCTCCGGTTCCTAAGAAAAAAGATAAGAAACAGAAGCCTATCCAGTTCTAAGATAATTACAGCGGATTGATTTTTCAGTCTGCTGTATTTGAAAACTAAATATTTATCGTATTTTTGCAACGTACAAACTAAAGAAAGCAAGAATATGGCAACAATCACACTATCTTATGATTCCCGAAATACTTCTGTAAGAAAAATCTTAGAAGGATTGCTAAACTTAGGATTGGTTAAAGAAGAACGTACTATTATAGCTGAGAGTAAAAGTGAGTTTGCTGATGAAAATTTGACGAAAGAAGAGAAGCAGCTAAAAAAAGCGTTAGCAAGTGCTTTAATCATGAAAAGAAAAATCGAACAAGGAGAAATTGAGGGAACAAGTAATATTGACGATTTATTAAACGAAATATTATGACCGTAAAATTTGTCCATACTCCAGACTTTGACGCAAAGGCTAAAAATCTAAATAAGAAATATCCATCTTTTAGAAACGATTTGGAGGAGATTCTTAAAGAAATAAAGAAGAATCCCAAAATAGGATCAGACTTAGGCCACAAAGTTCGAAAGGTAAGAATGGCTATTGAATCCAAAGGGAAAGGGAAAAGCGGAGGTGCAAGAATTTTGACATACGAAGCTCTTACATTAGAGACAGATCAAAAAATCATTTTGCTTTACATTTTCGATAAATCAGAAATGGATAATGTTAGCGACAAGTTTATAAAATGGTTACTCAAAAACAATAAAGATTTATTAAAATAAAGAATATGGCAAAAACTTGTGGTGGAAAAGGTGCACCAAATATGCCTTCTACAACAGGCAATCCGTCTGGAGGTGGAAGAAACAATATGCCTTCTAAGAAATAAGAAAAGGAGCAACAGAATCGCTCCTTTTTGCTTTTCAGAACTCTGGTGTATTCTCATTGATAATCTTAACCAAGTACAGCGGATTGATTTTCAGTCCGCTTGATTTGAAAATTTGAAATAAAACGTATTTTTGCATCATATTAATTAAAGGATAAAAGGATATGGCAACAAAAGAAGATATTAAAGAAGCAGAGAAGGAAACAAAAGAATTGTTTGAATTGCTTCTAAAGAAAACTGGAGTTAAGAAAAAAGATCTTATAGATCTTATGGTAGGTCAATTTATCAAAGAGAATCTTGATTTAGTGACTCCAGCAGAGAAAAAGAAATTTCCAAAATTGGTTTTTTGATGGATAAGCAAGCAATCAAAGTCTATATTGATTCAAATGTTTTAGTTCATTATTGTACTGGGGTAGAAAGTGTGGTACAATCACTAACATATCTATTCCAAAGGAGGAGAAAAGAGGTGTTGTTCACATCTTCTCTTTCCATAGCTCAAACTATTGCATTATTGCAGTCAAATAGACCTAATAGAAAAGCGTACACTAAAGAAAAAGTATCGTCTTTAATGGACGGTTTGATAAAGAAACTGACTATTATAGATTTGACAAAAGAGGATATTTCTAAGGCTTTTTCAATCAACAACAAAGACATTGAAGACAATATCCAATATGTTTTGAGCCAAAAGAAAAAATGTGACGCTATTGTTACAGACAACACCAAAGATTTTTTATTCTTTAAGGGAGTAGAAATCATGAAACCAAACAAAACGATTTTATCCAGAAGAATAAAATAAATAAAAAGGAGCAACAAAATTGCTCCTTTTTATTTTTGTCAAAACTCAGGTGTATTTTCATTGATAATCTTAACCAGATTAGGGTCATAATGGTTGGCATAGATGGTCGTAATATCCAAGCTGGAGTGATCCGCATGCTGCATCACCGACAGATCGTCGACATGGGATTTAAGCATATTCCAAATCCCTGTATCTCTGAAAGAATAGAGCTGCATTGAAGACGGTAGACCTAAAGCCTTACGCAATTTATCCCACTCTTTTGTGAATTTCGAATCATATATTTTGTTTGATCCTGGAGACATTGTTTCGGGATCACTGAAAATATAGTAGCTCTGATTGTATTTCATTATGCCTAATCTCTTAATCAAATCTTCAATCTGTGTAGATATGGCACAATATCGAGTGTTATGGTTCTTTGCGATTGAAGCTGCCACTTTGATTGTATGATTCTTCAGATCAATGTCCCCTACCCTTAAATTACGTATTTCTTTTGGTCGGATCAACGAATGATACACCAACATACATACAAGTAAGAATGGTTTTCCGTCCAGGTATTCCGCAATCAGCTTTCGTGTGTCAACATCTATAGTGGTACGTTCCTTCTTTTCCTTCTTTTTTAATGAGAATTTATTGAAAGGATTTTCTTTAGTGTAGCCTTTAGTCACACACCAATTGAAAAAAGCTCTCGACATCTTCAGATAGTTGTTCCATGTTCGTGCAGAAACATTCCTTTCGTTATAAATATAATCCATAAATCGAGTTGCTTTAGCCTCATTGAAAAGACTGCAAAACAATCCTGGTTCTCTTGCGTTAGTCCAGTTTAGAAGCATGTTGGAGTAAGCCGAATAAGACCGCATTGTATCAGGTCGCAATTCCTTCTTCATCTCCTTCAGATAAAGTTCAGACACATCAGTAAGCGGAACGTATAGACGTGAGTCCTCGCCTTCAAAGAACGGATTCCAGCCGTCAAGGAGCTTGCAGTTAAGACGTGCGACAACATCCAGGCAATATTTTCTTGCATCCGCTTTCTTACTGAAACGCTTTACAGCTTTGTTCATGCGTATTCTAAAACGTTTCATTGCCAAAGTCTGAGGATTTTGTGCGTAATACTCAATATACCAATCATCCTGATTTTCCTTCAGGACAGCTGGCAAATACCTATAATTGCTAACGTGTGCGATGGTAATTTTAGACATTTTTTTTTAAGTGCGATTTGATCAAGCTGAAAATCGTACTTAAAGGTCAATTTTTTTTGACGCAATTCTGTCGCAGTTTATAATGAAAAAAGGCTGATTTTTTAGCGTTAAATGCTTAAAATCAGCCTTTTGCGGTGAGGACGAGATTCGAACTCGTGGTACGGTTGCCCGTACGTCAGTTTAGCAAACTGGTGGTTTCAGCCACTCACCCACCTCACCAATCCTCGGTGTTGTTCCCGATTGCGAGTGCAAAGGTAGTATATTTTTCTTTAACCACAAACTTTCATATTGCTTTTTTTTCAAATTTATCAAAAGTCACTATAAATCAACACAAAGGGTGGATGATGGATGATGGATGGTGGACGATTTCAACCTTCAACCATTAATCCTCAACCAAATTTGTATGGCACCTCATTTTTGGGTACTTTTGCACAAATTTTTAAGATAAGATTCAAAAATGAAAGAGGCGTCTTCCAATCGTGAACTACTATCATCACGTCTTGGCTTTATTCTTGTAGCCGCAGGTTGTGCCATAGGCATCGGCAACGTATGGAAATTCCCATACATAACTGGAATGAGCGGTGGTGGAATATTCGTGTTGATCTACTTCATATTCCTTCTTCTATTAGGAATACCTATACTCTGTATGGAACTCGGTGTGGGACGTGCATCACGTCTTTCTCCGATAAAAGCATTCAAAAGTCTTGAACCTCAAGGCACCAAATGGCATCTTCAAGGATGGGTGTCACTGATCGGATGCTACTTGCTCATGATGTTCTACACCACTGTGGCTGGATGGATGTTGCACTACATTTACTCCACTGCCCAAGGCACTTTCGCCGGCGACATGCCATCAGGATACGTTGCTGAACAATTCAACACTCTCCTCAACACTCCTTCTGTCATGTGCATGTGGATGGTGATCGTGGTTCTGCTCGGATGCATCACCGTTGGCTATGGACTAATAAAGGGATTGGAACGAATATCCAAAACTTTAATGCTGATTCTGCTTGGAATCATGGTCGTGCTCGCAATAAACAGCATAATGCTCAACAATAGCAAAGCCGGACTTGAGTTCTACCTCGTCCCTAATTTCGACCGAATGAGGCAAGTCGGCATCTTCAATGTGATCTATAACGCGATGTCTCATGCGTTCTTCACTCTGAGCATCGGTATCGGATCAATGGCGATCTTCGGTAGCTACATGAAGAAGACGAATACGATTCTGAAAGAAGGTATCACGATCGCTCTACTCGACACTGCCGTCGCTCTAGTCGCAGGTCTGATTATTTTTCCTGCATGTTTTGCTTATAGAATAGAGCCTAACGCAGGTCCAGGATTATTGTTCGTGACTCTGCCAGAGGTGTTCAACCGTATGCCTTGGGGACAATTCTGGGGCGCGATGTTCTTTATTTTCATGTCATTCGCATCATTGTCGACGGTGTTCGCTGTGTTTGAAAACATCATCACTTGCTGCTCTGAGCAGTTTGGATGGACACGTAAACGCTCGGCTTTCTACAATTTCTTCATCATCACTGTGCTATCAGTGCCATGTGTGTTAGGATTTAGCGAGTGGTCATGGGACTGGCTGAAAGTTTTCGGCGGCACAATACTCGACTTTGAGGATTTCATCGTCTCTTATTGCGCCCTACCTTTGGGAGGCATGGTTTTCTGTCTGTTCTGCACAAGCAGATATGGTTGGGGTATAAAAGGGTTCTACGAAGAAGCCAACACCGGCGATGGAGTACATTTCAAGCCTTGGATGCGTGGTTATCTAACATACGTTCTGCCACTAATTGTATTGGCTGTGTTCGTGCTTGGAATATGTGATAAATTCGGATGGATGTGAGTTAATTCATAATTCATAATGCGTAATTCGTAATTGTGGGTATATCCCGTCTACAATTATGAATTACGCATTTCTAATTATGCATTTTATTTAATTCTTCTCTTGTTTAGAGCCTTATGGTATTTCTTCGCATTGTCCTGATGATCATCAAATGATTTTGCGAAATTGTGAGTGCCATCAAAACGCTCGCTCGCACACATATAGATATAGTCGTGATGATCATAGTTGAGCACAGCATCTATAGCGCCCATCGACGGTATACGAATCGGTCCGGGAGGCAAACCCTCATATTTGTAAGTGTTGTATGGAGAATCCACCTCCAAATGTCCGCCACGTATACGACGGATAGAGAAATCACCGACAGCGAACTTCACTGTAGGATCCGCCTGCAACAACATACCTTTATGTAGACGGTTGAGATAGAGTCCGGCAACAGTAGGCTGCTCCTTCACACTCTTTGTCTCCTCCTCCACTATCGCTGCCAAAGTCGACACCTCAACCTGGGTCAGATTAGCGTCGGCACATTTCTTCACACGCTCCTCAGTCCAGAACTTATCATATTCCTTCTTCATTCTGTCGAGCAGATCCTGGGCAGTAATAGTCCAATACACCTGATATGTGTTCGGAATGAACAAAGCCACAGATGTTTTGGAATTAAGATTATACTTAGCCATCGCGTCGTCGCTATTCAAAAGAGAATAAATATCATCATACGACAGCATCAGCACCTCGTCAAATCTCTTACAAAGCTGCTCCTTTGTACGGATATTATTGAAAGTCAAATTCATAGGAGCCTGGCGACCCTTTTTCAGATTATTCACAAGCTGAATATTGCTCATCTGGTTTATAAGCTCATATCTTCCAGGAACAATATTAGCCGGATAATCCTGATATTCCGCAATTTTCTTGAATGAATTGATATCCTTCACGTTGCCAGTAGAATCCAGACGAGCAACTACATCATTGAAATTATCAGTCGGATAGACGTAAAGGAATTTAGCTTTATCATTGTTGATATAGATATTAGGGAGCATTGTGCTTGAATATGCGATATACCCAACGATTCCGACCACAACAGCAAGCAAGGTCACTACTATTGCGACTATCTTGCCAACACCACTCTTTTTTTTCTTTTTTGCCATCTGTGTTTTTCATTTTTAGAATTTCAAAAGTAGGCAATTAATTTCAAATGACAAATTTTTGCACTGATTTTAACAGCGACACTACTTGACACAACATTTAGAAATTCCAAACGCAAGTCTTGTTTGTTTAGAAATTAGTTCATCTTAAACCATCAAGAAAATCCACATTATCAGGCACATAATAAAAATTTATAAAAAAAGCGACGCAATAATTAGCCGCCTATTGATTTTTGTTGTAATTTCGTGCCGATTTTACAACTTGATAATTAATGCGCATTAGGCTTTTAAGCCACTTGTAATTTCAAAAGTAGTAACCCGTTTTCTTGGATAGCGAAAAGTCCATGAAAACATATTTATCAATTTTTATTTACAAAAAAAGATGAAAAAGTTTATTTTATCAGTCTTCGCATTGCTTGCGACATCTAACATCATTTGTGCTCAAAGTTTTCAGAAGGGTTCTAACGGTTTGTACCTTCAGTCTCCCTACTCACTATCTTTAGGATCGACTTCACCAAGCACAGTCCTATTCAACGTAGAGCTCTCTAACAGTAAGTTTACTAATTTTCTAAGTTTCAAGAACAACTTGCGTAGCAGTGGCAATGAAAATGTCATGTCTGTATCAAACGACGGATTGATCACATTGAACGGAACATCAGCAGGACTAGAATTATGGCAACACGACGGCAGCAATTCAGGTGGAATGGCGGCTCATCTTTGCTTAGGTTACCGCAGCGGATCTGGATACACTCTTTCTGCTCATGGAGGAGGTCGTTTGGCCGACTTGAATTACAAAGCCAGCAAACACAATTTTGATGGAAACCTTGTTGTCAATGGAACGATTGAGTGTAAGGGCGAATTCAAGGTTGCCGAAGTCAAGACAGACACAGTAACGACAAAGGACATCAAGATCAACATGAACAATGTGGCCGACTATGTTTTCGAGAAAGACTATGATCTTAAGGATTTGTCAGAGGTAGAGAACTATGTCAACGAGAACAAGCACCTACCAGGTGTGCCTTCAGCCGCAGAGATCGAAGCTAATGGCGTTAGTGTATCAAAGATGACTAACATCTTGTTGGAGAAGGTTGAGGAGTTGACACTTCACATGATTCAGTTGAAAAAAGAGAACGAGGCTTTGAAGGCTAAATTTCAGGAATTGGAGAAATAAATAAAGAGATATGAAAAGATTAATTTTAGGTGTTTTCATATTTCTTGTTGGGGCGACGTTTGCTCAAGACAAACGACTCTCGTTTTCCAACGGTTATGTGAATTCCGGAAAATTCAAAGTGACGAAATCTGTCACTGAAGGAGATTCGTACATTGATGTCACCTACAACTTCACTGGTGCATACATATACGATCAGGTTGAGAATGGAAAGACTTACGCAAGAATTGAGATGCCAGACGCACGAGTTCTTGACATCAAGGGAGAGCCTGCATTGCCTTACTACAATGATCTGTTGGCTATCTCTTCAGAGAAGAATGTGTCGGTTAAAGTTGTAAGTTCAAGTTATAAGGAGTATTCTGCACCTGCTGTTTTGCCTGCGGTTGGTCCATACCTTGCGTCTGACAACAAACCAGCGGTTTCAGAATCTAAGGTTTATACAACAAACAGCTTCTATCCTGCTTCTACAACTCAAGTGGAAGGTGTGAACACATACAGAAGCCTGCCATATGCTAGTGTGGATATATATCCTATTCAAATCAATCCAATCACAAAGAAGGCAAGATGTTACACAAAAATAACATATCGTTTGACTTGTGACTCTAAGGATGATCTAAAGAATCTTAAATCAAAAAAGGAATCTCTAGAATCATTCAAAGAGATTTTGAGTAATCCTAAGGCTATCGACAAACTTGAGGATAAGAGTTCTGATTTGCGTGTTTCGTATTCATCATACGACTACGTAATAGTCACAACAAATACATACTCAGCAGCAGCGAAGAAATTGGCTGATTGGAAGACAATGTTAGGATACAGATGTACAACTGTAGTAAAAAGTTCATGGACCGAAGCTACAGTCTTGAATTCTGTACGAAACATCTATAATTCCCAGTCTAAATTGCCAGATTATCTTTTAATACTTGGCGATCACCAGGATGTTCCAGGTGTGGAGACAACAATGCTTGATAAAACTTTTTATACCGACAATCCGTATTCTAGAGTTAAAGACACAGAAAGCAACGGAAATGTACATTATGCATCAGACGTTGCGACTGGTAGAATTTCTCCAGAGAATGCCACTCAAGCTAACTTGATTGTTGACAAGATTATAAACTACGAGAAAACACCTCCAACAAGCAGTGCCTTTTACAACAAAATTCTTGCCATTGGATATTTTCAGGACAACAACGACAATGGAACAGAGAATATGAGATTTATCAATAACGCAGAAAATATCAGAACAGATTTAATGTCTAGAGGATTCAGCGTTGACCGTTATTATGTAAATAACAGACAGTCAAACTGTCCTGCTAAAGATTATTCAGGAAAAACACTGGCTAATGAACTGCTGAATTGCTCAAGTCTCTGGAACAATCCTAAGTCTAACGTGGTTAACGCAATAAACGATGGTCGTTTATTTGCATTTTATAGAGGTCATGGATTAAATGATGGGTACTATGGCAGATATACAAGCGAAGTCATATTCAAGACAAACGACATAAGCAGTTTCTCTAATGGAAACAAACTGCCAATTTTCTTTAACTTCACTTGTCAAACCGGCATGTTCGGGTATGGAGCAAAAAATAGTCCTTGCTTTACAGAAGCCTTGCTAAGAAAATCAGATGGTGGTGCTGTAGGAGCATACGGAAATGCACATAACGTATACACTGTTGAATCTTCTAATTTGTCAAGGATTTTAATGTCTAGATTGTTTACTGAATCAAATCGTGCGATAGGTAAAGTGCTATGCTCTAGTTTGATTGCCACTTCATCCGGAACAGATTCATATTCTATATACATGCACAAAATCGCCCACTATTTCGGTGATCCAAGCATGCGTCCATGGACAGATGTTCCTACTTGCTTCTCTCCTACAATCACAAAAGAAGGTTCAAGCATCAGAGTGAAGACTGGCGGTGTAAGCGGTTGCAAGGTGACTATCTGCAGAATCAGCGATATGACAATCTTGAACACAACAACAATGTCTGGATCAGAAGGTCTCTTCAATGTAGGAAACGCTCCTTGCTATGTGACTATCACAAAGCATAACTATATTCCGTATGTTGGAGTGGTAAGAGACTTGTACCTACAGAACATGAGTTTCAATGAGGACAGAACTGTTCACGGTGTCAACATCACTGCCGGAAAGAATGTGACTTCTGATTTGACTCAGGGTAATGTTTACGTAAACAGTGGAAATACCACTTTACTTGCAACCACATCTTTGGTGTTTAAATCTGGATTCATCGTTAAAAACGGTGCCAAGTTCACAGCAAAGAAGCAGTCTCGTCCATGCAACTATTCTGGAAACGGTCCACGTTCTCTACGTTATGCTGATATCGATCTTGAATATGACGACGAGGAATTCGAAATCGATCCAGAAATCACAGATCTTGACGATGTAGTTTCTGATGCGGATATGATTAAGATCTATCCAAACCCAACAGATGGACGCTTATACATCGAGGTTTCCAACGGTAATATTGACAACATTGTTGTGACAGATATCACTGGCAAGGTTTTTGTCAACAAAACTGTAAATGCAGACCAGTCGGAGATCGATCTTTCTTCGTATCCAAAGGGCATCTATCTTGTGAATATTGTGACTGAGAATGACTCTTATACAAAGAAAGTCGTGCTAAAATAACCTAATATGTATTTATCTCTTTAAAAGATCGCTTGTGGAAATTATCCACAGGCGATTTTTTATTGTCCATAACTCAAATACTTGCTTTTTTAGAATATAAAAACCCAACCTGTTTCTAAAATTTATTTTTTGTGTCTAGCATTAAAAATATTTATAATTAGGTATTGTTGTAATAAAAAAATATTTATAATTTCGCACCGTTTTTCAGAGAAAGGTAAACTTACATTATATGTCAGCCTTGAAATGAAACATAAAAAATGGGGGTTTATGTGGAGTGGAAAGATTGATGTATGATTAAGTCAAGTTCACTCTGAAGCGAAATATATTTATGTGTCATTGAGATGGTAGTTCAGCCATTCTAGAATGTTTATTCGCCTTTGATATGGCGAAGACAGCTGAACGGAAAAAAGTATCTTCGGTAGAGGGCTCAATCCGAAACATAACTTTCATTAGATGATATGTATGTTATTTGTTATGCGAAAAGTCAGGATGAATGTCACAAATGCGAAAATTCTCAGACTTTTACGTATTAGATTAATGTGGTAAGGCAACATTGTGTGCACACCATACGATTGACTTTGGCTCCCCATGTCAGGGTTAGGATTCGTATGTCTTTTTTAGAATAATGCCAGCCATATTAAAAAACATCTGTTCCGATGCCCCATCATCGGCAGACCAAGTGTATTCGTACGGATTTCATTCGGACTCGGTGATTTTCGTATCAGTTTGTTATTGAGTCTATTGTTTAAAAAAAAGAAAAAAATGAATTACAAATTTTTACCATTCGTAATTGGTATGACATTGGCTTCAACAGTCGCAAACGCTGCAGACGGCAGCTTCACTAATCTTACAGTAAGCAACAATGCAACTGTTAGCAACAAATTGAATGTATCTGGTATTTCGACATTCAACAAAACAGCGAACTTCAAAAATTTAGTGAACATCACGCTTGCGAAAGGAGCGAATAATAATTTCATTGAATGTTCCGATCTAAACAAATCAGCATACAACACGATGTTTTATGTAACTAATTATGGTTATGCCTTTGCTACTGGTTTTGTAGTTAGAGAAACTGCCGCAAATCACTGCTGTAGCCCTGCTCTTCATATCAACTATGACACTCCAAACAGCAGATTTAATATCGACACAGAAAGCTACATGGGAAGATTCCACCCTATTTACTTAAAGGCTAGCAGCTTCACATTCGACGGAGGAGAGGTTGTCATCAACAACAAACTTACATGTAAAGACGAGTTAGAGGTGATCGGACTAACAGCGTCTACAATCAAGGCAGACGACATCAACGTCAACATGAACAACGCAGCAGACTACGTGTTCGACGAGAACTACGACTTGAAGTCGCTTTCAGAGGTGGAGAGCTACGTCAACGAGCACAAGCACCTTCCTGGAATCCCTTCAGCAGCAGAGATGGAGCAGAATGGCGTAAGCGTATCTGCAATGAGCAACATGCTATTGGAGAAGGTAGAGGAGCTTACTCTTCACATGATCCAGTTGAAGAAAGAGAATGAGGCTTTGAAGGCTGAGGTTAAATCATTAAAGAAGTAAGATAATGAAAAGACTTGGATTTATATTCAGTCTTTTACTTCTGTTTGTCAGTTCCGTTTCTGCAAAAGTTACAGTTTCGGACGCACAAAAAATCGTGAAAGACTATGTCGAAAAAAAGGCGGGATGGAAATATGATGAAGTAAATGTTTATCAGGCTCCAAACCAAATACAGACGGTAAACATATCATTCGGCGAAGGGTTCTCTCTAAGTGAGAAATCTTGGTGCTTTATGGTAGATCCGACTCCTAACATGAAATGGTGTCATCCATGTAAGTACGTGTGTGTATCTCCAACATCAGGAACGACAACAGTGAAAGCTAAAAATATGTTCCCAAAGGAATTCAACACATGGACTTTGATCAACAGAACCATAGCACAGCCGAAGTCATTCAACGTATCGACTCGTTTTATCGAGCCAGGATTGTTTACTCACAAAAAGACAAATGTTGTCAAAAACAATGCGTACGCAATTCTAATCTCAGGAGGAGAATCCCTCAGTGGTAATTGGCAAGACGGTTGGAATGAGATGTCGATTATGTATCAAGCATTGACTGATTTGCACGGATACAAGAAAAGTAACATTACCGTCCTAATGTCTGATGGAAACGATCCAGCAAATGACATTATAGTCCGGTTTCCTGATTACACAGGAGTTGTAATGTCATCACCGACTGATTTAGATGGAGATAACCAATCTGATATCAATTACGCATGTAATACCAACAATGTCAAAACTGCTTTTGAGAACTTAGCAAAAAAATCAACAACAAATGACGACATCTTCATTTACTTTGTTTCCCATGGTGGACCAGATGAGATAGCCCTTTATGGATACCAATATTTGTATGCTCAGCAATTGAGTGCATATTTGGACAAACTAAAAGCAAAGTCTATCACCGTATTTTTGTCAGCTTGTCACAGCGGAAGTTTTATTGATGATATAAAAGGTTCCAACAGAACGATTATCACATCTACCTCTAAAGATGAGTCTGGTTTTATTTTTTCAAACAAGTGTGATATAGGTACTTTTTGGGAGCCATTCTTTTTTGCTTTGACAGGAACAGATTTGAAGACAAATGCAAATTATAGTTGTGATGTGAACTATGATGGTCAAAATGACTATGAGGAGTCATTTGTCAATGGACTCAAATACGATCAGTACGCTAGTATTTCAAATATAGGAACCGAGGATCATTCAGCCCCACACTTCTGGTCCTCAAAATCACTTTCTCGATCAGTAAACATTACCGCTGGTTCTGGACGAATCATGTCGGGCGCCACTTTAACCGCAAACAACAAAATATCAAACGCTGATATTGTATACCAGGCTTCTAACAAAGTTTTATTGAAGGGTGGTTTTAAATACAAGCAGTCAGGAAAAGCAAAATTCAAATGTATTGCAGGAGGAGACTGTTTAAGAAAACTTGACGTTCTTCCAGAAATCGAGGATGAGATATTTGAGTTAGAAGATTTCTTTGGATTCGACCCAGAAATCACAGACATCGATGATGCACTTTCTGACGTAGAAAAGATTGAAATCTATCCAAATCCGACAGATGGAAATCTAAACATCAGTGTTTCAAATGGTTCTATTGACAACATTGTTGTAACTGATTTCACAGGCAAGGAATTGATGAATCAGACTGTAAATGCGGATCAGGCTGAAATCGACCTATCATCATACAACAAAGGCATCTACCTTGTGAAAGTTGTGACTGAAAATGATTCTTATATTGAGAAGGTTGTGCTAAAATAATCTAAGCTCGATATAAAACTCTTAAAAAGATCGCTTGCGGAATTATCCGCAGGCGATTTTTTTTGTTTTGGCATTAATACCCCCTTACAATATTACAATATATTTACATTTCGGCTAACCGTTGCACACCTTATCATTTCACAATAAAAATTTCTTTACATTTGTGCCGGGTTTTAAGAGAGATGCTCTGAATCATAATGTCTAACTTGACACGAAGCAAGAAAGAGGGACTTGAAGATTGGCAAGATCAGCATACGACCAGATGATTTTCCTCTTGGACATATAATTGTCATTCTATCATTAGAAGAATGTGTATATGAATAAGATACAACAGGACTAAAAGGTATTTTTGGAATAAAATACAATCCAGAACCACTCTCCACATCAGATGACATGTATGTTATTGATTATTTTCAAGACGTTGCAAAGTTTGGATAGAATTTTAAGTAATCCTTCTGAATCTAAACGTCAGAAGTAATTAGAAACCATTGTCCGTCACGATGCCCCTTCATCGACATAACCGACATGTTTTCGCACAGATTATTATCGAGTTCTATTGTCTAATTTTTAATCAAAAATATGAATTACAATTTTTTACCATTTGCAATTGGAATGGTGTTGGTATCAACAGGTGTAAGTGCAGAGAATTTTGAAGAAGTGTCTGCAGACAAAGTAACTACAAAATCACTAACAGCAGACTCGGCTAATATTGGAGGTGTAATTATTAACGAAGGTTTGAATAACTCAGGATTAATCGTCGGAATCGCGAGAAAAGATTCCGAAGGTTATCGAAATTTTATCGAATGTAAAGATTATCGAATTGGAGCATACAACACGATGTTCTCAGTATCAAAATCTGGTTGTATAGCCGGCACTGGATTATGCGTCAAAGAATCGTCTGCAAACCATACCTATTCACCGACTCTCTGTGTTAAATTTAATGACGAAGAGAATTTGTTTAGTTTTTCAACAAGCAGTTATCCGGGGACTCAACCCGAGAGATATTACCCAATAAGATTCTCAGCTAATGTATTCACATTCGACAAGGGAGACATGATTGTCAATGGTACTACAACATTAAAAGATAGTGTTGCTATCGGAGGCGGTTTGGAAGTTCAAAAAGAGACTGTGCTCGACTCCATGCTACAGGTTAAGGGAGAGACTGTGCTCGACTCTACTCTTCAGGTTAAGGGTGAGACTGTGCTCGACTCTATGCTACAGGTCAAGGGTGAGACTGTGCTCGACTCTACTCTACTGGTCAAGGGTGAGACTGTGCTCGACTCTATGCTACAGGTTAAGGGTGAGACTGTGCTCGACTCTACTCTTCATGTCAAGGGTGAGACTGTGCTCGACTCTATACTAAAGGTCCAGGGTGAGACTGTGCTCGACTCTACTCTTCATGTCAAGGGTGAGACGGTGCTCGACTCTACTCTTCATGTCAAGGGTGAGACGATGCTCGACTCTACTCTTCATGTCAAGGGTGAGACGGTGCTCGACTCTACTCTTCATGTCAAGGGTGAGACGATGCTCGACTCTACTCTTCA
>JAEEGL013061687.1_pt1 | contig 24156 bp, 16 predicted proteins | sample 9134231 | NCBI WGS metagenome assembly JAEEGL01 (sample SAMN16246548, study PRJNA631951) | gut metagenome | biome: gut microbiome; feature: rumen; material: fiber-attached | host: Bos | place: Iran: Karaj | collected 2018-10
GCTTTAGACTGGTTGAAAAAGAAACGGCCGCTGCTGTTCAGCCAATTGTCTGCAGGAGAAGAGCAGGAAGTCCCGGTCGAAGAATTATTGGAAGACAAGTACGTCGGACATATTCCAGACCGGATCCTGGATCAGAAAGAGACACAGCGTCTGATCCGCCAGATCCTCGACGAACTGCCGGAGGATCAACGAGCAGTCATCATCATGTTTTATTTTGATGACATGTCTGTCAGGGAGATCGCTGAATTGACAGGCGCTACGGAAAGCGCGGTCAAGAGCCGCCTCCTGTATGGGCGGCGAAAGATCGAGAAGAAGGTCCGTGAACTGGAGCAGGAGGGAACAAAACTATATGGTATGGCACCGCTCCCATTCCTGCTTTGGCTGGTGCGTGATCAATACAATTTTGTATCCACAGCGCCGGATCGGGTCATACGGCAGAATCTTTTCAAGAGTCAAGCAGGGCAGCCTGTTGCATCAGCGTCCGCCAGTGGAGCCGGCGCTGTTGGCAGTGCCACGGCATCGAAGATCGTGATCGGCGGTATCCTGGCATCGATCATCCTTGGCGGCGGGATCTACGGGATCATCCAATCGGCACAGCCTGCATCCGATCCTTCCGAAAACCAGATCGTTTCCACCATTTTGCCAGAAAAACAGGACGACATAAACGACTGGATCGCCCAGGAAGAAGCATCAGGCCGCGTCGTTTTGACGGGCACGATCGATACATACACCTACGATGAAGCTGTGGAGTTGCAGGGGATGCCCGACTGGAATGAACCGGACAACGAACTGCGCAGGATCATCGTGGTCGATCCGCCTAAGGTCGTACGCGGCGTGCATGTGGACGGGTATCAGGAAAGCGAGGTACGGCTGATCCTGGTCACGGATGCTGATATTTCCGCTTCATATGATGGGCAGCAAATAACTTTCAGTGTCAGCCCGGAAACTTTGATGTGGCCCAGTGATACGAGAATTCCGGTCACGCAGCCTGGAACCAATGATATCCATATCATGGATCGATACAAGTGATTAGAGGAGGAAGAGAAGGATGAAACACTTGATGGCAATATGCATCAGCAGTGTTTTGATGATCTGTGCACTTTCGGCTTGCGGCAAAAAAGATGCTGGCAATGTTTTTGAAGAGTCAGAATCGCAAACGGAGTTAGTGGAGGAATCCCCAGAAGTGCCAGAGTCCAGTGAAGAAAGTTCCGTGGAAGAATCGTCTGCAGAGGAATCTTCAGTACAAGAATCTTCAGTAGAAGAATCAGAGTCGGAAGTACTGGAAGATGATTCTTCGCGAGAAGAAGCGGCCGGTATCGGTGAGGAAAACCAAAGTGCTGAGCTGGTGCAGACTTCAGACAACGAGTTTGAGATCTGGGATACCGAGGAAACGGGGAATGCCCCTGTGCTTGAAATGAACCGGAAATACCTGGTGCGGCATGAGGGAGGAAGCCGCTTTATCGCCTTTACCACCGGTGCTGAGAAAGGCGAGGCGTATACCATAACCTTAGAAAACCTGACCGAAGACAGTAAAGATGCGTATGCCATTTTGTTTGATGCAGAGGGAAACGATATCAGGCCGACAGAAAAAAACAACGGACATAATCCCATTAGTGGAAAGAATATCCCCTTTTGTGTAGCTGGACCAAGAGGTCTTGTGAGCACCGGTATGTCCAATGAACTGGAGCCGAATACGACGTATTATCTGCGCCTGGATTGCGGCCCTGCATGTGATCTGGTGCTCAAAGTCGCAGCGCCTTCCATGGAAACAGCAGTTGCGGAGACAGCAGATACAGAGGCAGGTGCGTTCAATCCGTTGCTGGATACATTGGCGATCGAGCCCGGTGCCAGTCAAAGTACGGCGATCCCGCTTCCGTTGAATACGACGGTCATGGATGCCAGTCCCTATGGACGTGTGTATTTTGCCTTTACGACGACGGAAGAGCCGGGTAAAGAATATAAGTTCACTGTCGTCAATTGTACGCTCGGCAGCAAGGATATCTTTGGTCGGGTGTGTGATGCTTTTGGCAACGCTGTCGATCCGACAGAAAGGGATAATGATTATTATAGCTACAGTATCATCACCCCGCTTTGCATTGCTGGAAGTTCCGGAACGGCCAATACGGGTATGATCAATACACTGGATCCAGGTACGACCTATTACGTCTACTTGGATATCGAGGTGGGCACCACCTATGCCCTGCGCATTTCGACGCAAGATGAGGCAGAGGACGAGGTTTTTCCGACCAGCAGCACGTTTGCTTCAGCCAAAGCACCATTGGAGGAGGATGACCCGTTCTATACCGGTTCCAATCAGACCGTCGCCACGATGCTTAAGCCCAATATCCGCTACTACGGCACCTGCTCAGAAAACCATGACTGGGTCGCGTTTACGACAGATGCCGCAGAAAGCCTTCCCTACACTTTTACAGCGCAAAACCTGACAAAAGGCAGTGATAATATCCATGTGGATGTGATCGATGAATATGGCCGGGCCCTGGAGCCGGCAGAGCGTGAAAACACATATTATGCGTATGATGTCGATATCCCGTTCTGTTATCCAGGCAGTGATGGAGAAGAAAACTCCGGTGTCAGTGGACCATTGCAGCCAAATACGACGTATTATATCCGCATCAATGGAGCGGCAGGAACGGATTTCATGCTCTTGATCGGCCCGCCGGAGAAAGAGGAACCTGTGGAAGAAGAGGAGCAGCCAGAGAATGACCTGATCTTCCAGGAAGCCTTCGAACTCAACGAGACGCAGGTCCGTTTCGTGGGTGATGAAGCGATCTTCATCGATGAGGAAGCGGCCAGAGAAGCCTTGAAGCCGGTGGCGGAGATCCTTCTGGCGCATCCGGATCATCCGGTGCTGATCGCCGGAACCACCGCGACCGTCGGCACGCAGGAAAGCTGCGTGGATCTGTCCGACCGGCGCGCGGCCGCGGTCAAGGATCTACTGGTCAAGGAATACGGTGTACCGGCCGACCAGTTGCGCACCATCGGACTGGGCTACGCGGATGATATCTTCAAACGCGGTAAGGACATCGATTCCAATGGCCGGTTCGTGGAGACGGAAGGGGCCAAGAACCGCCGCGTGCTGGTCCTGGATGCGAACGACGAGCGTGCGCAGAAGGTACTGGAGAAGAGATCATAAACAGTTCAGGCATACAAAAAGAAGCCGATGCAATGCGTCGGCTTCTTTTGCTTTTCTAGCATTCAGTCTACGATCACCATCGTCGTGACGTCCGCCTTACCTACGTCTTCCCACTTGGCCATGCCGAAATAGGGCGTTCCATCTGCGCGGAAATGCACCCGGCGGATCCCGTCGCAGCGTTTGTGTGATTCGATGGATGTTTCACCGTGATAGGCGATCATCAGCTCGCCGTCTTCGTTGGTGAAGAAGGAATTGTGCCCGGGGCCGAATTCTCCTTCCACGGAGTAGAAGGTCAGCACCGGTGTGATGCTCTTGTTCCAGGAGGCCAGATCCAGAAGATCACTTTTGGTAGATGCGGTCAGCAAGCCCAGCGCATAGGTGTACCAGGCGGCGTGGCCGCCGGAATACGTGACGTACAGGGTCCCGCCTTTGACAAAGGCATGGGGCCCTTCGTTGTTGATGGTGCCAGCCACATTCTCCCAACCGAGCAGCGGCCGCGTGAGCAGTACCGGATCGCTGGTCAGCCGCCAGGGTTCATGCGCATCGATGGAAGCGATGTGCAGCATAGAACCGGAATCCAACGGTGTACCGATATTTTCGCGGTAGGACCAGATCATGTAGGACCCGCTTTCTACTTGGACGTAGGTCATGTCCAAAGTGATCGCTTCCTCCGTAAGAGGCCTTCCATCTTGCCGAACGACCCGGATGGGCTCTTCCCAACCGTCCTCATCGATGATGCGGCCGGTCTTTTTCTTTTTCATCAAGTGGCACTGCGGTCCCCATTTGGAACCGCTGACCGCGAAGAGGATGTAGAGTTCTCCGCCGATCACATGGAATTCCGGTGCCCAGAAGGTCTGCTCAAAACCGCGCTCCGGCGCGTAGGGCAGGATCAGGTGTTCCTCGATGCCCTCGGCGAAAAGTGCCTCGACAGTGTCAGCTTCGCGCGCATAAAGGCCGATATCGTTCAGATTATCGTAGGTGGAGATGAAGTACCATTTCCCCTCCCACGGGAAGATCACCGGGTCGCCGTACCCCTGCGTCAAAGGGAAATCGAAGTATTGCTGGCGGACGACACCTTCCACGGGATAGATTCCGGGCTGTGTGAGATCCACGTTATCTAAGTTCCAATGGACCTTTTTCTGACGGGTCGATCCGTCGGAATACAGCAGTGTCGCTTGCACATCTTCCAAGCCTTTCAGAGATTGTACATGGACCTCCTGCGGCACGTACAGTCCGGTACAGGAGATCGGGCTCCAGTAGCCCAGCGCCTTCTGTACCAACGTTTGGTCGAGTTCCAGAGCGGGTCTTGGCCGAAATGGCAGGACCTTTTGCACGTCCACCAGACCGACCGTGCGGAAATGGACCAGATCCTGGGTCTCCCACAGATACACTTTGCCGCGGGCTTGTGCATCCGGGGTCTCATCCTCGTGGATCAGTTCGCCGCAGATGCCGATCACACCATCTTCCTTTTGAAAGAGTGCAGGATCGCGGATGCCCAAGGGTACGATGGTGTTCTGGTCGGAGATCCTGCCTTCCGGGAAAAGGATGCCATAATTCTTGTTGAAAGGAGTTACATTGCCGTCAGTGGCCTCGCAGGCCAGGTGCACGCTATGTGCAAGGCCCGCCGGATACCTTTCAGCATCGACGGGCCTGGTATAAACATGTAGTTTCATTTTACTTCTCAATGACGATGTGATAGCTGCCGCTGACAGCTTCCGCGGTCTGGAAGCGATCATTTTCCGGTGTGAATACAAGACCATCGGCCTCAAGCACTGTACCGACCGGCAGCTTGACGGTGGCGGAAGTGCCAACGGGCACTGTGAAGCAGACGTCGTAGGTGGCATCCGTGATCTCCCAACGGCTCTCGATGCGGCCGAAGATGGAGTCGAAGTAGCCTGCGGCATGCGCCAGGCCTTCCATGTACGGCTGATACAGGAAGTGTGTGAAACCGGGTTCAGTACGCTTGATGCCCAGCACATAGCCGTAGATCCAGGCGCAGACAGCGCCGAGGGAGTAATGATTGAAGGAGTTCATGGCATTGTTGCCGCCGAAACCATTCTCCACCGTGTAGGAATTCCAACGCTCCCAGATGGTGGTGGCACCCTGGGTGACGGGGTAGAGCCAGGAGGGATAGACTGTCTGCTGGATCAGCTTATAGGCGGCATCCGCGTAACCTGCTTCCGTCAGCGCCGGGTTCAGAGGACCGGTACCGACAAAGCCCGTGGTGACCGTATAGCCGACTTCTTCGGTGATCTTGCGCAGGTTCTCGCGGACCTTTGTCAGGTTCTCAGGCAGGATCACGTCATATTCCAATGGCAGAGCGTAGGAAGCCTGCGTGTTGTTCAACGTGCCATCCAACTTGCGGGTGCGCAAGGTCTCCGGCTCCAGATAGGTCTCGTTCCAGACTTTGCGGATCTCATCGCACAGTGCTTGGTAGGCAGCTGCCTTTTCTTCCTCGCCGATGACCTTGGCCATTTCCGCCATGATCTTGCAGTCATAGGCGAAGACGGCATTCCACAGCAGCGGACCGTCGGTGGAAAGGTCAGAGGCCAGCCAGTCCGGAAGAGGACCGACGTTGTCCAGCTTGCCGGGCGTACCCTGGCCTTTAAGGAATTCGATGTAGCGGTCCATGGCCACGAAGTTCTCGCGGATCAGGGCAGGATCACCATACTGCTTATAGGTCTCATAGGTCACGATGATGCCGGCGCTGCCCCATTCGATACCGCCGAAGCCGCCGCCGACCGGTGCGATGTCCGGATAGCGTCCGTTCTCCAGCTGGCAGTCGCGCAGCCACAGCAGGTACCTGCGGTAGAAGTTGTGGACATCCGCATTGTAGGTCGCTGTACGGGCGAAGACTTCCGCGTCGCCGGCCCAGCCCATGCGCTCGTTGCGCTGCGGGCAGTCGGTCGGGATGCTGACGAAGTTGGCGAACTGCGACCAGCGTACGTTCTGGAAGAAGCGGTCGATCAGCGGATCGCCGCAGGAGAAGGTGCCGGTCTCCCGGTCGATGGAGGAGAGGACGGCCGCCTGCACGTCTTCGATCTCCGGTTTTTTGGACACGCCGGTGATCTCCACGAAGCGATAGCCATGGAAGGTCTGATCCGGCATGAAATCCTCACCCTCCGCATCGCCGCGGAAGGTATAACGGTCAGTAGAGATGGCGTCTCGATAGTTTTCCGTCAGCAGCATGCCCTGCTGATGGCCATACTGCGGCAGGTACGGGTACAAGATCTCGCCGAAGCGGATGACGGCCTGGGTATCTGCCGCACCATACAGGTGCAGCTTGGGCACACCGATGAGGTTCTGGCCCATGTCATAGATATATACACCGGGACGCGGCTCGCTGAAAGCCTGGGCGGTCAAGGTCATGATCTGACGGACAGGTTCGCCCATGTATCCCACGAGTTTCGGAGGATCCATCTTCGGGATCGGCCACATATGGAAGCCGCCGCGGGCATTTTCTTTTTCTTTTCGGAAGTCGACCGGCTCCACGATGATCGGCGCTTTCCATGCTGCATCATCGAAGTCCGGCCGGGAGAACGCGTCCAGCAGGTATGCTCTGCGACCATCGAAATGCTCGCCGTAGAAGAAACCGGCGAATTCCACCGGGCCTTCACCGCAGTACTTCCAGGTTTCTGGATCTGTGACGATCATATCTTCCGTGCCATCTTCATAGGTCAGGATGATCTGCGCCAGCAGAGACTGGCGGTCACCCCAATAGTTGTAGTTGGTGGGGGAGAAGGTCTGGGACTCGTTCCACCAGCCGGAGGACAACAGGAAGCCAGCAGCCGCCGGTCCCTCCTTCAGAAGGTAGGTGATATCGTAGGTCTGATACAGCAGATGGGTATCGAACTGACCGGCACCGGGTTCGAACCAATGGTCGGAGACTTTTGTGCCATTGACGTACGGTGTATAGATGCCGCGGGCCGTCGCGTACAGGCGCGCCTTCTTCAGACCCGGCTTCACAGGGAAAGTGCGGCGCAGCATCGGTGTCGATGTATGGGTCGCATCGATCAGCTTGCGGCCCTGCACCAGGGAGCCATTGGCTCCCGCATCGAAGATCAGCGCTTCCGGAGAACGCAGGTTGAAGATCTGCAGTTCTGCCAGTTCAAATCCTTCGGCACTTTCATAGCCGAATTCACTGAGCATGGGGTAGGGGGTCACATCGGTGCTGCCAGCTGGATTGAGCTGCCTCGGCTTCTCGATAAAAACAGGGACGCCGGGCTTTGCTCCCGGAGGTGTGAATGCCAGCCGCTGTTTGGTGGAATCGCATTTGACACCGTCGATATAGGTATAGGCAGCGTTTTCCGCCACTTCAAAGTCGATGGTGTGCCAGTCGCATGCATTCGCCGCACCGATGAGTACCTGTTCCGGCTCGTCGAAAGATACGGCGCTGAATGTGGCGAGCGGCGTGTCGGCTTTGTCTTCAGGACAGTAGCCGATGCGATAGATATCGATCTTCGCGGGCTCCTGGCTGATATCCAGTTCATAAGCGATCTCGTTGGGGCCTTCGATGTTGTAATCGTTCTTGTTTTTGTCCAGCAGACGCGGGTCGTTGGCCCCGAAGATAAAGCGGATCTTCGTATCAGCCTGAGTCGCACGGAACTTCGCGTGATAGCGGAAGACCGATTTGACTTTAGCCATCAGCACGGTCTCGTCCGGGCCGATGAAGGATGCGCCGGGGAAAGCCTTGTCGATCGCTTCTTCCATGAGACCGGTCTCGAACCAGGTGTCGGCGGATGCGGTTTCTCCGGCATCGTCCGTGACACAGATCTTCACGTCATAACGGGTACGGGCTTTGAGGGCTGCGCCTTCGTAGCGGACGGAGGGCTGCTGCGCCTCCAGAACGTCTCCGGAATCCCATACGACTTCACTGCCGTCCAGCACCAGAATACGGCGGGATACCTGTCTGGCACCGCGGCGGTCGCTTTGCAGTTCATAAGAAAAGCGTGGTTCCTGCTCATCCAGGCCCAGTGGCATCGATGCGAACTCGACCTGCAGATTGGTGATCTTTAAAGACATGTTGGTCCTCCTTTGGTGGTTAACTATTCCTCAGGCCATTGAACCTCGGCCTTTCTCATCAAATGCTTACCGTCGTATCCAGGATCTTCGGATCTTCTGCGCTCAGGCGCACGTGGATCTTGCCCTTACCGGTACGACGAACATATACGACTATCTGACCGCGATAGGTCTGCTTTTCAGCGGAAGTCAGCGGTGTAAGATCGGCTAGATCGCCATTGTCCATGCTGACGAACGCCCCATTGCCCAGGACCTGGCAGCGGATCTTTTGCACATCCGTCGTCATATGGCCTTTGGCATCTTTAAGAGTGATGATGAGCTGGTACATATAGTCTTTGCGGGCAGAGGCTTTGCGGAAAGATTCTCCGGAGACGAAGTCGCCTTTTTTGTACAGCTGCACCTCGGCCTGCACGGCGGGTGCATCGGTCACGACGGGGACCTTCGTGCTGCCGGTCCAGAGTGCCTGCCGCTTATAGAACGATTCTTTCTTCAGTCCTGCGGTGGTGAGGAAACCGGCGCCGGAACCATGGATGGGCCAGCCGTGGGCTTCGCCCAGATAATCGATGCCCGTCCAGAGGAACTGGCCGCAGACGTAGTCCAGGTCTTCCACGATCTGCCATGCCTCCGGACGATGGCCGTTCTCCGTGCCCAGCAGCGGACGATCCGGGAAACGCTTATGATCAGCCTCGTAGAACTGCTCCTTGTAATTATATCCGATGACATCCACATGATCCACAAAGCCAAGGTAGGTGGACAATTCCGGGAAGGCCGCCGCTACCGTGACGGGACGGGTCGCATCTTCCTCTTTCACGATGCGCACCAGTTCTTCCGCCAGCGTGACGATGCGCTCCATGTTGGGCTTGTCCGGATTGTATTGCCGTTCCGCTGCGGGTTTGTTGGCATCATTATTGCCGGTCATCTCTGTGAAACGCGGATGGCAGTAGGGATCGTTCGGATAATCGATCTCATTGCCGATGCTCCACATAACGACGGAAGGGTGGTTACGGTCGCGCCGCACCATCATCCGCAGATCCTTATCGTGCCATTCCGGAAAATCCTCATAGTAGCCTTGGTGGCGCGGCGGGTATACGTTATGCCCGGTCGACCACTTGTTCTTGCAGCCTTCCCATTCGTCAAAGGCTTCATCCATGACCAGGAAGCCCATGGCATCGCACAGTTCATAAAGCTCTGGCGCATGGGGATTGTGGGAAGTGCGGATCGCGTTGCAGCCCATCTCCTTAAGACCTTCCAGGCGCCGCTGCAGGACTTCGCGCGGGACGGCGGCACCCAAGGATCCGGCATCATGGTGGATGCAGACGCCTTTCAGTTTCATCGGCGTATCGTTCAGAAAGAAACCTTTGTCGGCATCGAAATACAGCTTGCGGATGCCCACGGTCTGCTGATCAGCGACGTAAGAAAGACCCTCTGCCGTGTAGGTCGAAGTCATTTCATAAAGATGCGGCGCATCGGGCGACCAAAGCTTCGGATCCAAGATCGTACCCTTCATTAAAGTCCTGGCGGCGCCATTTGCAGGTACTGCAGCACTGCCGGTCAGTTCCAGGACGATGGCGCCGGTCTGCCTGTCGTTGAACTGTGTGCGGATCTCGATCTGCTTGTCGGCACAAGTCGTGTTTTCGATCTCGTGACTTACGGTCAGCACGGCCTGCTGCTCTGTGATATCAGAGGCCGAGAACACGATGCTATGCTCCGCAGGATGCACAGGTTCTTCGATGACCAGCCGTACTTTTCGATAGATGCCGCTGCCGGTGAACCACCGCGAGTCCGCAATGTCGGGATGGCTGACCCGTACGCTGATCTCATTGTCCTGCTGTCCGAAGTGGACGAAGCCGGTGATATCAAAAGAGAACTCCGCATAGCCGAAGGGCCGTCTGCCTAGATAGTAACTGTTACAGAAGACTTTGGCGTTCTTATATACACCGTCGAAGACGAGCCGTACCGACTTGCCCTGGTACTTTTTAGGCAGGGAGAAACGGCCGCGGTACCAAGCGATCCCGCCGTCCAGATAGCCTGTGCCGCTGGAATTCTCTTTGCGGAAGGGTGCGGTCACGGACCAATCGTGCGGCAGCGTGACGGTCTCCCAGGAAGTATCATCATAGTTTTTCTGCCAGGCAGGTTCCGCGTCACCGCGCAGGAACCGCCATCCATCCGCCAAAAGGAGTTCTGTTCTGTCCATATGACCTCTTTTCTTGGATTGCGAAAACGAGCATAATATTGATTTTATTATCCATAGTTTTACGGGGAAAGTCAAGGTCAAACATATGCGTTTTCTCTTGCAAACCACAGTCGCCTGTGGGATAATAAATAACAAACAAATCTTTAGCTTCCAATGGAGCAGCAACAGGAGGTATACAGATGTCAACGAAAAAAGATATGGATCTTCTTCTGCAGGATTTTGCTGCAGAACATTTGCCCGGATGCGGATGTATCGTCATGAAAGACGGGCAGATCCTTTATGAAGGTTATACTGGGTACGCGGATCTTGCGGCCGGACGCAAGGTCGACGGGAATACGATCTTCCGGCTGTACAGTATGACGAAAGTCATCGTCTGTGCCGGTGCAATGATCCTGTTCGAGCGTGGGAAGTTCGCGCTGAATGACCCGTATTCGGATTACTTCCCAGAGTGGAAAGATGTACAGGTCGCGGAACAGACCGGCAACGGCAGCTATGTGTACCGTGCACCGCATCGTCCGCTGCGTGTGAAGGACGTATTCAATATGGCCTGCGGCCTTCCGTATCCTTCACCGAACGGAGAGCATCCCACAGACAAGGCTATGAATGAAGTGCGGGCCAGACTGAACGAGCAGTTCGATGGCAAGTATACGGTCTCCCAGGAAGTAGCGGCCATGGCAGAAGTGCCGCTGCGCTTCGATCCCGGCGAACACTGGCTGTACGGTTTCGGCCATGAGATGGTCGCCGCGTTGATCGAGAAATGCTCCGGTATGACGGTCGGAGAGTTCCTGAAACAGGAAATCTTCGAACCGCTGGGCATGAAGTCCACCGGGTATCGGTATGAGGGCGATGAACGCGAGCGGATGGCGGTCTTGTATCATATCGAAGAAGATGGTTCTTACACGCCGATGACCGGTATGATGGATGAGCGCTTTGAGCCGGATCAGATCTATGAAGGCGGCGGTGCGGGTCTGTTCTCGACCCTGCCGGACTATGCGGCCTTCACACAGATGCTGGCCAATGGCGGTGTGTATGGTGGGAAACGTATCCTCGGACCGAACACCATCGACCTGCTCCGTGCCAATATGCTCAATGAGACGCAGCTGAAAGAATTCCGCAATACCTATCTGGATGGGTATGGCTATGGCCTCGGAGTGCGCACGATGATGGACATTGCCGGTGTATCCAATTCCACACCGGGCGAATTCGGTTGGACCGGGGCGGCCGGTACCTGGACGTCGATCGATCCGAAGCATCATTTTTCAGTGGTCTATATGCACAACACATTCCCGAACAATGAAGAATACCACCACATGCGGGTGCGTGCGGTGGCTTACGGAATGATCGAATAACACTTTTTGTATTTGGAGGAAGTAAATGAAAAAAACTGCCAAAAGGCGGCCGGTGATGAAGAAGCCTGGTGAAGCGCCGGCGCCGAAGAAATTTGACCTGGCAACGATCATCGTACTGTCTGTATCAGTGCTGATCCTTGCGGGCATGTTCTTATGGCTCCATCCACAAGACATACTTAAGGGGAAGAATGAGATCTTCAATGTCTACAGGGATGAGATGGTCGAATTCGAGAAGGCGACCGTCATGGACATCCCGACAGAAGAGAAGAGCGTCGATGAGTATGGTGAAGGCGCATATGTGGGCACACAGGAACTGACCTGCATCGTCAAGAGCGGCCGCTACAAAGGCGAGACTATGACTGTGTATAATTATTTCGGTCCCCTGTACGGCGTCCCGGTCGAGGTGGGCGACAGTGTCGCTGTCACGATCAAGACCCATACGAACGGCGAGACCAGCGCCACGGTCTATGAATTCAACCGGATCCCGATCATAGGTGCTTTCATGCTCCTGTTCTTCATCGTTGTCATCGCCATTGGAGGAAAGACCGGCCTGAAATCTTTGATCGGCCTGATATTGACGTTCCTGTGTCTGTTCTTCATTTTGATCCCGCTGTTGCTCAAAGGCTGGCCGATCATTCCGACGACCTTCACGATGTGTGCCCTTATTTCCCTTGTCGCGTTCACGATCCTTGGCGGCGTCCATCGCAAAAGCATCAGTGCTTACCTTGGCACACTTTCCGGCATGCTGTTCGCGATGATCTTTGGTCTTGCAGTGCAGAGCCTGGCCAAGATCGATGGTCTGCGTCTGGAGGACGCGGAGCCACTGATGCAGCTGCGGTATATCGGCGCTGTGGTGAAGATCCGGGGCTTACTGGTGGCAGGCATCATCATCAGTGCGCTTGGCGCGGTCATGGACGTGGCCATGAGCATATCTTCCGCACTGGAAGAAGTACACGCGGCAAACCCGGCCCTTTCAAGAACAGCATTGTTCCGGTCCGGTATGAATATCGGCCGGGATATGGTCGGAACGATGACCAATACATTGATCCTGGCGTTCCTCGGCAGTGAATTCACCTTGATGATCTTCCTGTTCGCCCGTGATCTTACGTTTTACCATCTGTTCTCCACAGCGTTCATCGCGCTGGAGTCCATCAGCGGTCTGTCGGCCAGTATCGGCATGGTCCTGGCGATCCCGCTGACCGCCATGATCTCCGCCACGTTGATCGCAGGAAGAAGAAAGCGTTGATATCAATGGATGGTCGGATACCCAAGCAACTCATGTTTTGCTGTACAATGAACCGCTGGCATAAGCCGGCGGTTTTGCGTTATAGTTCCGTGATGAAAACTATTTGCGTGGTTGACCGTCATTTCGTTATGTTCTATAATCTGGTCAATGGATTCTATAGCATGAGGATACAAGCTGGGATTTCGAGTCTCACGAAAGGATCACGGTATGGAAAAAGTAGGATTTATCGGGTTAGGTATCATGGGAAGACCCATGGCGCTGAATCTGATCAAAGCAGGCCGTGCGATCATGGTCAGCGATATCAACCGGACCGCCGTCGACGAACTGGTCGGTGCCGGTGCGGAAGCCGGAAGTTACAAGGAGATCGGCGAGAATTGCGACGTCATCATTACGATACTGCCCAATGGTGCGATCGTACAGAGCGTGCTGTTCGATGCGGAAGGTGTTGCATCCGGCCTCAGTGCAGGAAAACTGGTCTGTGACATGTCCAGTGTGACGGCGGTGGAAAGCCAGACGTGCTACCGGAAGCTCAAAGAGATCGGCGTCGGTTTTGTAGACGCACCTGTCTCCGGCGGCGAACCTGGTGCCATCGCGGGGACCTTGGCCATCATGTGTGGCGGCGATGAAAAGGATTTCGAACGCATGCAGCCGTATTTCGATATCCTGGGATCCAGTGCGATGCTGATCGGTCCCAGTGGCAGCGGCAGTGTGGCAAAGCTGGCGAATCAGGTGATCGTGAATCTGAACATCGCGGCCGTTTCCGAAGCATTGGTATTCGCGACAAAAGCTGGCGCGGATCCTATGAAAGTCTATCAGGCGATCCGCGGAGGCCTGGCGGGCAGCGCGGTCCTGGACGCGAAAGCACCGATGATCTGCGCACGCAATTTCGTGCCCGGCGGGAAGATCTCCATCAACCATAAAGATATCAAAAACGTGCTGGCTACAGCCCATGAGATCGATGTTCCGATGCCTTTCACTGCGCAGCTGTTCGAGGTGCAGCAGGCGCTCAAGGTGAGCGGTCATATGGATGACGACCATTGCGGATACGTGCAGTATTTCGAGCAGCTGGCCGGCGTGGAAGTCCGCTCCGATCTTGCGGAAACGAAGTAAAATATATCCTCAGGAGGAAACAAAACATGGAATATCTGAATGCTGCCGTTCTGAACAGCTATCCGGCAGTCGATGAGAAAGCAGTCGATGAAATGCTTAAGAAAGAGATCGCTTCCGATCCGAATAAGATCGTCGTTTTAGATGATGATCCCACCGGCGTGCAGACCGTGCACGACATCTCCGTGTACACGGATTGGACGGAGGAGAGCATCCGGGCTGGTTTCGCGGAAGACAACAAGGTCTTCTACATCCTGACCAATTCACGCGGTATGACCGCGGAAGAGACGACCGAGGTCCACAAGGATATCGTATCGCGCGTAGCCAAAGTCTCGCGGGAAACGGGGATCCCATACGTGTGCATGTCCCGAAGCGATTCCACGCTGCGCGGCCATTATCCGCTGGAAACCATGTTGCTGCGCGAGGGGATCGAGGCAGGTGGCCAGAAGGTCGACGGTGAGATCATGTGCCCCTTCTTCCCAGAGGGCGGCCGCTATACCATCGGTAACGTGCATTATGTGCGTCAGGGTGATGATCTGGTCCCGGCGGCGCAGACCGAGTTCGCCAAGGACAAGACCTTTGGATATACGAAGTCTGCGATCCCGGAGTACATCGAGGAGAAGACCGGCGGTGCCTATCCGGCTTTCAGCGTGACCTGCATCAGCCTGGACAGCCTGCGGGCGATGGATCTGGATTCGGTAGAGGCACAGTTGCTGGCCGTTTCGAATTTTGAAAAAGTATGTGTCAACGCGGTCGATTACTGTGATCTTAAAGTCTTCTCAATCGCTTTGTATCGAGCCATGGCCAAGGGCAAAAACTTCCTGTTCCGTACGGCGGCCGGCCTGGTCAAGATCATGGGCGGCATCTCCGACCAGCCTCTTTTGACAAGAAAGGATATGATCGTCCGGGAGACGGAACTGGGCGGCGTGGTGGTCGTCGGGAGCCATACACAGAAGACGACCGCTCAGTTGAATGAGCTGCTGAAGCTGGATTCCGTGGTCCCTGTAGCGTTCGATTCCAACAAGGTGCTGGAAGGCGATGAGGCCTTCTACGCGGAGGTCGACCGCTGTGTCGCCGAGGAAGAGAAGATCATCCGCAGCGGAAAGACCGCGGTCTGCTACACGGACCGGAAACTGCTGTCACTGGAGAATGATACGAAAGAAAGCGCTCTGCTGCGCAGCGTCAAGATCAGTGACGGGGTACAGAGCCTGGTAGGACGGCTGCATCTGACACCGGCCTTCGTGATCGGCAAAGGCGGCATCACGTCCAGCGATATCGGTACGAAGGCATTGAAGGTGAAACGGGCCAACGTCATGGGGCAGATCCGGCCGGGCATCCCAGTATGGCAGACCGGTGAAGAAAGCCGTTTTCCGCTGACGCCGTACGTTATCTTTCCGGGCAACGTCGGAACGGAAACGACGCTCAGGGAAGCGGTCGAGGTCCTGATGAAAAAAGCTTGAAAAGGGTAGGAGAAATGAAGAAGTTTATTACGGTACTTATTGCTATAACGATGCTCGTGGCTTGCCTTGCAGGCTGCACGAAAAAAGAAGCCGCTCCGGTGGATGACTCACTGAAAGGCCGGACTAGTTTCGTCTACCGCGGCGTGACTTTCAACGTGGGTGATAAGGCGGATGATGTGATCCCGCAGCTGGGAGATCTCAAGAAGCCTGCGTATAAAGAGCAGCCTTGTATCCCCGGGGCCGGTGAGATCGAGCACTTTGAATATGATGGAATATCAGTGGCGGTCACACAGTACGGTCAGATCTGCGATATCTACATCAGTGCGATCGACAATCCCGGCAGTGACGCGAAGATCGTGGCAGGCCTCGGCCTCGGTGCTACAGCAGACGAGGTCAAAAAGGTCCTTGGGGAGCCCACAGATGACATCGAGGGAGTGATCCTGACCTATGCGGACGGCTCTTACAGTTTCAACCTCTCGTTCGACGAGGAGACAGGAGAAGCCTTTTCGATCTCTGCTACAGACATGGATCTGGAGCTGTAAAAACATCTCTTTGATCACCGAAACACTTGAGATCCAGCAAAGGATCTGAAAGGAACACCAACAGTATGAATTATGTATTTTTGTCTCCTTCGTATCCCATTACGTGTACATATTTTTGCGACCGTTTGCATAGACAAGGTGTCAACGTACTGGGCATCGGAGATCAGCCCTATGATACGCTCAATGATCTGCTTAAGGAATCTTTGATGGAGTATTATTATGTGCCATCACTGGAAGACTATGATCAGGTGTACCGGGCTGTGGCTTTCTACATCCATAAGTACGGGCGGATCGACTGGCTGGAATCCTTGAATGAATACTGGCTTCCGACGGACGCCAGACTTCGTACGGATTTTAATATCACGGTAGGTACCCGTCTGGATGGGATCGGGGATCTGGTGAGAAAATCCTGTATGAAACGGATCTTTCTGGAAGCTGGCATCCCTACTGCGCGTCAGCACGTGGTGACCGAACTTGTTTCAGGAAAAGCCTTTGCCGCTCAGGTAGGGTTCCCCGTGATCGTCAAGCCTGACGTCGGTGTCGGCGCGAACGGGGCACAGAAACTGAAATCAGAGGAGGAACTGGTCTCCTTTTATCAGGACCTGCCTGATATGCCCTATGTCATGGAAGAGTTCCTGTTCGGCGATATCTGCACGTATGATGCGATCATCGATGCAAACTGTGAGCCCTTGTTTGAATCCATGTGTACCTATGCCCCTGTGATCGACGCCGTGACCAGTGATGAAAACGTTCATTTCTACACGTCGGCAGATGTACCGGAGCAGCTGCGTATGCTGGGGAGAAAAACGGTACAGGCCTTCCATGCGGACAGGCGGTTCGTCCATTTTGAATTCATCCAGCTCGCGAAGGATCAACAAGGGATCGGCAAAGCCGGAGATTTTGCGGTGATGGAAGTCAACATGCGGCCGGCCGGCGGTCATGATCCTGATATGATGAACTATGCGCAGTCGATCGACGTTTTTCAGATCTACGCGGAGATGGTCACGACCGGAAAGAGGGTCTCTCCGCCATCCGATGCGCGTTATTTCTGCGCTTATGTCGGCCGTAAGGATGGCCATGCGTCCACGCACAGCCATGAAGAGATCATGGAACGTTACGGGGCAGATATCGTGCTGCACGAAGAAATGCCGCCGATCGACTGGCCGTCCATGGGACGTTATGTGTATCTGGCACGCTTTATCGAGAAGGAAGAGATGGATCGATTCTTCTCTTATGCTTTGGAATGACCCAAAATGAGGGTGAGTATTGCATTTTCAAGAACGCCAAAGAACTGTTTGAGAAACTGAACAACGACCCCGCGTTTGCGAATGAAGTCGCTGACAGGCTTGAGGCAAAGAAGGATGCCGGTGCTGAAAACGTGATCCAGGCGTCGATAGAGGTCGCTGGTGAGCTGGGCTACGAAGTTACAGCAGATGATATCCTGACATTTAAGGCAGCAGACGACAAAGAACTGACGGTGGATGAGCTGGATGATGTTGCTGGAGGATATATTTATAATACTGCGACAGATTGCAACAGCCCCAGTAATTATGAAGTGATCAATGATAAAACAGGTAATGTCATGGCGAGGGGCATTACTTCTAAGGACGAAGCCATGGCAAAAGCAACCGAACTGGGGCAGAGCACGGAAACCCTCATCTGGCAAGAACTGGATAATCTCAGAAAGAACCCGCGGAAATGAGCCATCGAGCGTGATAGAACAATAATAGTGAAAGGCCGCATCTTAAGGATCCACCTTGAGATGCGGCTTTTTTTGCTGTTTTGATCAGTTCAGTATAGAACTGCAGTGAAAGCGTGTGATATAATCCAAACAAGATGCTTTGTAAAAGAGGAGTGAAGTAACATGAAGCATATGATTTTTTACTTTACGGGTACCGGAAACACCCTGTCCCTTGCGAAGAAAGTAGCGGATAAACTGGAAGGTGATGTGGAACTGATCCCGGTGGCGCGGTTCATGCAGTCGGAAGGGGCGGTGTCGGAAGATGCATCTGAACGTGCTAAGGACGGCAGGATCATAGCACAAGCTGCGGATACGATCGGGTTCTTTTTTCCAATCTACAGTTCTGATGCTCCATGGCCGATGAAAGCAGCGGTGGAGCGTATGGAGATCCCGAGTGGAGCCTATTTGTACGCCGTGGCAGACTGCAATGCCAGATATGGCCTGGCGTATGATATTTTCAATGGTTTTCTGGACCATTTTCATGGTCGGACGCTGGACTATGCAGAAGTCGTGAAGATGCCAGGCAATTGTCATGAGAGCAATGCCGCTGAAAACGCACAGCGATTGGAACTGGAGTTATTTTTCACAGATCTGATCGCGAAAAATGTGAATGATCGATTTGTGGGTACGATGTTGAACTTCTATACGGAGGAATCCTCTACTGAAGCGACACGGCATAAATATGACGGCACACCTTTCGAGGTATGGAAGGTGGCCGAGGATCGGTGTATAGGCTGCGGCATGTGCGCAAGGGTATGTCCGATGGCCAACATCACTTTGACAGATGGAAAACCGGCATTCCATGATCGCTGTGCATATTGCTTCGCATGTTTCCATGCATGTCCAAAACAAGCGCTGTATAAGGATATGGCCCATTTTCGCCCGGAAGATATGCGGTCACAGTACCATCACCCGGACGTCTCATGGCAGGATATCATGGCGCAGAAAGAAATCTGATCTGAAACATAAAAGTTGCCAGGCATACACTCCAGGCATGGGAAGGCATGCGCTATAAGTATTTGACTATAGGAAGCTGATGACATACAATGGAGTCAAAGGAACTGGTATGACTCATCACTATAGGAGGCGTGTACTATGGCACTGATCCAGATGGATTTCAGATCTGAAACATTGAAAAGAGCTGTTACTGTAAATGTCATTCTTCCAGTCGAGAGGTTCAAGGGGCCTTATCCGACTTTATATCTGCTGCACGGCCTGACCGACAACTTCAACGGCTGGCTCAGCTACACCAGGATCCGTTTGTGGGCGGAAAACAGTGGACTTGCGGTGGTCATGCCCTCCGGAGAGAATTCGTTCTATATGGACGTCCTGGTGAAGGATGGATGTCTCGGAGATTTTGGAGAGTACGTCGGCCGTGAACTTGTTGAAGTCACAAGAGAAATGTTCCCGCTTTCCGATCAACGGGAAGATACCTTCCTTGCCGGACTTTCCATGGGTGGTTTCGGTGCCTGCAGAAATGCTTTGAAGTATTGCGATACCTTTGGAAAAGCAGCAATCCTTTCCGGCGCGCTGCATATTTATGAGTATCCTGTCGATTGGGTCGAAACCCGGGGCAACACCATCGGAGAGGTCAGGAACTTTGGCAATCTGGAAGAAACGAGGCAATCCGATCGGAATCCCAGATATCTGATAGATCAGATCAAAAACGATCCGGACAAGCAGTTCCCGGCGTTTTATGTGGCATGCGGGCTTCAGGATTCCCTGCTGGAGGCCAATCGGTCCATCGCGAAGGCGCTGCAGGAAGCAGGTGCCGACGTCACATACGAAGAGGGAGAAGGTATCCACGACTGGAACTTCTGGGATGCATATATCCAGCACGTCCTGAAATGGCTGGACTATACGGTGCCCGCAAAAGAAGTTTGATGCGTCAGACTGTGGATGCATGAAAAAGCTTTATCAAAACATCCCACGCCTGTTTCGGACGTGGGAGTTCTATTTTCAACAGTACAGCAAGAAAAAAGGTATCAAGAAAGGGTTACAATGTATAAACGTATGAAAAAAGTCATTGTGTTATTTGTGATGGTGTTTATGATGAGCGCGCTTACTGCGTGCAGCGACAGTCCCAAGACCCAGACCTCGGAAGCACCTGCCACTACAGAATCTCAGAAAGAAACCGAGGAAAGTACAGCGGAGACAGAAGCAGAAACTGTACCGGAAGAGTCCGTGGAGGAAGCGGAAGAGTCCGCGGAAGAGACTTCTGCTGAAGCAGAGAGCGAGACAGAGACGGAAACGACAGAACCGGCTCCAGCGGTACATTCAGACGTCCTGGTCGTGTATTTCTCCGCGACGGGTACCACGAAAGGCGTGGCAGAGCGGATCGCTGCGGTGACCGGAGGAGACCTGTACGAGATCCTGGCGGCAGAGCCCTATTCCGATGATGATCTGAATTACAACGATAGGGACAGCCGTTCCACGAAGGAACAAAACGATAAAAACGTCCGTCCGGAGATCGGCAGTGAAGATATCTCCCTGGAGGGTTACACTACTCTGTACCTTGGGTTCCCGATCTGGTGGGGTGAAGAGCCGCGTATCCTGGATACGTTCGTAGAAAAGTACAGTTTCGAAGGGATCACGGTGATCCCGTTCTGCACGTCCGCCAGCAGCGGTATTGGGCGGAGCGGTCCCAACATGGAAGCTCTTGCGGGCAGCGGGACCTGGCTGGATGGCGAACGGTTCAGTGGAAGCGTATCCGAAGAGGATCTTCGTGCTTGGATCGACAACCTGAAATAAGTGGAATGCACAAGAATGTCCAAGTCCAAAACAAGTAACACGGTAAAAAGAGTCCTGGATGTGATCTTGACCATCCTGCTGCTATGCCTGATGGCCTATCAGGTCACCGGAGAACTGGCACATGAATGGATCGGCGTCGGTATGACGGTGCTTGTCATCGTTCATCAGTTGCTGAACCGAAAGTGGTACGGTGCGCTTTTTAGGGGGAAGTATAATCTATATCGGATCCTGTCCACGGTCCTCGATATTCTTTTGCTTTTTTCCTTTGCGCTGACAGCTTTCTGCGGCATGTCCATGAGTGGTCATGCGGTCCCGTTCCTGTACGGCATGGCGCCTGTCTCTTTCGTAAGAAGGATACACCTGTCCATGTCCCATTGGAGCTTCGTATGGATGGGTCTGCATCTTGGCATGCATATCCCGGTGATGACGGCTGGTTTGAAGCGGAAAGGCGGAACGAGAACGATCCTTTCATGCCTTTTCGTGGTTGCCGGAGGGATCGGCTTGTATTTGTTCCTTCAGAGTGGCATAGAGAAATACCTGTTTTTTAGAGTACCTTTCGCATTCCTGGATTATGACAAAGCCGGCTGGCTGGTGTTCCTGGAGCATCTGCTGATGCTGTCGTTCTGGGCAGTGATCGGAACGCAGATCGCGCATATTTGCAGCAATTTTGCTCGAAAAGAGACTGTGAAGAAGGACTTGCTGCAGCCTATCGTTTGCCTTTTGGCGGCGATCATCATCGGGATCGTCCTTCGGTCTATAATGCTGTCGTCGGGTGACAATGCCTCCGAGGTGAATCCTGGCTGGAATTCAACACAGACGGAGGCTGGGAGTGAGGAAAGCAGTGCCGCTGAAAGCATGCAGGAGACCTTGGTGCAGAGTGAAACCGACGATGAGTCGGAGGCGCAGGCAGGGGCAGAGCAGACGCAGAGCGCATTGGATGTACCGGATCCTGCATCGATAGAGGATGGATCCTTGTTAGTCAAGGGCGGCACCTTCCTGATGGGCAGTCCCGAAACGGAAAACTGGCGGATCGATGATGAAACACAACATGAGACCACAGTTTCATCGTTCTATATAGATCCTTATGAAACCACGCAGGCCGAGTATGCACGGCTGATGGGATCAAATCCTTCTACCTTTGAGGGAGATGATCTTCCGGTCGAGAATCTTTCATGGTTGGAAGCGGTCCAATATGCGAATGCGAAAAGTCTGGATGCAGGGTTGACGCCCGCATACACGATCAGTGCGGAAGGTGTCACGTGGGATCTTTCCGCAGAAGGCTACCGCCTTCCTACGGAGGCGGAATGGGAGTATGCCTGCCGGGCCGGAACGGTGACACCTTTCAACATTGAAAGATCCATAAGTGCAGAAGAAGCGAATTTCTACGGTCATTATCCTTATGAGATCGAAGAGAATTACTTCGATGATTCTGTACTTGAAGCAAGACCTGGAGAATACCGGCAGACGACGATTCCCGTTGGAAGCTTCGAGCCGAATGCCTGGGGTCTGTATGACATGCATGGAAATGTCAATGAATGGTGCTGGGACTATTACGGACCTTATGATCCCGCTGCATCGGAAGATCCAACCGGTCCCGGTTCCGGAACCAGACATGTATACCGCGGGGGAGGCTGGAACGATTTTGCCAAAAATATGCGCAGCGCCTACCGTGCCGCCGGTCAGGAAGACCTGAAAAGTTTCAACCTGGGGGTGCGTCTCGTCAGAAATGCGGATCGAAACAGGACCGGAACTGTGACGGCGGGGGAGGATCAGCAGAAAGTGGAAACCAATGGCAAGATCCTGATCGCTTATTTCTCCTGGAGCGGAAATACAGAAGGCATCGCGGAGGAGATCCGGTCGCAGATAGAGGCGGATGTTTTCGAGATCACTCCTGTCCATCCTTATTCTACGGATTACAATACGGTCCTGATGGAAGCGCAGGAAGACCAGCACATACAGGCAAGACCGGAACTCGCTGGGTACATAGAAAATATGGAGGACTATGACATCATCCTGCTGGGCTACCCGAACTGGTGGGCATCTATCCCTATGCCGATCGCTTCTTTCCTTGAAGCTTATGACTTCTCCGGAAAAACGATCATCCCGTTTTGTTCTCACGGTGGCGGCAGATTTGGCCAAAGCCTGACGGCGATCGCGAAACTTGCACCGGAAGCCGTTATTGGTGAAGGCTTGTCCGTCCACTATTCCGGCGGTTCATCGCTTCCTTCGGACGTAGCAGCCTGGCTGAAGAAGAACGGTATCGGCGCGTGATAGAGATCGATACGCTCAAGCATAACGGTTCTATTCAATAATTGCATAATAAGCTATTTAAAATCGATATTTTACATTTATGGGCCTCCGTGGTATAGTTGTATCAACAAAGAACAACTGCAATCAAAAGACCAGGAAAGGTACAGAAGGAGGATACGATATGTTTACCAGGAAGAATACTTTGAAAGAGATCATGACCGATCCGAGGATCGCACCATACGCAGATCGGTTCATTGTGGGTCTGGACCTGAAACAGGCACCGTTTTATGGATCGACGATCGAAGAGATCTCCAGACAGAGGATCTTTCATGGATATTCGTTGTTGAATGGATTCAATCGCCTCCTGGAAGCGGCTGAAGAAGGAGATTTCACCTATCCGTTGTATACGGAAGAAGAGATAAAAGCTGACCCGAGAAAGGAAGAAGCATATTTCATGTACTTCCCATCCATGGATCCGGATGCGGATGAGAGACCCTTCCTTGTTTGTGTTCCCGGCGGCGGCAACACCCAGATCTGGAACATATCCGAAGGATTCCCGATCGCCAATCATTATAATCAATTGGGATACCATGTGGTCGTATTGAATTACCGCATCGGTGGAAAGAAATTATATCCGGCTCCGCTGGAGGATATGGCGCAGCTGCTCAGGTACATCGAAGCCCATAAAGCGGAACTGCATCTGAACGCAGGCCATTACTTCATCGCAGGTTTTTCTGCAGGCGGCTATCTGGTCAATTCCTGGTGTACGGACAATCACGGCTATCCTGCTTATGGCCTGCCTGCACCGATCATGAATATCTCTGTTTATGGGTTCGTCTCCTGGAGAGGCGTGCGCACAGGGCATGACGTTGGAGGCTGGGGCATGACGACCCATGGTCTCAGCCTGGAAGAAGCTGCGGAGTCCGACTGGAATGTGGAAGACCATATCAGTTCCTTCCCGCCGACCTATATCCTGCACGGGGATAACGACCATGCCTGTGATTTCATCAACTCCCGTATTCTGGCAGATGCTTTGCAGAACGCAGGCATCCCGTATGAATTCGAGATCGGCCATGGTATGGATCATGGCTTTGGAGAGGCTTTGTTCAGTGAGCTTCGCGGATGGATCGAGCGGAGCGTGGCATTCCTGAACAAAATCGAAGGAGTCGCGGAGTGCAAATAAAGGATCATGGAACACAACACCCCCTGGACCGTTCATAGCGGCCGAGGGGGTGTATTTGTCTTAAAAGTTTTATTCTTCCTCTGGGTGATCCAAATAGTCCAAAAATACCTGCACCGCAGGATAGACTGCTGTGTTTTGCTTCCAGATCAGCACAGGTTCA